>Ga0326597_10000892_pt1 | contig 50599 bp, 45 predicted proteins | sample RVTome_12_FD_203789 | JGI IMG/M metagenome (GOLD analysis project Ga0326597, IMG submission 203789) | Soil microbial communities from uranium-contaminated site in the Upper Colorado River Basin, Wyoming, United States - RVT100D185 | ecosystem: Environmental > Terrestrial > Soil > Contaminated >... | reverse complement strand
AATTTGGTTTTCTTCTGATTGCTATTGATACAAGTGATTGTGGCATTGGCAGACTAAAAGGAACTCATCTAGAATTAACACCAAATATTTATTCTGGTGCAAGTGGAAAACAATACAAATCTAATTTTAATATTGAAAAATTTTTTGATATAATTCAAAGAGCTGTTTTTTCATCTCTCAAAGAAGGAGACACTATCATAATTTTTGGGCCTGGTGAAACTAAGAAAAAATTTAGTAATTATATTCAAAAAACTTCTGTTGGTCAAAAACACAAAATCCAAGTAATTGAAGGAATAGATTCAGGTGGAGAAGATGGAATCTATACGTTTACGAAATCACAGTCTATGAAGGAAATAATGTCTGAGAGTAAACTTGCTAAGGTTTCATCAATTATTGATGAGATAATGTACAGAGCTAATAAGAAAAGTAGGAAATTTACTATGGGTTTTGAAGAAACAAAAAATGCTAATCAATTTGGAGCTATAGATTCTTTGGTATTTTCAGAAAAAATTATTCAAACCGAAGACGAGGAAAAAATAATTGAATTTTTAAATGATGCTGAGAGCAAGGGAGTCAAAGCATACAGTGCTGATTCAACTACAGATGTAGGATTAAGAGTCACTGGTTTAGGTGGAATAGTTTCTTTGTTAAGATTTCCAGTGGAAGCCTAATTTGTTGATTCAATTAACCACTTTAGGTATGGCTGATTAATTGAGATAATATCAATTTCTGCAATTTCAGGAATATCATAGGGATGCGTTTTTTTAATGGCTTTTTTCAAAGCGTTTTTATTTTTTTGAGTTGTTTTGAAAAGAACTAAAAATTCAGAGGTATTTTCGATTTTTCCCTTCCATGAATAAATCGAAGAGATTTTTGTAATGTTAGCACATGCTGCAAGTCGTTTTTGAACTAATTCATTTGCAGTTTTTGTTACTATTTTTTTGTCCGGATAAGTTGATACAATTATCACAGGTTTCATAGTAAACGATAAATTTACCTGATTAAAAAAAGTAACAGTTACTTTGGAACTAGATTTTATTACAGAAAATTCGATTATTTACGTCCTTATGGCATGGGTAGTAATTGTTTTAGTAGCAAAAGGACTAAAATTAGAAAATCGAGGTTTTGAGATTAAAGCTTACAGCCTAACTTACAAAAATTATGGCGTACAAGCTGCTCTCACAAAAATGTTGAATCGGACAAGAAGAGGAATTAGGGTTTTTGCAGATATTAGTGTTGTTGCAGGATTTTTAATGATGGGTTTTGCCTTCTGGTTCTTATTAAATAACGTCTCAAATTATTTTCTAGAACCAACAGAGTTTTCAGAATTAACGGTACTAATTCCAGGGGTTACCTTAACATCTTCAGCTTCAATTACCTACTTTCTGTTATCCATTCCAATTGTTTTAGTAATTCATGAGGGTGCACATGGAATTGTAGCTACATTAGAAAAAATTAAGATAAAAACTGGAGGCTTTGCTATCTTCATAGCTCTATTTGCAGGATTTGTAGAACCAGATGAAGAAGAATTTAACAAGGCAAAAAAGATCTCAAAACTAAGAGTAATTGGTGCTGGTGCTACATCAAATGTTATTTTTTCCTTTGCATTAGGAGCTATCTTACTGACAAATCCTCTTTTTGCAATAGTATTACCTGAACCAATTCTTGGGTGGATGTATGAAGAACCAGATGGCGTATTGGTATTATCCATAATTGAAGGATCTGGAGCAGAAAAAGCAGGACTTCAACCAAATGATATAATCACAGCAATAAACGGCATTGATGTAAGGACTCCCCTTGATTTCCAAAAAGCTGACATTGTACCAGGTCAGACAGTTAATGTATCTATTTTACGTTCTGGACAACAATTAGAATTACCAATTGTAATTATGCCTTCTGAAGATGATCCTGAGCGAGGATTGATTGGTATAATAAGAGATAATTCATTTGCATACAAACCAGTTTATAATTTCATTGAGTGGAACAATCCTTCTTTATCGATGTTCTTACTATGGTTGTGGATGATTTCATTTTTTATTGGCATCATAAACATGTTACCGTTACCGATACTTGATGGTGGAAAATTCATTCACAGTATTATAGATAAGAAAATTTCAGAGCGAACAGTCAATGGTCTTATGTGGGGAATTTATGGATTTACTTTTGCATTATTTGGTTTAAACATAGCACTTTCTTATATGAAATCTGGATGGTTTACCATCTAAAATTTTATCATATTTATTAAAATTCATTAAATCTATATCATACATAGTTAAGTTATTGATATGAAATGTGATAGATGTCAAAATATAGCTGCATATTCCCGTAAATATTCCGGTGAAAACCTGTGTTCTATTTGTTTTTCAGATTCAATTTTACGAAAGACTGCTAAAACTATTTCTAAATTCAATATGATAAAAAATAATGAGCTTGTTTGTGTGGCTGTATCCGGTGGAAAAGATTCACTAGTATTATTACATATTCTTCATCAAATGTCTAAAAATCATAATTTTAGGATTAAAGTGATAACAATTGATGAAGGAATTCTGGATTATAGGAATGAGGCATTAGAAATTGTTAAGAGTTTTTGTGGAAAAATTAACGTGGATCATTCAGTGTATTCTTACAAGAACATGTTTGATCTAACATTAGATGATGCTCTGAATTTAAGAGAAAATGAAAAAATGTCTTCGTGTTCTATATGTGGAACATTAAGGCGAAGAACAATGGATTATGCTGCTAAAGATATAGGTGCAGATGTAATTGCAACTGGCCATAATTTAGATGATAGTCTTCAAAGCTTTTTCATCAATATGTTATCAGGAGACACAAACAAAATTGGTTGGATGGCTCCTGACACCTCAAAAAACTCTTTGAGGAAGATAAAGCCATTTTGTGAAATTTATGAATCAGAGATTGTTTTTTACGCCTTTACTAATGAAATTCCCTTCCAGACAGAACCATGTCCACATATGAATGAGGGAATCCGAACAGAAATTCGTGAATTTCTAAATTCTTTGGAAGGACAGCATTCAGGAATAAAAAACAATCTTTTCAATTCGTTTCTTAAAATTTCTGGGATAGTGAAGGAATCAAACAATAAAGAAAGACGAATTTGTCTAAACTGTGGGAATGAATGTACTGGAAAAATTTGTTCTGTGTGTAATTTAGTTCTAAAACTAAATCAAAAGCAATCCTAATGCAAATATAATAATTCGTATTACAAAAAGATGGTAGTAGGTAGGATCAGGGTGCTAGCCGTGCCCTATTCTGAAACCGGCTATATGCAGAGATCAGTAACTGCTGGATAAATCTCTAGATAGATAGTTCCCGCTTGGTGTATGGAAATGAACTCACGCCGAGGCGGGTGGATGTAGGACTGGGATTATCCGAAGGGATAATTCCTAAGACCGAACCGTTGAAAGGGATGAGGTCCGGGAGGGAGCAATCCTAAGATGGAACACTCACGCTTCCTCGTCAACGTGGCGGATCTTGTATGCCTTGAAATGGGGCTACCCGTCTAGACTGGAACCAGCAGGGCTACTACTATATACTTTAAAATAATTTTTTCATTTATGAATACCTTCTTTTCCTCAGAAAATAAAAGAATCTATATTGATTTTAAAAAACAAATTTCACCACAAATTCAATCTTTATTTGATTCATTAAGAGATTATTGTTTTTCTTTAGGAAGTAATGTTATAGAAGATGTACGAATGCATAGGATTGTTTTTTGTAAATCTATTACTTTTAGATGGTTTGTTGATATGGAACCTGAGCAGGATACAATTTTACTCAAAATCCAAAAGAGTAGAAAAGAGCCTCATCAAACTATAAGAATAAAAGTTGACGAAAACCTTGACCAAGTAAAAGATTTTCTTAGAGATGCATTTAATACAATTCACTAGTAGAGAACTTCAAATTTTGAAAATTCTCCTTTGTATTTTTCGTTTTTAATTTCAATGTCTTCAACTCTTGCATTTGCGGATCCTGCGTGACACCACTCGATCAGAGTACTGACATCAGTATCTTCCCCTTCAAGCAATGCTTCAACTCTTCCATCCTTTAGATTTCGTACCCAACCGTTTACATTATTCTTTTTTGCTCTAACTTTTAGAGCCTGTCGAAAAAAGACACCTTGAACTTTTCCTTTTATAAAAAGTCGAACACATAGATTTGCCATGCAATGATTTGTTTTAACAAGTCATTAATCAATTTTGGCCTTGATAGAATTAAAAAATTACTTTCGTTCTTTGATTCTAGCACGACCAGTTTTTCTAGCGGCAATACTACCAACTTTTGCTCCAGGGGGAGCATTTCTTGACACAGTTGAACTTTGTCCTACATGTTGATGTCTTCCACCTCCATGAGGATGAACGTATGCCGCTTGTGCTACACCTCTTACAATTGGGTATTTTTGTCCCTTTGATCTAAATCTGCGCCATTTTACTCCCGCGCGCATAAATGGTCTATCTCCAACACCACCTCCTGCTAAGGTTCCTATCATTGCTCTATTTTTTGGATTAATAGTTGAAAATTTTCCTGAAGGAAGCTTAATTGTTACTCCATCTGGTCCATGAGAAAACACTGTTGCGTTGGTCCCTGCTGATTTAATTAGTGAGCCTCCATCTCCAAAATGTTTTTCTACATTACACACAATGGTACCATCTGGAATATTCTGAACACTAATTACATTTCCGTCAGAAATATCTGCTTCTAAACCAAATTGGATTTTTGAACCAACCTTTGTGCCAAGAACTGCAGGAATAAAGGAAATTGAACCGTCTTCAAATCTAACTTTTGCAAGTGGTACATCACGGCCTCTTTCATGAACTAAATCAATAATGTCTCCCAGATGTTTTTCGGTTAAGTTATAGTTTGGGTATTTTGCAGGAGCAAGCTTCCCAGTTGTAGTAGCTCGAAACTGCATGCCTCCACGGCCTCGTCTTCTAACTAATGGTCGTTTTCCCAAGTTGATCGATTTTCAAGGTTAAACAGATTTTAAGTTTTGTGTTTGGATTGATAGTTTTGCACAAGAATTGATAATTTTGTTAGAATAATACTGCCAAAGATATAAAAACATAGGAAGAGAGAATTTTCTTATGAGCCAGAATTCACTTTCTCTTAAGGTTTTAGAAGCATATACCAGAGATGTTGGAAGGGGTGTAGCTAGAATAGACTATGATTCTATGGATACATTAAATGCGTCTACTGGTGATGTAATTGAAATTAAAGGTAAACGACGTACTGTTGCAAAATGTCTTCCTCTTTATCCATCTGATGAGGGAAAAGGAATTATTAGAATTGATGGACTGGGTCGAAATAATTCAGGAATTGCAATAGGAGATACAATTGCAGTAAGAAAGATAAAAGCTGTTGCAGCAGAAAAAGTGGTAGTAGCACCTTTAGAGGCTATTCCCCCAATCGATGAACGATATCTTGCTGATGCATTAGAAAGTGTTCCTCTAATTAAAGGAGATAATGTAATGGTTCCATATTTTGGTGGACGATTAACCTTTCAAGTTATTGGTGTTACCCCTGCAGCTGATGCAGTACTTGTAACTCAAAAGACAGTTTTTCATATAGCTGAAAAAGGAGAAACTCTCAGAGGAGTTCCACAAGTAACGTATGAAGATATTGGTGGCATTGCTGATGAAATCAAAAAAGTTAGGGAAATGATTGAGTTACCACTACGTCACCCAGAAATTTTTGAAAAATTAGGAATTGAAGCACCAAAAGGTGTACTCTTGTATGGTCCACCTGGTACTGGCAAGACACTTCTTGCAAAAGCTGTAGCAAATGAAAGTAATGCTCATTTCATTAGTATTTCAGGTCCTGAAATTATGAGTAAATTCTATGGTGAAAGTGAAGCAAGACTAAGAGAAATTTTCAAAGAAGCACGAGAAAAATCACCATCCATAATCTTTGTTGATGAGATTGACTCCATAGCTCCTAAGAGGGAAGAAGTTACTGGGGAAGTAGAACGACGAGTAGTTTCACAAATGCTTTCATTAATGGATGGATTAGAAGCAAGAGGTAAAGTAATTGTTATCGCTGCAACAAACAGACCAAACGCAATAGATCCAGCTTTAAGACGACCTGGTAGATTTGACAGAGAAATTGAGATCAAAGTTCCCGATAAGAAGGGACGAAAAGATATCCTTGCAATTCACACTAGAAACATGCCTTTAGCAGATGATGTGGATTTAGATAAATGTGCTGCAGTTAGTCATGGGTATGTAGGTGCAGATTTGGAATATTTGTGTAAAGAGGCCGCAATGAAATGCTTGCGAAGATTACTACCAGAACTTAATCTAGAAGATGAAAAAATACCGCCTGAAACTTTGGAAAAACTGATTGTAAATGGAGAAGATTACCAAAAGGCGCTAAGAGAAGTCACCCCCTCAGGAATGCGAGAAGTATTCATTGAAAATCCTGATGTAAAATGGGATGATGTAGGTGGCTTAGTAGAAGTTAAACGTGAACTCCAAGAAGCAGTAGAATGGCCCATGAAATATCCTATGTTATATGAGAAATTAGGTCATAAAATGCCACGTGGAATTTTGTTACACGGTCCAAGTGGAACTGGAAAAACATTACTAGCAAAAGCTGTAGCGACTGAAAGTGAAGCTAACTTTGTTTCTGTTCGAGGTCCAGAGCTGTTATCAAAATGGGTTGGAGAATCTGAAAGAGGAATTAGGGAAATATTTCGAAGAGCAAGACAAGCATCACCTTGTGTAATATTCTTTGATGAAATTGACTCCATTGCACCCATTAGAGGAGCTGGAGGTGAAACTGCGGTAACTGAAAGAGTTGTAAGTCAACTTTTGACCGAACTTGACGGTATGGAAAATATGCGTGGTGTTGTAGTACTTGCTGCAACAAACAGGGCAGACATGATTGATACTGCATTACTCCGACCAGGACGATTTGATAAGATTATACAAATTCCATTACCTGATAAAGAAAGTAGAAAGAGTATACTAGCGATTAATGCAAAGGAAATTCCCATTGTTACCGATCCAAAGAGTCAGGATTATGTGGATATAGAAAAAATAGCAGAAGTCACAGATGGTTTAAGTGGAGCAGATGTTGCTGCTATTGCAAATACTGCAGTTTCTCTAGTAATCCATGAATTTCTTGATGCCCATCCAGATGTTAAAGAAGCAGAAAAGGCTTCGGAGGGCGCTAAAGTTACAATGAAGCATTTCGAAGAGGCTGTGAAGAAAGTTAAAGATCAAAAAGACTTAAAGATTGGCCAGAAAGTTGTCGCATCTTACTACAGGTAGTTTTAATAAAATAGCCAATCTAATCCACCTAAATGTCTGAATATAGAGGCTATACTGGAATGTCTCTAACATTTCTAAAAAAATCTAATGTAAAGGTAGGAGATTCAGTTAAGGTTACAGAAGATTTAACATATGCAGGCATACTAATGCCCCGTTATGAACACACTGATGATAAGCATATTGTTCTCAAACTAAAAAGTGGTTACAACATAGGAATAGAGGTAAATAAAATTAAGAAAATGGAACTACTTTCATCTGAAAAATTAGAAATAAAATCCTCATCTGAGATTAAAATTGATTCATCATTACCAAAAGTTTTACTTTTGTCAACTGGTGGCACAATAGCAAGTAAAATAGATTATAGAACAGGTGCTGTGACTCCTGCATTAAGTGCATCAGAACTTAATTCTGCTGTACCTGAACTTGCTGAAATAGCAAATATTGATGCAGAAGTCATTTTTTCAGAGTACTCTGAAAACTTAGAACCTCAACATTGGAAGAAGATTGCAGAAAAACTAGATTCATATTCAAAATCAAACTACAAAGGAATTGTCATAGGACATGGAACAGATACTATGCAGTATACTGCAGCATTTCTTTCCTTTGCATTAGCAGGTTACCCTATTCCGATAGTTTTAGTTGGTTCACAAAGATCTTCAGATAGGCCTTCATCAGATGCAGCATTAAACTTGATTTCAGCATTTAGATTTGTTGTGGAATCTAATACTCGTGGCGTTTTTGTAGTAATGCATCACAACGAAAGTGACGATTTAGTTGTAGGACATATAGGAACCAGAGTTAGAAAAAATCACACCAGTAAAAGAAGCGCATTTCAAACAATAGGTGGTAATCCAGCTTTCCTTATCTTTGATAAAAAAATTGAAAAAAATTTAGAAAAAGAATTTTTTAAACAAAAGGAATATGTTCCAAAGTTAAATTTTGATCCACATGTAGCTCTTGTAAAATATCATCCGGGTTACAACCCAAAAATTATTGATTTTCTTATAGAATCAGGGTATAAAGCGATAATTTTTGAGGGAACGGGATTAGGACATGTTGGGAAAACTATGTATGAAGGCATCAAAAAAGCCAACGAATTGGGATTATTCATGGGAATGACGTCACAATGTATTGACGGACGAGTTGGAATGAATGTCTATGAAAGTGGAAGAGATCTTCTAGAACTTGGAATTGTACCATTATCCGATATGATTTCAGAAACTGCTTTGGTAAAGGCAATGTGGGCTTTAGGAAATTCCGGAAGTCCTGTTGAAATGAAAAATTTAATGTTAAAAAACATAGCCTCTGAATTTTCTGATTAATCTTTTAAGACTGTTTAATGGTTGATAATTAATGTCTGAATTAAAAATAGATAAACTTGGATTAAAAGTAGGACTTGAAATTCATCAGCAGTTATCAACTAATAAAAAATTATTTTGTAATTGTTCCCCAAGAGAAACAAATGAGTTTACAGCCAAATTCTCTCGTAAATTACGTGCCTCAAAAAGCGAATTGGGAGAATATGACCCTGCAGCAATATTTGAAAATATGAAATCTAAGAAGATGATATACTATACAAATCCAAATAGTTGTTGTCTAGTAGAACAAGACGAAGAACCACCACATGATCTTGATTCTGATGCAAAAAATATTGCTTTACTAATTGCTAGCTCTTTGAAATCAAATATTTTTAGTGAGATTTATCCAATGAGAAAGATGGTAATTGATGGTTCCAATACCTCTGGCTTTCAAAGAACTATGATGGTGTCTCAAGGGGGGTATCTTGAAGCTGACGGGCAAAAAATTGGAGTGCAATCAATTTGTCTTGAAGAAGACGCTGCAAAATTATTAGCAGATCGAGAAACAGAGAGAGATTATAGTCTTGAACGTTTGGGTATTCCACTTGTAGAGATTGCTTTAGAACCTGTCAGTGCGAGCCCTTCAGAAATGAGAAAGATAGCACTTACAATTGGTAGACTGTTACGAACAACAAAGAAGGTTACCAGAGGAATAGGATCAATCAGACAAGACGTAAACGTTTCAGTTAGTGGTGGCGGAATAGTTGAAGTAAAAGGAGTACAACAGTTGGATCAGCTTGAAAAGGTTGTAGAATATGAGGCAAAAAGGCAACATGGACTACTATTAATTTCAGAAAAGTTAAAAAAATTAAAACTTGAAAAAATTTCAAGTCAAGAAGATGTTTTTGATATAACTGAACTTATGAAGAATTGTAAATCAAAAATAATCCAAAAATCTTTAAAAGATATGTCAATTATCAAAGTTATTAAAATTAAAAATTTTTCAGGAATGTTTAGTTACTCACCATATGAAGCCATTAGACTGGGTAAAGAAATAGGTCAACTAGTTAGATTTTTTGGGATTGGTGGAGTATTTCATTCTGACGAGCTTCCAAATTATGGGATAGATGATTCATATATGGAAAAAATAAAAAAATTATTAGATAATAGTGAAAATGATAGCTTCATAATAATTGCGGGAGAAAATTCTAAAATAGATTTTGCAATAAATTCCATTATTAATAGAATCGAACAAGCAAAACAAGGCGTTCCTGCGGAAACTAGATTAGCAACACAAACAGGAGAGACGATTTATCTTAGACCCAGACCAGGGGCATCGAGAATGTATCCTGAGACAGATATTCCACCTATAATAGTAACTGATGATGAAATAAATTTTGCAAAAAAAAATATTCCTAAATCATGGAATGAATCTTTATTAGTTCTTCAAAAAAAATATGACCTTAATCCTCAACTTGCAGAACAAATTTTTGATTCAGAGTATTTAGAATTATTTGAAAAGATTTGTACAGATAAGAATAGTTCTCCTAATTTTGTTGCATCGATACTTTGCTCTACAATTACAAATCTGGAAAGACGTGATTTGGATGCTAGTTTGTTAAAATCTGAAGAAATTATCAAATCATTTGAATTTCTTAACCAGGATAAAATTACAAAAGAGTCGATAGAAATTATTTTTGAACAGATTATGTCAGGTAAAACCCAATCAGTTGAGGAAGCAATCCAAAAAACATCAATGATTTCTTTAAGTGAGGATGAATTAGAAAAGATTTGTAATATTGTAATTAATGAGAATTCTTCCATAATAGATGCTCAGGGACTTCGAGCAATTGGTCCATTAATGGGGAGTGTTATGAAAAATACCCGTGGTAAAGCTTCAGGTGAAAAAGTAAACCTATTGTTACAAAGAATGATTAAAGAATACCTTAACAATAATAAATGAAAATAAAATTATGGTAACTATAAAACACTAGGTATCGTCAAGAATTGATAATTTTCTATTCGATTTTTCGTCTACCGGTTCCTCGTCCCATTGAAACCCATCTGCCTTTGCCTGTTGGTCTACCAGATGTTTCTGCAATATCGCCGAGTTTAATTTTTTTAGTGCCACGTCCCATTGAGACATAAACATCTTTTGCAGCGTCCTTTCGTTTTTTCTGCAGGTCTGCATAATCTTTTCCGGTCCAATTATCTGCTTCTTTGTCAGATACTCTTCGTGATGTACCTCTGCCACCCACTCTAACTACTTTACCCATAGAGCACCTTAGTATTTACTATCGTTTAAAGTTGTTCCTTAACCCCTTTTGGCTTTAAAAATTAATGCGGGAAGTGGGATTCGAACCCACGAACTCCTAGGAGATAAGGATCTGAACCTTACGCCGTTGACCAGGCTTGGCAACTCCCGCACCGTAGATTTAGAGGTCTGAAATAAGTTTCTTTATTGAAATTATACGAAATACAAACATACCCAAGACTAGAATTATACTAATAATTGGAATTTAGAGAGATTTATTGTAACAACTGCAAAAAAATTCTAGGCCGTTACAACGTAAAATACTATTCAGAGTCAAAAATTGCTGAATTGATAAAAGATAACCATGCATTTCATGTACGACAAGGTCATCATTTGGATATAAGAAAAATTGATAAAATATAATGTATTCAAAAAAAGTTAAAATTTTACTAAAACAATAATCATTTTTTTAATCAAAAGTTTTTCCAAATTCTTGTAGAAGATTTTTTTGATGTTTATCAAGTTTTTTAGGAATATTAACAACCAATCTCACGTATTGATCTCCTCTACTTCGAGAATTTATTCGTGGAAGACCTTTTCCTTTTAATTTAATGATTGTATTTGGTTGACTGCCTTCTTCAACATTGATTTTTTCTACTCCTTCTAAAGTTGGAACTTCCATATTTTTCCCAAGAATTGCATCTGTTATACTAATTTGTTTATCATAAAAAATGTCGCCACCATCTCTTTTAAATTCTGAATGGGGTATAACTCTAATGCGTACAATGAGATCTCCATTTATTCCATCAGAGACTAATTCTCCTTCACCAGGAATAGTGTAATCTCCCGTATCAATGCCAGGGGGAATATCAAATGGCAGATGTCTAACACCTTTTGTCACACCTCTACCTTTACAGTTTTTGCATGGTTTTTCAATTATTTGTCCTTGTCCATGACATGAAGTACATGGGCCTACAGTAACAAAAGATGCAAATCCCATTTTCCTTGTTTGCCTTACTTGACCTTGGCCATTACATGTTTTACATGTTTTTGGTGATGAACCAGGAGCAGCCCCAGAGCCTTTACAAGATAAACATTCTACATCCTTATGCAGATCAATTTCCATATGTTTACCATGAAAAACATCTTCAAGTGTTATCAAGGTTTCATAAAGTAAATCTGCACCTTTTTGTCGTCTAAATCCTCCAAAGCCACCGCCTCTACCTAGAAGTGATTCAAAAATTGATTCAAATCCACCACCTCCACTTCTACCGAAAAGATCACTAAATACGTCATCAAAGTTTCCACTAGCTCCTTTGAAGATATCTTCTGTACTATACTTTCCATCTACTCCTATGTGTCCGTATTGATCATAGAGTTTTCTTTTCTCAGTATCAGATAACACTGCATATGCCTCTGAAATCTCTTTGAAATGTTCTGAAGCCTCTGCTGATTTGTTTCTATCAGGATGAAATTTCAGAGCAAGTTTTCTATATTGTGATTTAATTTCATTAGCTTGTGCTGTTTTTGAAATTCCTAGAACCTCATAATAATCGCGTTTTGCACTCATACTTATCTTAATAATTTCACGGAGTATAAATTATCTAATTAGAACTATTTTCTTTTGTTGTTCCTTGTTCAGAGGCAGATTCAGATTTTTGTTCGCCGCCTTGCTTATCTTCTCCTGTTTGTTGGTCTGCACTAGGAGAAGAAACATTTTTGTAAAGTTCTGTAGTTACTTCATTAACTAGGGATTTTAGAATATCCAATTTTGTTTTGATCTGTTCAGCATCTTTGTTAAGAACTTCCTTTAATTCTCTGATTGCATCTGTTATTTTTATACCCTTTTCTTGTGTGATCTTATCTTTAAGATCATGATTTACCAGTTTCTCAGTAGTATAGATGTAACTTTCGGCTTCATTTTTTATATCTATTGCTTCTTTCTTCTTTTTGTCTTCATCAGCAAATTTTTCAGCATCTTGTTTTAATTTTTCAATTTCATCTTTTGATAATTTTGAACCTGCCTCAATTGTAATCTTTGCTTCTTTTTTGGTTCCAAGATCTGTTGCTGTTACATTAAGTATACCATTTGCATCAATGTCAAATTTTACATCAATTTGTGGAACTCCTCTTGGAGCAGGTGGTAAATCAGTTAGGTTAAAACTTCCAAGTGACACATTATCAACTGCCATTGGTCTTTCACCTTGTACAACATGAATCGTAACTGCAGTTTGGCTATCTGCAGCAGTAGTGAATACTTTGCTTTTTGAAGTAGGAATAGTTGTATTCCTTTCAATTAGGGGTTCTCTAACACCTCCAAGAGTTTCAATGCCTAGAGTTAATGGAGTTACATCAAGTAGAACTATATCACTAGTAACATCACCAGCTATGATACCTGCTTGAATTGCTGCACCCATTGCAACAGCTTCCATTGGATCAACTCCAGATTCTGCTTCTTTACCAATAAGTGAACTGATGAATTTTCGAACCAATGGTATCCTAGTTGGTCCTCCAATTAGCACAATCTTGGAGATGTCAGATTTAGACAGTTTAGCATCTTCTAATGCTTTTTCAACGGAGGGCTTACATCTTTCTACTATTGAACTGATTAACTCTTCAAATTTGGCTCTAGTTAGTTTAATTTCAAGATTTTTTGTTCCAGATGATGGATCATGAAAAATAAAAGGTAAATTAATGTCAGTTTCCATCACAGTTGAGAGCTCAATCTTTGCCTTTTCGGAAGCTTCTCTAATTCTGGTCATGGCTGTACTGTCTGTTGTAAGATTAATCCCAGTTTTTTTTCTAAAATCGTCAACAACATAGTCGATAATTACTTTATCCATATCTGTTCCACCAAGCAGAGTATCACCAGAAGTACTCATTACTTCAAAAACGCCACCACCCATTTCCATGATGGTTACATCTAGGGTTCCCCCACCAAAATCAAAAACTAAAATTTTCATTTCCTGCTTTGATTTATCTAATCCAAATGCAAGAGATGCAGCTGTAGGTTCATTGATAATCCTTACAACGTCTAAACCAGCTATTATACCTGCATCTTTTGTTGCTTGACGTTGATTATCATCAAAATATGCAGGAACAGTAATAACGGCTTTTTCTATCTTTTCTCCAAGAAATGCTTCGGAATCTTTTTTTATTTTTTGTAAAATAAATGCAGAAATTTGTTGAGGTTTGTATTCTTTTCCTTGAACTTTAAAGATATGGTCAGTTCCCATCTTTCTTTTGGCAGCAACTATAGTATTATCTGGATTTGTTATAGCTTGACGTCTAGCTGGTTCACCTACAATTAGATCCCCATCCTTACTTATGGCCACATAAGATGGGAATGCCTTACCGCCAATGGTAGTACCCTCTGCTGCTGGAATAAGAGTAGGTTTGCCTCCCATCATTACTGCAGCAGCTGAATTACTTGTTCCTAAATCAATTCCAATTATTTTAGCCATTTTGTTCACCGTTTGAATTATCTAATTTTGGTTTTTTTGATATTTCTACTATGGTTGGCCTAATTACTCTGTTTTGAGAAATATATCCCTTCCTGATTTCTTTTGTTATAGTATCTTCATCAAGGGAAGAATCATCCACAACTGAGACTGCCTCATGAAAGTTTGGATTAAAAATTTCTCCTAATGCATTAATTTGAGTAACTCCGTACTCAGATAGTAGAGAGTTCATATTTTTTACTATTGATTCTAAACCTGAGACATCTATTTTTTCATCATTCAGAATTTTTTTTGCTAGGATAAAATCGTCATATATTGAAAGAAAACCTAGCATAAACTTGTCAATTTTTAAATTTACACTATTTTCAATATCTAATTTTGTTTTACGTTCCAAATTTTGGAAGTCAGCTATTGCATGTTTTAATTTTTCTTGACATACACCTAGTTTTTGTTCTTCTTTTTCTAATTTCTGCTTCAATTCAGATATTAGTGATTCATTGGATTCATTTTCTGGTCCTGTTTCTTCTTGAATAGTTTTATTTTCAGATTCCTCTTGTATTGGAACTGATTTCTTTGTTTTTGAATCTTGGTGATTTTTTTCTGACAAGCCGAAGTTTTTTTCTCTTAAGGTAATTTTACTTTTATCGTATAATCTCACATAATGGATTTGTTTTAATCATGATTAGATCAGCTTCTTTTCGCTTTTTCATGATGTTTTCATAATCGTATTTAGAACAAACAACAACTACTGTGGTTTTATCACTATGAAACAAGTCATAATTTGGGCCTTCAAAGGCTTCTACATCGCCAATATAATCCCGTAACTTTAATGTAAGATTTTGAAGCATTTCAATTTTATCTCCTCGCATAGCATGCTGATCCAATGTCCACGAAAGCGCGATTTTTGTTCGACTAGCTTTTAGATCATTTTTCTTTAGAGTAGATCTAATTTCATCTATTAATCGTTTAATGTAACCATCAATTCCCTTGATACTTCCATTAACCAAATACATTAGAGTATTTGCGCCCTCAATAGAAGTTCCTAAGGAACGTAGATCATATAGACTATTTATCATATCATCTAAAAAAATATCATTAAAAGTATCAGCTGTTAAATCAGATTTAGTATTATCATCTAGTGCAAACTTACACACTTCAAGAACACTACACAATCCAGAAAATCTAGAGAGTATATTTATCGCATGAAAATGTTCTGAAGAAGAAATAGCTACAAATTTTTTTTCTTTTTTACCACTAGAAAGCAATTCAGAAAGTGTTTCATCTATTTTGCTATTAAAAGAACCAATTACGTTTGGTGTTTGAGTTGGATCTGATAGTGGAAAATAGTAATATGAAATGGATTTCCCAACCTCTAATCCCGTTACATGTTCAAGTAATGAAATATTTTCATTATTTCCACCAAATCCAGTGCCAAGATTGTAAATTACAGAACTACCCTTCTTAAGCTGACTAGTTGCATCTTTGAATTTCGAATGAACTTCAGTTTTAGTATCTTGTCCTGTTTTTCTGATTCTTGGAGTAAAGAAAAGATATTTTGCTTTTGATACAGCTATGTCAATTGGTTCCATTGCCAATAAAGGTTCATCTTCCTTGAATGAAGAAACATTTGGATAGGTTTTTGCAATATCGGCTTTAATGGATATAGCCGATGGTGTAGTTTCATCTATAATTTGGACATCTGCGCCTTTAATTGCCATTTGGCAGGCAAGAGAGTATCCTTCAGTACTAAGCCCATAAACAACAACTTTAGATCCCCCCATTTCATTTGAGCTAGGCAAATAACCCAAGAAAAACTTATTGAACTTCCAAATTCAATGAAAAATACTTGAAAATTTGGTTTGATATCCTTACTCCAAAGCAATTATTGTTTTTTGAACCTATGATTAGACAATTTCAAAAAAATCATCATGTAATCTGTACTTCAAGAAATTATCGAGAAGTGACTAAACTAGCAAAATTAAGAAAATTGAACCTAATATTTGTGGGAAAACATGGGGGGGCTGAAAAATACGATAAGTTGAATGCCAGTACCAATAGAATAAATCAGCTTTCAAAGATTATTAACAATCACTTACCTGATATTGCAGTTAGTTTTTGTTCACCCGAGGCATCACGTGTTGCCTACGGATTAGGAATAAAGCACATCGCTTTTTCAGATTCTCCTCACGCTAAAGCAGTAATGAGATTATCAGTTCCTCTTGTTCAAAAATTACTTATTCCTTGGGTAATCCCAAAAAAAGAATTCATAAGATTTGGAATAGACAAAAAAAATATTTTACAATACAAAGGCATAGATGCTGCATCAATAGCAAAACGAAGTCTTGGTCAGAAAATTAAACTTCCATTTAATAATAAAAGAAAAACTATTCTAATTAGAGTAGAAGAGGATCAGGCTGCTTACTCTGCTAAAAATACAAAAAAAACTGTTATGATTATCAAAAGTATAATCAAAGAATTTAGTAATGAAAATATTTTGGTTTTAGGTAGATATAGTTCTCAGATACAATTTCTTAATCGAACATTTGGAAAAAAGATAAAAATTTTAAACAAAGTAATAGATGGAAAGATGTTATTATCAAATGTAGATGTTTTTGTTGGTTCAGGAGGAACAATGACTGCTGAAGCTGCATTACTTGGAATTCCCACCATCTCCTATAATGCAGTACCAAATTTGATAGAAAGTTATCTTGTCAAGAAAAAACTTGTAAAAAGAGAGACCAATCCTAAACAATTAGTACGATCTATAAGAAAATTCATCAGCTCTTCAAATATCGATTACAAAAAAAGGGCAAAAAAGGCATTAAACTCTATGGAAGATCCTTATACTAAACTTGTAAAAGCAATTTGTACATCGGTTTAAGTTCCAATATTCAGATTTTTTCCTTTATTAGATTGCATTGCAGACAATAGAAAATAACATTAAGGGATTCTAAACTTAAAACCACGTCCGGCAGCCCGGTAGAGGATTATTCCACCGAATGTAGTGGTCAAGCATAGGGGCCTTTGGAGCCCTTGACCCCAGTTCGAATCTGGGCCGGGCTATTCATTTCAATCAGAATAACCATTATGAGAAATTCTAAAAGTCTAATTTTGTAAGTAGTTTTGTGGCTACAACAAATAAACCAGAAGCAAGAACAATTAAAATTAACATCTCCAGTAATACAAAATTAGAAAAGCTGCCAAAAACTCCAGCTCTAATTACATCAACCAGATATGTTAATGGGTTAAGATAAAATGCCGAAGCAAGCGGCTCTGGTGTACCTGATGCAGGATAAAATGCAGTACTAACGAATGCAAAAAACAAGAACACCGTATTAATAATTACATTAAATCCTTCACTTGACCTTAACCTAGTTGAAATAATTGATGCGATTGAACCAAACAAAAGAGAACCTGTAACAGAAGCAAAAATAATAATTGGTATAGTAATTAATGAAAATTCGCTTGATTCTGAAAAAATAGGATAAGCTATAAATGCAATTAAAGTTGCACTTACTAATCCAACAATTCCTATGGTGATAACATTGCTTAGAATGTAATGAGCTCTTGTAAATGGACCAGATAAAATTTGTTCAAACATTCCATGTCGTCTATCATTCCAGATTATAATTCCAGAAATTAACGTGCTATTCATTATGTTAAAACCAATCATGCCAGTAGACAAGTATGCTGGATAATTCAATTCTCTGTTTTCAAAGGGGACTACGTCAATAAGTGACGTATATGCAAATCCGGCAACAAAAATATAGATCAGAGGAAAAATTACTTGCCATATTAGAAAGCCTGGATTAATGGCAATTGTGAGATTTCTATTAACTAATCTAAGTATCGGATTCATTTGATTCATTCACTACTTTAAGAAATATTTCTTCAAGATTAGTCGGCATAGCAGAAAGATCTTCTATTGTGATATTATTAGAATTCAAAATTTGTAAAACTTTCATCAATACGACTTCAGATTCATCAGAAATAATTGTAATATTTGTGCCTGAGTTGAAATCAATTTTACAATCTTTAACGTCATTGAATAAATTTTTTAGTTTTTCATTAACTTGAGATAAATGGATTTTTATTGTCTTTTTACTTCCAAATCTCTTTTTAAGATCATCTGGAGAATCTACTGCAATAATTCTTCCTTTGTTAATAATCGCAACTTCATCGCAAAGGTATTCAGCCTCTGTTAAAATATGAGTAGTAAAAAAAATGGTTAGTCCATCTTTTACTTTTATTTTTAAAAAATTAAGTAAGTTTCTTCTAGCAGAAGGGTCTAGTCCAATCGTAGGTTCGTCTAAAAAAAGAAGATCCATATCATGTATAAATTCTCGTGCTACCTGGAGCCTACGTCTTTGACCAATGGATAGATCTTCGGTTTTCTTTTTACGAATTTCATTCAAGTCAAAGTCCGAAAGTAATTCCTCTACCCTTTTTTTCCTAATTTTTCCAGGTACGTCCCACATCAATCCATATTTTTCAAGTGATTTTTCAACAGAAAGAGAAGGTTCGTAACTTGGTTGCTGCAAAACAACTCCTATCCTATGTCGTACTTGTAGAGGATTCTCTTTGGCATTAATTCCTAGAATGGTCAATTCTCCACTAGTAGGTGGGATTAGAGTAGTCAAAAGTTTAATTGTTGTAGATTTTCCTGCTCCGTTAGGTCCTAAAAACCCAAAAACTTGACCAGATTTAACAGAGAGATCTATTCCATCAACAGCATTTACCAAATTATATGATTTGTATAGAGATTTTGCAATTATGCTAGACATGATTTGGCCTGCGATCTGCCCACTAATTTAGTTAATGTAATTTTTATTAGGACATAATAGTAACAAATACTGATTTGTCTGAATTTGAGATACTTTTGAATAAACTTCTTGAACAAAGATCGGAACTTACTAGATCTGATATTGAAGAAAAAATTAAGCAGAAGAAAGAAAAAATTGGAGCTGGATACCTTACCGATCAAGGCGCACTTTTCCTTATAGCATCAGATCTAGGCGTATCTCTATCAGAACCTCTAAAAGTTGAGATGGGCTTAAAAGATCTTTACGTTGGGGCAAAAGAAATTTCTTTAGAAACCCGTGTATTGAATTTCTCTCCAGCAAAACAATATTCTAGAAAAGATGGCACGCCTTTCTTTTTACGAACTATGACTGTGTATGATGGGAATGCAACTGCAAGTGTAAAGCTTTGGGATGAGAAAGCAAACTTACCTGGGATTGAAGATCTTAAACCTGGAGTTCTAATCAAAATCATTAAAGCATATGTAAAATCAGATCTTAATGGAAGTCCTACAATTAACATTGGTTCAGGATCCAATATTGAAACCGTTGATATTGATAGTGATATTCCCGCAATAGATTCTATTACAAAAGATGTAAGTTCAATTAAAGAAAATGAAAACAACTTGGTAGTTTCAGGAACAATTGATGGAATTATCAATACTATGGAATTTACAAATTCCCGTGGTCAGCCTGGAAAAGCTCTAAGATTAAGATTGAAAGGAAGTGATGGTAATTCTGTCAGGGTTGTTCTATGGGGAAAAGATGAGTCATCTATTCCTAAAATGATTTTTCCAGGGGCAAAATCTACTCTTTTTGGAGTTCGAACAAAAACTGGCAATCAAGGTCTCGAAATTCATGGTAATGAAGCCACAATAATGAGAATTGAAGGTGAAAAAGAGACAAAACCAGTTGTAATGCGAATTTTATCAATTTCAAAAAACGATGCTGGAAAGAGTATGATACTTGGTGTTGATGCTAATAGAAATATGTACAAAATTTCGGATTTAGCTGGAAAAATAAAATTATTCAAAGAAGGGGAGATTATTGAATGCATGCCATCAAAAGCATATGGAAACTCTATCGTATTAGATGATGATTCATTTGTAAGGAAAGTGGAGAATGAAAATATTCCATCCTTATCTGATCTTAGAACAAAAATTTCTGGTGTAAAAATAGGTGATGATTATTGTATTGAAGCTATAATTTTGAAGAAACTTGAACGCCGTGAAGTTCAAACAAAAACTGGCGAATCCATTTCTTTAGGTGAAATGTATGTTGAGGATGATACTGGTCCTATATCTGTAAAGGGTTGGAGAAACCAAGCAAGTCTTCTTGACAAGCTTTCAATTGGCGAAGTAGTGTCAGTGACAGGACTTACTGCTAAAACTGGCTTAGACAATAAAATAGAATTATTTTTAACACCGTTTTCTACTATCATTAAGAAAAATTAAGAATCCCAAAAACCTCTAGTCATCACGTATTGTCTTTCTGCTTCGTAAATTTGCTTGTAAAGAAGCTCTTCATCTATCATATTTCTTAAAATACGTGCAGCAGTATCAGCCCCAACACCAAAACCTGATAACACAACTATGGCTGTTTTACCAAAATTTTCAATTAAGGAGGAAACTTTCCATGCACGTTCAAATTTATGATTTTCTTCGTGGGAGATTTTTTTTCCTCCATGTTTTTTTTGGATAATCTTTTGTAAATCATAGTCAGAATAGAAAGTGGAAGTTATCTGTCTACCTTTGCAATAGGGGCACGATAAGATATCTTTCACATCTTTTGTTTCCACAACTTTTTCCCATTTACCACATCTAACGCAAACTAGTCGATGTTTAGTTTTTAATAGTCTTGTTTTAACTAAATCTAATATTCCTTTATCAATATTTGAAGGCGAAGAATAGTATTTGGTGGTGTGATCCAATATGGGTTCCGCTATTTTGGAAAATTCTAAAACATCAAACCATTTAATTTTAATTTCATCATTTTGCAATTTATTCAATATCATCTCAGTATTTTTTAGATCATATTTATCATGAAACAATTCACGAAGTGCTTCTTTGACTAGAGGACTTTTAGAATATCTTTCATAAAGAAATCTAGCCGATTTTCTTTCATATACTGCTCCTCTTCCTACTACACCAAATTTTTTCGCAACACACCACGTCCTCCAATTTACATTGTGAGTTCCTGTTAATGATGCAGTAACTATCACTGATAGATCATACTTATCCTGTAGAATATCAGTTACTTGTTTTTCTGAGATCTTAGCTTTGGATGAGAGTACTATCCTGTAAGCATCAGAACTTGACTCTACTAAAAATCCCAGTCTTGCTGATAGCATTGAAGAAAGTAATGTAGATAATGTAGCATTAATTTTTGAACCAAAACATGCATGTAAAACTATAATACTTTGACTTCGAAGTGATTCTGCAACGACTGTTTTTTCATCTGGAATTACATCTAGATTAAACTTAGGAATTATATTGTTTTGTAAAGAAATTTTTCCATCTTTTACTTTACTTCTGAATAAGCCGACTTTATTTGCTGTTTTATAATCAACTGGAATATTTTCTCCTTCCCAATATGGGACAGTTAATCCACTAGAACGAAATGGTTCTACATTCACCTTAAATGATTTTTCATCTACATTAAGAATTCTCCATTGTAATCCTCGTAGCACAAAAACATTACCCGAATCTCCAAAATCTCCTACGAATCGCTGATCCAATGTTCCTATAATTTTTTTCCCAACTGTATCAAAGACTTTGAATTTTAAGATATCGGGAATAGTTGAAAGATTTTCAAAATAATATCTGAAGGTACGTCCTTTCTTTTTGAGAATCATTTTTTCTCTATCAAAAAACAATAGATAATTGGAATCCATGAGATCTAATACTGCATAAAAATCATCTAAAGTTAAATTTCTAAATGGATAAGCTTTAGTGAAAATTTCAAACGCATGATTAACTGATACTTGGCCTAATTGAATGGTAATTCCTACTAAGTGATGAGCTAGAACGTCTAAGGAGCCGTCATGAATTTTTTGTTCTTCTATTGAACCCTGTTTTATTCGCTCAAGGATTGCATATGCTTCATACTCATCATCAGCATTGTTTGTTACTATCAATCCTTTTGCTGAAGAACCTTTGCTATGTCTACTTCTTCCAATTCTTTGAATGAGTTTGGATACTTGTCTTGGTGAGCCATAATGAATTACCAATTCTATTGAACCTATATCTAGACCAAGTTCAAGTGAGGAAGTACAAACTACAATACCTTTTTTTCCTTCTCTTAAGGAATCTTCGGTTTCCTCCCTAACCTGCCTTGAGAGGGATCCATGATGTAATTCAATATTTAATGTAGATTTTTCTTTGAGAATTGAAGCTAAAAATTCTGATTCTCCCCTAGTGTTAGTAAAAAGTAGTATAGGGGACTGAAGATCTTGCTCAGTCACAAATTCAATGATGTGTTGGGCTACATCAGAAATTGTTCCTTCAATGTATTTCACTTTTACCTCATATTTCCGAATTGCAGTATCTCGGATAATTTTCAATTTTCTCTTTGTACCAACAACAAATTTTCCTGATTCTTCAGGATTTCCAATGGTTGCAGATAATCCTATTCTAGTAATTTCTAAGTTTGAATTTAGTTGAAGCCTTTCAAGACTAAGTGAGAGTTGTGAACCACGTTCATTACCTGATAATTCATGCACCTCATCAATTACAATCCATTCTAATTCAGATAACGCATCTAACATTTTTTTCTGGGTCAATAGAATTACCAGCGTTTCTGGAGTTGTGATTAGGATATCTGGAGGGGAATTTGAAATTTTTTTGCGAGTTGATTGTGGAGTATCACCATGTCTTATTTCAATGGACAAACCATCATTTTCGGCATAACGAACAATTCTTCTAAAAACATCTCGATTTAGTGCGCGAAGAGGAGTAACATAAATGGCTTTTATCTTACCTAATTTTTTGGATAATTTAATGTGAGAAAAAATTGGTATAACAGAACATTCGGTTTTTCCTGATCCGGTTGGTGCAATAACTAAAGTATCTTTTTTTTGATAAATTATTGGAACGGCTTTTTTTTGAATTTCTGTGAGTTCTTTGAATCCAAGTGAATAAAACTTGGCAATTAGATTTGGATCAAGTGGTAGGTTCGTCGCTCTGTTTTGTTCTAGCTCGTTCATAAACCATTACGCCAACAAGCCCAATTGCAAAAAGAATAACAGTGATTGTAGGAATAGAATCAAAAATTCCTGCCATACTTTATCTCTTATATCCAAGGTTAAATATCTTCTTAAGATGAATCTACCAAACCTTCTTTAGTTATTTGGTACACAAATTCCTTTTTTTGTAGAAATGTGGGAAATATTTCACCAAAATATTTTGTTTCTTTTTTTAATAATTTAATTTTTATATGTGTAAACAGGCTTATTGGTTTAGCCAAGTTTTCTTTTTCTAAATCATCAAATTGTCGAATCATGTTTGTAATTATTATTGGTAATTTTTTTTGTATAGAGATAAAAGATAACTCATGCATATACTTCATAAAAGTTACATTCTTTTCTAAATTTTGATCTTCTTTATTAAATTCAAATGAGAATAAATCAGTAACATTATCAATTACAACTAAAGAAAAATTGGTTTCTTTAATCTTGGATAAATATTGAATCTGTTCGCTGGCATTTGTGATTCTCCCAACCTTTACTCTATCTAGTATATTCTGTTCTAGATTACGAGTTTTAATCATGTCAAGCATGCGTTCTGGTCTAAACTGTCCTGTTGTGTCCTGAAAAAGAACCTGCCCACCTTGTAACAGTGAATTTATAGTAATTTGCATAGCAAGTTGAGTTTTTCCAGTACCTGTAGCTCCAAAAATATCAGTGATTATTCCACTTTTAATGCCACCACCAAGAAAATGATCTAGTTTTTTGATTCCTGTACTTATCATATGTAAATATGTCAATAACATTAGAAAATTAAAGCAATTTCTTTATGAAAATGATGTGGGCAAGGCTTTTATGCTGGATAAAAAGGAAAGCAGATTGAACAATCGTTGTCACAGACAAGCGCAAAGAGACCACTCACAACTCTCCAGAAAAATACCAAAAAAAATGTCATAGTTAGACTAAAGAATGAAGTAGAGTACAAAGGGAAGATGGATAACGTAGATTCTTACATGAATTTGATAATGACAGATGCTGAAGAGCTAAAGGATGATAAAGTTATTGCAAATTATGGTAGGGTTATAGTGAGAGGAAATAACGTATTATTTATCAAATTAGAAAGTGATCTATAATTAAAAAAGGGTGTTTAAGATGGTAAGAAGTTTTCTTTTTACTTCAGAATCTGTAACTGAAGGTCATCCAGACAAGGTTTGCGATCAGATTTCTGATGCGATTTTAGATGAATATCTTAGGCAAGATCCTGATTCCAGAGTTGCTGTAGAAACAATGGCTACTACTGGATTTGTAGCGGTAGCTGGCGAAGTAACATCTAAAGCAAGATTTAATGAAAAAGCACAGGATGAATTAGTTAGAAAAGTAATTCGAGAAATTGGTTACGACAAACCTGAATTGGAATTTGATGCAAATACCTGTGAGGTTATGTTAAGATTACATACTCAAAGTCCAGATATTAGTCAAGGAGTTACAGCTACGGATGATAAAGATCAGGGAGCCGGGGATCAAGGTTTGATGTTTGGTTATGCAACAAATGAAACTGAAGAACTTATGCCCATGCCAATTATTCTTGCTCATAAATTAACAAAAAAACTTTCAGATGTTAGAAAATCAAAGGAGTTGCTTTGGGTAAGACCTGATGGAAAATCTCAGGTTTCTGTTCAATATGAAGATGGTAAACCGAAAAAAATTGAAACTATTGTATTATCAACACAACATGCACCAAATGTTTCAAATTCTGAGATAACAAATGCTCTAATAGAGAAAGTTATCAAACCTGTTTGTGGAAGTTTATGGAATGATGAGATAAAAATTCATGTAAATCCTACTGGTAAGTTTGAAATTGGTGGACCTCATGGTGATACAGGTCTTACTGGAAGAAAAATAATCGTTGATACATACGGTGGACAAGGAAGACATGGGGGGGGTGCATTTTCTGGCAAAGATCCATCAAAAGTAGATAGATCCGCATGTTACATGTGTCGTTATATTGCAAAGAACATTGTTGCTGCAGGTTTAGCTGATAAATGTGAGGTACAAGTTGCTTATGTAATTGGAGTAGCTAACCCAGTATCTCTTATGGTAAATACATTTGATACAGGAAAAATTCCTGAGGAAGATATTGAAAACATTGTTAGAAAAAACTTTGATATGAGACCTTCTGCTATAATTTCACAGTTAGATTTGAAAAAACCATTCTATAGGAAAACTGCAGCATATGGACACTTTGGAAGAAACGAACCAGAATTCAAGTGGGAAAATACTGATAAAGCTAATTTGTTACGACAAGCTGCAGGATTATAATATCTCTCTGATTTTTTTAAATTTAAAGTTACATAGTTTTTTTAGTTTGTTATGATTACCTACAAAATCACCAATCATGATATTAAGATCATCTACACTATACCTACTAGCTGGATTGTGTAGAGCATCATAATATGCATGTTCAAGATCCATATTTTCAATTTTGAGTTTAGTTTTACCTTTGAATAGATTGATAAATTCTTTGAAAGTTACTGTTTCTGGTCCCACTAATTCTATAATTTTATTGGAAAATTTTTGTGAGATTACTGAATTATAAATTACTTTTGCAACATCATTAACAAGAATTGGTTGAAGATGATATTTTCCGGAACCTGGAATTATTATCTTTCCTGATTTGATTTGTCTATTAAGATTCTTTGTTAATGGATCATTTTTCCCAATAATATAAGATGCTCTAAGTATTGTATAATCTAATCCAGAGGTAATTATTTCATTTTCAGCTTTATACTTTGAAATGAAATAGGATGAGACAGTATTGCTAGACACTCCAAGACCACTAATATACACAATTTTTTTGATTTTTGTTTTCTTGCAAAGTTGAATTACTTTTTTTGTTAGTTCTACATTAACAGAGTCATAAGTAGATTTGATGGTTTGCCGTCCTGTTCCAATTAAATGAATAAGTGTATCACAGTTTTTCAGCTTACTTGAAATATAATTAATGTTGAAATCTGGTGAAATAATTTTAGATTCATACTTATATTTTAAAAAATTTTTTCTAGAAATACCAAAAAGCATTACACCCTTTTTATGTAATAGATTTCTAGTATTTTTTCCTACAAATCCATTTGCGCCGGTTACTGCTATTCGTAATTTCTTAGATTTAATCATCCTCGAGATAAGAGTAAATACGCAAAATAAATCAATTTCAGTGTGGCTGAACAACAGGAATCAAAAGAAAAGCTTAGAACTGGGTTTACAACAGGAACAGCTGCTGCTGCTTCATCAAAGGCTGCAGTATTAGCGATATTAAATCAAAAAAATATAGAATCTGTTGAAGTCACTCTTCCTAAAGGAAATTCAATTCCTATTAAAATTCTAAATTGTGAATTTGACAAAAATAAAGCTAAGTGTTCGGTGATAAAAGATGGTGGAGATGACCCTGACGTTACTCATGGTGCAGAAATCATTGTAGATGTCACTTTGACCCCAAATGTAAATCAAATTGAAATTGATGGCGGAAAAGGAGTAGGAATTGTAACAAAACCTGGTCTTGGATTAGAAATTAATAAACCAGCAATTAATCCAACGCCAAAAAAAATGATTATTGAAAACATAACTGAAGTAGCAAAACATATTCTCCTAAAGAATGGAATCAAGGTTGTAATATCAGTACCAAAAGGAAAGGAATTAGCATTAAAGACTGATAATCCAAGACTGGGAATTTTGGGTGGTATTTCGATATTAGGTACTAGCGGTATAGTGATTCCATATTCAACTGCATCATTTGCTGCATCAATAAGACAGAATTTGGATGTAAGTTTAGCAATGGACAACGATATTGTTGTACTAACAACTGGTGGACGAAGCGAAGAATTTGCAAAGAAGATAGTTGATCTGCCAGAACATTCCTTTGTTCAAATGGGAGATTTTGCTGGTTATACCATACAACAGTGCGCAAAAAAAGAAATTAGAAAAGCATACGTTGCAGGATTCATTGGAAAATTTGCAAAGATGGCAGCAGGAGTAAAACAAACTCATGTAAAGGGTTCCAAAGTCGATACAAATTTTCTTGCAGGCTTAGCTGAGAAATGCGGAGCAGAGGAAAAAGCAATTGAAGAAATACGAAACGCAAATACTGCTAGACATGTACAAGATATAGTTGTTGAAAGAAATGTAAAAGGATTTTTTGATGAAGTGTGTTTACAGGTGTACAAACAAATGAGGAGTCATTCAGAAGAAAAGGTACCAATTGATGTGATGCTTTTTGATTTTGATGGGAAGATTTTGGGAAGGCATCCTGTATAGTAAGGTATTTTATTAAATTAATAGGGATCAGATCCGTGGAAAAAGTATCAATTCTTGCTATCACAAAAAATGGAATAAAGATTGGATTAGAACTAAAAAAATCATCACCCTCATGGCAGATTTATGCACCATCTAAATTTTCAGACAATAATCCACAAATAGTCTGGTATTCAGAGACAACGTCTAACAAAATTGCAGAACTTTTCAAAACAAATGATGCACTTGTTTGTATTTTTTCATTAGGTGCGGTAATCAGACTAATATCATCATACATTAAAGACAAAAAAATGGATCCGGCAGTTTTGGTAATAGATGACAAGGCAAATTTTGTGATAAGTGTTTTGTCTGGACATATTGGTGGTGCCAATCAGCTTACAGAAGAAATCGCAGGTAAACTTGGTAGCACAGCAGTGATAACTACAGCAGCTGATGTAAACAAAACAATTGCAGTAGATCTCTTAGGAAAAGAGTTAGGTTGGAAGATAGATGATGACTCTACAGTTACTAAAGTTAGTGCTTTTATGGTAAATGAGGAAAAAATTGGAGTTTTTCAAGATGCTGGAAATAAAGATTGGTGGAATAAAAAAATGCCAATCAATGTAATGATATATTCTTCTATTGAAGAGTTGAAAAATTCACAATCAAAAGGATTTTTGATAATCACTGATAAAGAGGTTGAAGATCCAGAAGTTTTAGAAAATTCAGTTGTTTATAGACCTCCAACTCTTATAGTTGGAGTAGGTTTGCATGGGGATACTACGAAAGAAACTATCAGAGAAGGTTTGAATTTCTGTCTTAAAAAATACAAACTTAATGCTAAATCTGTTGCAAAACTTGTTTCAATTAAGAAAAAACAAAATGTACAAGGATTGATTGATTTGGGAAAAGAAATGAATGTTCCGACTCAATATTTTGAAAAAGAAGAATTGGCAACAATAGAAATACCTAATCCCTCTGAGACAGTTCAGGCGTTTGAAGGAACTCCAAGTGTTGCTGAAGCAGCTGCAATCAAAAGTTCTAGGGGAAAGTTAATTGTTGAAAAACAAAAATTTCCGCCAAATTTGACAATTGCCATAGCGAGGATTACAAATTGAAGCGAGGAGTTTTACTAATTGATAGAGGCAGTAGAGAAAAGGAAGCAAAAGAGGAATTAGATTTTATTTGTAAAAAGATAAAAGAAAAAGGAAATTACGTTTTTTCAGATTATTGTTTTTTAGAAGTATTACCTCCATTTATCGAAGAAGGAGTAAAAAAATGCCTAAAGCAGGATATTGAAGCACTAACAATAGTCCCTTATTTTTTGTATCCAGGAAAAAAGATCAAAGCAGCAGTAAATGATGTAATAAAATTCCAGTCAGAAACTGATGTAAAATTTGTTATCTCAAAGCCAATGTCCATGCATAAAACCATGACAGAATTAGTAGAAAATAGAGTTATATCAGTACTTGAAAAAAATAACATATCTCTAGATAAGAAAGAAGTTGATGTTCTGATTATTGGTCATGGAAGCAAAGATCCAAACGCCCATCTTTCTATCAAATATGTGGTTGATAGTTTGATGAATACTTTTAGAAACATCAGTTATTGTTTTTTAGAAATTGAAGAACCTAACATTCAACAAGGAATAGAAAAATGTCAAAAAAATAATCCGGAAGTTTTAGTCGTTGTGTTTTATTTTTTACATAAGGGTGCGCATGTAAAGAGAGACATTTACGCGGATCTCAATCCAGCAATTAAAAAATCTCACTTAAAGAAAGTACTAATTACTGAACATATTGGAACGGATGAGAAAATGATTGATCTAATATTAGAAAGAGCAAGGGAGGTAGAACATGCAAACTGAAAAAGGACAATCGATTGAAGATCAAAGCATGGAAATAATAGAAAAGGAGATTGGTTCTCATCAATATGATAAGCTCGAGTGGCCCATTGTTAGACGTGTTATACATGCCACTGCAGATTTTGATTTTGCAAATGACAATAAAATAATCTTTCACAAAGATGCAATCAAGAGCGGTATTGATGCTCTAAAAAATGGCTGCAACCTAATTGTAGATGTAAATGGTGTAATTGGCGGTTTAAACAAACAAAATTTGAATGAATTTGGAAATAATACAATATGTAATATATCAAACCCAATAATTGCAGAAGAGGCAAAAAAATACAACAAAACAAGAGCTCAAATATCAATGAGAATGGCTGCATCAGAAATGAATGGTGGAATTGTTGTAATTGGTAATGCACCTACAGCACTTTTAGAGATAATTCAGATGATTCAGGAAGGGGTAACGACTCCAGCACTAATTATTGGAATACCTGTTGGTTTTGTATCATCTCCAGAATCAAAAGAGGCACTTCAGGCATTAGATATACCATTTATCACAAATAAGGGCAGAAAAGGTGGTAGTCCGTGTGCATCTGCTATAGTTAATGCTCTTTTCAAGCTTTTACGAGAAAGTTCATCTTCTTGAAAACTTCAGACAATTTGTAACAAACTGTCTAGCATAATTTGAACTATCAAAGTAAAGATGACCATATGATGCAAGAGTATTGAAGAGCATCAATCCATCTTTACCGTTTTCAATTCCTTTTCCTATATCCAGAGTATAAGCAAATTTAGAATCCTTTGGTAATGAATTAACTTCAGAAAAATGAAATTCATGTCCACGGAGTTTGTTAGAACGCGGTGAAATTATGCATGGATTACGTATACTTCCTTGTGTATAATTTAATGTCATTTTTTTTGTCATTTCAGTTTCTGCATCGATTAATCCAACCATTGGGAATTTCTTATTGTTATCCTTAATTGATTTTGTAAGATACATCAGACCACCGCACTCTGCATAAATTGGAATATTTTTTTCACCCAAGTTTTTGATAGATTTGCGCATATTCTGGTTTTTTCCTAAAGAATTACCAAGTACTTCTGGGAATCCCCCGCCAATATACATTCCATCACAATCTGGTACTTTATGGTCTGATATAGGACTAAAAAATTTAATTTTTGCACCTTCTCTTCTTAAGGCGTTAAAATTATCTTGGTAGTAAAAATTGAATGAACTATCTAACGCTACTGCAATAGTGGTCTTTGGTTTTAGGTTAGGTTTATCATGAATTTTATGCAGATCAGATACATTCTTAGTAATTTTAATAATTTTTTCAATAGAAAGTGACTCAGAAATTTCCTTTGCAATTTTTTCTATTTTCTTGTTCAATGATTCCTGTTCTGATACTGGAATCAATCCTAGGTGTCTTGAATCCAAAATAAGATCAGAATTTTTTGGAACTGAACCTAAAATTGGGATCTTCAATGATTCTAGAGCTTTCCTGCATAATTCTTCGTGTTTTTTGCTTCCTATTTTGTTTAGAATAAATCCGACAATCCGAGAATTTTTATGAAATTTTGTAAACCCTAATGCAGTTGCAGCGATTGAGCGTGCAGTTTTACTGGCATCTAATATTAGAATGGTTGGAGATTTTAGGAGAGTTGCAATATGATGAGTACTTGAATAATTCGAGTCTCCTGAGAATCCATCATAATAACCCATTACTCCTTCAATAATAGAAATGTTAGATTTGGAATTTCTAACAAAACTTTTGATGAGTTCTTGTTTTCCCATTAACCATGCATCCAAATTTATCGTATCATTTTTAGCAATGGCTGAAAGATAGCTTGGATCAATGTAATCAGGTCCGGCTTTGAAGGGTTGAACGGAATAGCCTCTTTTTTTAATTCCATGAATTATTGCTGATGTGATCGATGTTTTTCCTACGCTACTGGTGGTTCCAGCAAGAACTAATCTAGGAATTTTCAATTGCATCATTTGATCAGATTTTTATTTAAATGGATGTACGATAATAGAAATTTTTTACGTACTAATCTTTTTAGTTGGCTAAAACATTTACCATTAGAAATGGGAAAGGACGGTTTAGTTATAGTTTACACAGGAAATGGTAAAGGAAAAACAACTGCTGCTTTAGGAATGGCTTTGAGGGCAATAGGATACAACCACAAAATTTGCATGATTCAATTTATCAAAGGTTCGTGGCCTTATGGAGAAATGGAATCTGCAAAAAGACTAAAACCAGAATTAGAATGGGTAGTTTCTGGTAAAGGTTTTGTTGGTATTATCGACGATAAAAGTCCTCGTGAAGATCATCAAAAAATAGCTATAGAAGCCATTCAAATAAGTAAGGAAAAAATTCAATCTGCAAAGTATGATATCGTAATTCTTGATGAAATAAATTATGCAATAAATCTTGGCTTGGTTAGCATCAAAGATGTTTTAGATTTGATTAATTCTAAACCAGCTAATCTCAATCTTGTTCTAACTGGCAATCATGCTAAAAAGGAAATTATTGAAGTGGCAGACTTAGTTACTGAAATGAAGGAGATAAAACATCCCTTCAAATCAGGAATAAAAGCAAAAAAAGGTATAGACTTCTAACCAGCAACAATAAATTATACACGTAAAAATTTGAAACAATGACAACCGAAATACAAGAGTTACCTGAAGTTGGAGAAATTGTTATTGCGACTGTAAGCAAAGTTTCAGATCATGGGGCATATGTTACTCTTGATGAATACAATAACATTCAGGGATTTTTACATGTTTCAGAAATTGCTCCTGGTTGGGTAAGAAACATAAGCAGGTATGTAAAAGAAGGAGAAAAAAAAGTACTATTAGTAAAAAAAGTAAGGTCTGAAAGATCAGAGATTGATCTATCACTAAAACAGATTTCAAAAGATCAAAAAAAGAAAAAATTGTTAGAAGTAAAAAGATATGAAAAAGGAAGAACTATTATTCAAAGTGTAAAAGAAGTTGCAGATCTTTCGCAAAAGGAGGTAGAAAAATTAGAGGAGGTAATTTTTTCAAAATATGACTCGATTTATGATGCATTTTTGGATGTTGTTAGAAAGGGAATTATTGTTTTAAATGATCTAGCACTACCGAAAAAAACTATTTCAGCAATAGAAGAGGTAAGCTCCAAAATTAGATTACCGTCAGTAGAAATTCGTGGAATTTTAGAGATAACAAATTCCAAACCAGATGGAGTTGAAATAATTAAAAAAATACTTAGCAATGCAATTGATAATGATGATGAATCTAAAGTGGAAATAACCTATGTCGGAGCACCAAAGTATAGAATTACTGTTTCTGCTCAAGATTTCAAAGCTGCAGAAAAAACTCTTAAACCAATTATACTAAATATTCAAGAGTCTATAGAAAAACAAAAGGGTACATTCAATTTCGTAAGAGAAGATTCGAAGAAAACGAGAGAAGGATAAAATGCATTTCCAACTTAGAAAATGTGTTTCTTGCAATCATTATACTCTCAAAAATGAATGCCCCAAATGTAATGAAATAACGAAAACATCACATCCTGCAAAATATTCACCTGATGATAAATACATGAAATATCGTCTAGCAGAAAGATATAAATGAAATTTTCAACTAAGTAAATTTAATTATTCAGCCTGAATTATGGTAATTTTTTCTATTATTGACATATCAGAATCAATTGGTTGGTCCTGAGAATTTGTTTCTAGTGATGCAATTTTGTCGACTACTTCAAATCCAGAAGTTACCTCACCAAATACTGTGTATTTACCATCCAACCAAGGGGCATTATCTAAAACAATAAAAAATTGAGATCCTGCACTGTTGATGTCACTTCCACGTGCCATTGAAACAATATATTTTTCATGTTCAATATTATTAAATTCTGCATCAATTGAATATCCTGGTCCCCCTTGACCCCAAGTATCACGACTTCCTGAAATGGTGTTAGGATCTCCCCCTTGAATTACAAAACCAGGTACTATTCTATGGAAAATTGTTCCATCATAGAATCCTGAATTAGCTAAATTTTTGAAGTTTTCTACAGTTTTTGGTGCGATATCATCTTTTAATTCTATTGTAATTTCTCCAAATGTAGTTACAATAGCTGCAGTATCTCTACTAACGGTTAGATCTGCAGTAATTGGTATTTCTTGAGTTGATACATAATCTTTGTTTATTTCATAAATAAAGACTCCACTTATAGGTCCTGGAGTAGTTCTAGCAAAGCTAGGAGATGAATAAACCAATTTAAGCGGTCCATCTCCATCAGTTGGATATTTTATATCCTTAGTGTAAAGAGCTGTAAAACCAGGTTGATATGTTTCTGATTGTAAATTAGAAGCAAAATTAACATAGATTTCTGGAGAAAATGGGAACATTTTACCTAGCAAAGTATTCTGCCAAAAATAATCAGTTCCACTTAGTCCATCTGCTTCAACATATCTGGAGACAGGTTCGCCTGCTATACGCATAAACCACTGTTTTTTACTTTCATCTCCACCACCTTGAAGTAAATAGATAGGGGATTCTCCTTCGTTTGTTATTAGTTGAGCTGCGGCATATACTAAAACATAATCAGCATCTAATTCTTGCAATAATTCCCAAGCTTGATCTGGAGAACTTAACAACATACGGGCAATTTTTTGTATTTGTAAAGTACTAATGGTTGCATTATCAGCTAAAGATATTTTTTCTCCTAGGGTAGTAATCCAATAGCCATAATCCCACCAAGCAGCTACCACTGCGTCCTTGGAAGTATTATTTTTTAACCATTCCATTGCTGCAGGCCAATCGTCTGTTGCTATGTTGAAATTAGTTCCTCCGTTTAGTATAGTAGGTGGAGCTTTTATGCCAGTAATCCAACTTGCAGCACCAGGTAATGCTGAAGGAATTATGAGTAATGTTATTATTACAACAATGAAAGAAATTTTTGTAATAGTTTTAGGTGAGTGTGTTACTTTTTTTAGATCATAACTTTTCTTTTTAAGAATTTCCGCTGTAATTATGGATAATCCTATTGATGATAAAATGATTACCGAGATAGATGCATAAAGTTCTAATCTTACAAAAGCAGAGCTTATGTAAACGCCAATAAGACCAATTATGAGCGCAAATGCTGCCATATCGTTTTTTAAAATTATCACTTGTTCTTTGGAGTGGAATTTGGATCTAAAGATTATCCATATTCCAATTCCAGAAAATATCATAAGAATTGAGAGAAAATAGAATGATTGTGAGATGGTTAAGCTTGCATGTTCAGCGACAGAATCCACTAGGGGATCTAGAGTTGTCAGGAATGGATTAATTGCATTCAGATAACGAAAACTAGGAAGAGGAAGAAATTGGGCAGTGGCGTTTATTACAATAATTGAGGCGCCAGCCACAATAGTCCCTCCTAGAAAGGCAAGACCATTTCGTAATCTTTTTTCTTCTTTGCTCAATTTTTGGATCATAATACAAACTACAAGAAATAAGGTAGGACCAATTAATGCCAATCCTCCAATTCCTACAACAAAATCTATACCAGGTCTCTCAAATGCGAGTACAGTTACAATTACTGATGATACAAAAACTGGTATTGCCCAGAGCATGAATTTATGATCGTTTCGCATGAATGGTAATGCTAAGAAAAATATCCCTAATGGAAGGATAAAGAATTGAATACCTCCCCAAGAGGCAAGACCAAAACCTAGAAAAATGCCTCCGCCAATTAACTTTGCGATTGCAATTTTTTTACTTTCTGATCTTATTCCACTAAGAAATAAGTAGATTCCAAGTAATCCATAAAAAAGTCCTAACGGTTCAGACTTGAACCAACCGATTGTTCCTCTAATTATCACAGGCACAGATAGGGAAAAGAATAATGCTGCAAAGAGTCCTGCTGTAGTTCCACCAATAACTCTCACTAGTGCAAAAATAATAATCGTAGTTAAGGAGCCAATTACAACTGGAAATAATATTGTGAAAGTATAGAGATCATTTCCTGCTCCAAAGATTTGATATAGTGTTGCAGCAGTTATGTGAAGCATTACTTGTGAATTGCTAGATACATCTCTTCCAGATGGGTGCCAGCTTCTATCATCATGCCAATCAAAATAAGCAGTAAAACCATTATCTACTAAGAATTGGGTTGCTCTATAGTTAAAAAATGGATCAAATTCATTTAATTCAAAACCATAATCAGCAGCTTGTGATCTTATCATAAATGACATTGAAAATGAAATTACTAAGATGCCAATTATTAGTAAATGTTGTAAGCGAAATTGAAAATTTCCAACATTAAATAGATGTAGATTTGAGATCAATCATGCTGTCTGAAATTAGATTGTTTATTACTGTTTTGTAAGAATTCTATTAATATCAATGAATAAAATAATTTTATTAACAATTAAAGTCACGGAGCAAAAGTACCTTTGAGTATGGTTTGATCTAGGATTTGACCATTCATTGCTTTCTCGAGTTGAGCTTTAGTGGAACCTTTTTTCAAATCTAATTTTGTTTTAAGTGCAAATAGTTTGAAAATATAGGTATGTCTTTTATCAGGAGGGGCAGGTCCGCCATAACCAATTTCACCAAAATCGGTTTTCCCTTCAATTGAACCTGAAGGTAATGAACCTTCAGAAATTTCTGATATGGTGGGATCAATATTCCATATGACCCAATGAACCCAAACTCTTCCAACAGCTTTCATTGCATCTGGATCATCCATAATAAGAGCAAGTGAGTTGGCATCTGAGGGAATTCCTCTTATATTAATTGGTGGGCTGACATTATCATTTTTGTATCCATATTTTTTTGGAATTTCTCCTCCAGGTGAAAAAGCTGAACTTGTAATACTTAATTTGCCCATTGGATTGTGTTATTTTTTGTTTAAGTTAAATTTTACTAGGATTCTAAAACAACTCGATCATTAGATAATGACATAATTGAACCACCAGAATTCTTCACCTTATCCTTCAATTCTTTATCTAGGGTTCCAATAATTCCTCCATGTAGTTTAACATGATCAATTAATGCTTTATCAGCAAATTCTCCAATGATGGATATTTTCTTCAGATTTTTACTAAAATCTAGTGTTGCCAAAACTAGTTTTTGTTTTTTATTTTGGGATCCAAGTTTTTGAAGCTCGGTAATTACGACATCTGGTACAACAAATTGGATTTGGCCAACATCGGTTTCGAGGCTCGAGATATTTTTTATTCGTTTAGTAGCAATGTGTATTAAGAAACTAGTATCACAAATAACTTCAACCAACTACACCTGCTCCAATTAATCTCCATCTTTCTGCAATACGTCTACTAATTGCTATATTACCACCCTCAAAAACACACACTGGTCTTCTAAATTCAATTTCTATATTATTTGATTTCACTTTGGTAACTTTGGAAAGAACAGGTGCCGTGCCAATATTTACTCTTAATGATTCTCCAATCTGAATTGGCAAAACCTTGGTTTCATCAGTAGTTCCAACAGCAGAATCAAACAAATTAACTTCCACGTTTGCAGTCAAGGAATTTTCTGGAAGAGTATTTGGTTTTCCTATTACTGAACCGATAAATGAGTCACTTCTTGTAAGAGATGGATCAAGTTTTGTACCTATTGCAACGAGTCCTCCTGGTTTCACTATATCGACTCTACCAGAACCAGTACCTAGTGATACAATTTCTGTCTGAATAGGCTCGTATAACTTTTTTTTCTCATTGAATATACCTGGTTTGATCTCTATTTCATCCCCTATTTTGAAGGTACCTTGGATAAGACTACCTCCTATCACACCTCCTTTGATGTCTTTTATTTTTGCTCCTGGTTTGTTTACATCAAAGGATCGTAAAACATGCATTACCCCGTTTTTTGATTCGTCATGTTTTGGAGTTTCTATTGTATCTTCAATGGCTCCAATCAAGGCATTAATATTAAGACCAGATTGAGCTGAAACAGGAATTATTGGAGATTTTGCAGCATTTGTTCCTTTTACAAATTTTGCAATATCATTATAATTTGATACTGCTTCATTATACGATATTAAATCAACTTTATTCTGAACTACCACGATCTGTTTAATTCCCAAAGTTTCTAATGCAAGAAGATGTTCTCTTGTTTGTGGTTTAGGTACTTGTTCATTTGCAGCTATTACTAGAATTGCTCCATCCATCAAGGCTGAACCGGAGAGCATATTTGCCATCAAGCTTTCGTGTCCTGGACTATCCACAAAACTTACCACTCTAGATAATTCGCTTTCTTTCCCACAGTTAGTACATTTTGGAGTAGTTGAATATCCTAATGGAGATTCACAGTTCTTACACTTGTAAAAAGCAGCGTCAGAATAGCCAACTCGTATTGTAATACCTCTTTTGAGTTCCTGACTATGGACGCTTGTCCAAATTCCAGTAAGTGCTTGAATTAAAGATGTTTTTCCGTGATCAACATGACCTGCGGTTCCAATATTTACACAAGGCTGGTATCCATATTTTTTTACATACCATTCAGGAAGAGTTTCACGCCAGTGCAATATTAGAAATAAAAAATAGGATTATGTTAATCTATGCCTTTTTTGCTTCGCCCTTAACTTCTTTCTTAGCTGAATTATCTTTTTTTGGTGCTTCTTTAGCTGAATCTACCTTATCGTCGGCTTCTGGTGTTTTTTCAATTTTTATTTCGCCATCAAATCTACAGTTTATCTGATAGATTTCTTCAGAAATGGTGTTTCCCCTTACGAGTTTACGAATTCTTTCTCCTTTTTCAGCATCATTCAGTCCAACTCCTTTTGATAACAAAACATACTTTCTTGCGCCACCGTGAATATCAGAGCGCATTGGAACTCCAGATTTATCACTACCTCCAGTAATTTTCATTTTTCCACTTAACCCCACAGTAGTAGCATCAACGTCGTTACCGATGTTTAGACCCACAAAGGGGTTGGCATCACTTTCTTTGAGTTCTTTTGTAATGGACTTTCCTTTCATATCGGATATCGTCAGTTTGAAATTAGCCAACTACTCAAAAAAAAATTGAACTACTAATTAACCTTTGGACAAAATATTTCTCTAAAAATCTTTAACTGAATCACACCTTAATCATATTATGAATGAGGCGATAAAATGTCCCAGATGCGAAAAAAAAATGATTGCTATGCAATCTTGTCACATGGTCTGCACAAATTGTGGAGCACATCTTGATTGTTCCGATAAGGGTAGTTTTTGGTAATTAAAATCCAGGTCTATCAGGAATATAGTCAGCTGCCATGTTTACAGCATTTTCTTTCATGATGTCTATGTAAGAGTCATAACAAGCTTCAAAACCACAATGAGGACACTTGACGTTTGTAACATCATCTGAGAGAACAGCCACTTTTTCACATTTGGGACAGCGTGCATCCATGAACATATTAATTCATCAAACTATATAATGCTAGACGAAAAAGTCGATTTGCGCGGAGTTAGTCCAGCCTGGTAGGACGTCAGCTTCCCAAGCTGAAGGTCGTGTGTTCAAATCCCGCACTCCGCATTGTGTTAAGGTTAAAATATTCAAAATTAGAATTAGTGAAAAGACATGATAAAAAAACTTGAACTTAAGGTAAATGAAAAAGGAGAAATAACATCTCCAACATATCACGAAATAGTTTCGAAAATAAATGAATTAATTGAAAAAAGAAACTATGAAGAAGATTTAAGATAGAAATTAAAGAGAAACAAAAGCATCTATAATGTTTTTACCATCTTTACTCATTTCTGGATGAAATTGTGTCCCAAATATGTTAAGTTCAATATGTTGAATTATTTCGAAAATGCAGTTTTTTGATTGAGCAATATCAATTAATGAACTACCTAGACGTGAAATTTTATAATTATGGCTCTCAAAAACCCTTATTTTTCCCTTACAAAGAAGATTTTTCTTTAGTATAGAAATCTCTTGTTCACCTTTTTCAAATATAGTCATTTTCTTTATTGTACCACCTAGGGTTAATGCTAGTATCTCAGAACCATAACAGATTCCTAATAGATTTTTTTTTTCTGAAACAGTATGTTGAATAATTTTTGAATTTAATGAATTCATTTCTTTAATATTTTCACGTCGTCCTGAGAGAATAAATGAGTCAAATTCTTTGATTTTAGAGAGATTAACTTGGTTGTGTTTAAGATTTATAAATTTGATTTTTTTCTCAGACAGAAAGTCTGTCAAATTTTTGGTGTATACTGAACCATTATCCACAACTAACAGCAATTTATTTGCCAATCTCAATTGAGATGTAATGCATCTCCGGAATGCTTTCTACAACTACTATTGTTCCAAAATTAATTATGTTATCTTCTTCCCACATGAATACCCTTTCTGTTCGAGGTTTGACAAAATCCTCAATAAATTTAGAGATTAACTTTTCAGTTTCTTCTAGATCGGATTGTGTAAAGAATGCAATACGTCCTTCGTTAAATGACAGAGGAATTTGAATATTAGATGGGCTTAGGAGTTGAAGATCTGCTTCTTCAATAAATGATTTAATTTTTTCCACTCTTGCTCCTCTATCAAATTCAATACTAAATTCTCCACTAGTGGAACTAGAAGACACGCCAGAGAGCTTTTGAAGATATGCTTCAAAGGCTTTTTGCTGGGTTGCACCTAAACCAACATAGTATTCACCGGTAAATGCAGCACCAACTGCAGCGATAGTACCTAATTGAGCAACAACTCCCCCTGCACCTGCCGTATAAACTGGAATAAAGTAAACATCTTGATCTCCTACTCGATATAATATATTATCACCAATTCTAGGATTTCTCAATAACGTTTTTAGCTGTGCAAAGTCTGGATCTCTATCAAGAGCCTCACCAACTGCAGTTGGACCTATTAGTTTAGTTGTTGAATCCAACGGCACTTCATAAAATTGCATTTTCCCAAGATTAGATAGATCATTTTCAACTATCATATAGCCTGCCAAGTTTCTTCCCTGTGATCCTCTCAATTCAAGTGATAACAAACCGATGAATTGTGGTTTTGCAAATCCAGGTGGTTTTGCTTGAATATAGTATGTTTCTAATCCACGAGGAATCTCATAGAATTCTTTTGCTTGGATAAAAGTTTCTACATCAGTAACATGGTAGATATTATACATCTCAGTTTTCCAATTAAATAATTCAACCGGGTATCGAATCTGTTCTTCGAGCCATGAAGGAGTTTCTATAAATTGATCTTCGTATTGACTAGCAAACATTTCACTAAAGAAATCATCGCCAGTTTTAATTAATTGAATGGAACCATCATAGGTATCTATCAATCCATATCCAACTAATCTAAGATAGGGATTTCCCATTGACCAAGGAACATCTTGAGTACCAAAACCAACTATTAATGGGACCAACCAATATGTATTTGTACCATCAGTTACTGGTAATGAATCCAATTCCTTTCCAAACAGATTATACAGAAAATAGGGATAGAGTATTTCCATTCGCTGCTCAATATCCTTGTAACGCATTATGTGAACTGGCTCAGCTGGAAATGACAAAAGAAAGTTTGGTTCAAAAATCCAACTTGTTGGAGGGTTTAGAGTTAAACCACCTGTGCCGCTATAGAATGCATTATTTAACTCAGCACTAACATCTCCTCTATTTACAGGAAATCCAGACCAAGTCTGTTCTAACAATCCTCCTTCCCCATAATAGATAGATCTTTGTTTGAAGAACTTAGCACTGTCAATAATATTCCCATCAGTTGCACCTAATGTAAGAAGACCATTTGGAACATGTGTATAAACAAGATGTTCATTGTACCATCTATTTTCTGTACTTACAGATGGAGGTAGAATTGGTTTCATGGATGCAGTCCAATAAAGAGTATTGTTGAATCTTAAGATGTCATTGTCCTCAAAATCAACATAAGGTATCAAACCAATTTCAGGTTTTAATTTTGCAAACGCGGCATCCCAATCCCAAACTCTAATAACATTTAGCACATCTGCATTTTGATTAACATAATTTTTGATATTATTTGGAGACACTGTTTGTAACTGAATATTATGTGTATTTTCTTGGATTTTGTAAAGCTCTCCGAGGTATCTATTTACTCCAATTTGTTGAGCAGTATAAGGTCCAAGAAATTCTAGCTTTCTAGCATCTGCAATGCTATTATTTACTGACATTATAGCCCCAACTATGATAGCGATGGCAATTATTGTTAATACTCGAATGTAGATATCTCGCTTGATTGGGTGAGTAAGTATTTTTGCTCGTATCCTATCTAGGAATGAAAATGCAATTAGTGCAAACCCTGCAACAAAGGTTCCTCCAATTACATATCTGGTATTGTAATCTATCTGGTCTGTAAAGAACATGCCAAAAGCAGCCCATAAAACTCCAATTCCGATTATTCCTTCTAAGGTTGATATGTAATTGAGAAATCGCGGTTTACCTTCTGATGAGTCTTGAATATAGGAAGTTACAACTCCAATAATAGAGTGTAATCCAACGTACAAAACTAGACGAATTCCTATAGCACCAAGAATTGGTGGTATTAAAATAATCAGAACAGGTATCATTGGCACTACATTATCGAATGCATAAGAAGTATCAGTAGGTGGGGTTAAGAATGGTAACTGAAATAATATTGGTAATGTATCAATCCCAAGATAATTTCCATCAATAACAGATATTGTTGCAAATCCAAACATTACATTAGTAAAGAAGGCACCAAAAAGAAGAACTTTAGTGATTTGCCAGATAACAAAACTTGGAATACTTAATTTGTAATCTCTGAAACTTGTAATGTTTCTAGTAACTGGATCATTTGTTCCACGATTAAGAAATGTTATGGCAGAACTGAGACCGTACCAAAAAATTGAAGATCTTTTTAGAATATTTACTCGAATTAAAGCAACTGCAGAAAGAACTACGGCAGAAACTACGCCGTAAAAAAGAGGTTTAGTAAATTTTTCCCCAAATTCACTAATATTCATTGATATTATAATTCCTTGATTACCCACAATTGCAAAAATTACTAGTCCAATTGCTACTACAATTCCTATTCTGATGTATTTTCCAGCATCAGGTGGAGATGCACTTTCTTGTTTTGGCTTACTATACAAAGCAATGTTCGTTGTTAAAGCCGTAAATTAATGTCTTGCCTGTTGAAATGATAGAAAGATTTAGTTTTGTATTAAAGTGGTATTAGCAAGACCTTTACAAATCAAATAAATTGCGGCATATTTAGGAATGGTAACTTTTTCATTTTTATATGGTCCAAATTTTATGTTCTTAAGCGTAAATTGAGTTGGGCAATTTGCAAGAACATTTGTTTTTTCATCATCAATAAAGCAGCTATCCTGAAATGGATTAAATGTGTCTATATTTTCACAGAGAACCTTTGACATTCCGCTTTTGCTATTAAGTGAACCAGGAAGTCTAAAAATTCTATGAATATCTATGGTCACATTTGGATCGATTTTAACTCCTATAATATCCTTCAAACTATCTAGTCTATGCTGAACAATAGAGTAACCATCATTATTTTTGATGATTTTAGAAATTGTTTTAGAACGATTTGATTTAGATCCAAAAATATGTTTAGAAGCTCTTCCTCTCCATCCCTTTTCATCAATTTCAGCAAAAGAGGATCTCTCTGGGTTGGATTTTTTCATTCCAAAAGTTTCAGGCATTGCTCCTCGAAACATTATGTAATCTACCAACTCATTTCTTTCTCTTGAACCTAATTGCTGATATGGAGAATCAGTTACATGAACATGAAATCCTTCATTTCCTGAAAAGTAGACTTGGATTTTTTCTTTCTTTATATCAAGATCATCTTCAAGTATTTTTTTGAGTTTAATTACTTCTTCCTTGGCTCCGTCAATACAATTTTTACAGGTTAAAGATTTTTTTTCTATTTTCGTTGATTGACATGTAGGACAAGTAGATTGCAATACTGAAACTTCGCCACAGGAAAAACATTTGATGCAAGTATGTTCCCTCCTACAATCTAGATTAAGATCTTTTGCATCTATATCAAAGATCAAATCAGCTTCTTTCCAATCTTTTTCTGACATAGGAAGATTTGGAAATGAATAGTAAGCGTTGGAACAATAAACATCAGATGGGATATTAGTAATAAGCATTAATCGGAGTTCTTCGTTTGATTTAATTGAAATATGACGATTCATACCTACATTAAATTTTTGGTAACCAAATTCCCTTTCTGATGCTCTATTAGGAATTGAAAGTAAATCAAAATGTTCAAAATAATATTTTTTGAAAGCAGCCTCTACAAATTGTAAATCTTGTTCAAGCATTTAGAGTCTTTTTCTTTTTAAATTGTATTGGATTTATTATACCATCACAGTCTGACGTGGCAAAACAAAGATCTTTACTTTTTACTCTTTCACATGAAGGACATTTGTATTCAGTGCCACTTCCAGAGCTGCCTTTAAGATGATTAAGTTGATACATCGTTATTTTTTCATTGTAGTCTGGCGCATTTTTGAATAATGGAGCAATTTGATCAATGGGTTTCCCAACTCCCAGAAGATAAGTTCCAAGTAAAAATCTTCCAGAATGAGGCAAATTTTCACCTTTCTCCAGTACTTCAATTGCATGTTTGATACATGGTGGATATTCTGTTGATACCATAGTGGGCACAGAAAATATCTTTGCGAATAAAGTCAGTTCTTCTACGGGTTTTTGAAACCCAATTATCATTGATGGAGTATTAACAGAAAAAATTTTTTTACTTATGAAGCTACTTAGTTCTGAACGTACAAGTCGTGCTACTTGGTGCGAAGTTAAGAACACTTTACCCTTTTCAACGTGACGGTTAATTAGCTTCCATTCTTTCTCATGAAAATGTACAGAATGCACAAGATAATCATATACTGGAATGAAAAATTTATCTTCATTCTTATCTGTTTTTTTTACAGTAATAGAAGAAAGATCATAGATTATTTTTATTGCTAATTCATCTTTGTCTTCATCTGACATTTTTTTCAGATCTTTTTGAAGATATTCTTCGGCTCGTCTTGCCTCAGCAAGAGAAAATCTTCTAATTAATGTGTTAATCCCAGTTAATTTTAGTAGAATAACAGCTAAAAGAAATGAAAAAACTTCTTTAGGTAACGTGGCATCATCTCTAGTCTCATTATCCATAATATCTGATTTGTAGGGTATTCCTTTTGCCGCTGATGTGATTCTATGAATCGCTTTATCAACAAATAATTTTAAATCAGGATCAGAACCGAATTGTTCTAAAGTAAAACCTTTGTCTTTAAGATATTGTCCTGCATCAGCCATAAACGGATATTTAGCCATTTCATCTTGCCCTAAATTCTTCATATCTTCTGTTCCAAATCTTTCTTTAAAAATTTAGTTCATTAATCTAAGTTTTCTTTTTAAAAACCACTACTGATTTAAATTATGCAGTTTTGAGTTGTTTCCTATGCAAATTGGTTGTCATGTATCAATTTCTGGTTCAATTCAGCATGCAGTTGATAACGCATTAGAAAGAAAATGTTCTGCATTTCAAATATTTACACGAAGCCCAAGAAGTTGGCAGATAAAGAAACTAACAAATGATGATATCAAAAACTTCAAAACGAAACTTAATGATAGTAAAATAGATCGATTTGCTACTGTTGCACATATGCCTTACTTGCCAAATCTTTCTTCACCAGCACATGATGCTTATGCTAAATCAATTAATGCCTTAAAAGAAGAGGTAAAAAGATGTGGTGAACTTGGTATTCCATATTTAGTTACTCATCTTGGAAGTCATTTAGGTACAGGAGAAGAAAAAGGAATCGAGAGACTAAGAAATGGTTTGATGGAAGCAGCTAAAATAAAAAATGACGTTATAATCCTGCTTGAGAATACCGCAGGACAGAAAAATTCTGTAGGTTCAAGTTTTGAGCAACTTGCTTCTATTTTCTTTAGTTTAAAACCTTCAAATAGATTTGGAATTTGTTTTGATACTTGTCATGCATTTGCAGCAGGGTACGACCTAAGAACGGAAAAAGTAGTAAAGGAAACTTTTGACAAATTTGATAAAGCGGTAGGATTAGATTATCTAAAAATAATGCATCTTAATGATTCTAAAGGCAAAATCGGATGTAAATTAGATAGACATTACCATATAGGATTAGGTCACATAGGAGAAAAAGGATTAAGTAAAGTAGTAAAAATTATGAATGAACTAAAAATTCCAATGATTTTAGAAACTCCCATTGATGATACACGAGATGATTTTGAAAATATCAAAAAGGTAAAAGAACTTGCCTAATAAATTAAAAATTTATTTTATAATTCGAGTAGTACAAGTATGAAATATGAAGATTTAATGAAATTGGCGCTAGAACGTGGTTTCTATTTTCCTAGCTGTGAGATATATGCAGATGCACAAGCTGGCTTTTGGGAGTATGGTCCTGCTGGAGTTAGCTTAAAAAATAAATTTCTTGAACTTTGGAGACGAGAGCTTGTAAGACGTGATCGTATGCTTGAGATAGATGGTTCACAGATAATGTCACAATCTGTTTTTGAGGCATCAGGACATTTAGCAAGTTTTGCAGATCCAATTATCAAATGTAAAAATTGTAAAGCAACATTTAGAGCAGATAGATTAATTGCTGAAACTGTTAGAGTTAAGATTCCTGAAAGCGCAGATCTTAAGGATTTTGATAAGACAATTTCTGAAAAAAATGTAAAATGTCCTAAATGTCAAGGTGAATTTGAAAACACTCGTAAATTCAATATGATGTTTAAGGTAGGGATTGGTCCGGAGGGAGAAGCGGCTTATCTGAGGCCAGAAACTTGCCAATCAATCTTTGTAGATTTTCCAAGATTATTTAAGACAATGCGTGGAAAACTTCCATTAGGAATAGCACAGATCGGAAAAAGCTTTAGAAATGAGATTTCTCCTCGCCAGAGTCTTTTGAGATTAAGGGAATTTTATCAAGCTGAGATTGAGATTTTTTGTAATCCTAGAAAACTAAATGAGTTGGATAGATTTTCAGAGATTAAAGATACAAAAATTCGAGTTCAAATTGATTCGGAACCAAAGATAATGACTTGTCAAGAGGCAGTTGATTCAGGCACTATCTCAAACAAGCTTGTTGCATACTATTTAGGAATATTAACAGAGTTTTATGAAAAAACTGGAATAGATATCACTAGAAGTAGATTTAGAAAACTTGGAGAAAAAGAAAAAGCGTTTTACGCAGAAGTTGCCTTTGATTTTGAAGTAGAGACATCAATTGGTTGGCTTGAGCTAGTTGCTTGTAACTATAGGTCTGACTATGATTTATCAAATCATGCTAAAAAAAGTAAGGAAAAATTTGAGGTAATTGATGATGATCAGAAAGTTCTGCCCCATGTTTTTGAGATTTCTATGGGAATAGATCGTAGTCTATATTCCATACTTGAACACAGTTCACGAATTGATACAGAGAACGAAAGGACTGTTCTATCTTTAAAACCATATTTGGCTCCTATTCATGTAGGAATTTTATCATTAGTAAAAAAAGATGGCTTGAAAGAAAAAACAGATGAAATTTTTATGAATATTAAAACAAAATATGATGCATTTTTAGATCACTCTGGGGCAATAGGAAGACGATATAGAAGACTAGATGAAGTAGGAGCACCACTAGCTGTTACAGTTGACCATCAAACACTTGAAGACAATACTATTACTGTAAGAGAACGTGATTCGATGAATCAAGAACGAATTAAAATATCTGAACTAGAATCATTTCTAGCAAATCAAACTGCATTTCCTTAATGATTTGTAAATTTAACTAAATTTCTAGAGTTTTTTGATATCTACTTTTAACAGCTATCGCAACTACTGATAAAATCAAAATAATAATCGCGAAGATAATAATTCCAGATATTGTATTTCTATCACCATCTGTAGGTACATCAATTGAAGGTGGAACATCATTGTTTAGAATACCACCCATGCCTAAATTTGAGTCATCTATAACAAAACTCATTTGGGACTTTAGAGGGATATCAAGGGAATCTTTTCTAATATCATTACTTGAAGACATCTCAATTAGATATTTGCCAGTTAGTAGCTCAGAAAGCGAACCAACTCGAAAATTATTTCTTGTAAACTCCCAAACATCGGAATTTTTTTGATTTACATTGTTTAGAACAATATCATTCCAGATCTTTTGTCCGGTTGGAGCAAAAATATCTACAATTGGATATCCTTCTAAATCAGTCCAATTATCTAGTTCACCTTTTATGTCAATTGAGGGAGTTTTGTTATCTGCTTTATCGATTGTATTTGGATTTATTGAAGTCAGTCTAACAAATGTTCCCAAAGTTTGTGGAACAAGTGTAGGATTTTGATTCTCTTCATAATCAAACGAAGATTCGTTTCCAACATTTATCGTAAATTTATCAGATTCTCGTATTACATCACCTTGTAATTGAATCCAATAGACGGTTATTGGTCCTTTAGAAATTAATGCCCATGGAATGGATGCTGATATGATTGAAAGGGTTGGGTTTCCTGGTAGATCATCAATATCCATCTTGATTGCTGAATATTCATCATAGTTTTGATGGGAATTAACAAATCTAAGTTCTGCACGATTGAAATCAATTGGTTTTTGAACTACAGCAGAAACAGTTAGAGGCTTACCATCTAATGATTCTTTGAAGGTTTCTGAAGCACTAACTGTCTTAGTTGAACTGAGATGTACCAGAACAGTTGTGAGCTCAGCTGATGGGTTGATTAATTCAACTGTGATATCAAAGAATTTGATGGGTTGGTCTTCCTCTGAGGTAATTTTACCACCGAATTCAATTGTTTCCTGTTCCTCTAGTGATTTTATTTCTTGGAAATTAATATCATTACCAGTATTGATTTTGAGTTCCTGTGCTCTATATTGTATCTTAAGTAGGTTATCTTCTTCTGCATAAGCTTCAGGTATTATTCCTTCAGTTGTTTCTTTGTATACATTCCAATAACCAAGTATTGGATCAATTGATGTAATTGTGAATCTTTCTACCACATTTTCAGATCCTGAATATCTAATTCTGTAAACCTGTCCATCAATAGTAACACTTTCGACATTACCCCTGTTACCAAAAGTTGATTCTCTAATTAGACATTCTTCTGTGTCTCCTATTACACACATTCCATCTGGTGAAATTACTCTGAAGTTTGTATTTGGATTCACATCAGATGAATAAAGTGAACCTGCTCTTGCTACTGTATTACCCAGTTGATCAGTAAATAATTTCACGTGTATCTTATCAGGAATTGATTCTATCACTGTACGTGGGAAGGTTGATAATGTGACTTCTTCGGTTTCAAATATCTTACCACAAAACTCTGCAATTACATTTACTTGGTAATCTACAACCGTTCCGACTCTTGGTATCTTCCAAACCAATGGTACAGATGTTTCACCAGGTTCAAAGCTTTGTGGTTGTGATGTATCAACTACCTTTCCATCAACGATTAATGAGATTGCTCCTGAAACAGGTTTTGAAATTGTATTGGTAAAGTACGCAATTGGTTTAAGAGTAGATCCTTCAGCTTTGATAGTTACTACATCAAACTCTAAGTTACCAAGGATGGAATAGCCTGGTCTTACGCTTATTAGATACTTGGTAGAATCTGAAATTTCTAGATCCTCATTTAATGCATGTAGCCAGTATCTTACTCCATAGGAACCAGACATTAACTCCCATGGAATTGAACCTGAAACGCTATACAAATTCTCTCCAATTGTCATGTTAGTTATCTGCATTCTAATTGCAGTGTAATCTTCTAGTGGCTCACCTTCATGCACAAATCTCAGTTCAACTCGCTTCAGCGGTGATAAGCTTTCAACTATAGATGATACCTTTATCGTTTGATGGGTATCTACACAGGAACCCCCTGCATTTGCTGCCTTGACTTTTCCTTCACTTCCTATCTGGACTGTTACATCATGGAATTTAGTTGAGCCTCCTCCTGTACCTGCTGCAGCTGGACCTATTATTCCTGGGAGCCCTGGACCTGTAGTTGATGTGGCTCCTCCGCCACCTGGACCTCCTCCGCCACCTGGACCTCCTCCACCGCCTGGACCTCCTCCACCGCCTGGACCTCCTCCAGAAACTGGTGTAGATGTTACAATTACAGTAACAGTTGCAGTGTCTGTGTCACCATCATCATCAGCAACTGAATAAACGAATGTAACAGTCCCAACAAAGCCAGTATTTGGATTGTAGGTTACCTTACCAGTTATTGAGTTTACTGAGACTGTGCCTGATAATGGACCAGATGTAATAGCTACTGAGGTTGGGTTAATTGTCCCATCAACATCAAAGTCGTTTGCCAAAACATTGATTGGTACTGCAGTGTTCTGTGGAGTAACAGCAGAATCATTATTTGCTACTGGTAGATCATTGACATCAGTGACTGTAATTGTGACTGTTGCAGTGTCAAATCCTCCGTTACCATCAGAGATGATATAGGTGAATGTATCTACGCCATTAAAATTAGTAGTTGGAGTGTAGACTAGTGGATCATCAGTGTCATCTAATGGTGTTCCATTATCATCAATGGTTACAGTACCACCGTTTGTGGAGGTAGTATCAAATGAACTGATTACTATAGAATCTCCATCAAGATCTGAGTCATTTGCTAAAACATTGACTATTACTGTGGTATCTTCTGGAGTAATGGAATTATCATTTACTGCATTTGGTTGTGTGTTAAATTTAGTATCTTGGAGATCTAGTGTTTCATCTAGATGTAATACAAATATACCATCAACTGAGATGAGTTGAGAAGTATCTTCAAGATTGAGTGTTTCAACTAATTCTATCTGTTTATCTTGTTTTGTATTAAATGCAGTATCTTGGAAATTTAGTGCTTCATTAAGAGTGAGCTGAATGTCTTGTTTGGTAAGTGTTGCATCCTGTAGTGTTAGTGTTTCATTGAGAGTTATCACTATTGTACCATCAATTAAGAGAATATCTTGGAAGTTTAGTGTTTCATTGAGAGTGAGCTGAATGTCTTGTTTGGTAAGTGTTGCATCCTGTAGTGTTAGTTTCTCATCTAAAGTGAGCTGAATGTCTTGTTTGGTAAGTGTTGCATCCTGTAGTGTTAGTTTCTCATCTAAAGTGAGCTGAATGTCTTGTTTGGTAAGTGTTGCATCCTGTAGTGTTAGTTTCTCATCTAAAGT
>Ga0326597_10000891_pt1 | contig 50609 bp, 41 predicted proteins | sample RVTome_12_FD_203789 | JGI IMG/M metagenome (GOLD analysis project Ga0326597, IMG submission 203789) | Soil microbial communities from uranium-contaminated site in the Upper Colorado River Basin, Wyoming, United States - RVT100D185 | ecosystem: Environmental > Terrestrial > Soil > Contaminated >... | reverse complement strand
GCGTACCTCGGCCAGCTTTTCCGTCAGCCGGTGGGCCAGAAAGATGGGCATGGGCATCAGCTCCGGCGTCTCGTCGCAGGCATAGCCGAACATCATGCCCTGGTCCCCGGCGCCCTGCTCCTTGTAGTCCCCGCTGCCTTCGTCCACGCCCTGGGCAATATCCGGCGACTGCTTGCCCACGGCGACGATGACGCCGCAGGTGCGGTAGTCGAAACCCATGGAGGAGCTGTCATAACCGATATGCTGCACCGTGGAGCGTACGATGTCCTGGTAGTCCAGCTGCGCCGTGGTGGTGATCTCTCCGGCGAGAGCGACCAGCCCGGTCGTCGTCATGGCCTCGCAGGCCACCCGGCTCTGCGGATCCTGTTTCAGGCAGGCATCCAGCACCGCATCGGATATCTGGTCGCACATCTTGTCAGGATGGCCTTCGGTGACGCTCTCTGAGGTAAATAACATGGTTTTGGACATGGACAAGCTCTCCAGTAAGTTCAATGTGCCCGGCAGGGGCATGCGCATCGGCCCAGCCGTCGGCGCCGCCGCCCCGGCGGGGCGGCCAGCCATGCAGTACCAACCACAGGCAAAACCAACGAATGCCGGGTCGCCAGCGCCTCGCTGATTGTCAAAACGTGAGGGTGCGCCTGGTTCGCCCTGACCCGTCCGGGATGTCAAACGCTCACTCTACCCGATCATCCGGTGAATTTCACCCCCCAATCTCGGCGCGCTCCCCTTCCCCGGGTGCCCTCGTCGGCCCGTGGCGGCCCGGTGCAGGCCTCTGCGGGCGCCATAGCGGTGCGCCGCGCTGCCTGGGCACGGGTAAATGGTCCACCGGCCAATGCGGCCGCCACGGCCCGTGCCGCATATGGCGCCACCGCCCTGCGCCGTGGGGGCAGGCCCAGGAATAACTGTTGTCTTTCCACCACAAGTGTATAAAAATCACTATATTTGTTACAGATAGGCGCCGATGCATCCCTGACCCGGCAGCCTGTCGGCGTGAATTTCAGGTGATGCCAGAACGTTGGAAATACTATCATTTTCTGAAATTTCGAAGGGAGCCTTCCGCTGGGCATTCCCGTTGCAGTGTCAAAGTGAAGTCGCTACTAATGAGTCTGCGCACGACAACATCAGGCGGGCCAGACTCAGCCATCCCTGGAGGTGAGGCAATGAAGATTCACAAGTTGTTCCGTCAGACAGCCGTATTCGCGCTGCTGGTTTTATTCTCGGCCACGCTGGCCGTGGGCGCGCAGAGCGACAGTGTGGCAACGCTGGACCGCTTGAAGGGCAAGGTAGAGGTCATCAAGGCAGACGGCGGCAAGGTGACGCCCGGCCGCGTGGGGCTGCTGCTGGAGATCGGCGATACGGTGGTCACGCTGGAACAGTCGGCGGCCACGATCAAGTTCCGCGACGGCTCGGAGATCCGGCTGTTCGCCAAGTCCAACTTCCTCATCCGCGCGGTGCGGGAGAGCAAGGGCTCCGATCGTTCATTCCTGTACCGGCTGTCCATGAAGGCCGGCGCCTTCTGGGGCCGCTTTGTGCCACAGCGGGAGGTGGCCACCATCGGCACACCGACGGCGACCATCGGCATCAAGGGCACGACCCTGCGCGTGGTGGAGCGTGACAATCAGGCCCGTGTCGCCCTGACCGAGGGTCTGATCGATGTGGAAAACGACCGCTCCAAGGTGGAACTGCAGCCCGGCAAGCGCCTGGCCAACTTCCGCCGTGGCGAGGACCTGGCCACCAAGGTGCAGGACATTCCCTACCGGCTCGTCATGAATTCGGAGAAGCGGGACCTCAAATTCACCGGTGCGCGCTCGGAGGAAGTGTTCGTGACCATTCAGCTCACCGATATCAAGTCGGGCAACCAGGTGCGGCGGCCGGGGGTGCTGTATCTGCGCAGCGACTACGGCAAGATCGTCTATCCGCCGTCCGCCGAGCTGGATCAGCGGGGCTTTGCGCGTGTGCCGCTGGTGTTCTTCCCGCCGGAAGCGGCCGATGGCAAGTTCAACGGCACCATCTATGTGTGGGCGGTGCTGGATGAGGAGATTGCCGACGACACCACCGAAGGCCGGCTGAAGTTCTCCATTCCGGTGCCGGAAGGCAGCGAGCGTGTGCGCGTCGACGCCGACAAGGGCTCGAGCCAGCGCACCCAGTAGTGCCTCCCACGGGGCGGCGCGAGGTTACGGCCGCCGCGGCGCCCCGACTTTCCGCCACACCTCCCGCACCGGCAACGCTCACGCGTCCGGTGCGGTGGCCGTCTCTGTCCGATCCGGTTTGCCGCGGAGGGCCGTCAGTTCCTCGTTGATGCGCATCACCCGCCGGAAGGCCAACTCCTCCTCGTCCGTCCCGGAGACCTTGCGCAACTGTTGCAGCAGGCGCTGCTTGCGTTCCAGCTTGATGCGGTAGGCCGATTCGTGCAGCACGGCACCGTGGTTGTGCACGGCACTCATGTGCAGGGGATTCTCCAGCAGCAGGGTGCGGATGAGCCCTTCCGCATCGGGGAACATCCAGATCAGCTCGTCGCTGTCCAACTGGGCGAATTCCTCGTCCTCCAGGCGCAGCAACTGCTCGTAAAGGCTGCGCAGGGCCACGTCGCCGAATTCCTCGGGCCGCAGCAACTCCCGCGCCTGGGCCAGCAGACCGTGCTCGCGCAGCAGGCAGGACAGGGCGCGGCGCTGATGGCGGGCCGGCTTGGTGGCGCCGTCGTTGACGGGTTGCGCGGGCCCCCGGGCCGCCTGGGGCGGCGCGTGATCGTCCGTTCGGCCCTGGCGGGCGGAGGGTGCCGGGTTCCGTGCCGGCGCACCGCGCACGGCGCCGGCCACGGTGGCCACATCTACCTCGATCAGGTCCGCCACATAGCGCGTGGTCATGTCCCGTACCGCGGGCTTGCGGATGCCGGCCAGGATGGGCACCAGCGCCTCCAGCGTGCGCGTGCGGCCCTGGATCGACGTCCCGTGCTGGCGCAGGGTCTGCAACGCCGCGTATTCCAGGATCGGCACGGCCCGCGCCAGCAGCGTGGCAAAGGCTTCCGCGCCCTGCTGGGCCAGGAAGTCGTCCGGATCCAGGTTGTCGGGCAGCGTGATCACCCGCGCTTCCAGCCCGCTATCCAGAAACAGCGGTGCGCTGCGCAGGGCCGCCTTGATTCCCGCGGCATCCCCGTCGAAGACGAGCACCACCCGGTCCGCGTAGCGCTCCAGCAGCTGCAGGTGCTGGGCGGTGAGGGCCGTGCCGCAGGTGGCCATGGCCTCCGGGAAGCCCGCCGCGTGCAAGCGGATCACGTCCAGGTAGCCTTCGCACAGGATCGCCCGTCGGCTGCGGCGCAGGGCCTCGCCCCCCTGGGCCAGACCGTAGAGCACCTGCTGTTTGTGGTAGAAGCGCGTGTCGGGCGTGTTCAGGTACTTGGGCGCGTCGTCGGCGGCGATGGCGCGCCCCCCGAACGCGATGGTACGGCCCCGCTCATCCTGAATCGGAAAGGTGATCCGGTTGCGCAGGAAGTCGTACTGCCTGCCCGATTCGGCGGCGCGGATCAGTCCCGCGGCGAGCAGGTCCTGGGAGGCGAAGCCCTTGGCCTGGCCCAACTCCAGCAGGCTTTGCCAGGCATCGGGGGCATGGCCCAGCCCAAAGGCCCGCCAGTCCGTCTCGACGAAGCCCCGGCCCAGCAGATAGTCCCGCGCCGCCTGGGCGGATGGATGGGTCAGCAGGCGCTCATGATAGAAGGACTGCGCCGCCTGGATCGCCTCGCCGCCCCGGTCGCGGGGCGCCGGCGCACTGGACTGATCGATGGGAATGCCCCAGCGCTCCGCCAGGGCGCGCACGGCCTCGGGAAAGCTCAGCCGCTCGTAGGCCATCACGAAGTCCACCACGCTGCCGCCGGCGTCGCAGCCGAAACACTTGTACATGCGGCGGCTGGGGCTGACGATGAACGAGGGGGTCTTTTCCGAATGGAAGGGGCAGAGCCCCTTGAAGTCCGCGCCGGTGCGCGTCAGGGCGACCCGTTCGCCGACCACCTGCACGATGTCCGCGCGCTCCTTTACGGCCTGGACTGTCTCTCGCGACAGCGCCATGGGTAATCGTCCCTGAATGCACCGCCCGCCGACCGTGGCAACGGCATCGCCGGATGGCTCCTGCAGCTGGGCGGCAGCCTTTCCGCGCCGGCGACGCGACGGCCGCGGCGGGCGTCATGATCCCAGAATCCGCGGGTGCGGGCAATGACGTGCCGCAGATGACGGCATGCCGCCGGTGCCATCGGCGGTGCGTGGCCGCGGGATCAGCCGGCAGTGACCCGGGCCACTACGGGCCGGCGTTGACGATGACCTGCTGACCGGCACGGGTGTAGCTGGCGACCTGGGCCACGGTGCGCCGCACCGGCTGCTCGATCCCGGTGAACACGAGCTGGAAGGCCACTGCCTTGTCCGTGGGAATATGGAAGTTGCTGTCGTTGCGGCCGTTATTGTAGCCGTAGAAAGCCTTGATCTCCTGCAGGTCCCAACGCTCAAGCTGCTCCCGGGTCAGCACGTTGCCGATGTAGGAATAGGTGATCTGCAACGGTTCCTGATCTTTCGGGTCGGCCAGGGCGCTCCCCTTGATGCGAATCCAGCTCAGCTCCTCCGAGGGGGGAAAGCGGTTGACCACCTTGCCGTCCACCACGAACATGCGCTGGCCGGACTTGCTGTTGATCACGTAGCGGCCTTCCAGTTTGCCTTCCAGGGACAGATGGTGCTCCTCCCCCTGCATCACCGTGTAGGGAGCGTCGGGCCCCCGGCCCTGATACAGGGTGATGCCCCAGTACACGCCGATGGCCAGCACGGCGGCCAGCGCGGCCGCAATGATTCCGATGGTGCGGTGTTCCCCCGCCGGCACCTTGTCCTGACCCGGCGTCGGTGCCAGCCGTTCCTGGATCGGGATGTGCTCTGTCGGCGGCGGCGGCAGTTCCCCATCATCCGCAAATGCCGGCATGTTCATGTCCGCGGCGTCGCGAGGCGTCGTGGACTCCTCCGCCGGTGCCATGTCGTCGTCCATCGAGGGCAGGTCAAGGCTGTCCGGTTCGTCGGCCATGGGCGTGTCCTCCGGTGGTGGGGTTGCGCCGGCGGGCTTGCCGCTGCCGGGCTTCATGAAGATCTGATACTTCTGCTCGTCGGGCACGGTGCCCCGGGGGGGCGCGGGCAGTTCGTCGTCGTCCAACGCGGTCGCTTCCCGGTAGGCTGCCTCCGCGTCGAAATCGTCACTGTCGGCGGCGGCACCCAGCGGGGCGCTCTCGAACGGCTCGGGCTCCTGGCCGTCGCCGGGTTCCTCGCCGGAGCCCAGGTCGTCGAAGATGCCCTCCAGCTCGTCCTCGTCCGGCAGGGGCATATCCCGCTCCAGGGCCGACATGCCCCGGGTCGGGTCGACGGCCGTGCTCTCCGGATAGAAATCCGGCGTCGGCATGGCCGGGCGCGGTGGTTCGGGGGGAGCGGCCCGTGGGGGCTGGGCAAGCGAAAAGGTGTTGCCGCACTGTGTGCACTTGAGCCGCAGGTTGGGACGCTGCCTGGCCGCGGCGGGCAGATTGTAGCGTGTGCCGCACTGGTCACAGGTCACCTGCTCCGCCGGCGGGGCCTGCGGCATGGGCGCCGCGGCCGTGGTGGCCGCTTCTGGCGCCGCATCGCTCTGTTCGTCGATGTAGATCGGTGTGCCACACTTCTTGCATTTAACGAAAGTCTTCTTGTTTGGAATCCTTTCCAAATTCAGACGATATTTGGTATGGCAAGTATGACACTGAATGAGCATAGAAAATCGCGATACTATTCGGTGCTTCAGGGATTGAGAGGTTTGCGGAGGGTCGTCCTTTGTCCCGCCGCTTGAGTTCGATTAAAGGAACGAGCCCGGGAAAAGTCAATCAAATCTTGCCTCGTCTGGTTTGATCCCTGCATACCAAACACAGCAGAACGTACGACGTACACCGGACCAGCATACCATTTCCGGTGGCTGGCTGCCGGTGCGCCATGGGAGGTGCCAATCTGCATGGGAGCACACCGTTGAATCCACTATCGACTGCGATCACCCGCTGGGTGACCCTTGGGATCGGCTTGCTCTTGGTGTGGGCGGCCCTGCCTGCGCCGACGCTGGCACAGGATGCCCCCGGCATGGCGGAGCAGCCGCCGACGGCGGTGCACGTCGCCATCCTGAATGCCTCCGGCAACCCGCTGCGGGGCACTGAGCTGGGTTTGGTGCTGGAGAAATACCGGCGCAGAGAACTGGAGGCGCTGATCGGGCTGCGCCTGGAACTGGTCAACGTGGCCTCGGCGGACACCGTCTTCCCCGGCCGCTCCGAATTGCGCTATCGCCCCGGATTCCTGCAGGCCGCGCTGGTGATCGCCCGCACCATACCTGGCGATCAGGTGGTGCGCAGCATGGGCAGTGACGCGCTGAAAAAACTTGGCATCGATGTCGAAATTCTCCTGGGCACGGATAAGCCCTGAACCACCGCTAGGGATGGCCATGAAGCCGACGCAACGACCCCTTCTCCGCTGTCTTCCGCTGCTGCTGGCGGCAGTGTTGGTGCTGCCGGCGGCAGTGTTGGTGCTGCTGGCATGGACCCCCGCCGATGCGGCCCCGCGCTACGCGGACCGGGACACGGCGCTCAATCTGGCACAGGCCCTGGACAAGGGCCTGTATCGCAACAAGCTGATCAGTTCCACGTTCATCCGTGGCGAAGGCGATGGGCGCTACATCGTCCGGGTCGTGCTCGACAATGGGATCGAGCAGGACTGGGACATGCTCCAGATCCGGCAATGGAGCCGCGACGGCGACATCGTGCTGCGCAAGAACAAGGCGCTGGTGTTCACCTCGGAGGAGGACAACAGCTTCGGCATTCTGGACAAGAATGTCTTCGTCGAGCAGTCCCTGGCGAGCAACGTGTTCGTGATGCAATATCCCCCCGGTGACATCCTGGCCGGGCGCCGCATCAGCTATGGCGTCTATCGCTTCAATCTGGCCGAACTGCTCAGCCTGGCACAGGAGCGCGACCGCCACGGCTACCGCTACCAGTACGTGTTCGATCTGGCCAACGGCGAGCGGGAGCTGCTCAGCGCCAGGGGTGCCTACGACCTGCTCACCCGGGACGGCCTGCGCGACGATGCGCCGGGCGCCGGATTCGTGGAGCAGCAGCCCTACCGCCTCCAGGCCATCCAGCCCCGCGGGCTGGTCAACGACCCGGAGGGAGGCACGGCGCGGTTCGGCATTGACATGGTATTTGACCGTCCGGTCATGCTCACGCCGGCCCACTATCCGTATGAGTTCTACGAGAACAACGCAGGCTCCAAGGCCCGCGGGATGCCGGAACACAACTTCGTGCTGGAGGTCAACGCACCCAACGCGGTGGTCGCCAAGCCTACCGAGCGCATCCGCACACTGGAATTCCTGCGGGATATTCACTCGGTGAACGATCCCGACCACCAGGTGCGGGTCCTGGTGCGTGCCAGCGTCAACCCGGTCGTGCTGACCCATCCGCCTCAGATTACCGTGGAAGGCAACATCGTGCGCGCCACCTTCGTGAAGGTGGTGGACCAGTCCGTGCTGGACCGCCAGGCCCTGCGCGAAGAGGAGGCCCGCCGCAAGCAGGCACAGCTGCTCGCCCCCACCCTGACGCCGGAAGAGGTACGGCGCGAGGAGACCTATCGCCTGAGCATGACCACGGGCCGCGCGCAGCTTGATCGCGCCAAGCGGGCCAAGAACTTTGGCGAGGCCTTCGAGATGTACCGGGCCGCCCTGGCGAACTTCAACGAGGCTGCGGCCACTGCCGGCAATGACACCGACCTGCGCGCTGCCATGCGCGAGCGCAACGTGTTGCTGGTGAATCTGCCGCTGATGGTGATTGAGCACGCGGAGATGGTGATCAGCGCGGGCAAGGTCGCTGATTCCGCCGGGCTGAACCGGCTGATCGATGCGGCGGCCGGAATGACCCGTGATGACAGGCTGTTGCGGGCGCTGCGCACCCTGCAGCAAAGGCTGCCGGCAGGTGCCGGCGGCGGAGGCTCCTGAGGCCGCAAACACGGGGTCAAGAAAAGCCTGACAATCGCGGCACTTCGGCTTGACTTGGCGGAAGGTTTCCTCTAGCTTATCAGAAAAGGGTATTCTTTGTAGGGCAGTGCTGTCGCGACGGCGCGGTCCTATTGTGCCCTAAACCATCAGCGAGGAAAGCACCGTGAGAGCCATCGGCTACATCAGTCACAATACGCTGAGCCCGCAGCCCAAGAACCTGAGTCCAGAGCAGCAAGAGCGGATCGTCCGCGACTTCGCCAGGGAACAGGGTTGGGATTTGGTCGGAATGTACAGTGACGTACTGACCACCAATTCGCTGCAGGGCCAGAGCAAACTGCTCGAAATCATGGAAGATTCCGCGGATGACGCTTTCGATGTGGTCATCGTGGCGCGGCTGGATCGGCTGACCCGCAACATTCGCCAACTGAGCAAGTTCCTGACGGAAGTCTGTCAGGAGAACAAGGTGATGCTCGTTTCGGTGGACGAGGGGCTGAATACCGGCACGGACAGTGGCCGGCTGGCCTCCCAGGTCATCGAGATCGTGGCCAAGTGGGATACCAAGCGCATCTCCGACCGGACGCGGGAAATCATCGCGCGGAAACGCTCCAAGGGTGAGCGGGTGGGACATGCCCCCTTCGGCTTCACCTACAAGGACAAGATGCTGGTGGCCGTCGAGGAAGAGTTGGAGACGGTCAAGCTGATCCGGGAAAAGCGCGAAGCCGGGATGAGCTACCACAAGATCGCCAAGTTCCTGAACGACAAAAGCATCTCCTCCAAGCGGGGCGGCATCTGGTACGCAGAGACGGTGAAGACCGTGTACCAGAACTCCGGCGGCGGGAAGGAAATCTACGGCAAGCTCAACCTGACGGCCAAGCGCGTCTGATCTATTCCGGTGCATGATGCCGTCGAGCCCCCATGCCGCCCACGCGGTCTGGGGGCTTTCTGTTTCGTCGGCACGGGGATTGTGTCGGCCCGTCCGTGCAGGTGCGCTCCGGCGCGGTATGGCAGCTTACGGCACCTGGCGGCGGTCCTGTCCACAATGATGCCCACGGCGTCCCCGGCGTGGGGAGCCCAATGCGAATACGCAGGGAGACGACCCATGCGGACGGTTGTGCTGCTGCTGCTGCGCGGGCTGATGCCGGGCGCGCTGCTCTCGACCATGCTGTTCTCCACCATGCTGCTCTCGAGCGCGGCGCTGCTCGGCGCCTGCGAACCCGCCAAGCATCAGCGCGGGGGTATTGCCGAGGCGGTGGAGGCATCGCCCCAGGTGCGCGTGTGGCGGGGCGAATGGCACGTCACCGATTTCTCGCGGGCCACGGTGCCCCTGAGCGAGATCATCTCCGGCGGTCCGCCCCGGGACGGCATTCCCCCCATCGACGAACCGGCATTTGTTCCCGTGGCGGAGGCGGCCACGTGGCTGGCGTCGGACGAGCCGGTGCTGGTCTATCGCCGGGACGGCGATGCGCGGGCCTATCCGCTGCAAATCCTGATCTGGCACGAGATCGTCAACGACGTGGTGGGCGGCCAGCCGGTGGCGGTGACGTACTGCCCACTCTGCAACAGCGCCCTGGTGTTCGACCGCACCGTGGGCGGGCGCGTACTGGACTTCGGCACCACGGGCAAGTTGCGCCACAGCGATCTGGTCATGTGGGACCGCCAGACCGAATCCTGGTGGCAGCAGCTCACGGGCGAGGCCATCGTGGGCCGCCACAGCGGGACGCGGCTGACCTTCCTGCCCTCGCAGATGGTCGCCTTCCGCACTTTTGCCGCGGCTTTTCCACAAGGGCGGGTGCTCTCCCGGGAGACCGGCCATTCCCGGCCATACGGCACCAATCCCTACCGGGGCTATGACGCGCCGGAGAATGCCCAGCCCTTCCTGTTGCAGGATCGGGCCGACCCGCGCCTGCCGGCGATGGAGCGCGTGGTGGCGTTGGAACTGGGCGGCGAGGCGCGGGCCTATCCCTATGGCGTGTTGGCAGCCTATGGTGGCGTGGCCAATGACAGCCTGGGCGGGCAACCGCTGGTGGTCTTCCTGGAGCAGGAAACGCGCTCGGTGCTCGACCATGCGCAAATCGCCCAGGCGCGGGCGGTGGGCTCCGGGGTGGTCTATGACCCGCGGGTGGACGGCAGACGGCTGACGTTCCAGGCCACCGCAGCCGGTTGGCGGGACAAGGAGACGGGCAGCCTGTGGGACGCCTTTGGCCGGGCTCGCGCCGGCGCGCTGGCGGGCAGCCTACTCACGCCGCGCAATCACGACAATTCCTTTGCCTTTGCCTGGCTGGTCTTTCGCCCGGACAGCGACATCTGGCGCGGTCCCTAGGCCGCCGGCGACGGCAAGTCCGCCGGGGCCGCGGGCCTGGGTCGAGCCGCTAGAGGTGCAGCACCGCCGTGTCGCGCAGGTCGGTTTCCTTGCGCAGCCGCTGCTCCAGGGCCTCCGCATCGGCCTTGCCGGAGCGGCCCACGCGCACCCGGTACCAGGTGCGGTTCTGGGCAGACTGGAACTGGTTGAGGTAGGCGTTGAAGCCCTGCCGCCGCAGCTTCGTCATCAGCGCTTGCGCCTTCTCCTGGCTGGTGGAGGAGAACACCTGCACCGTGTACTGGGTGTCGCTGCTGCTGGTGGCGGGCGGGTTGCTCGGTGCCGGCGCGCGGTTGACCGACGGGGCCGTGGGCTCGCTGGCGCGGGGCGCGGCGGGCTGGCTGGCCTGGGGCTGTGCCGGCGCCTTGGGCGCGGCCGGGGGCGTGGTTTCCTCCAGCACCAGTTCGCGTTCGGCCCGGTTCAGCAGGTCACGCGTGCGCCGGGAAATCTGGCTGTCCGAGACGGTCAGTCCCTGGCTCTGCTCCTGGCCCGCCTGCAATTCCTGATTGAACGTCAGCGCCTGCTCCTCGGCGCCCTGCGGCGCATTCGGCGGCGTGGCGTTGGGGGTAATGCCCGCCACGGGCGGAAACGCCTCGGCCCCGCGCATGCCCATGCCGGAGAGCATACCCAGGTAGAAGACCACGACGCCAGTAAGCACGAGCAGTCCCACCATCAGCATCATGGTGCGTCCATCGACTTCCAGGCGGTACTGCCGCCGGGTCCTGGGCGCGGATAGTTTGCCTTGTCGGATGTTCGTCGCCATGGCCCACCTCCTTGTGGTGTATTGGCCGGGGCGCGGTGTGTCGGCACGCCGCGGCAGAAAGCCCGCCCCGCATCCGTGCGGGGTCAGTAGGCATTCGGATGCACAAAGCCCTTGAAGAGCGTTAGGAATAAAATACGAATATCGAACTCAATTGACCAGTGCGAAATGTAATACAGGTCGAACTCGATGCGCTTCTCCAGGGAGGTGTCCCCCCGCCATCCATTGATCTGTGCCCAGCCGGTCATGCCCGCCTTCACCTTGTGGCGCAGCATGTAGTTGGGAATCTGCGTGCGGAAGCGCTCGATGAACACGGGCCGTTCCGGCCGCGGCCCCACCAGGCTCATCTCCCCCCGCAGCACATTGAACAGCTGCGGCAGCTCGTCCAGGCTGGTGCGGCGCAGCACACGCCCGATGATGGTGCTGCGGTCGTCGGATTTGGTGGCCCACACCGCGCCGGTCTGCTGCTCCGCGTCGATGCGCATGGAGCGGAATTTCAGCATCTGAAAGGTCTTGCCGTTCCAGCCCATGCGCTCCTGCCGATACAGCACCGGGCCCGGCGAGGTGAGCTTGATCAGCAAGGCGAGGGTCAGCAGCACCGGCGAGAACAGCAGCAGCGCCACGGCGCTGCCGGCCAGGTCCACCGTGCGCTTGAAGACCAGATTCCAGCCTTCCAGGGGGCTTTGGGCCACAGTGACCATCGGGATGCCGGCAAATTGTTCCGGCTCGGCCCGCAGGGCCAGATCGATATAGATGTCCGGGACGATCTTGTGATCCACGAAGTGGGTGGCCAGGCCCCGTTGCAGCGCATCCACATGCCCGTGCTGCTGCATGGTCAGCGCGCTGATGACCAGGTGGGCCGGATGCTGCTCCAAAATGTCGGCGAGCTGCGCCACGCTGCCCAGATGCTTGGCTTCGCGCAGCGCCGGCGTCTCCACGCTGTCGCCCAGGGTCACCAGGCCCACCAGGCGCAGCCCCTCGCGGGGATGGGTCTTCCATTGCTGATAGAAGCGGGCGGCCAGCCCGGAGTCGCCCACCAGCACGAACGTGCGCACCAGCAGCCCCCGTCCGCGCAGCCAGGCCAGCACCCGGTGCAGGGCGATGCGCTCCACCGCGAGCAGCGCCGCGGCGCACAGGGCGAAGTAGATCATGTGCATGCGGGAGTATTCGAAATCCCGGTACACGAAACTCGTGGCCATGGTCACCAGCACCACCAGCAGCCAGCCTCGGAACAGGGCCATGGCCTCGCTGGTCACCCGCTGAAACGGGAAGCCCCGATAGACCCCGACGATCCAGAACACGAGCAGGCTCAGGATGAGCAGAAAATTATTCACCCGCCGGTAGGGCTGGTAGGGCGGCACCGTGGGTACCACGCGGGAAAATTCCTCGATACGCGGCAGCACACGCGACAGGGTGGGTTCCGCGATGCGCCGGCTGAGCGCCAGATCCAGGCCGTAGCGATTGCTGAAGGGGCGCCCGGCCAGCTCCGCCACGGCCTCCGTCTCTTCCGCCGTCAGGCCCAGGGCCTCGATGCTGGGCAACTCGGCGGCCTGGATGACGATCATCTGCGCCGGCGGCCAGTTGATGGCGTGGAAGCGCAGCCAATAGGCCACGTTCCACGCCAGGACGATCATGCCCAGGTCCAGCAGAATCATGGCGACCAGGACGATCTGGTATTGGCGTCGGAACACGGCGGTGAATCGCGAGGGGTGGGCAGGCGGCGGTCAGAAAATCGATTGATTATCAGATAGATGGGCAGCGCGGTCAAGGGCACCCGCTGCCGGGAAATGGGGCATTCGTTGTCACTTTGGTACGGGAATTGATAGGATCAACGCAAGGGACGCGCGGGCAGTGCAGTTCGTGCGGTACCCACGCGGCGACCCCTGCCGCGGTCCCACCGGTTGGGAGCTTGTGATGGCCGAATATGAAATGACGGAAGTCCCCGAGGACGAAGACGAGGAGTTGCTGGAGGAGGACGAGGAATTATACGCCACCCTCGGCGGCAAGAAAGCGTCCAGCCCGCTCAGCGCCATCAAGGGGGGCGACGACGACGACAATCCCTATCACAAGATTGAATTCATTCACGATGTGCCCCTGCGCCTCAGCGTGGAGATCGGTCAGACCCAACTGACGGTGCGGGAGATCCTGGGGCTCGCCGTGAGCTCCATCGTGGAATTCACCAAGGTGGTGGGAGAGCCCATGGACATTACCGTCTCCGGCCGCCTGATGGCCCGGGGCGAGGTGGTCGTGGTGAATGAGCGCTACGGGGTGCGCATCAGCGAGGTCACGCGGCCTGACGAGTCCGAGGCCGTCTCCTCCGCCGACAGCTAGACCCTGCCCCAAGCCGCTGCCCTCCGGGCGGCGCCGGCGGCCCGCCCCCTTGCGCGGCGCTGTCGCGGGCACATGCTAGCCGAAGAGGTTCTCCAGCATGTCGTCCACGCCCTTCTGATCCATCTTGTCCCAGTCCGCGAAGTGCATGGAACCGCCGAATTGCTGGGCGATCTCCGTGTCCAGCTTGTCCGCCACTTCCTGCATGGCATACACGTGCCGTTGCAGTACCGGGCCGTCCACGATCTCCAGTTCCATGGTGTACTTGAGCACGATGTACAGCTTGCCCTTCTTCTCCACCAGGCCCAGGGATTCCCGTCGCTGCAGCACATTGTAGGTGAGCAGATAGCGGAACAGTTCCTCGGTGCCGTCCACACCGGCGACCAGCACCGAATAGATGCTGACGTTGTTCAGCGCGGCGTTGATCTTGAGCACCATCTGGGCGGAGCCGCGGCGCCAGGTCATCATGTCCTTGCGGATGCGCTGGGGCTCGGCCACATTGGCGGCATTCAGATAGCGCCAGAAGCTGTCATAGAGCTCATCGGCATGGGCCTGATCGAAATCGGGATGCTGCTGCCCGTCGGTCATTGGAGTGTCTTCCATGGAGTCTCGTCTGTCTGCGGTATCGGGTGGTCGGCGTCGCCGGGCAGACTGCAGCCGCGCCGCGTGCCATGTCAGGGTGCTGCTGTTCGTTGGGTCGGAGCGCCGCCGGTTGCCCTGCGGAACACCCGCGGCAGGCTCGTGAGACAGCCCTCAGGGTAGTCAATTTCCTGTCAAAGTGACAGTCTTTTTGCCCCCGGGCGCTTGTCTCGGTCGGTGCTCCGCCGCGCCGCGGGGCGCCCGCCAAGCGGGTGTCGCTGTTCTGCCAAATCCGTTGCGGCGGTATTATCCGGATGACTGACGCCGGCTGACGGCGGGAGCTCCTGCCTGCCGTGCCTGTGACAGCGGTGCCTGTGACAGCAATGCCTGGTGTCTATAACGCACGACAATGCAAATTGACCGCATTGGCGGCGTCTGTAAGATCAGCAACAGTGCCTTCGCTGATGCGGGCATAGGACCAGGCTGTCTCCCGCGCGTCGTCGGCGTCGACGTGCGCCCAGAATGATGAACCCATGCCATCCAGCCAGGAGCAGCAGCCCATGACCGAGCCGACCGTTGTCCAGAAGAAACCCTTCGTGGTGGATGAAACCCCCGGCAGGAAGGCCTGGTGTGCCTATGGCCGCTCCAGCAAGCAGCCTTACTGTGACGGTTCCCACAAGGGGACGGGCCTGATGCCCATCATCACGGAGATCGGGGAAGCAAAGAAGGTGTTCTGGTGTGGTTGCAAGCACAGCGGCACCAAGCCCTTCTGCGATGGCACCCACCGCAAGCTGTAGTGCCGTCCGCCCCGAAGCCCTGAGCGGGGGATGCGGCAGGAGCGTGCCGGCGGCCTACACGATGCGCCCCTTGCGAAAGGCCGCGATCTCCTGCGCGCCATAGCCCAGCTCGGTCAGCACCTGGTCCGTGTGCTCCCCCAGGGTGGGGGCGCGATGGCGAATGCCCACGGCATTGCCCGACAGCCGCACCGGTGTGTCCACCAGCGGCGCCGGGCGCGGCACGCCCGGGTATGCCAGGGGGGTGTACAGTCCGCGGGCATTGGCGTGGGGGTCTTCCAGCGTCTCCTGGGGCAGATACACGGGCCCGGCGGGAATGCGCGCCGCCTCCAGCTCGGCCAGGGCCTCCGCGTTGCTGCGCGTGGCGCACCATTCGTTCATGCGCGCGCTGATCTCCGCCCCATGGTCCGCCCGGCTCTGGTCGGTGGCGAAGCGCGGGTCGTCCAGCCACTTGGGCTCGCCCATCAGCTTGGCCCAGCGCTCGTAGATGGGTTGGCCCACGATCATCAGCACCACCCAACCGTCCTTGGTGCGGTAGGCATCGTTGGGGGCCGAGTTGATGCCCAGGTTGCCACGGCCCACGCGGTTGCTGGAGAGCACGGCCTGGTCGATCAGCAGGGCCGCATTGAAGGCCAGGGCCGTGGAGAACAGGGAGGCTTCCACCAGTTGCCCCTTGCCGCTGCGGCTGCGCTCCAGCAGGGCCCCCATGGTGCCGAAGGCGGCGCTGACGGCCGTGCCGTAGTCCACCCAGGGCGTCTGGCTGCGGGTGGGCGTGTCCTCCGGCCCGGAGAGATGCATGGAGCCGGACATGGCCTGTCCCAGCAGGTCGAAGCCCACCCGTGCCTTGTACGGTCCATCAATGCCGAAGGCCGAGATCATGGTGAGAATGATGTCCGGTTTGATGGCCTTCAGGCTGTCGTAGTCGATGCCCATCTGCACCAGGCTGGGCAGGGGCAGATTGGCCACCACCACATCGGCGGTCGCCACCAGCCTCTTCACGATCTCCTGACCTTCCGGCTTCATGGGGTTCAGGGTGAGCCCCAGCTTGTTGCGGGCGATCTGCAGGAAGCCCGCGCCGGTGTCTCCCTCGCCGACGGGCAGGACGAAGCGGTCCTCGCTGCCGTCCACCCGTTCAATGCGAATCACCTCGGCCCCCATGTCGGCCAGCAGCGTGGCGCAATAGGGACCGGCAATGTGTCGGCCGAAGTCGAGCACGCGCACGCCGGTGAGTACCCCGTTCATAAGTCTCCCTGAATGATTGGCTCGTGATGGGTTGGATTGCCCAGGCCCTGCCGGCGGCCAGTGCCGCGGCGCGGCGGTCGTGGAAAAAAATACCTGTAGCGGGGATGTCCCGGTAGCGTCAACGGCGTGCCCTGCGCGCGGATGCCCGGGGCGCTAGCCGAGGGCCTGGGAGATCCAGAAGGTGCGGCCGTCGATCAGCTTGACCACCTCGCGGATGCCGCGCAGGCGGCTCACCACCTTCTGGTAGGTCTTGGCGGTGATGGGCTCCAGCACCACATCGATTTCCGCCAGGCCGTCAGTGTCGCGTTCGGTGTCGGTGTGCATGTCCTGGATGCCCACCTTGAGGTCGCGCATGACCTTGCCAATCTTGTAGATCAGCCCCATGCGGTCCTTGGCCACGATGCGCAGGTGATAGGGCGTCTTCTGGGGCACGTCCTCCCAACCCACGTTGATCAGGCTGTCCTGGCTGATTCCGGCGAGCCGGGGACATGACGTGCGATGGATGGTCAGCCCGTCCTGGCCGCGCACGCCCACGATCGCATCCCCCTGCAGCGGGCCGCAGCAGTCACCGGGATGGATGAATGTCGTCCCGCTGCCGGGAATGCGCAGGTGCGGGTCCGGGGCGCGGAACATGGGCCGCAGATAGCGCTGCATGAGGGACTGTTCCTGGCCGTCCAGGCGCTTGGCGTCCTCCGGGCTGAGCAGCTCGTGCCGCACCAGGTAGGGGCGGATCTCGATGCTCCCGTTGCCGACCTGCTGGTAGAAATGCGGCTGATCCAGCCCGTCGGCGGCCAGGGCACGGGCCATTGCGGCCTCGTCGACCGCGTGGCCCAGCAGCTTCTGCATGCGCTCCAGCTCCACCGACCACAGGCGCCGGCCCAGTTCTTCCACGCGCGCCAGGGCTTGGCTGCGCAAGTAGCGTCGAATGGCCAGACGCGAGCGGGTGGTCTTCACATGTTCCAGCCATTCGGTGGTGGCCTGCTCCTCGGCCGCGGTGCGGATTTCCACCATGGCCCCATCGACCAGCAGGTCCAGGGGCCCGACGGCCTTGCCGTTCATGATGGCCCCGGTGCAGCGCAGGCCCAGATCGGTGTGCACCGCGAAGGCGAAATCCAGCACGGCGGCCTCGTGGGGAAACGTCAGCAGCTTGCCCCTGGGCGTGAAGGTCTGCAGCGTTTCCAACTGCGCATGCCGCAGCACGTCCTCCATGCGCAGGTCCTCTTCCACGTCGAAGACGTCCAGCAGCTCCACATAGCTCTTGTAGTACTTGGCCAACTCCTCCGGGCTCTTGTTCCAGTTGGCCAGAATGCCGCTGCGGTTCACCGCCTCCATGTCCTCGGAGAGAATCCAGATCGATACTGGCTCGGCGCCGACGAATATGTGCGACTCCAGGGCCTGGTACAGGTTGGGCTTGGGATTGCTGATGTAGTCCTTGATGCTCTGGGGTACCACCCGGTACTTGATGTGCAGCGCACCCATGCACATGTAGCAGTCCCGCGGCAGCGGCACGGTGACCGCGTAGCCGCGCAGGGCCGTCTCCGGCAGTTCCTTGTCTACGATGAAATCCGCCGCGTGGGCGAAGATGGGCTGAATGCGGAAACGCATCAGGTCGAATTCGGACAGGGCGGAGCGCAGCACGTTGGCCCGGGCCTCGGCGGTGGGGCGCTCCGCGTCGATACAGGCCTTGAGATGGGCCAGGGTGGCCTTGAAGCGTTTGGGGTAGAGGTAGCGGAAGGCGAGGGCGGTGAGTTCCTTGCTGATCTCGGTCATGCCCATGCGCTGGGCCATGGGGACGTAGACCGTCAGCGTTTCCACGCTGATGCGGCGCTGCCGGTCACGCCGCAAAAAGCCCAGGTCCCGCATGTTGTCCAGGCGGTCGAAGATCTTCACCTGCAACGTGCGGATGTCCCGTACCGTGGAGCTGAGCAGCTTGCGGTAGGTCTCCATGGCGCCCGCGCCGGTGGGCTGGCGCTGGGACTTGGCCACCTTGGTCAACCCGTCCACCGCCTCCGCGACGCCGTTGCCGTAGCGCTCGCGCACCTCCGCCTTGGTGACCTCCGTGTCCTCGATGATGTCGTGCAGCAGCGCGATGATCACCGCCTCCATGTCCAACCCGCTTTCGGTGGCCAGCAGCGCCACGCGGAGGGGATGCAGGATCACCGGCTCGCCGGACTTGCGGTATTGCCCCTCGTGATGCTGCTCCGCATCGGCCAGGGCCTTTTCCAACAGCAGGATGTTCTTGGTCTTATCCCGCGGAAAGCGGGCAAAGATCGCGTTCTTGATGCGGAGAATCTGTACCTGAAACAGATCCGGCGCAGCGGCTAATGGTTCCGCAGTCGACATGGTACACGTTGCAGCAAATGCCCCCGCCGCGCGGGGGCTGTCTTCCCGGGCGGACGACGGTTGATGTCCCCACCGTTGGGGACATGGGATGCGAATGCCTTGCCACAGGCCCCTGGCAGCGCGTCTTGTGTCCGCATCCGCTCCCTGCGCGCCGCTGAAATGCCCATGGACAGGGCCTTCGCGGCGTCCACTCTCTCATAATGACTCTACCGGAGATTGGCAAGCCGAACAACAGCTTGCGCCTGGCCGGCGCCGCCCCTGCGCGGCGCCAGCCGAGCCATCGGCAGGGCTGCGCCGAATCTTCCGGGCGGTGCCCCCGGGCACGGCACCCGGGCCGCGGGAATTGCGCCGCCCTGGGATTTACGGCGGCTTCGCTTTGGGTACACTGGAAGGGATGCCTGCGCCGCTGGCCAAGCGGAACCGGCAGGACAGGCCATTGCACGCAACCCGGCAGCGTCGCGCCAGGCGCGGGCAGCCGCACCCCCACACAGGAGCCGCCAGATGGAAGCCGCCACCGGTCACCCGGACCTGACCCGCACCGCTGCCCATGGTCAACTGACGGCCCTGGCGGCGCGCCCCTTCGACCTGACCGCCTCCGGTGCCCTGACCCCGGCGCGTATCGCCGAGTACCGCGTGGGCGCCGGCGGGTGGGAACTGCTCTACGGCACCGAGCGGGTGGATGGGCCCACGCTGGCGGCGCTGGATGCACTGGCCCGCGAGGCCGACGCGGTGGGACAGTTCCGGGCGATGATAGCCGGCGCCGTGCTGAACCGCATCGAGGGCTTCGACAGCGAGCAGCGCCGGGTGCTGCACACGGCCAGCCGCAACGTATTCGACGACCTGCCCGATCCTCAGCCCCAGCCCGATGCAGCCGACGCGGTGCAACATGCGCGGGAAGGATTGGCCCGCCTGCGGGCGTTTCTGGACGAGCTGGACAGCGGCGGGCTGGTCAATGGACGCGGGGAGGCCTTCACCGATCTGGTCAATATCGGCATCGGCGGCTCCGACCTGGGGCCGAGGGCGCTCTATCTGGCCCTGCGGCCCTTCGGGCTGGCCGGGCGGCGCGTCCACTTCATCTCCAATGTGGACCCGGACGATGCCGCCCAGGTGCTGGGGGCCGTGGATCTGTCCCGCACCCTCATCAACGTGGTCTCCAAGAGCGGCTCGACCCTGGAGACGCTGACCAACGAGGCCTTGGCCCGGGATGCGCTGCAGCGCGCCGGCCTGCCGCCGGAGCGGCACATGCTCTGCGTGACCGGCGCGGGCAGCCCCATGGATGACCCGTCCCGCTACCTGCGCACCTTTCACATGTATGACTACATCGGCGGCCGCTACAGCGCCACGTCCCTGGTCGGCGGCGTGCTGCTGGGCTTTGCCTACGGCGCCGCACAGTGGCTGGATTTGCTGCGTGGCGCGCGGGAGATGGACCTGGCCGCGCTGACGCCGGAACCGCTGCGCAACCTGCCCCTGATGGGGGCGCTGCTGGGCTTGTGGAACCGCAACTATCTGGGCCTGCCCACGCTGGCCGTGCTGCCCTACAGCCAGGGGCTGATCCGCTTCGCGGCCCACCTGCAGCAGCTGGACATGGAAAGCAACGGCAAGCGCATCACGCGCCAGGGCCGCCCCGCGGGGCATGCCACGGGCCCCATCGTGTGGGGCGAGCCGGGCACCAACGGGCAGCACGCCTTCTACCAGCTCATCCACCAGAGTGAGACGGTGGTGCCCTGCGAGTTCATCGGGCTGCGCCAGTCCCAGTACGGGCAGGACCGGGAGGTGGAAGGCACCACCAGCCAGCAGAAGCTGCTGGCCAACCTGCTGGCCCAGTCCCTGGCCCTGGCCACCGGGCAGCAGAGCGACAATCCGAACAAGGTCTTTCCGGGCAACCGCCCCAACAGTGTGCTCATGGCCGACCGGCTCACGCCCCGCAGCCTGGGGGCGCTGTTGGCCTACTACGAGGCCAAGGTCGCCTTCCAGGGCTTCCTGTGGAACATCAACTCCTTCGATCAGGAGGGGGTGCAACTGGGCAAGGTGCTGGCCAACCGCCTGCTGGCGCACATGCAGGCCGGCGCGGGGGCCGCACAGCAGGACGATCCGCTGGGCTGGGCCATGCTGCGCGAGGCGCGAGTGCTGGACGCCTAGGCTTGTTTGGGGGCGCCGCCCCAAGCGCCCGGCGCGGCGCGTGGCGTCTTGCGCCCCATGTGAAACCTGCATTCGTGACTGCTCCGCGTGGGGCGCTGCCCCACACCGCGCCAAGGGCCCATGCCCCTTGGTACCGGACGACGGGGCACGGGGCGCTTTCCATGGAAGCGACGTTGGGCGTGGCAGCAGCACCGTGGAAGGGCGCGGGGGAATCCCATTCACCCGCTGCGCAGTCTGGCGCCAGCTATTCCGCCGGGTGCAGCGTCTGGCTCAGGTCGACCAGGGCGGCCTCGTCCCGCGGCAGCGCCTTGTCCGGCAGGTTCGGCTCGGGCGTGGGGCGATCGAAGATGAAGGGACTGGGCCAGCCCAGCAGGCCGTAGCGGTTCTTCTCTGGCAGCGGCGTCAGGCGAAAGCCGCCGTCCTGGGTGGCGGTGCGGTAGCGCCGGTCAAAAGGCACCTGCCAGTCGCCCTGGTTGGTGCGCACATGCGCCGTGCCCTGGAGCACGATCCAGGTGCCGTCGACGCGCCAGGTGCCGCCGATGCGCGTGGACTCATGTGCGGGCCATTCCGCTGCCAGCACAAAGCGCCCGCTGCGGTGCAGGTAGAAGAAGTGGTACATTCCGCGCTGCTCCAGGGCCTGACGGCCTTCGATGCGATAGGTGCCCGCGTACTTGTCCCGCAGCGGCGGGGAGGCGCCCAGGGCGGGCAGCGCCAGCAACAGGAGCAGGGCGAGGCCCGGCAGGGCGGCGTGCAGGGGGCGCCGGCGTACCGGCGGGCAGAGCAGGGTCATGGGATTCGCGGGGTGTGATGGATTGGGCGTCGGGCGCCCTATTCGTTGCTGATTTCCGAGATTTCAAAGATGGCGCCGAAACGCTGATGATCGGCGGCCTGTATGTTGAGCATTTGCGAGAGCAACCGGCCCAGTTCCCCCGGTGTGCCCCTGTACTGCACGACCCAGGTGTTGGAGATGCGCTTGGGCTCCAGTTCGCGGCCGCCGAGATCGTAGAAGACGCGATCCGTGAAGCCCCACCGGCCGGTCAGCCAGTTGCGGTCGAAACGCACCTGATACCGCCGTGCCGCCTTGCCGCGCGCCATGCCGACTATTGGGGTCACCATCATCCGTCATCCTGGGCGCATCCTGTGGACTGTGTCCGCTCGGGCCAGTATACCCACTCGCCGGCCCGGTGAAAACGGCCCGCCGCGAGTTGCTGCGCCCGCGGCAAGCCACTGCGCCCGCGGCAAGCCACTGCGCCCGCGGCAAGCCACTGCGCCTGCGGCAGACTACTGCGCCTGGGGCGATTTTCAGCGCCCGCCACGAACCTGTGCGCCCGTTCACATCTCCATTGCCTGTGTTAGGCTGTGCCCACGGGCCGGGCGCCATGCTCCTCGGGCGCCATGCTCCTCGGGCGCCATGCTCCTCGGGCGCCATGCTCCTCGGGCGCCATGCTCCGCGGGCAGCCATGCTCCGCGGGCAGCCATGCGGTGGCCCGGGCGAACGCGTGACAACCGGATTCAGGCGGCAGGGAGGCGATGCACCGATGGCCAGGTGGAGGGACAGGATCAACGGAAATCCTTTGACGGCCAGCCGTGCCGGGGCGGGGTCGCGGTTGTGCGGTGTGCTCGTCATGTGCGGCATGCTGCTGGGAGCATTGGCGCTGCCGGCCGTGCCGGCCTGGGCGGAGCCGCGCCACGGCATGGCCCTCGACGGAGAGTTGAAATATCCGGCGGGGTTCAGCCATTTCGCGTATGCGGATCCGGGCGCCATCAAGGGTGGGTCGCTCACCCTGTCCACCACGGCGGGCTTCGACACGCTCAATCCCTTCAGCCTCAAGGGCCGGGCGCCCTTCATGCTGGCCACGCTGGTGTTCCAGTCGCTCACCGACCAGTCCATGGACGAGCCGTTCTCCGAATATGGCCTGATCGCCCAGCGCATGGAGGTGGCCGTCGACGGCCTGTCCGTGACGTTCTATCTGAACACCGCCGCGCGATTCTCCGACGGTGAGCCGGTGCAGGCGGACGACGTGGCCTTCTCCTTCGAGGTGCTGCGCTCTCCCGCCGCCAATCCATTTTTTCGCTACTACTATGGCGACATCAAGGCGGTGGAGGTGGTGGATGCGCACACGGTGCGCCTGCGCTTCGCCAAGCGCAACCGGGAACTGGCCATGATCGCCGGGCAGGTGCCCGTGCTGCCCAAGCATGTCTACGGCAAGGGCGATTTCGGCCGGGACTTCCAGGAGCGCGCGGTCGGCTCCGGGCCATACCGCGTGGCGGCGTACGAGGTGGGCAAGTTCATCCGCTATGCACGGGTGAAGGACCATTGGGCGGCCAGGCTGCCGGTCAACACGGGCAGGTACAACTTCGACGAGATCGAGGTGAAGGTGTACCGCGACCCGACCGTGGAGCTGGAGGCCCTGAAGGGCGGGGACTTCGACTTCATGCTGGTCAACCAGAGCAAGCAGTGGGCGGTGGATGTGGCCGGCGACAAGTGGGACAAGGGCTACATGGTCAAGGAGCGACTGCGCCACCACAACAATGCGGGCATGCAGGGCTTCGCCTTCAACCTGCGCAAGCCCATCTTTGCCGATCGCCGGGTGCGCCAGGCCCTGTCCCTGGCGCTGGACTTCGAGTGGAGCAACCGCACCCTGTTCTACGGCCAGTACACCGCCAATGACAGCTACTTCGCCAATTCCGAGCTGGCTGCCACCGGGCTGCCGTCCAAGGCGGAGCTGGCCCTGCTGGAGCCCCTGCGGGACGCGGTGCCCCGCGCCGTGTTCACCCAGCCGGTGCAGGCCCTGGGCAAGGGCTATCGCACCTTCCGCGATCAGTTGCGGCATGCGCAGCGCCAGCTGCATGAGGCGGGCTGGGCCATCAAGGACGGGGTGCTGACCCAGACCAGCACCGGCACGCCCATGCGCTTCACCGTGACCCTGGTCAGCCCCGGTTTCGAGCGGGTGGTGGAGCCTTATCTGAACAATCTGCGGCGCCTGGGTGTCCAGGCGGACATGCGCGTGGTGGACGATTCCATCTACGAGCGCATGCTCCGCAGCTTTGATTTCGACATGGTGGTGCATTCCATCGGGCAGAGCCTCTCGCCCGGCAACGAACAGATGGAGTTCTGGCATTCGCGGGCGGCGGACGTGGAGGGCAGCCGCAACGTCATGGGGATCAAGAGCCCGGCCGTGGATGCGCTGGTGGAAGCCATCGTGAAGGCGGAGGACCGGCATGCGCTCATCGTCGCCACCCATGCCCTGGACCGGGTGCTGTGGCATGAGCACACCATGGTGCCCCACTGGTATATCGATGCGTACCGGCTGGCCTATCGCAACAAGTTCCGGCGGCCGGAGAAGCTGCCCCTGTACTACAGTCCGTTCACCTATCTGCTCTTCTGGTGGGTCGACCCGGCGCTGGCGCGTGGCCTGCAGGAGGCCGAGCGGGCGGGCCGGCCCTTTGCGGGTGCGCGCTAGGCCATGTGGGCATACCTGCTGAAACGGGTGTTGTTGATGATCCCGACCCTGTTCGGGATCGTGCTGATCACGTTTCTCATCCTGCAACTGGTGCCCGGCGGGCCGGTGGAGCAGATGCTGTCCCAGCTCCAGGCCCACACCCGCGGCAGCGAGGGCGGGGCGGTGGCCCTGACGCCGGGCGACGCGCGGCAGACCGTGGCCCTGGAGGCGGAGCAGCGGGCCTATCTGCAGCGGCTGTATGGCTTTGACCAGCCCCTGCACGTGCAGTTCTTGCGCTGGCTCAAGCGGCTGGTCACCTTCGACTTCGGCGAGTCCTACTATCACCACAAGAGCGTGGTGGAGCTGGTACTGGACAAGCTGCCCGTCTCCCTGTCCCTGGGCGGCTGGAGCTTTCTGCTGGTCTACCTGACGTGCATCCCCCTGGGTATTCGCAAGGCGGTGCTGGATGGGTCGCGCTTCGATTCGGTGACGAGCGTGATCATCCTGGTGGGTTACAGCATTCCGGGGTTCGTGCTGGGCATCTTTCTCATCGTGCTTTTCGGTGGGGGCTCGTTCTTCGATGTGTTTCCCCTGCGCGGGCTGACCTCGGACAACTGGGCGCAGTTGGGTACGCTGGACAAGGTGCTGGACTACCTGTGGCATCTGGTGCTGCCCCTGAGCTGCTACGTGATCGGCAGCTTCTCCGTGCTCACGCTGCTCACCAAGAATTCGTTCCTCGACGAGATTCACAAGCAGTACGTGATCACTGCCTGGGCCAAGGGGCTCAGCGAGCGGCGGGTGCTGTTCAAGCATGTGTTCCGCAACGCGGTGATCCCCATCATTCTCGGATTTCCGGGGAGCTTCCTCTCCGTGTTCTTCACGGGCAGCCTGCTCATCGAGACCCTGTTCTCCCTGGACGGCCTGGGCCTGCTTTCCTACGAGTCCATCATCAGCCGTGATTACCCGGTGGTGATGGCGACCCTGTTCTTCTTTTCCCTGCTGGCCCTGGTGAGCAACCTGCTCTCGGATCTGTCCCTGATTCTGGTCGACCCCCGCATTTCCTTCGAAAGCGCGCCGAGGTAGCCATGGCAGCCTGGCAGATCAGCGAGGATACGCGCGGCAAGTGGCGGGCCTTCCGGCGCAACCGGCGGGGGTACTGGAGCCTGGTGCTGTTGCTGGTGCTGGTGGTGCTGAGCCTGTTTGCGGAGGTGCTGGCCAACAGCACGCCCCTGGTGATCCGCTATGAGGGAGAACTCTATTTCCCCCTGGTGCGCACCTACACGGAGACCACCTTCGGTGGAGACTTCGAGAGCGAGCCGGACTACCAGGATGCGTTCATCCGCGACCTGATCACCGCCGGGGACAACTGGGCCATCTACCCGCCCATCCCCTGGGACTACCGCACCATCAACTACGAGCTGCAACAGCCAGCCCCCAGCCCGCCCAGTGCGCGCAACTGGCTGGGCACGGACGACCGGGGGCGCGACGTGCTGGCGCGGCTGATCTACGGCTTCCGCATCTCCATCCTCTTCGGGCTGGTGCTGGCCGTGATCGGCACGATCCTGGGCATCATCTTCGGGGCCATCCAGGGATTTCTCGGGGGCTGGGTGGACCTGCTGGGGCAGCGGCTGATCGAGATCTGGAGTTCCCTGCCCGAGCTGTACCTGCTGATCATCCTCTCGGCCACGTTCACCCCCAGCATTCCCCTGCTGATCATGCTGCTCAGCCTGTTCGGCTGGATGGGACTCAGCGTCTATGTGCGGGCGGAATTCCTGCGGGCGCGAAATTTCGACTACGTGCGCGCGGCGCGGGCCATGGGGGTGGGCAGCCGGGCCATCATCCGCCGACACATCCTGCCCAATGCCATGGTGCCGCTGGTCACCTTTTTCCCCTTCCGGGTCTCCGGCGCCATCATCGGGCTAACGAGCCTGGACTTCCTCAACCTGGGCGTGCCCAGCCCCACGCCCTCCCTGGGCGAGCTGCTGCGCCAGTCCAAGGGCAACGTGGAGGCCTGGTGGATGTCGCTGACCACGTTCTTCGTGCTGGTGCTGATGGTCGTGCTGATCAACTTCATCGGCGAGGCCCTGCTCAAGGCCTTCGACCCCCGCCGCCGGCAACTGGGGTAGGGGGCAGCAGGCCACCACCGGGGGCGGCGCCTGCCGTGGTCAGGCGCGCTTGCGCCGTTTGAGCTCCTGCTGAATCTTGGCCAGTTCTACCCGCTCGCGGTATTCGAGCTGCCTGGCCTTGGGTTGCAGGTGCTCCTCCCGGGCCATGAGCGCATTGTCCGCCGCTTCCCGGATGGCCGTATCATTGGCAAAGGCGGCGGTGGCGTTGGCCACGGCATCCCTGCTGGCCTCGGCCTCGTCGGCGGTGCGGCCCTTGGGCTTGGCGGAGATGATGCGCCCGGCCAGTTCCAGGCGCTTTTCCAGCTCCCCTTTCACGCGGGCACCGCCAAAGAGCAGGATGGTGCGGTATTTCCCGGCCTCGTGCTCCACGAGAAACGCCAGGCTGTTGTTGGGCAGGCCCAGGTTCTTGAGCCGATAGCAGTCGGTGCGCTCCGGCCGGTACGTGCGGGCCAGGTCGAAGATCTTGTTGAATTGCTCATTGGTCATCCGCCCGATCAGCGCGCGGATGTCCGGATCGCGGTCCGTGCGCATCTGCACGTAAGGCTTATCCAGGGTGGATTCGTGATTGCGGACATTGGTGATCAGCGCTAGGGCGTTGGTCGGCCACTTGTCGATGACCTCGTAGTAAAGTTCCCGATTCAGCACATCCCAGTCGCTGCGGTGTGCAATGTGCTGATAGTTGGAGCCGTACAGTCCGCGATTCCGCTTTCGTAGCCATCCGAACATGAGCATCACCCTCGTTCGTTTCCCGTCTCCCGCCATTGCCGGTGCTGGTGAGCGACCTGGCCGGATCTGGGCGCTGCGCCGATGGAACACTTCCCATGGCCCTCATTTGTCAGCATTGTATAAAAAACAGCTTTTTATGACAAATGAAATCCACGAAGTTTCCACATTCACTATAGGACGGATTGGGCAACCCCGGAAAGCCGGTCCGTGAATCACGCCATGTGGTGCTTTGCAGGGACGGAAACCCGGTTGGCGGGGATGCGCGGCAGCGGCTCAGGCGGGGGAATCCGAGCGCAATTTCTGCCGTTCGGCGGCGGTGGACGTGGCCACGCGGACGAATACGCCGGTGCCGTGAGCGGTCTCCTTGCCCCCGGACGTGAGCGCGCATTCCACCGTGATGCGCCGGCCGTCATTGGCGGCCATCCAGGCGCGCAGGTGCAGGGGATTGGCCAGGGGCGTGGGGCGCAGATAGTCCACATGCAGGGACGCCGTGACGCAATGGATCACCGGCTCACTGTCCAGCGGTCGGTCCTCCAGCTTGTACAGCCAGGCGGTGCCGGTGCATACGGTGTGGCAGTCGATCAGCGTGGCGATGACCCCGCCATTGACGAAGTCCGGCCCGCCACAATGGTGTGCCTGGGGTGTCCAGTCGCACACCACCGCGTCGCCCGCCGCGTTCCAGGTGCTGCGAATGCGCATGCCGTGGGGGTTCCGGCTGCCGCAGCCGAAGCAGATATGCCCGTAGGGCAGCAGAAATTCCTGAATGGCGCGTTGTGCCATGGTCCTCCGGGAGTTGAGGCCTGTGGGGGCCGTGGCACTAATCCAGGGGCGGCGGCGCGGGCCGGCCGGCCACGCGAATGTACAGGGCCTCGCCCCGCACCGCGTCGGTCTTGCCGGAACTGAGCATGCAGTCGATCCACAGCTTGCGGCCTTCCTGGCGCACCAGGCTGGCGCGCATGTGCAGCGGGCGATCCATGAACACGGGCTTGAGGAAGTCCACCTTCAGGCTGCCCGTGACCACCTCGATCACCGGTTCGCTGCCGATGGGCTGATGCTCCTGGCGGTGCAGATGGGCCATGGCGGCAGCTGCCGTGTGACAGTCGATCAGCGTCGCCGCCACGCCGCCGTTGAGAATGTTGTCCGCGCCCTGCATGGCGGGATGCTCGCCCGGCTGCCAGGTGCAGACGATGTCGTCCCCATCCCAGAAGCTGCGAATCTTGAGGCCCGCGCCATTGTCGCGGCCGCAGCCGAAGCAGCGGTGCCAGGAGGGCTGCAATTGGTCCTGAATACAGACGTTGTCCATGGGCAGTTGTCCAGATGGGAGTTGCGGGCTCGGCAATCGTGATACACGCCATGGGAGCGCAAGACAAGGGCGCGCCGTGGTCCCCATGGCCGGGGCCCCTGGCCAGCGGTTGCGCCCCTGGTGTACCGTGGGCCAGTCGACCCGTGCATGGGCCATCCCGGCGGCCCGATCCCCAGCCCTCATCCGAGCAGACGTCCATGGCACTCCTGGAAGTGGAGCAGCTGGTCACCCATTTCCGCACCGAGGACGGCGTGGCGCGTGCCGTGGACGGCGTGTCGTTCAGCCTCGATACCGGGGGCAGCCTGGCCCTGGTGGGGGAATCCGCCTGCGGCAAGTCCGTCACCGCCTTGTCCATCATGCGGCTGATCCGCCCCCCGGGCTACCATCCCGGCGGTGCGATCCGCTTCGACGGCCAGGACCTGTTGCGCATGCCCGAGGCACGGTTGCGCGGCATCCGCGGCAACGACATCGCCATGGTCTTTCAGGAGCCCATGACCAGCCTGAATCCGGTCTTCACCGTGGCCAATCAGCTCGCCGAGCCCCTGGTGCTGCACCGCAAGCTCACCCCGGAGCAGGCTGCAGCCCGGAGTCTGGCACTGCTGGAGCAGATGGGCATTGCCGCCCCGGACGTGGTGCTCAAGAGCTACCCGCACCAGCTTTCCGGGGGCATGCGGCAGCGCGTGATGATCGCCATGGCCATGGCCTGCGAGCCCAAGCTGATGATCGCCGACGAGCCCACCACCGCCCTGGACGTGACGGTGCAGGCGCAGATTCTCGAGCTGCTGCGCCAGTTGCAGCGGGAGCGGGGCATGGCGCTGATCCTGATCACCCATGACCTGGGCATCGTGAACCAGCTTTGTGAGGACGTGTGCGTGATGTACGCCGGCCGGCTGGCCGAGCTGGGCACCCGCGAGCAGATTCTGCGCACCCCGCAGCATCCCTACACGGAGAAGCTGCTGGCCTCCATTCCCCGGCACACGGGGCGCGAGCAGCGGCTGACCGTCATTCCCGGCATGGTGCACGCCGCCACGGACTACACGGCGGGCTGCCGCTTCGCCGAGCGCTGCGACCATGCGGCGCCGCGCTGCACGGCCCAGGAGCCGCCGGTCTTCCATCCCGAGCAGCGCGCCGTGACCTGCTTTCTCTACGATCCGCAGGATCCCCTGCCGCGTCAGGCGCCGCCCGCTCCGGCAGTAGCGGCGGCAGAGGCACCGCGGCCGGCCAAGGGCGAAACCCTGGTCAGCATCCGCGACCTGAAAACCCATTTCCCCGTGCGGCGCGGCTTCTTTCAGCGCATCACGGGCTACGTGCGTGCGGTGGACGGCGTCTCCTTCGATATTCCCCAGGGCGCCACGCTGGGGCTGGTCGGCGAATCCGGCTGCGGCAAGACCACCCTGGGGCAAAGCCTCCTGCGCCTGGAAGGGGTGGCCCGCGGCGATGTGCGCTTCGACGGGCGCGACGTGATGGCACTGGAGGGGGATGACCTGCAGGCCTATCGCCGCGAGGCGCAGATCATCTTTCAGGATCCCTTCTCCTCCCTCAATCCGCGCTTCATGGTGGGCGACATCGTCGGGGAGGGCCTGCTGGTGCATGAGCCGCAGCTCACCGCCGCGGAGCGCGCGGCACGCGTGGGCGCGGCCCTGGCCGAGGTGGGGCTGGAGCGCTCGGCGCTGACGCGCTACATCCACGAGTTCTCCGGCGGCCAGCGGCAGCGCATCGCCCTGGCCCGGGCGCTGGTGCTGCGGCCGCGGTTCATCGTGCTGGACGAGGCGACCAGCGCCCTGGATGTTTCCGTGCAGGCGCAGATCCTGAATCTGCTGCGGGATTTGCAGCTACGGCACGGGCTGACCTACCTGTTCATCACCCACGACCTGGGCGTGGTGCAGTATCTGTGCGATGCGGTGGCCGTGATGTATCTGGGGCGTGTGGTGGAATACGGCCCCACCGCGCGCGTCTTCGCGGCGCCGGCCCATCCCTACACGCGCAGCCTGCTCACGGCGGTGCCCGACGTGCATGAGCGCAAGCCCCCGCCGCCCCTGGTCGGCGACGTGCCCTCGCCCCTGCATCCCCCGGCGGGCTGTCACTTTCATCCCCGCTGCCCCGTGCGCCAGGCCACGCAGGATGCGCGGCTGGCCGCGGCCTGCGACGCGCGGTTTCCCGGGGCCCATGACGTGGCGCCCGGGCAGGTGGTGCATTGCTGGGCCGCCCAGCCGGCGGAGGCGTTGCCCGAGCTGACAGGGACAGAGCGCGCTGCAGGGCAGGCGGAGGGTGGCGGGCGCGTCCGGGCGCAGCCTCCAGCATAGGCAACGGCCAACGGGACTCGGGCGGGCGTCGCGACCTGAGCCGCGGCGGCGGACCGCAGCCCCGCCCCCTGTGCGGGCGTATGGGAAGCGTTTTCCCAGCGGCGTTTCCTGGGGGTGACCGCGGGACGGCGCGCTATTCGCGCAGCATGGGCGCCAGGGCGGCCCACAGGGTGTCGGCCACGATGCGTGTGCCCTCCGCATTGGGGTGAATTCCGTCGGCCTGATTCAGCCGGGGGACCATGCCCACGCCCGCCAGCATGTCGGGCACCAGCTTCACCCCATAGCGTTTCGCCAGATCCCGGTAGACCTGCGCGAAGGCGCGGCGGTACCCGGCGCCGTAGTTGGTGGGCATTTGCAGTCCCGCCAGCAGCACGCGAATGCCCTGGGCCTGGGCGCGCTGGATAATCTGGGCCAGGTTGCGCTCCATGGCCTCCGGCGACAGGCCGCGCAGCCCGTCGTTGCCGCCCAGCGCCACGATGAGTATCTCCGTGGGCTGTTGCAGGACCCAGTTCAGCCGCGCCAGCCCGCCGGCGCTGGTATCGCCGCTGACCCCGGCATTGACCACCTCGTAGGGGTAGCCCCCGGCGCGCAGGCGCTCGTTGAGCAGGCTCGGGTAGGCGTACTCCTCGGCCAGGCCGAAGCCGGCGGTCAGGCTATCGCCCAGGGCCACGATGCGCTTCTGCGCCGCGGCGGTCTGGTGCGCCGTGGCCAGCAGCAGCAGGAGCAGCAGCGCACACAGCAGGCGCACCGGCGCCCGGCGCGGAATCAGGCGAGACATGGCGCTCATCCGTTGCGGCGTTCGAATTCCTGCATGAAAGCCACCAGGGCCTGGCAGCCCTCCAAGCTCATGGCGTTGTAGAGGGACGCGCGAATGCCACCCAGGGCCCGGTGGCCCTTGAGGGCGTACAGGCCCGCGCGGCCGGCCTCCTCCAGGAAGCGCTCCTCCAGCGCCTCCGTGGGCAGGTTGAACGTGACGTTCATCGTGGAGCGGTCTTCCTTGGCGGCGAAGGGCAGGTAGAAGCCGGAGGCGTCCAGCGCCGCATAGACCAGCGCCGCCTTGCGCTCGTTGAATTCCTCGATCCTGGCCACGCCCCCCTGGGTCTTCAGCCATTCCAGCACCAGCTTGGAGATGTAGATGGAGAAGGTGTTGGCCGTATTGGTCAGGGAGTGATCCTTGGCCATCACGCTGTAGTCCAGCAGCTTGGGCGTCACCGGCAGGGCATGGCCCAGCAGATCCTCGCGGATGATCACGATGGCCAGCCCCGGCGGCCCCAGGTTCTTTTGCGCGCCCGCGTACAACATGCCGAACTGGGACATGTCAATGCGGCGCGAGAGAATCTCCGAGGTGGCATCTCCCACCAGGGGCATGCCGTCCGCCGCGGGAAACTGCTGCCAGCGTGTGCCGCAAATGGTGTTGTTGGTGGTGATGTGCAGGTAGGACGCGCCCCCGTCCAGCCGCTCCGCCGGGATGGCCGGAATACGGTTGAAGCGCGTGTTCTCGCTGCTGGCGATCACCTCCGCCGTGCCGTATCGGGCAGCCTCGGCCACGGCGCGCTTGGAGAATTCCCCGGTCTCCACGTACAGGCCCTTGTGCGCGGGCCTGAGGGCCATCAGGTTCATGGGCACCATGGCGAACTGCATCTGCCCGCCCCCGTGGGCATAGAGAATCGCGTAATTGTCCGGCAACTCCATCAGCTCGCGGAACAGGGCATCGGTCTCGTCCAGCAGGGCCATGAACTCCGGCGAGCGGTGGCTGATCTCGATGATCGAGGCGCCCAGCCCCTGGAAATCGAGAAATTCCTCCTGGGCCCGTTGGAGCACGGAAAGGGGCAGGGTGGCCGGGCCGGGCCCGAAGTTGAACACGCGGTGGGTCATGGCGGCTGTGGAGTGCTTGAGGTTGATGCCGGTGGTTGCTTCATTAAACCGTGCCCTGGCGAATTTGCATAGATGGCCGCCGCGCGGTCATCGCCGGGCGCACCGTGTCGGTTGCCTGGTGGCAGGCGGCGGGCTACCGTGGTTCTTTGCGAACATTTCGCCATGGCCACGCCCCATGAGTCAGCAACACTCCGCCCCTGCTGCCGCGATGCCGGCCGCCACCACGCAAGGCGCGCCCGAGCCCGACGGGTCGGCGTCCGCGCCCCGTGCCGCCCTGTACACCATGGGCTGCCGGCTGAACCATGCGGAGACGGCCATGCTCACCAGCAGCCTGCGCGAGGCCGGCTATGCCGTGGTGCCCTGGGGCGAGGCGGCCGACCTGCTGGTGCTCAACAGCTGCACCGTCACCGGCGTGGCCGATGCCAAGGGCCGCCAATGGCTGCGTTCCGTGCGCCGCCGCCATCCCCAGGCGCACGTGGCGGTGGTGGGCTGCTATGCCCAGACCGATGGCGATGCCCTGGCTGCGGCGGGGCTGGCCGATGTGGTGGTGGGCAACGGACGCAAGCTGGCCCTGGCCGACATTTTGATGGAACAGCAAGCGGAACAGCAGATGGAACGGCAGGCAGCGCCGCCGGGGTCATCCGCCGCGGCGGTGCCACCCCTGGTGCTGCGCGAGTCCATCCCCCGCACCGCCTTCACCCTGGATCACTTCGCGGCGCCCGATGCGGGCACGCGCGGCCACCTCAAGGTGCAGGACGGCTGCGATTTCATGTGCAGCTTCTGCATCATTCCCGTGGCCCGGGGCCGCTCGCGGGCGCGCACGCTGGACAATCTGCTGGCCGAGGCCGAGGCGTTGGCGGCCAGCGGGGTGCAGGAACTGGTGCTGACCGGCGTGAATCTGGGCACCTACGCCCATGCGGGACACACCCTGACCGATGTGGTGGATGCGCTCGATGCGGTGCCCGGCGTGGCGCGGCTGCGCATCAGCTCCATCGAGCCCACGACGGTCGATCCCGGCCTGCTGGAGCGCATGGCCGACCCGGCGCACCGGCTAGTGCCCTTTCTGCATCTGCCCCTGCAATCGGGCGCGGCATCCGTGCTGCGGGCGATGCGGCGGCGTTATGCGCCTGAAGCCTACCGTGCCTTCGCCGAGCAGGCCCTGGGGCGGGTGCCGGATCTGTGCCTGGGCACGGACGTGCTGGTGGGCTTTCCGGGTGAGACGGACGCGGACTTTGCCGAGACGCGGGCCCTCCTGGCGGAACTGCCGGTGGCCTATGCCCACGTGTTTCCCTACTCGCCCCGGCCGGGCACCCGCGCCACGCGCTTGGCCGGGCAGGTACCGGCGGCGGTGCGTAACGGCCGCGCAACCGAGGTGCGGCAGCTCAGCGACAGCCTGCGCCGGCGCTTTCATGAGGGCCAGGTGGGGCGGCTGCTGCCGGTGCTGTTCGAGCGGGGCCGGGCCGCGGCGCAGGCCGTGGGTCTGACGCCCAACTATATCCGCGTGCAGGTGCCCCATGCGGAGCCGGCTGCCCTGGCGGGGCGCATCCTGCCCGTGCGCCTGCTGGAGGCGGGCACCCATGTGGTGGCCGGGGCCCTGCTGTCGGAAGACGACCTGGCGTCCGAAGGTTTGGCTTCCAGAAACTTGGCGTCCAGAAACTTGGCGTCCGGCGCCCTGCCACCAACCCAAGGGGAGCAGCCATGAGTCACGACACTGCCGCCGCCGTCACGGCACACTGGTCTGTCGACGATCTGGAGCAGCGCCTGCTGGATGCCCTGCAAGCGGCGGGCAAGCCGCTGGATGCCCTGAAACCCGACGATCTGGCACCGATCGACGAGCTGCATTCCCGCGGCCGGGAAGCCACGGTGGAACTGGCCGACCTGTCCGGTCTGGGCAGCGGACTGGCCGTGCTGGACGTGGGCAGTGGACTGGGCGGGCCGGCGCGCTATCTGGCCGGGCGCTTCGGCTGTCATGTCACCGGGATCGAGCTGACCCCGGCCTTCTGCCAGGTGGCCGGGCGCTTTTCCGCCCTGACGGGCATGGGTGACCGCACGGCGTTCCGGCAGGGCGATGCGCTGGCGCTCCCGTTCCCTGATGCGACGTTCGACGCGGTGTGGACGGTGCAGGCGCAGATGAATATCGCGGACAAGCGGCGCTTCTACGGGGAGATTCACCGCGTGCTCAAGCCCGGCGGGCGGTTCGTGTTTCAGGATATCTTTGCCGGGCCCAGCGGGCAGCCGCCGCTGTTCCCCGTGCCCTGGTCCGATGACGGGAGCATCAGCTTTCTGGCGCCGCCCGCGGACGTGCGCGGGCTGCTGGCCGAGCTGGGGTTTGACGAGGTGGAATGGCGCGACCGGGGCAGCGCCACCGTCGCCCATCAACAGGCGGCGCGGCAACAGGGCGCCTCGCCCAAGGCTTCCCTGCCGCCGCTGGGCACGCACCTGGTACTGGGAGCAGACTATGCCGTCAAGCGGGCCAACTCGGCGCAGAGCCTGGCCGAGGGCCGCGTGACCCAGCTGCAGGCGGTGCTCATCAAGACCGGCTGAGCCACTCGCCCGAAGCACCCGTGACGCGTGGCCGGCCGCTCAGTTGGGGGACAACTCGATGGGGAAGGCATTGGAGTAGATGTTGCTGCCCGTCAGCCAGACGTTGCTGTAGCGGACGAGGCGGTTGCGCACGAAGCCGCTGCTCTGAGACAGCCGCTTGTAGGCATCGTCCAGATAGCCGATCTCATCCACCAGACCCACCTGCCGTGCCTGTTCCGCGGAGAGCAGCCGCCCGTCCGCAAAGGCCCGCACATCCGTGGAGGTGAGTTTCTTGCGGCCGGCCAGGATGACGCGCACGAACTGTTCGTGCTGATGGTCGATGATCTGTTGCAACAGCTGCTGCTCTTCCTCCGTGCGCCGGCGATAGGGGGATTCAATATCCTTGTGCTTGCCGGAGACCACCGGATCGGAGCGAACGCCCAGCTTGTCCATCAGGCCGGAATATTCCACATGGGCCAGCATCACGCCGATGCTGCCCGTGAGCGTGGTGGGGTGGGCATAGATCTCATCCGCCGCCATGGCCACGTAGATGCCCCCGGAAGCCGCGATATCGCCCAGCGAGGCGACGATCTTGACGTCCTTGCTGCGCTTGAACTCCATCAGCGAATGGTAGATCACGTCGCTGTCGGTCAGCGTGCCGCCCGGAGAATTGATGCGCAGCAGAATCCCGCGAACGTTCTCATCGTCGTAGGCCAGCTCCAGTTCCTGCCGCACCCGCGCGGCCATGCCGGGAATCACGCCCACGCCCTGGACGAACAGGGGCTGGTTGGTGATGGGGCCGTCAATGTCGATCAGCAGCATCTTGTCGCCGCCCTCCCCCTGGAGCAGCACCTCGCGGAAGCGAGGCGTATTGAGACTGAGCGAGGGCGTGAGACAGCCGGCCAGGAGCAGGGGCAGGAGCAGGACGAGGCAGATGGGAAGGCGGGCCTGTGCGGATCGGATCATGCGCCTAGCTCAGTTCCTTCAGCAGGTTGGCCATCTCAATTGCGGTGAGCGTTGCCTCTTCGCCCTTGTTGCCGGCCTTGGAGCCGGCCCGCTCGATGGCCTGGTCCACCGAGTCGGTGGTCAGTACGCCGAAACCGACGGGAATGCCCGTCTCCAGGCTGATGTCGGCCAGGCCCTTGGCGGCCGCGGAACACACGTAGTCAAAGTGCGGTGTGGCGCCGCGGATCACGGCACCCAGCGCCACGATGGCATCGTAGCGGCCGCTGCGCGCCAGGCGCTGCACGGCCAGGGGCAACTCGAAGGCGCCGGGTACGCCGACCACGGCAACCGCCTCGGCATCGCCCCCGTGGCGGGTGATGGCCGCCAGGGCACCGTCGAGCAGGCGATCGGTGATGAAGCTGTTGAAGCGCGCCACGACGACCGCCATGCGCAGGTTGGTGGCGACCAGCTTGCCTTCCGTCTTGGCCATAGGATGCACTGTCCTGAGCGTTGGTTCATGCCCGCCCGGCGGGCCGGCTACGGGATTTGGCGAGGGAGCCTGCGGCGCCGGTCCCGGGGGACGCCGCCGCGATCGGGGAGCTACAGTTCGATATTCAGCAGATGTCCCAGCTTCACCTTCTTGGCGTGGAGATATTCCCGGTTCTCCTGGGACGCCGGCATTTGCAGGGGCACCCGCTCCACCACCTCCAACTGGTGTCCGCTCAGCCCCACGATCTTGCGGGGATTGTTGGTGATCAGCCGCATGCGGCGGATGCCCAGATCGGCCAGAATCTGCGCGCCGATGCCGTAGTCGCGCAGGTCTTCCTTGAAGCCGAGGCGCTGGTTGGCCTCTACCGTGTCGTAGCCGTCGTCCTGGAGATGGTAGGCCTTGATCTTGTTGATGATGCCGATGCCGCGGCCCTCCTGGGGCAGATACAGGATCACCCCCTGGCCCGCGTTGGCCACCATGCTCATGGCCGCGTGCAGCTGGGGCCCGCAGTCGCAGCGGCGGGAGGCGAAGACGTCACCGGTGAGGCACTGGGAATGGACGCGCACCAGGATCGGATCCTCCGGCTTCCACTCGCCCAGCACGAGGGCAATGTAGTCGTCGTCCGTGGCCGTGTTCTGGTAGCCGACCACGCGGAAGTTGCCGTAGTCGGTGGGCAGGCTGGCCTCGGCCATGCGCTGCACCTGCACTTCCTTGGCCTTGCGGTGGGCGATCAGGGCGGCGATGGTCACCAGTTTCAGGTCGAATCGGTCGGCGAAGGCGCGCAGCTTGGGGTAGCGGGCCATGGTGCCGTCGTCGTCCATGATCTCACAGATCACGCCGGCGGGGCTCAGCCCGGCCAGCCGGGCCAGGTCCACCGAGCCCTCGGTCTGTCCGGCGCGCACGAGCACTCCGCCGCGCTTGGCGCGCAGGGGGAAGACATGGCCGGGGCTGATCACGTCGTCCGGGTCTGCCTTGGGGTCGACGGCGGTGAGGATCGTGTGAGCCCGGTCGGCGGCGGAAATGCCCGTGGTGACGCCCTTGCGCGCTTCGATGCTGACGGTGAAATTGGTGCCGAAGGGGGTCTCGTTCTCCTGCACCATCATGGGCAGGCCCAGGCGATCGACGATCTTGGTGTCCAGGGCCAGGCAGATCAGGCCGCGGCCGTGCATGGCCATGAAGTTGATGATTTCCGGCGTGACCTTCTCCGCGGCGCAGACCAGATCGCCTTCATTTTCCCGATCTTCGTCGTCCACGAGGATCACCATCTTGCCCTGGCGAATGTCCTCGATGGCCTCATCGATCGTATCGAACAAGGGTTTATCGGGCTGGCTGCTGGTGGGGGGTGTACCGCTCATCTGAACTCCCGTTCTCACGCGAACGTGTTGTCCACCGCGCTCAGGGCCGGTCTGGAAACACACCGTGAACCAAAATATCTTCCCCGACCATCAACGATCCGGAAATCTGCAGGCGTGGCGTCTGGGCAAGCGCCGAGACGTGCATCTGCCCGCACCAACCCGGTGCGTCACAGCCCCCGATGATTATCCCCGACAGGTACAAGAATAGTTCATCCGCTTGCACGTGCGCAATGATCTGCGCATGGACGTAAGCCCCCCCTTCTACCAGCAGGGTGTCCACGCCGCAAGCGCGGAGCCGCGCCAGATAGTCCGGGGGCGCCGGCTGCACGTCGGGAAAGGCAAGCACTTCCACGCCCCGCCGCTGCAATGCGGCCTGCCTTTCCGCGGGGGCCTGTGCCCCGCAGATCACGATGCGCCGTACGCCGTCGTCCCCCAGGCACCGGGCCGCCGGGTCGATGCGGCAGCGCGAATCGAGCACGATGCGTACCGGTGCCGGCCCGTCCTGGCCCATGCGCACGGTGAGTTGAGGGTCATCGGCCAGCACCGTGTTGATGCCCACCAGGATGCCGTCGTGCCGCGCCCGCAGCGCATGGCCATGGGCACGGGCGGCCTCGCCGGTGATCCACTGGGACTCGCCCGCGGCCGTGGCGATCTTGCCGTCCAGGCTGGTGCCCGCCTTGAGCGTGACGTAGGGGCGCGTCCCCCGGGCCAGGCGCGCCTGGATTCGCGCGGGCGTGAGCGCATGGGGCGGCAGGGGCAGGGGTGGAAGATCGGCGATCTGGTTGTCGGCTGGCAATATCTCGGCTCCCGGTGGTCGCGGCGTGCGCCCGCGCCCGGCGTCCGCCGCATGGCCGGTTGTACCCCAATTCGCACCGGCCCCGCAACGCGGCCATCCCGCCCAGGCGTCCATGGACGGCGCGGCGGGAGCGGAGCGCCCCGCAAACCCGCCCGGACCTGGCCGCTGCTCCGGGAAATGCATTGACTTCAATGACATATGCGCGGTAAAAACGCGGAAGTCCGGAACTCGGGATGCGGGCCACGCGCCCGGGTCCGCCGGCGCGCGTGGTGCCAGGAAGGCGCCCCACGGGTTGGGCTGCATGTCGCTCGGGCATGCAAGGCGATGGCGATGCATAGGGAGATGCCATGAACGCGAATGATCCCCACAAGAATGCGGTGTTGCCGGAAGAGGCGATCGAGGGGTTGCAGACGGTCGACATGACCGTGGAGGTCGGTGCCTCCATCCGCCTGGAGCGGACGGGCGAGATTCTGCGGATCGCCAGGATCGACGGCGACCAGATTACCTTCGAGAAGATCGGCTGAAGGCGGCGCCGTTCGCAAGCCGTGCCGTCTGAATGCCGCCGCGGTTAGCCCGCGGGCGAGCGGGTGAGCGGATGATAGGCCTCGTAGGCCTTGCGAAAATCCGGCGCGTTGACGTGTGCGTAGATGGCCGTGGCCTCCAGCTGCCGGTAGCCGAACAGCAGCTTGATCCCGTCCAGGTCCATGCCCCCCAGGATCAGGTGGATGGCGAAGGCATGGCGCAGGGAGCGCGGATTGAAATTCTTGCGAATGCCCGCCTGATCCGCGTATTTCTTGATCATTTTCCACACGCCGACGCGCGAGATGCGCCGCCCATTGCGGCCGGGAAACAGGCACGGGTCTGCCGGATCGAGCAGCCGCCCGTCCCGCGTTTCCGCCAGGTAGCGCCGCAGCAGGTCCCGTGCCGCATCGGTGAGCGGCACGACGCGTTGACGCTTGCTTCCCACGCGCACCAGCCCCGCATCCAGCGCCAGGGCATCCACGTCCAGGGCAATCAGCTCATTGAGCTTGAGTCCGCTGGAATAGAGCAGCTCCAGCATGGCCTTGTCGCGCAGTCCCAGGTAGTGGCGCTCCGAGGGGGCATCCAGCAGCGCGCTCACGTCCCCCGGCAGGAGCATGGTGGGCAGCTCGGGCAGCACCTTGGGGAAGGTGATGTTGTCCATGGGATTGGTACCGATCAGGCCGGAATCCTCCAGAAAGCGGAACAGGAGCTTGAGGGAGGACAGGTGCCGGTTCACCGAGCGCGGCTTGAGCCGCCGGCTGAGCAACTGTTGGTAGGCCAGGATGTCGTCGCGCGAGAGGGCGCGCAGGCCGTCCGCATCGCCGTGGCCTTCTTCCTCGAGCCAGTCGAGAAAGCGCAGCACGTCAAGCCGGTGGTTCTGGACGCTGTTCTGCGAATAGGACTGCAGGTGCAGGTGGGCGGTGAACTGCAGCAGCAACCGTTTCATGCCGTGACGTCCCTGTCCGGATGCGCCGTATGACGGCGGGGTCGGAGGCCACTGCTTCCATGGTCGGCCTCTGCCATCCTGTACCATGACCGGCCCGCCAAGGAAACTTTGCCCGCCGGGCGCGGCGGCATGTTGTGATGGGTTATACTGACCCTGACGGCGTGTGGGGTGATACCTTGTTTAGCCGCCGTGAAATGCGGTACACCGGCCCCACGGGGCCCCTGTTTCGCGCGTCGGGGCGGTGCGGAGAAGACAGCACCGGCGCCGGGCGGAACCACGGTGGCGCGGCCGGACACGATGAGGAACGCTGATGGAATTTGCCACCAACGCGAGCAGTCTGGCGGCCCTGCGGCAGCGCTTCCGGCTGGAGAATCCCAACAATATCGCCGACTGGCTGCTGGGGGAGCATCCCCAGACGGCCGCCTTCGTGATCAACTGGATCGGGGACGTGAACCTGATGCAGGTGTTTCTGGAAACCCTGCCCGTCCCGCAGCAGGCGGACCTGCTGTGCCGCATCGGCTACCTGGATGCCTCCCGGCCCCTGGACAGTTTTCAGGCCGACCTGCTGGTGGAGGCGCTGCATGCGGTCATGCCCGGGCCGCGCTCGGTGAGTGGCGAGGAGACCGACGACGACGATGCCCATCTGGCGGGGCTCTCGCTCGTGCAGGCCTACTGCGAGGAACTGGACGAGGCGGAATTCGAGACACTGATCCTGGAACTGGAGGAACTGGACCGCAATCTGGCGCGGCTCTGCCACAACCGCTACACGGCAGTGCACGCGGAGGAGCCGCAGGAGCGGCAGCGCAACATTCACGCGGTGCTCAACCTGCTGTGCGACTTCATCAGCTACCAGTTCAACCGCTCCCTGGCCGCCCGCACGGTGGTGCACGTGGATGCGGTGGAGCTGCAGTCCAACGAGGCCTATGCGGCCTCCCTGGCGCGGGACGCGGCGGGCTTCAAGGTGGTGGACAGCAGCGACCGCGTGGTGGTGCTGCTGCGCTTTGCGCCGCGCCTGCTGTACCATTTTCTGGAGATGTCTTACGGGGCACCCCGGCCGTTTCTGCACGCCAATTTCGAGAAGACCGTCATGTCCCCCCTGGAGGTGCACGCCGCGGAAATCTTCGCCAAGGATCTGGCGCGGGCCCTGTTGGAGGCCGTGGAGCCCCATGCCGATGCGCGGGAACTGGCCGTGGGATATCTGTATGGCGACGCCCTGCACGCGCAGCTGGCGGACCTGGGCGAGGACGCCGTGGTCGCGGCGCGGCTGTCGGTGAGGGTGGCCAAGACCATGATCGGCGGCGTGGAACTGGTCTTTCCGGCTTCCCAGGTGCAGATGGACGGTGCGGAGGACGGCGGGTTCTATGCCGGGCTCGTCCCTGCCATCCGCGGGAACAACCCGCGGGGGAGCAGCACGGAATGGCTGGCGACGGATGCGCCGCCGGATGGGGATGCGCCTGGCGCGCCCATCCCCGGCCTGGCGCGGGATGGAGAAGACCTGCCCGTGACCGATGAGTTCCAGTTCGACGAGAATCTGGAGGAACTGCTCTTCGAGAGCAGCCTGGAGGATGCCGATCTGGCGCAGGACGTGGATACGGAGCCCACCTTCAGCCCGCTGGACCTGCTGCTCCAGGGGTACTCCGCCCAGGAGGTGGATTCGGTCGTGCCCCAGAGCCTGGCCGAGCAGGAGCGCATCGCGGCGGTGCACTATTCCTACGGCTCCATCCTGTTCCAGCGCGAGCACTACGCCGAGGCGGCGGATGCCTTCGCCGAGGTGCTGGACTATGATGCGGGCCATGCCAATGCCCAACTGCTGCAGGCGGCGGCCTGGGGCGAGCAGGGGCTGTATCTCAAGGAAATCCTGACTTACAAGCGCCTCATCGCGGAGGAGAACTGCATGCCCGAGGTGCTGGTGCTGCTGTCGCGCCGGCTGTCCTTCCTGGGCAAGCTGGACGAGGCCCTGCATGCCCTCAAATCCGCCGTGAACATGGGCTTCCATGCCATCGAGATCGTCGACACGGATCCCTGCTTTCTCCCGCTGCGCAGCAGCCCACGCTGGCAGCAGTTTACCGTCAACCAACCCTGATCCTTCATTCACCGCCCCTCATGACCAGCACACAATTCGCGACCGACTCCCCCCCGATTGAATCCGAGGCGGACCTGCTACAGATTTTCCAACGGGGCGAGACCCCCCGCAGCCAATGGATGGTTGGTACCGAGCACGAGAAGATCGGCTATCGCAGGGAACTGCGCCGCCCCATCCCCTATGGCGGGGATTACGGGATTCGGGCGGTGCTGGAGGCATTCCAGGCCCGCTTCGGCTGGGAAGCGGTCATGGAAGGCGACCATGTGATCGCCCTGGCGCGGGGCCGCGCCACCATCAGCCTGGAGCCGGGCGGGCAGTTCGAGCTCTCCGGGGCGCCGCTGGCCACAGCCCATGACACTTGCAAGGAGCTGAATCAGCACCTGGACGAGATTCACGACATCTCCAAGGATCTGGGCCTGGTGTGGATCGCCCTGGGCCGCAACCCCATCGTGCCCTCGGCGGAGATGCCCTGGATGCCCAAGCAGCGCTACGCGGTGATGCGCAACTATCTGCCCAAGCGCGGCACCATGGGCATCGACATGATGGCCGGCACGGGCACCGTGCAGACCAATCTGGACTACAGCGACGAGGCGGACATGGCGACCAAGATGCGTGTGGCCATGGCCATCTCGCCCATGGTGACGGCGCTCTATGCCAACTCGCCCTTCGCCAACGGCGGCCCCACAGGCTTTCTCTCCACGCGGGCCCTGATCTGGCAGAACACCGATCCGGACCGCACGGGCATCCTGCCCGCCGTGTTCCGCGAGTCCTTCACCTACAAGGACTATGTGGACTACGCCCTGGACGTGCCCATGTTCTTCATCCACCGGGGCGTGTACATCGACTGTGCCGGCCACAGCTTTCGCGAGTTCATGCGCCACGGCCTGGAGGGCGAGCGGGCCACGTTGCAGGACTGGGAACTGCACCTGACCACGGTGTTTCCCGAGGCACGGCTGAAGAACTACATCGAGCTGCGCATGGCCGATGCGGGCCCCGTGCGCATGATCTGCGCCCTGCCGGCCTTCACGCGGGGCCTGTTCTACGACCGGACGGCCCTGGAGAACGCGGCCCGGCTCGTGCAGGTCATCGCCCCCGAAGCGCTGACCCAGGGCCTGCGCGATGCGGCGCGCATTGCCCTGCGGGCGGAGTTGGCCGGGCGCACCTTGCAGGACTGGAGCCGGGACATCGTCACCATCGCCCGGGAGGGCCTGGAACGGCTGGATGCGCGCAACGACGCCGGCGAAAACGAGGTGAAGTACCTGCAACCCCTGATCGAGATGGCCGAGACGGGCCGCACCGGGGCCGACGATCTGCTGGAGCGCTGGAACGGCCGCTGGGGCCGCAGCTTTGGGCCCATGTTCGAGGAATGCCAGTTCTGAGGAAGGTTGCCCGGCAGCACCATCCGGAAGGCGCAAGGGGACGGGCTCCCTCGCGGCGGTTGCCGTTCAGGGGCCTGCTAATCGATCGCCGCCGGCTCTTCCTCGAAGAGTTGCACGGTCACGGTCTCCCCAGGCTGTACCTGGGTGCGCTCCTCGGGCAGCACGACGAAGCAGTCGGCCCGCCCCATGGAAAAGAGGATGTTGGAATCCTGCTTGCCCGTCAGCCTCACGTGGGGCAGTCCCTCGGGCTGCTCCTCCAGAATCCCGCGCAGGAAATGCCGCTTGCCGTCGTGCTTGGCATAGGGCGTGTCCATCACCGCCGGCAGGCTGCGCAGCCCGCTGCCGCGCAGGCCCAGCAGCCGCCGCAGGCTGGGGCGCACCAGTTGCTGGAACATGACCATGGAAGACACCGGATTGCCCGGCAGCCCGAAGAACAGGTGCCCCTGCCGGTTGCCGAAGACCACCGGCTTGCCCGGCTTCACGTTGACCGTGCGGAAGTGTACCGCCAGCCCCACCTCGTCCACCAGGTGCTTGATGTAGTCGAAGTCCCCCATGGAGACGCCGCCCGAGGTGATCAGCACGTCGAAATGGGCCAGCCCCTCCTCCAGCCGCCGGCGCAGATCGTCGATGTCATCGGCGGCGATACCCAGAAATTCCGCCTCCGCCCCGGCCAGCTGGGTCAGTGCGCACAGGCTGTAGCTGTTGGCGTTGCGCACCTTGCCGGGCAGCAGGGGCGCATCGGGCTGCACCAGCTCGTTGCCCGTGGCCAGCACACCCACGCGGGGCCGCCGCACCACGGGAATGCGCAGGTGGCCCAGGGAGGCCAGCAGGCCAAGCTGGGCCGCGCCCAGCCGCGTACCGGCGGGCAGCACGAGCTGACCCTCCCGCATGTCACCGCCGGCGGGCCGGATGTGCTGTCCGGCGGTGGCCTCGCCCTCGATCCATACCTGACTCCCGTCCGTGCGCGTGTGTTCGACCATCACCACCGCATCGGCGCCGGGCGGGATGGGCGCGCCGGTCATGATCTTCATGGCCTCGCCGGGCTGCACGGTGCGCGTGGCGGCATGCTCCGCGCCCAACACCTCAACCACCCGCAGCGGCGGCCGCTCGGTGCCGGCCAGATCGGCGTGGCGCACGGCATAGCCGTCCATCGCCGAGTTGTCCGTGATGGGAATGTTTTCCCGCGCGGCCACGTCCTGGGCCAGGGTGCGCCCCAGGGCTTCCAGCAGGGGCGGCGTCTCCACCGCCTCCAGGGGGTGCGACTGGGCCAGCACGGTACTGAGGGCTTGGGCAAAGGGGATCACGCGGCAGGTCTCTTTTCCGGTTGGGGCGGGTGTGCGAAACTGCAGCAACGGGAGCCGGCGCGCCGGCAGTGATTTCGCCGGCAGTGATTTCGCCGGCAGTGATGTCATCGGCGGTGGCGTCGCCGGCAGCGAAACTGTTCTAGGATGTCGCGGGGCCGGAGGGTTGTCAATTCCGCGCAGAACCGCGCCGGCCGCCAATCTCGATGAGATTCGGCCCCGTGCCCAAACCCCGGCCGCTCCCCGCGTGGTGGCCCCATGATGGCCCGTGATGTCTGCTTCCCCCTTGTCCTGGATAGCGCAACTCGATGCGCCCGCGGGCGCCCTGGACGTGCTGGCCCGGGAGGCTGCGGCGCTCGAGCTGCCCCAGGAGGCGAGCCATGCCCTGGAGCGTCTGTTGGAACAGGGTCTGCCGGCCGCGGCCCAGGACCCGGTCGTGCAGCGCGCCCTGGTGCGCCTGGCCTATGCCGCGCCCTTCCTCGTGCGCTATGCGGTGCGTCGTGGGCCGCGCGTCTTCGATACGGTGCTGGCTGATCTGGCCGACGACGTCGGCCTGTCGCCCTTTGCCCCCGAGACCGAGCCCGCGGCCCTCACCGGGGTGGATGAGGCCACGCTGCTGCGCCTGTTGCGCGTGTGGAAATACGACAACTATCTGCGGCTCACCGCGCGGGAGTTGCTGGGTCTGCAGGACACGGCGACCACCTGCGCCCGGCTCTCGGACATTGCCGATACGATGCTGCGGGTGGCCTACCGCTGGGCCTTCACCCAACAGGTGCGCCGCCGCGGGCTGCCCGTCAGCGAGGAGACAGGCGCACCGGTCGGCGGCCTGGTGCTGGCCATGGGCAAGCTGGGCGGGCAGGAGCTGAACTATTCCTCCGACATCGACCTGATCTTCGTGCACCAGGCGGAGACGCGCTGGGTCGGCGTACCCACGGAAGATGCCCCGCCCATCGATCCGGCACAGGACGCGGGGGCCTACTGGGATGCCTGGGCCGCCCTGGCCCGGCAGGCGGAGGCACGGGAGCCCGCCCTGAGTGCCCAGGAATTTCACAACAACGTGGTGCGCCATGCCATGACGCTGGTCAGCCAGAAGACGGCGGATGGCCTGGGCTTTCGCACAGACGCGGATCTGCGGCCCATGGGGCGCAGCGGCCAGCTCTCCACGCCGCTGGGGCTGATGGAGACCTACTACGATCTGCATGGGCGCCAGTGGGAGCGCACCGCCATGATCAAGGCGCGCCCGGTGGAGGGCCCCCCCGACCTGTGGCAGCAGGTGCATGCGCTGGTGCGCCCCTTCGTGTTCCGGCGCTATCTGGATTTTGCCGCGCTGGAGGGCATCGCCCTGATCAAGCACGATATCAACCGCCACCATGGCGCCGGGCTGGACGAGGACATCAAGCTGGGCCGGGGCGGCATTCGCGAAAACGAGTTCTTCGTGCAGGCGCTGCAACTGCTCCACGGTGGGCGCAACCCGGACCTGCAGGTGACGGGGCATGCCCTGGCCGTGGCGCGCCTGGGCCAGGCGGCGGTGATGGATCCCGCGGAGGGGCGGCAGCATCTGGCCGACTACTGGTTGCTGCGCAGCCTGGAAAATCGCCTGCAGATGGTGGAGGAGGCCCAGACCCAGACCATGCCGCCTCCGGGCGCGGAGCGCACCCGTGTGCTGCACGACTTTGCACCGGACTTCGCCGCGCGCCAGCCGGCGGTCGAGCAGGCCCTGGACGAGGCACGGGCGCGCATTGCGCATCGCTTCGACGACTTGTGGCATGGCATGGCCGGCGAGGAAATTCCCGACCCGGAAACCTGGCGCAAGGTGGTGCGCGAGCACACCAGCGAGGATCAACATGCTGCCCTGCTCGGGCGGATCAACGAGCTGATCAACCAGCTCATGCGCACCCGCGCCGGGGAGCGCTGCGTGTTCAAGCTGACCCAGCTGCTCCTGCGCCCCGACCTGTACCGACAGGGCACGGCCCAGGCCTTTCCCCGCTGGCTGGAATTCATCGAGCAGATCGGCAACCGCACCACGCTCTACAGCCTGATCGAGGCCAATCCGGCCATCATCGGCTGGGTGGGGCTGATCTTCGCCGAGGGCGGGCAACAGGCCCAGCAGCTCATCCGGCATCCGGAATTCCTGGAGTCCTTCCTCAGCCTGAGCGACGACGGCACAGCCAGTGCGGACATATTCGACGGCGTCTTCCGCCGTACGCGGGACGAGGAGGAGTTCATCCTCGAATTGCAGATCACCAAGGCGCAGCTGCAGATTCAGGTGCTCACCGCCTACCTGAACGATGTCACCAGTCACGCCCACTGGACTCAGCTGGCCGACGTGGCCGACGGCACCATCGCCGCCTGCACGCGCTTCGCGTGGCGGGCCACGGTGGCACGGCTGGGTGTGCCCCAGGGCACGCCGGATGAGGAGACGGTGCACGGCTTCTCGGTGCTGGCCATGGGCAAGCTGGGCAGCCGGGAGATGCGCTTCGGCTCCGATCTGGATCTGGTGCTGCTCTACCGCGAGGACGGCACCACCAGCACCGGGCACAGCAACTTCGAGTTCTACACCAAGCTGGGGCAAAGGCTGTCCTCCCTGCTCACCTCACCCACCCAGTTCGGCCGGCTCTACGAGCTGGATCAGCGCCTGCGCCCCTTCGGCAGCCGCGGTCTGCTGGTGCCCAGCCTGGGCACCTACGCCAAGTTCCTGGAAGAGGCCGAGGTGTGGAACTTCCAGGCGCTCACGCGCATCCGCCACGTGTACGGCGATGCGGCCCTGTCCCAGGACTTGATCGGGGACATCGCGGCGGCCTGGCAGCGGCGGGCGGTGCCGCGGGCCCAGGTGGCCGGGGCCATCCAGACCATGCTGGAGCGGCTGGTGGCCGAGCACCGGGGCCGTTCGGGGCCGGATGCGGTAACCTTGAAGTATGCGGTCGGCGGCATGATCGGCTTCGAGTTTCTGCGGCAGGCGGAGATCCTGCTGGGCATGCAGCAGCCCGGGGATGTGCCGCCCTGGACTCCGCCGGAGCAGAGTGAAATGATCAAGGCGCTGTGGCCGGTATACGTGGACCTGGTGGATCTGGACGAGTGCCTGGCGCTGCATCTGCCGCGCTTCGACCATGTGGCCACCATGGCCCAGATGGAGACGCTGGCGGTCGTGCAGGCCCGCTGGCGCTTCGCCGATGTGGCCGCGCGGACGCGGGAGCTGGAAGCGCGGGTGCGGGAAGGCTTCGAGGAGATGGGCACATGAGCGCATTGCATGCCGACCTGTACGCCCTGCCCCACCGCGTGTGGGAGCAGGTGCGGGCCCATGAGGATACCCTGCGCCGGCTCGCGCGCGGTGGCTTCGATGATCTGACCCTGGAGCAGCGCCGGGTGCGCGCCCGGGAGATCGTCCGCCTCTCCGCCGGCGCAGCCGTGGGTGTGTGCGCCGCCCCCGTGCCCTTCCTGGAAGTGCCGGTGCAGGCCGCCATGGTGCGTGCCCTGGCCAAGGTCTATGGCGTGCCGGGGGGCAGCCGCAAGGTATGGCTGCACATGGGGCTCACCATGGGTGGCGGGCTGGTGCTGCGGCGGCTGCTGCGCATCGTCCCGGTGGCCGGCTCCGCCTCGGTCATCTCGCGCGTCTACAGCGCCACCTGGGCGCTGGGGCACGTGGCGCAACTCGTGCTGGAGCGGCAGAGCGGGGCACAGCATCTGCCCGCCGTGCGGCAGGATCTGCGCCGCACTTTCGACGAGACCATGGCCCGCAAGCAGGCGGAAACCGAAGCCCGCCTGGCCGAGCTGGACGTCCGGCGGCGCCTGGCGGCCCTGGCGGCCCTGCGTGACGAGGGGCTGCTCACCGCCGTGGAATTCCAGCGCCGGCGCGATGCGCTGCTGGACGAGATCTGATCCGGCACCGGGCGGCGACGGCCGCTGTAGGCCACGGGGGGCTCCATGTACCGCTTTGCGCAGGAAACCATCCACATCGACAACCTCCACGTGGAGTGCATCATCGGGATTCATCCCCACGAACGGGAGCAGCCCCAGCCCCTGCTGGTGAGCGTGGCCATCCCCGCCGATTTCGCCCAGGCGGCGGCCGCGGAGCGCATCGAGGCCACACTGAACTATTCCGCCGTGGCCGAGGCCATCCGGGAATTTGTGACGGCCGGGCAGTTTCAGCTGCTGGAGACCCTGGCGCGCGGGCTGGCCCGGCGGCTCTGCGAGCAGTTCGGCCTGGCCGGGCTGCACCTGCACGTGCGCAAGCCCCAGGCGGTGGCCGGCAGCGACGGCCCCGCGGTAAGCCTGACCGTGACCCGCGAGGGCATGGAATGAGCGCGGCATCGCAGCAGACCACGCCATCCCGGGAGCACACGGGGCCACGCACGATCCTCATCACCGGCGCGGGCGTTGGGCTGGGCCGGGCCATGGCGCTGCATCTGGCGGCGCCGGGGACGCGGCTGCTGCTGCACTATCGTTCCAGTGGCGCCGCCGTGGCCAGCCTGGCCGAGCGCGTGCGCGACATGGGGGCCGAGGCGGTCACGCTCCAGGCCGACCTGTCGCGCCTGGCCGAGCGCGAGCAGTTGATGGCCCGGGTGCATGAGCAGACGACCGCGCTGCACCTGCTGGTCAACAACGTGGGCGTGTACCTGGAAAAGGGCCTGCTCGAGACATCGCCCGAGGACTGGCAGTACGTGATGGAGGCGAGCTGCAATGCGGCGCACCACCTGATCCATGCGGCCCTGGAGCTGCTGCGCCGCGGCGCCCCGTCCCAGGTGATCAACATCGGTGACTCGGGCAGCGACCGCATTACGGCCCGCACCACGGCCACGCCCTACCACATCGCCAAGATGGGACTTCACGTGATCACGCGCAGCTACGCGCGGCTGCTGGGCGACCAGAACATCCGGGTGAACCAGGTCTCGCCCGGCTTCATGGAGAACAGCGTGGGCGAGCCGGGCAGCCCGCTGCCCATGGGGCGCCCCGGCGCCTATGCCGACATCCTGGGGGCCATCGACTATCTGCTCTCGCCCGCGGCGGCCTATGTGACCGGCGCCAATCTGGTCATCTCCGGCGGCTGGAACCTGTAGCCCGACCAAGCCATGGTGCGCCACAAGAGGCATTCCTTTTTCAGTTGGGCCTCACCCCCGCCAGGGCGGGGGTGAGGTAAAGCCGGCGCTATAGCAACTTCATTCCCCATGGACGGCGGGCCTGTCATGTTTCTGGCGAGCCAAGAGAAATTCAACCTGAGACCCTGCCGCCCCGCAGCATCGCTTGACAGGGGCGCACGGGCGGCTTACATTGGTCGCTTGCTCTAGGCGCCTTCTTTGACTTTCCGCCAGCGCATGCATTAGGCTGAAAATCGGGAGGCACGATGCGGGAATAGCTCAGTTGGCTAGAGCATCAGCCTTCCAAGCTGAGGGTCGCGGGTTCGAGTCCCGTTTCCCGCTTCTGCTCAGTTTTGTGGTTCCCCCGGGAATCACCATGGCGCGGGGTAGAGCAGTCAGGTAGCTCGTTGGGCTCATAACCCAAAGGTCGGAGGTTCAAATCCTCCCCCCGCTACTCAGCGCAATACCGCTACAACAGCGGATATGAGGCCGGTGGCTCGCAAGGGTCATCGGCCTTCGCTTTTCGTTTTCCCAGCCTTTTTCCCAGCAAACATCACAAATTGTCCTGTAAGCCATGTCGACGTGGCGCCCATCAGGCAGGCCGTGCAGCAGGCTGGGGATGCATTGCTGGTGGCGGGTGGGGTCAAGCAACCGGCAAAGGTGGTGCCCATGCAGCCCAAAAAGGGCAAGCGTACGGGAAAATCCGCAAGCTAGCCCCACCATTCACCAATTCAGGAATACAATGAAAACAAGACTTATAAACATACACTGAAACCATCATGTTGCAGTTCGACCGCTTCCATCACTCCTGCATATAATACAAGACAGCCTCGCCAAGGGCGATACGTCTCGTACAGTAGCTCAAATTAC
>Ga0326597_10000890_pt1 | contig 50645 bp, 37 predicted proteins | sample RVTome_12_FD_203789 | JGI IMG/M metagenome (GOLD analysis project Ga0326597, IMG submission 203789) | Soil microbial communities from uranium-contaminated site in the Upper Colorado River Basin, Wyoming, United States - RVT100D185 | ecosystem: Environmental > Terrestrial > Soil > Contaminated >... | reverse complement strand
GTCTTGGGCTTTTTTGTAAGCTAGCTTTACCGCCTCGGCTAAATCTTGGGCTTGGATAGTTTCAGTCAAAGAGCCCAGGGCGCTTTTAATCTTCTCTTTAGCTTGTCCGATTAAAATTAAAAGCTTCACTTTTTCTTTGACTAAGCTGGAAAGTTTGGAAAAATCTCCCCCTTTGTCTTTACCGCCGGCAATCAGAATTATGGGACTATTGACACTTTGCAGGGCGTACCAGACCGAATCGACATTGGTGGCTTTGGAATCGTTGATATATTTTACTCCTGAAATTTCAGCCACCGGCTCCAATCTGTGTTCTACCCCTTTGAACTCTTTTAAAACTTCCGCGATGGTCTCCGGTTTGACCCCCAAAATGGTAGCCATCAAGCTGGCGCAAGCGGAGTTGGAGAGATTGTGGGGTCCCTTGATGCCGATCTGGTTTATATCAATGATTCTTTTTTCTTTACCTCCTGATTTCACAATCAGGTTTTTATCCTTGATGTAAGCTCCTTCTTCCAAACCTGCGCTGGTGCTAAAAAATAAGACCGGGGCTTTGATTTCAGCAGCTTTTTTTCTCAAGAGCAGATCGTCATAATTCAAAACCGCAAAATCGGACTTATCCTGGTTTTCAAAAATTCTGAATTTGGCCTGGATGTAAGAATCTAAATTGGGGTAACGGTCCAGATGGTCCGGCGAAAGATTCAAAATGGCTGATATTCTGGGTTTGAACTCCTGGATTTTTTCCAGCTGGAAGCTGGAGACCTCCAAGACTACGACTCCCTCCGGAGATACTTGACTCAAAACTCCGGAAAATGCCACCCCGATATTGCCGGCTACCCAAGTTTTTCTCCCGGCTTTTTTTAAAATCTCTCCCACCAGGGTTGTGGTAGTTGTCTTTCCGTTGGAGCCGGTGATAGCCACAATTTCAGCCGGGCAGAGCCAATAAGCCACTTCGATTTCGGAGAAGACCGGCAGGCCTAAGAATTCGGCTTCTTTTACGATGGGAATGTCGCCGGGAACTCCGGGGCTCAAAACCAGGTAATCTTTTTCCTGCAGAAGTTTGGGAGTATGCCCTCCGGTCTCAAAATCGATTTTCAATTTTTTTAACTCATTAGTTTCCGATTTTAAATTATTTTCATTTTTCAGGTCGCTGACAAAAACTTTGGCTCCCAGCTCTTTTAAGGTCTTGGCTAAAGCCAACCCGGAGCGGGCCATTCCCAGAATGGAAATTTTTTTCCCTACGATTCTGTCCACTCTTAGAAGCTCCGGCTCGGTGCCGGCTAATTGAGATATGAAAACTATCATCTGATTTTTAGAGTAGATAAGGTCAACAGGGCAAACATGGCTCCCAAAATCCAAAAACGGACCACCACTTTAGATTCCTGCCAGCCCAAGACCTCAAAATGGTGATGCAAAGGCGCCATTTTGAAAATTCTTTTTCTTTTCCATTTGAAAAAACCGACCTGCAGAATGACCGACAGAGCTTCGGCTACAAAAACCCCACCTACCAAAACTAAGAGCAGCTCTTTTTTAATCAGAATAGCCAGAGTACCTAATGCCCCTCCCAAAGCTAATGAGCCGGTATCCCCCATAAAAACTTCAGCCGGATGAGCATTGAACCATAGAAATCCCAAGGCGGCACCCAAAACCGCCCCGCAATAAACAGTTAACTCACCTGAACCTTCCAGATAAACAATATTCAAATAGCGGGAGAAATCGACCCGTCCGGTCACGTAGCATAAAGCCGCAAAAGCCAAAGCGCAGATGCCTACTAAGCCGACCGCCAGTCCATCCAAGCCGTCGGTCAAATTTACGGCGTTGGAGGAGCCGGCGATGACCAAAATCACAAAGGGGATATACAAAATCCCGAATTCTAAGTAATAATTTTTTAGAAAGGGAATATTGGTGGAGGTGTCGAAATTTTTGGCTACCGGGTTGGTGTATAAGATAAAACCCAATATCAGCCCCAACAGAACCTGTCCGATTAATTTCTGACGACCCACCAGTCCCTTGGGAATTTTTTTTACTACTTTTAGATAATCATCCAGAAATCCTAAGATTCCCAGCCAGATGGTGGAAAGTAAAACCAGCTGGATATAGGGATTGGATAGATCCGCCCATAAGACTGTGGGACCCACCACACTGGAAAGAATTATCAATCCTCCCATGGTAGGTGTCCCCTCCTTCACCATGTGTGTGGTAGGCCCATCAGTCCTGATTTTGGCCGCTACCTGATTGGCTCTCAATTTTTTTATGATCCAGGGTCCCAAAACAAATGAAACCAGAAGAGCAGTGACCGTGGCGTAGGCGGTTCTGAAAGTGATATATTTGAAAATGTTAAAAAACGATACCGAATCACTCCAGGGATAAAATAAGTGATAGAACATGCTAGCTTTGATGGGGGTATAAGTTTTGAACTCCTGCGACGATCTCCTCCATTTTCATTTTGCGCGAACCTTTAATCAAAACCCAGTCCCCTTCTTTCAGATTTTCCAATAGAAACTGAAGCGCGGAATTATTATCTGAAAAGTTAAACACTTTTTCTTTGGCTAATCCGGCTTCAATGGCACCGCTGGCGATATGTTTGGCTAACTCTCCTACGGTTATTAAAAGATTGATTCCTAAATTGGCCGCTTTCTGTCCTACTTCCTGGTGAAAAGCATCGCTTTGTTCACCCAATTCCAACATATCCCCCAAAATGGCAATTTTCTTCCCTTCTGATTTTATCTGCATCAAGGATTCCAATGCCGATTGCATGGAGGTGGGGTTGGCGTTGTAGCTATCGTTGATGAGATTTACCCCTCCGATTTTTATGGTCTCCATCCGGAATTTAGCCGGCTGATAATCATTCAAAGCTTCGATGGCTTTTTCCGGTTCGATTTTGAAAAGGTTGGCTACCGCCATGGCGGCTAAGGCGTTATAAATATTGTGGTGGCCTAAAAGATTCAATCTGACGGCCAATTTTTTATTGAGCTTGAAGTCGATATGCCCGTTGCCGCTGATTAAAACTTCATTGGCCTGGAAATCGGCTTTGTTTTTTATGCCGTAAGAAATAACCTTATGTCTTTCCCTCTTAATTTTTTCCTGAATTAAGGGGTCGTCGATGTTTAAGACCACGGTTTTATCCGGAGGTAAATTGTCTAAAAGCTCGAATTTGGCCTGGGCAATTTTTTCCAAAGAATGCAAAGATTCCAGATGAGCCGGACCGATATTGGTGATTACCCCCACACAGGGACCGGCAATTTTAGTCAGCTGGGCAATCTCTCCTAAGTTGCTCATCCCCAATTCCAAGACTGCTATCTGGGTTTCCGGCGTGAATTCAAAAATACTCAGGGGAACTCCAATCTGGTTATTGAAGCTCTCTTTGGCTTTCAGGACTTTATATCTGGAGGAGAGAACCTGGGCTATCATCTCCTTGGTGGTGGTCTTGCCGTTGGTACCGGTCACGGCCACAACTTTAAGGTCTAATTTCTGCCGGTACCATTTGGCTAACTCATGCAGGGCCTTCTTGGAATCTTCCACCAGACCCACCGGAACCGCTAAATTCTCCGGAACTTTGTTTAATTTACTCTTTTCAACGATGACCGCTTTAGCCCCTTTTTGAACCGCCTCCTGGATAAAATCATGCCCGTCAAATTTTTCCCCCTGTACAGCCACAAAAAGATTTCCTTTTTGCAGGGTGCGGGTATCGATGGAAATTCCCTGAATCAGCTCCCCATTTCCGTTCTGGGCTTCCCGCAGGGCTTTGCCGTTGGCAAACTTTCCTAATTCTTTTAAGGATAAGCTAAGCATTTTTGTACCCCTTTTTGGCTAAAATTTCTTCCACGGTCTCTTTGTCCGAGAAGTGGTATTTCTTGTCTTTTATAATCTGGTAATCCTCATGCCCTTTGCCCGCCAAAATCAAGGTATCATCTTCTTTCAGATAGGCGACCGCTTTGGCAATGGCTTTTTTTCTATCCATGACAACTTCATAGTTTTTCTTCTTCATCCCAGCGATAATATCTCGGGAAATTCTCTGGGGGTCTTCCGAGCGGGGGTTATCAGTGGTGAGAATCACGAAGTCCGCCTTATCTGATGCAATTTTCCCCATCTGTGGTCTTTTCCCTTTATCCCGGTCTCCTCCGCAGCCGAAAACGATTACGATTTTACCGGAAGTCAACTCCCGGGCCGCCTGCAAAATCATTCTGAAAGCTTCCGGGGTATGGGCGTAGTCGATTATGACGTTGAAAGCTTGCCCTTTTTTTACCGTTTGGATTCGGCCGCTGACATTTTTTACTTTTTCCAATCCCTCTTTGATGGTCTCTGGCTTAAGGCCGGAGGCATAACCTACGGCCCAGCTGGCTAAAGAGTTATACAGGTTGAATCTGCCTAAAAGTTGTAAGTTTAACTCGCAAATCCCATTCGGGGTTTTAAATTCTATAAAAGAGCCATCCCAGCCCAAATTGTAATAGAGAGGATGAAAATCCGCCTTTTTATCTTCTAAGCTGTAAGTCAGATTTTTGACTTTGGATTTTTTGTAAAAAAACTTCCAGTTTTTATCATCTTGGTTGATGATGGCAAACTTATCTTTCCCTTTTAAGGATTCAAACAGCATACCCTTGGTATCCCGGTAATTTTTCATGGTTTTGTGAAAATCCAGGTGTTCCCGGTTCAGGTTGGTGAATACGGCGATGCCAAAATCGATTCCCGCCACCCGGTTTAAAGCTAAGGAATGAGAGGAGACCTCCATCACCACATTTTTGACTTTTTCTTTCTGCATCTCATAAAACATCTGTTGTAAATCCAGAGATTCCGGAGTGGTGTTGGTGGCTGGAATTTTTTTTCCATCTATCAGATAGGTGATGGTCCCGATCAGTCCGGTTTTTTCTCCGGCTTCCTCTAAAATAGATTTAATCAAATAAGTGGTGGTGGTTTTGCCGTTGGTGCCGGTCACTCCGATAACTTTCAATTTCTGGCTGGGATAATTGAAGAATCTATTGGAAAGCTGGGCTAAACTTAAGCGGGAGTTGGGGACTAGAATTTTGGCTGGGGCTTGGTAATCTCCGTTTTGCTCCGCCACAACGGCGCAGGCCCCTTTTCTTAGCGCCTGCCGGATAAATTTATGCCCATCCTGTCTGAAACCGGAGATAGCCACGAATAAATCATTTTTTTTCACTTTTTGAGAATTGTAGCTTATCCCTCTGATTTTTAAGCTCAAGTCTCCGGCTACTTTTTTGGTTGATAAATTCTTGATTAAGTTTCTTAGAGTTACTTCTGATCTCATTTTGGGCTCTGACATTCAAAGTAAACTTTGGTTTTACCCTGCAAAAGAGAGCCGGCTTTAGGTATCTGCTTGCTTACTAAACCGGAGCCGGAAAACTGAAAAGAAATTTTCTTGTTATTCAGAACCGCCATGGCTTCCCGGGCTGTTAATCCCACTAAGTTAGGGACAAGCATTTTTTCTGAATTTTCTCCTGCTACCTGTGTTTCTTTGACAACAGATGAAGTTTTCATAACTTTGGGCTGGGGTTGTTCCTCTTCCGCATAAACCAAATTCACCAAACCCGCTTTACTTTCTTCCGGTTGAAAATCCGGTTCAACTCTGGTGAAGGACTCCTTTTGGATCTGCAGTTTGCGAATGGGATTTTCCGGCAGAGAGATAAATTTCATCACAATCTTTTTGAAAACCGGAGCTGCCACATGACCACCCAAATGTTCTCCCTGGGGAGAATCGATCAAAATCAGACCCACTATCTGCGGATTGGCAGAAGGGAAAAACCCCACGAAACTGGCTATATACTTCCCTATCTCATATCCTCGGCTGCCCACCTTTGCTTTTTGAGCGGTACCGGTTTTTCCGGCCACGGAAAAGTCCGCTAATTTGGCATTGTAGCCGGAGCCCAGCTCCACCGCTTCCTGTAAGAAGTCGGTCAGAGTGGAGGCGGTCTTTTGGCTGATGGCTCTTTTTACCGGGGTGGGCTGAAATTGCATAATCGGTTCATCGTTTTCATCCAGAACGGCTTTTATCATATACGGTTTCATCAGAATTCCGCCGTTGGCTAAAGCGGCATAAGCCCGGATTAACTGCAGAGGGGTAACCGCCACACCCTGCCCGATGGCGATATTGGCTAAACCGATTTCAGACCATCTGGAGGGTGGTGAAATATACCCCTTGGCTTCACCCGGTAAATCGATACCGGTCGGTTCACTGAAACCGAATCGCTGGGTATAATCATACAGCAAATCCTTGCCTACCTCTTTGGCTACCTTGGAGATGGCGATGTTGCTGGAATGCACCACCGCCTCCCTGAAGGTCAGCCATCCTTTCTTTTTTACGTCATGCAGAGTGTGTTTGCCAATCTTATATTTCCCCATTTCGGCATAAATCAAGTCTTCCGGCTTTTTAAGATTCTGCTCTAAGGCGGCCGCCGCTACCACAATTTTGAAGGTGGACCCCGGCTCTAACTGGTCCGCTATGACTCTGTTTTTGAAAGGAATATCTTTTCCGGGTTGATAATAATCACAAGCCAGAATTTCACCGGTATGGGGGTCGATGAAAATCCCCATGCCGGATTGGGAGGAAGTGGAATCGACTGCTTTTTTAAGCTCCACTTCCAAAATCCATTGCAGCTGGCTGTCCAAAGTCAAAACCAGACTCTTGCCGTTGGAAGATTTGACAACCGGATAGGGCTTCAATTCATACCCTCTTCCCAGGGCATCTTTCTGCAACACCGCTTGGCCGTCTTTTCCGGCTAAAATGGAATCGTAAGCCAGCTCGATTCCGGCCAACCCTTTGTTATCGATATCTGTGAAGCCGATTAAATCTTTGGCTAATTTATCCTGGGGATAAACCCTTTTGACTTCGGTCCGGCTGTAAATCCCTTTCAGGTTCAATTTTTTTATCAGACTGGCTTGGTTTTTTTCCACCTGTCTTTCGACCCAGGAGAATTGGGTCGGTTTCAAAAAATCCTGTTTTATAGCCGAAGCCGGTTTATTTAGAACCGAACTTAGCTTATAAGCGGTGACATCCGGGTTGCGGATGCTGTCCGGCACCGCAAAGAATGATTCACAGGGAAGATTTAAAGCCAGTCGTTCTCCATTGCGGTCATAAATTATTCCTCTTTCGGCCGGGAGATTGATGGTCAGAAGGGTTTGGCGGGAGGCTTTTTGCTGGTAGAATCCGCTGTTTAGAACCTGAATGTAGAATAATCTTAAAATCAATACCAGCCAGAAAGCTATCCCCAGAATAAAAATCAGACGGACTCTTTTTTTGGAGCTGGCCAAAAATAGATTTTGTTCCTTGACCATTATTCTCTCTCCACCGCATTGGAGCTGGAAACAGTCAGGTTTTCCACCAGGTTGCTTTTAACCTGTTCCCATTTTTGAGTCAGAGTCAATTCGGGGACCTGGGGTTGGGTATGTTCGGCAATCAGCTGAATCTGATTCAAAGTGGAATAATGCATATCCAGCTTTTCCGTGGCTATTTTTTCAATCCACCCTCCCTGGGATAAATCAGCCACATCCAAGGACAGATACTGGTAAACTTTCTTCTGTTCGGCCATCTGGGTTTTCAAATCTCCGATGGTTTTGGATAGCTGGATTACTTCCACTCTCTGCCAGATATAGACCAAAGCCAGACAGACCAAGGTGAACAAGCTGGTCACGAAAATCCTGTAAAAGGAGGATCTCTCCTCTTTTTTTCTTCGGTTTCTTCTCATAACTTTACCCCCACTCTTAATTTGGCACTGCGTGATTTAGGGTTTGATTTTTTTTCTTTTTCAGTTGGCACAATTGGTTTTTTATTCAGAATTTTTAACTCTGGTTTAGCGCCGCAGATACAGACCGGCAGGGTCGGTGGACATTTGCATCCACTGGCCAGCTCCCTAAAACTTTCTTTGACGATTCTATCTTCCAAAGAATGGTAGGATATTATGGCCAATCTTCCCTGTGGCTTTAAAAATTTCACCGCAGTTTCAATCCCTTTTTTGAGTTCTTCCAACTCCTGATTGACTTCCATTCTTAGGGCCTGAAATACTCTGGCTAAAGATTTGATTACATTGGTCCGGACAACTTTCTCTACCATCTTTCTCAAATCTGAAGTGGTTCTGACCTCGGTTTTACTGCTTTTTATTACCCTGGCTATCTTTTTGGCGAATTTTTCTTCCCCGTAATTTTTAAAAATCCAGACCAGCTTTTCTTCCGAATATCTGTTGACCACATCATAAGCAGTCAAGGACTGTTTTCTATCCATTCTCATGTCCAGAGGTCCTTCTTTCAGATAGCTGAATCCCCGCTCTTCAGTCTCTATCTGCCAGCTACCCATCCCTAGGTCAAACAGAAAGCCGGAGATTTGGCTTATGTTTTGTTGCCTCAAAAAATCTTCCAACTGGCTGAAGCTGACCTGGGCTAAGACCACTTGATTTTCAAAACCTTTTAGGTTTTTCTTAGCCGCCGAGAGGGCTTCCTGGTCCCGGTCTGTTCCTACCAGCTTTCCTTGCGGATTTAGTCTGTTTAAAATTCCCAAACTGTGTCCTCCATATCCTACGGTAGCATCCAAGTAAGTCCCTGATTTGTCAGTGATTAAATTCTCCAGAACTTCATCCAGTAAAACCGGTTTATGGACCAAAACATCCGTCATTAAAACAGAATTTTTTCAGCCACCTCTTCGTAGCTCTGGTCTGATTCCTTCAAGTATTTTTCAAAGATGTCCGGATTCCACAACTCCATTCTTTGCAGAGCCCCGATGATTAAAATCTCCTTGTTGATCTTGGCCAGGCTTAAAAGATTACGAGGTATGGTAATTCTCCCCTGTTCATCCAAATTGGAGTCGCTGGCATGGGAGAGTAGGATTCGGATAAAAAGCCGGTGATGGCTTTGGGTGAAAGATAAGTTTCTTAACTTTTCCTCAATTTTCTCCCATTCATCTAAGGCGAAGACAAATAAACATTCCTCTAGTCCCCGCGTAATTACAAAAGAGTCGTAGGAACTGCCAGCCGTGGCTTTGCGCAATTTGGCCGGAATGTTTACCCGACCCTTATGGTCTAGGGTAAATTTATATGAACCTTTAAAAGCTGTCATTTTACTTAAAATCTCCCACTCTTTACCACTTTATCCCACTATAAAAGCAGATTATTTGATTTTTGTCAAGGAAAAAATTAAGGGAAGTGAAGAAAATATAAGCTTAAGAAAGAGTGTAAATTAGGGAGATATTTTGAGCTTAAAAACAGGCTAAAAAATTTGTAATAACCAGAAATTAAAAAAATGGACTTGTCTTACTACTTGTGAATGTAAGCTGCTTATTTAAAAGAAGTTAGATTATACTCTTTTCTTTGCGGGAGAAAATTTTTTTAGAAAATTGAAAGTTATTCTTAACACCGAAGTAAAAAACAGTCCTAACCCAAAGGGCAACAACAAAATTGCTTTCAAGCCGAAACTATGATATTTTTTTAAATAAAGAAAGTGTCCCCAGTGGGATAGGATAATTTTTTTGACTTTTACCTGACCGGTGGAGGCACCCTTGGAATGAGAGATTTTGGCTTCCGGATAGAAGTAAATTTTCCAGCCGACATTTTTGATTCGGTAGCAAAAATCAACGTCATTGTAAAACAGAAAAAACCTTTCGTCCATAAGACCTATTTGGTCGATTACTTTCTTTCTTAGAAAGAGAGCTGAACCCATGGGCTGCTCGACCTTTCTGGTATTCTTAAAATCGAAATCCCCCATTTTCCAGGCCCCAAAAATCTTGCTTTTGGGACAAAGTCTGGAAAGACCCGATAGCTCCCACAACAGAAGTTTATAATTGGGGAATCTCCGGCAGGATGGCTGAATTTGTCCCTCAAAATCAACTAACTGCGGACCCAAAGCTCCGGATTCTGGGGTATTTTCCATAAAATCCAGCATTTTTTGTAAACTATTTTCTTTTATTTCAGTATCCGGATTTAGAAGTAGTACATAATTTCCTCGGGCAATTTTTAATCCCTGGTTGCATCCTTTGGCGTAGCCCAGATTGGATGAGTTTTGAATTAACTTTACCTGGGAACCATACACTTTAAGAATCTCAAGAGTTTTGTCTTTGGAAAAATTATCCACCACTATGATTTCTATTTTTAAGTCACCGGAAGTGGCCAGAATCGAATCTAAACATCTTTTAATCCATTTATCAGAATTCCAGGTGACTATGATGATAGCAATATCTATCTGGCTCATTGATAAATGGCGACCTTTCCAATTTTAGCTTTGAGCTGATAGTTTTTCTCTATAACCGGATAAAACTCTTCCAGACCGCCCTCCCAGACAACCACCCATTTAACCTGTCCTGCTTCTAAAATTTTTTCAATCCCTGACTGCTTAGCTAAATTTAAACTTTTAACCTCATCTCCATCTAAAAAAGGAGTGACTTCATAGCCGCAGGTTCTCATTCCCTCAATCCCTTCTCTCTTGGAGAAAACCAAGTATCCGGGCCAGACTGATAAAATTTTATCCTGGGGTGTAGTCGATGATTGAATAACCGAGACCACTTTTTTCACTTCTGAAATTTTGAAAAACTGATCTCTTTCTCTGACTCCAAAAATAAAGACCATGAAAAAAGGAATTAAAGTTAATACATAGTAAATTCCGCTTCCCCACTTAAACAGAGGATTCATACCCGGTTTTTTTTGACTCGACCGATTTAAAATAGCTGAAAATCCAAATGCTGAAAGAATCAAAACATAAGGCAGGGCCTGTTCATAATATTGAAATTGAGTGGGAGTGGCTAGGAAGTAGATTACTACTAGGACCGTGGCAAAACTTAAAGCAATTTTAGCCGGTTTGAAATTATTTTTAAACGACCACCAAATGCCACAAACAGCCAAAACTATTAAAAGCAAATTTTGAGGATAAAATATAAATTTTCCTAAAACCAAAAACTTTTGCATGACTTCCATTTGCACCACTTCTTTCCCCCAGGTTTGATGATAAGTAAAATTGTTGAAGGTAAACACCCAGGGGTCTTTGAAAAAGAGAATTAAAGACAGTATGGAAGGAATCAAACCACCCAAGAATAAAAACAAAATGGACTTAAACTTATTGAAAATCTTTGAGGAAAACAAAATAATTATAATCTCCAGAACAAAAATCACCAAAAAAGTAGCCCTGAAATTAAAAGCCGAACCGATAAACAGACCGGCCCAGAAAAGATTAGATTTCTTTTGGTTGAAGAAAAGAAAGTTGGTCAATAAGATGAAAGAGAGAAAACCAAATAAATCCGACCAAGCATAAGTTTTTACTACCGGATGGTAAACTAAAATAAGCCCGCTAAAGGTGTAAAAAAAATAGAGCCCCAAAGCTCCTTTAGTATCTGAAGTTATCCGCCTGTAATAAAAAAATAAAACAAGCCCTAAAATTAGACTAATCAACAGAGAAATTAATCTGCCCAAAAATAACGAATTTATTCCCAAATCAGCAATCGGGGCATAGACATAAGGGAGCAAGGGTGCCTGGGGATAAAAAAAATCAAAGTATGGTGTCTGCCCCTGTTTCACTAAGTAAGCTGAATTCAGATATAACCCTTCGTCCGCATCAACGAAACGAAAAAAGACAAAAACCAGACCCAAAACTATCTGCGAAAGTAGGAAGCCGAAGACAATTAATTTTTCTGGTTTAATCACTATTTTTGGGTAACCCGATTGAACACCTCTGCTAATTTCCCAGTCAAATATCTTCTTTCAAACTGTTGTAATTTTTCTTTATCCAGCTCAACTTTTAGTTCACCGTTGTCCCATTTTCTGAAATAATCCTTCAAAATCTGTTTGATTCCGGAAATATTTTTGGGACTGACAATCATTCCGGCCTTGGTTTCTTTTATCAAAGAAGCCGCCGCGCCCGAGGGGGGCAAAATCCCCAGAATCGGTTTTCCCGCCCGAAAGTATTCGAAGATTTTACCGGTGGTTAAAACTTCTGCCCCCGGTGAATCTGTAGTAATCAAAAGTAAAGCCGAAGCAGAAGACAATTGCTTTAAACTTTCTTTATGAGTCAGGTAACCTCTAAGCTCCACCATATTTTCCAAACCAAATTTCTTGACTAATTCAGGCAGATTGAAATCTAAAAACATTCCCATTTGCACAAATTTGACCTGATTTTTGAATTCGGTAATTTCTTGAGATAGCTCGGACAGGGCTTGTAAAAAGGGATTTGGGTCATTGATTCGGTTAAAAGTGCCCAAATAACCGATGGTAAAATGTTCCGTTTTCTCTTCATCAGAGCCGGTAAAATCATCCTCATCATAGCCGTTGCTGATTACAGCTGTGCTTAACACTTCCGGATGTCTATTCTGCAAAAGAGTCTGGATTTGTTCGTTTACCGTGACAACCGCGGAAGCATTATTTAATATCATCCTTTCAATTTTTTTTTGAAGCCACCCGTGCAAAAAAGTGGGAGTTTTTTCTTCCAATGAAGTTTCCCAGCTATCCCGAAAGTCCACTACCAGAGGGACCTTCAGGAATTTTTTCAAAAATAGACCTGCTAAATGGGCACTGGGAGGAGGAGAGGTTGAAAAAATCAAATCTATTTTATTTTTTTTTGCAACTCTTAATCCTTTTATTATTGCAAAAAATAGCCAGCCGATTTTGTTATCCGGAATAAAAATAAATTTGGAGAGCCTAGATTTGAATGGGGAAGTTTTCTTAAAGCCGGTTGAATAATTTTTATTTTTTCCGAAGGGTTTCTTTAAAAGGCAAATTACTCTCAAAGGGTCGAAGGAGCCGCTTCTAAAAATTTTGGTCTCCTTCGGAATCTCTTCCAATAAGGAAGGGTCATAAACCGGGTACTGGATATTTTTGACCGTCAGAACAATTGGTTCCCAGCCCAGTTGAGGCAGATATTTCACAAATTTTAAAACTCTCTGGACTCCGGCTCCTCCCACCGGCGGAAAATAGTAACTTATAATCAGAACTTTTTTCATTTTTTATTTTCCACCAGCTCCATAAATTTTTGCTCGACTTTTTTCAAATTCTCCTCTAGGTTGGCTTTTTCCTTAACCAAATTTAAATTTTTTTCAGTCCAATTTTGATATTTCTCATAACTGCGAACTGTTTCCACGATTTTTTCAGCTAAATCTTCCAGCTTATCTACCGCTACCAAAAAACCATTTTCACCATCTTTAATCCATTCCCTATTTCCGGGAATATTTGTCACAATCGGTATTAACTGGCAAGCCATAGCTTCCAAAAGTGAGACCGAAGTGCTGTCCGAAAGAGAGGTGGAAACATATATGTCAGAATTTTGGAAATGATGCATTAATTCCGTTTGAGAAAGTTTTCCAAAAAACTTTACTTTGTCTGCAATTTTCAATTTTTGGGCTAATTGAACCAAAAAATCTTTCTGCGAACCCTCACCGCAAATTAAAAATTCAATTTGGTGGTCTGTTCTCTTTAAACAATGGGGAATCGCTCTAATCAAAAGAGAAATATTATACAATGGTTCTAATTGCCTTATGCTGATTACCCTGAAAATCTTTTTGTTTGGGGAGAACTGTTTTTTAGAAGAACACAAAAACTCGGCTGTAACTCCCATGGGGTAAGTTAAAATTTTGTTTTCCGGAACTTTCAAGTTAGTAATTTCTGAAGTAAGGTAATTCGAATCCGAGGTTATCAAATCCGCTTTCTTTAAAACATACTCGGCTCTTTTCCTGTGCAAAAAAGATTTTCTAGCCGAAATCAGAATATCCGAACCCCAGCTGGTCACCACCAATGGCGCTCTATTTAGTCTGGCACCCATCCAGCCATAATTAGGCACAAAATGAGCGCTGATAATATCTGGATTTATCTTCTCCACAATTTGTTTTATTTTAGGCAGTGCAGAAAAATATTTCAAGAACCCGGCTTTAATTTTGGATGGTATAAAAAAATTCTCACAATTTATATTTTCAGCCGGCTCTAAAGAAATTAAGGAAACCTGGTGCCCTCTCTTGGAAAAAAAATCAATCCATCTCCGGATATGAATCGAGCGGGCATCGGCCAGAAATAGAATTTTCATAAGAACTTTCGAACTGCTTTTTGAATTCTGCCTAAGGCGGATTCTTTTTCGCAAATAAAATAATCTTTTCTTTCACCACCCCAATCTTCTTTGAATCTGATTAATCCTTCTGATTCTCGGGGAGAACCGCCCAAATTGTAAAATTTGAATTTATTTTCTTTGGCCCATTTTAGGCTATGCCCCATCAGGGCATCATTGGGTCTGTCCGGCAGAAAATCGGCTGACGAGCCGCCATCCCAATAATATAAAGTATCTTTGAAGACAAAATTGATCTGGTAGGCCATGATTTGCTTTTCTTTTGAAACTATCCACCATTTCAAATGATTTGAATTTGTTTTCACGGAGAAGAGATTTTCATAAAATTTCAAAGGATATTTTACCTGTTTCAATTGATGCTTCTCTGCGGTGGTTAAATATAATTGATAACAAATTTTTACCTCCCCCATCGTATCAACCTCTTTGACGTTAAGCCCTTTTTTCAAACTCTGCTCATATCCTCGTTTTTGAAAACCACTCTCTGATTTGGGATTCTCTAAATTTATTTGATGAGTAAAAGTTGAGATTTTTTTAAAATTTAATGTTTCTAACTCTTTATTTTGGCCGAAAAAATCTACTATTTGCAATCTCAAATGCTTTTTTTCACTGACAAATTGCACGACGTCTCTGAGAAGCTGAATTTTTTGTTCTTCGGAAAGGTTGCCGATTATTCCTCCATAAGCCCCAAAAGGCATGGAGAAGAAACTGTGGAAACCTTTTTTTCTAAATTTTATCAGAGGCAGACCGGCTATATAATTCTGCTCTTCCAAAATAAAAAAAAGGGCTTCACAATCTGGAAAAGATTTTTCCCAAATTTCAGACCAGATTTTCGTGTGATAAAAACTGCTGTGTTTTGAAGTTGAAACCAAACTCTCCCACTTTTTTTCATCAATTTGGTTTAACTTTTTTATGGAAAGAGGCATTCGAGCAAGCTTTATTGGCGAATAACGGCGATTTTGCCGGTGTGGTGGCGCCCGTTGGGTTCGAAGACAAAAAATAGATAAACACCGCTGGCTACCAGTTCTCCCTTTTCGTTGGCTCCATTCCATTGATTGCCGGAATTGAGGGAAGCCACCAATTCACCGGCCAGATTATAGATTCTGATTTTGGCGCCGAAGGGGAGTTTATCGAAAGTGACTCTTTCACCAAAACCGGTTAGGATTAAAGGATTGGGATAGGGTCTGATGTCGGATAAATTTTGAGCCGCCACTACTCCGGATTCATATTTGGAGAGCCCGTTGCGGGTGGCTATCCAGACCTCACCGTTTTTCTGATTAATTTCGACCTGGTTGACATAGTTATCCGCCAAGGGTGAATTATCCGTAGTAAGAATTTGTGACAGATTTTCGTTTCCGTCTAAAACTCCCAGACCAGAGGCAGTCCCGATCCATTTGTTATTTCTTTCATCGATGGTGATGCTGTTGACCAAAAGACCCAGAGAGGCAATCGGTATGCCGGTGATGAAACCGTCCTGGTCTAATTTATACAAACCGCTGGTGGTGCCTATCCAGGCCAGACCGGTTTTGTCCAGTGCTACCGCAGTAACTGCGGCAAAATTAAACTGGCCGGAGGGATAATTAACCAGAAAATCATCTGCTTTCGACAGGGTAAAACCATAATTTAAATCATCTAATCCCTGGTCAATATAACCTATCCAGACATGCCCTCCGGCCGCCAGGACCGGGGAAGGGTAAGTAATTACATTGGATTTAAGCCCGTCACTTTTTTTGAAAACGGTCCAGGAATTTGAAGTTCCGGCTTGCAGAGCCAGCAAAACAGTTCCGTCCGAGGCCTCCCGGTTGGCCAACCAGACATTTCCATCCTCGTCAATGGAGATTGAAGATACTACTACGAAGCTGTTGGAGCCGGTCACAGGTTTTAAAGGAGCATTGAGATGATTGTAATTGCTCAAAGTTCCACTGGAGGATAATTTGTAAGCTCCCTTTCCCCAGCTTCCCCACCAAATATTATCCTGTTTGTCTACCCCAACTGTGACAAATTGAGTGTTTAAAGTATCGATATTGAGCCAGTTATTATTTAAATCCAAAACCGAAGCTCCGAAAATATCGTTGGCGCAAGCCAGATTCCCCGGGCTGTCAAAAGCTAAATCCACGAAGACATTTGATAGAGGTCCGGGGATCAGCAGATTTTGCCAGCTTGTTCCTAAAAATTTAAATAATCCTTGGGCCGTGGAACCAACCCACAGGTTATTTAGGCTGTCTATTTCTATTGAATTCAGATCCGCGGTGGTAAGATTTAAATTGGGAACCGCCACCCAGACCGAATCCTGATACTGATAAACTCCGTTATTGGTAGCGGCGTAAAAAAGAGTGTCTTTGACTTTTAGCTCCCGGACCATTATTCCATTTAAGCCGGAAAAGGAAAAAGAAGTGTCGGAAGCATTGAATTTAAAGATACCGGATTGGGTGGCTAAAAAGAGAGTGTCCTTCCAGTCGGCCATCGAATTAATGGTATGGTTGGTCAAACCTTTGCCACTGGCTTGATTGACCGAAACCCAGCGGGAAGGGTCCAGCAAATTGGGGTCGAATTTATTGGCAAAAGCCACACCCGCAGAAGTTCCCACCCAGACCTGGCCGGCTTTCAAAAAAACCGCTCTGGCTTCCAGCGGAGATGCCAGAGTGCCGAAATTTTTGTAGGTCTCTTTTACCTCCCCTTCATTTTTGTCTCTCAAGAAAAGCGAAACTCCTAAATTGGAAGCAATCCAGAGTTGGTCTCCGTCCACAAATATTTCATTTAAAACCATCTTCTGCCCGCCGGCGTCCACAAAATCATAGATTTTCCAGCTTTGATTGGAAAGGTTATACTTGGACAATTTTCCGTTGTTGGAGCCGAACCACAGATACCCGGAGGTATCATAAGCCAGGCAGTTTATGGTAATCCCGCCCAAGCCCTGGGCATTGGTCATCTTGCTGTAGGAAAGATTACCCGTGTCAAGGATGACTACGCCGCCGGAAGTAGCCGCATAAATTTTGTCACCCATGGAGAGCAATTGCAAGACCGTGTTCATGTTGGTGTAAGTGGTCCAGTTTCCGGTGGCGGAGAAACCGGTTTGGAAGCAAAATAGAGTCAGCCAGATAAAAAGCGTTTTTCTCATGATTTACCTTTTAAATTTTGCTAAAAGCAAGAACATTAAACTCAAGCAGAAGGAAACTGCGGCTGCTATATTGCCATTTTTGGTATAAAAAGTTTCTTTATTCTTGAGGGGAATTTCACCTATCAAATTCACTTGTTCAAACAGCCGGGTTTTTTCGATAATTCTCCCGTAAGGGTCGACCATCATACTGATGCCGGAATTGGCACAGCGGGCGATGCTCACTCTGTTTTCAATAGCCCGCATAACAGACATGGAAGCATGCTGATAGGGACCCACCGTTTTTCCGAACCAGCTGTCGTTGGTGATATTGACGATAAAGCCGGCATTTTTTTGGACAAATTTTCTCACCAAATTAGGGAAAGCTATCTCAAAGCAAACCAAAGCGGCAAATTTCCCTTGGGGAGAATCAAACAAAGTATAATTTTCACCGGAGGAGAAATTGGCCTGGCCCAGTTGGATTTTATTTAACACCCTCATTTTGCCGGACAAAGGAAGCTTTTCGGCAAATGGCACCAACTGCATTTTGTAATATTTATGGGCTAAGCCGATTTGCGGTTGAAAATAAAAAACGGCGTTATAAAAGATGTACCGTTCTTTGGCCATGGTTTCATAATCATCCGTCCCCAATATTATGGGCAGATTCAGACTATCCGACAGATTTTTCACCCAGTTAAAATAAAAGGGTTCGTAAGCCAAATAACAGGGAGCCGAGGTCTCCGGCCAGATGACCAGTTCCGGATTTTCTGAGGCAGCTTTTTGAGTAAGGGTATAAAACGTCTCCAGGGAATGATGTAAATATTTGGGATTCCATTTCACGTTCATATCGATATTCCCCTGAATCAGAGCCACCCTGATTTTAGCCGAAGAGACCGGTTCGGACAAAGCTTTTCTGCCATAAAGATAAGGAACTGCAATTAACAAGACAATCAAAATCGAAACTGAAATGACCGTAAAGAGGTTTTTGCGGAATTCGACCAAAAGGTAAAATAAAATATTCAGAAACATCACCCACAAAGAAACTCCGGAAATTCCGCTCAGGGAGGCAAACTGAATCAAGGATAAATAACCGGTCTGGGTATAACCCATATCCAGCCAGGGAAAACCGATTTCCCACAAACTTCTGACCCATTCCAGACTGACCCACAAAAACGGTGCCAGAATTAAAGCTAAATTCCCGAATTTTTTCTTGATTAAGCAGTAGAGCCAGCCCCATATACCCGGATAAATTGCCAAAATAAATAAAGCCCCAATCGAGCCCGGCAAAACCCAGGTCTCCCCGTAAAAAAACTGCCAGGCCATCCAGTATAAAAGCAAAAAATTGGATAAAAGCCCGAAGAAATAAGCCACCCTAAAACCTTTTCTGGGTGAAGAACCTTCCAAAGCATAAAGCAGTGGTATCAACCAAAAGTAAGCTAAAAATCCTAGGGGTAAAGGGGGAAAAGAAGCTGAAAAGAGGAAACTTGAAAATAAAATTAAAAGCCAGTCTTTTCTGTTCATAAAAAGTTAAGTTATAACTTTTATCATTTTATTTCAATAACAAACTCACCCCCTCCATCTCTTTGGGTTTATCTATTCCCATTAAGTCTAACATAGTGGGAGCGATGTCAGCCAATTTTCCGTCTTTCAATTTAATTGTTGCTACTGCATGGTTTACCATAATACCCTCTTTAACCAAAATCAAAGGAACCGGAAAAGTGGTATGGGCGGTAAGCACTTTCTCGCTCTTATAATCAATCATCATCTCACAATTACCATGGTCGGCCGTAACCAGGGCTGTTCCATTTACTTCCAGAACGGCTGGAATCACTTTTCCCAGACATTCATCCACTGTTTCCACGGCTTTGACCGCAGCCGGAATGACTCCGGTATGCCCCACCATATCCGGATTGGCATAATTCAAAAGAATCACATCATATTTTTTGGATTTTATTTCAGAGATAACTTTTTCAGTCATTTCATAAGCTGACATCTCCGGCATTAAATCATAAGTGGCTACTTTAGGTGAGGGAATAAGAACTCTATCCTCACCTGGAAAGGGGGTCTCATTGCCTCCATTGAAAAAGAAAGTCACGTGGGCATATTTTTCGGTTTCAGCCACCCGCAGTTGTTTTTTCCCCAATTTTGAAATTACTTCACCAAAAATATTATCTAACTTCAGGGTAGGGAAGGCAATTTCTGCCTCTAGCTTATCATGATACCAGCACATGGAAACTAAATGTATTTTTACATTTTCCTTGGGGAATTCCTTGAAATCACAATCGGTTAAGGCAAAGGAAAGCTGTCTGGCTCTATCAGCCCTGAAATTAAAAAATATAACCGGCTCACCATCTTTTATCCTGCCGGAAATTGTCCCGGATTTTTTTTCACCCAAAACCATCGGCAGCATAAACTCGTCGGTAATATTCTGGGTGTAATAACCTTCTAGTGCGGAGAAAACATCTTTGGTATACTTCCCCTCCCCTTTCACCAGCGCAGCGTAGGCCTTTTGAGTCCTGTCCCATCTTTTATCTCTATCCATAGCATAATATCTGCCCACCACCGTGGAAAGTTTTCCCACCCCCAACTTTTGCATTTTCTCCTGCAATTGCTTTAGATATTTGACTCCGGCTGTGGGTGAAGTATCTCGCCCATCCAGAAAAGCGTGCACGTACACTTCTTTTAAATCATTCTCTTTAGCCATTTCCAAAAGAGCAAACAGATGGTTTAAGGAACTGTGCACTCCCCCGTCCGAAACCAGACCCATCAAATGTAAGGCAGATTTCTTCTTTTTTGCCCAATTAATAGCTGAAAGCAGAGCTTTGTTTCCGAAAAAACTTTTATCTGCAATCGATTTATCGATGCGGGTGATATCCTGATACACAATTCTTCCGGCCCCCATATTCATATGTCCCACTTCGGAGTTTCCCATCTGTCCTTCCGGAAGCCCTACTGCCAAACCGGAAGTCTGAAGCTGGGTATGAGGGTATTTCAAAATCAGCCGGTCTAAATTCGGCTTTTTAGCTAAGTAAACCGCATTTCCTTTAGGGTTAGGATTAATGCCATACCCATCCAAGATGATTAAGATAGTCATAGATTTTGTAATCTTACCTTTTTGGGACCTTTTTTGATTTCACCAATAAAGAACACAGTTTCACCCAGAAGAGATAAATCTCTCATGATTGAAGTTACATCCCTTTTATCCACCACCACAATCATCCCTATCCCCATATTGAAAACTTCAAACATTTCTGGATTTGAAATTCTCCCTAATTTTTGAATCAGTGCGAAAATTTTCGGTTTTATCCAGCTGGCTGTATCGATTTGGGCTGTGCAATTGTCAGGTAAAATCCTGATTAAATTCCCCGCCATCCCGCCTCCGGTAATGTGCGCCATCCCTTTGACTTGATAATTAGTTAAAATTCGACTAAGGGAGTTGAAATAACAGCGGTGGATTTTTAAAAGTTCATCCTTCAAAGTAGTTTTTAACTCGGGAACAAATTTATCAATTTTCCAGCCAGCTTTATCGAAGAATACTTTGCGAGCCAGAGAATATCCGTTAGTGTGCAGACCGCTTGCAGCCAGACCGATGACCTGGTCTCCCGGCTTAATCTTTCTTCCGTCAATGATATTATCCTTTTCCACTGCCCCCACGATAAATCCGGCTAAATCATATTCATTTTTCTGATAAAAATCCGGCATCTGGGCCGTTTCTCCTCCGATTAAGGCGCAATTGACTTTTTGACAGGCAGAAGCCAGCCCTTTTACTATTTCTGAAATTACGGCAGGTGACAATTTCCCGGTGGCGATATAATCCAAAAAGAAAAGCGGCTTGGCCCCGTGGACTAAAATGTCATTGACGCAGTGATTGACTAAATCCTCTCCGATGGTGTCATGCTCATCGGCTAAAAAAGCCACCTTGAGCTTGGTCCCCACCCCGTCCACCGAAGAGACCAGGACCGGGTTTTTAAATTTTCGGTCCAGATTAAAAAAGGCTCCGAAGGAGCCGATTTCAGATAAAACTTGGGGGTTGAAGGTTGCCGCGGCTAAAGCTTTTATCCTCTTTTTGACTTGAGAGGCGGCTTTTATGTCAACACCCGATTTTTTATAGCTCAGAGACATTTATGCTGAGTATGGTGGAACATTTATGGTGAGCCTGTTCACTCTGACGCATCGGAACGAGTCGAACCATTACAGAAGCTTGGACCCATTGATCTCCAGCTCAAATCTCATCCCCAAAAATTCCGCGGCCCGGCGGCAGACAATCATACGGGACAAAAAGATTTCAAAGTATTCCATCACCGAAGAAATGGTGGTATCGATGGTGATTTCCAGGGAAATGGTTTTATTCTCCTCTTCCACTCTCAAAAAAGAACTGGTGGCGGCATAGTTGACTCGGTCATGGATATCCTGCTTGATGGTGTCCAAATTTCTCACCCGGGAGCGGTGCACATCCGATTTGTCGGCTAAGATAACCGCGGCCCCGATATCCGAGACCGGATGGCCATCCCTTTCATCATGATTTCCAATGGCAGCTATTATCTCTAAGATATCCTCCTGTGGCATCTCCATTTCCGAAAGCAGTTGATACGCCATAACCCCGGCTACCTGGGCGTGAAAATCCCGGTTGACCACATTTCCCATATCGTGCATATAAGCCGCAATGGCCGCCAGCTGGGCTCGGTGTTCTGATTTTCCCAGCCGGAGCATGATGTTCTGGGAGATATGAGCTGCCAGAGAACAATGTCTGATGCCGTGCTCGGTATACCCCATTACTTCCAGAAATTTGTCTGATTTTTCGATTACTTTTCTTATTTTTTCATTTTTCTTAACATCCTCAATGGTCACGGAGTGCCCCTTGAGAGTGTTAACCGAATTAGTGGTAGCCATCTTGCCTCCTGAAACTGTAATTAAACGCTTAAAAAATTAAAGTCAAGCTTTTCCGGAACGGATCCTGTTCGGACTGGCTTGACATTCAGCCGGATTATTTGTTATTTTCACCCCGAAAACATTATAAATACGTATCAATTTAAACAAAAACCAACTCTTCTTGAAAGGAGAAACTATGTTAAAAAACCTGGTTTTACTTATGTTATCGACCGCTTTGGGTTTTGGATTAGCTTGTGCCCAAGAAGGACAAAAAGAGGCTACTTCCTCTGATACCACCAAGAGCAAGACCACCTCTGCTGTTTCCGATACTCTTAAAGCCAAAGCCGCCGCGGTTGACACTACCAAGGCCAAAACCGTCAAGACCGCTCCTAAGGCAAGCCAGAATCCGGTAGTGGTGATTGAGACCAACCACGGTAATTTTGAAGTAGAGCTGTTTATGAAAGAATCCCCCGTTACCGCCAAAAACTTTCTGGATTTGGTCAATAAGGGCTTTTACAACGGTCTGACTTTTCACCGGATTGTGCCCAATTTTGTGATTCAGGGGGGAGACCCTAAGGGAGACGGCACCGGTGGTCCGGGGTATTCTATCCCGGATGAAAAATCGACCCAGAAGCAGGTTAGAGGGACTTTGGGAATGGCTAAATCCGGGCCCAATACCACCGGCAGCCAGTTTTATGTTAACTTGAAAGATAATTTGCGCTTAGACGATATGGGCTTTACCGCTTTCGCCAAGGTGGTAAAGGGGATGGAAGTGGTGGATAAAATAGGAAAGCTCAAAAATTCAGGCCAGCCGGATAATAAAGCTTTGGAAAAGGTGGTTATGAGCAAAGTCTTTGTTAAGAAGCCCAAGAAGTGACTGGAGCCGTAGACTTATCTAAAGCGATTTCTCAAATCAATTCGAATCCATAAAAGAATTGGGGTAAGGTTTAAAACCTTACCCCAATCTGTCTCTATATGCGCTATTCATTCACTGCAACAGAATAACGAAGTGCAACCGGACTCACGGTTTACAGCATTCACCGCTGGGAGGAGGATTAGCTGCACCCTTAAAGACCTTGTTCACCAAACAGACAATATCCGTAAGGTTCGGGTTACCGCCCGAGGCGTTACAGTCGGTCCGACACAGCGGAGTGGGCTTGACCGCACCCTTGAATACCATATTCACCAAACCGACGATGTCTGTCAAGGTCCAGCTACCGTTTCCGTCAACGTCTGCCGGCCTATAAGTGCAACCGCCTGGTAGCGGCAGTCTCATATCCAGTCTGGCGTATCCCACATTCTTCTTCAAGCTGTCATACCCCAGTTCAGTGATCACTAAAGCTTGACAATAGGCAACCGTGTCGCTGGTGGTGTCGAAACAGACCGAACCCCACATAATATGCCGGTCCTTCGCGAGCAAAGCCTCGGGATCTACTAAGGTGTCTTTGGGAAAAAAACCAGAATCAGCCAACTGATGATGGATATCTTGATTTGACCAAGGAGGACCACCATACTGGGCAGAGTTTCGATTTACTTTAGCCGACCAGAATCCGTTGGGGTTACCAATATGAACACTGGTGTCTACCATGGCTGCCTGGGCAATCAGATACTTAGATTGTGTAGCTCCCCTGGCTTGCTGCCAGACCAGTTTCAAAGTGTCGTTATTACCCCAATAGTTATCCACTCCTCCGGAATCATCCTCGATATCCCAGTCAATCAGTGAACCGGAATAAATGTTACCGGCTATATAAGGAGTCGCCGGTAGGTTGGGCCACCAGCAGGGTGAATCTGATTTGAACAGTTTCCTGAACCACAAAATATACCTGGGCTTGGCTGTATTCTTTATCCACCAGGTATCCACAATCTTATATCTGAACCAGGGACCCGGCCAGGGAATAGTTGGGTTTATATCCGGGAAGAACATGGCCGAAGTATCCGGACCGATTCTTAGCCAGTCTCCGGCCTGGGCGGGTCTCATCTGTTGTAAGGCCTGGGGAAAGGTGATGGAATCTGGTAAATTCACAAATTGCGTGTCCAGATCACTCAAGGGGCGGACAGAGCTATTTCCCGAAACATCCTGCAAAGTAACTGTATCACCATCGACAGTCACCGTTGTCACCACTCCCGTGCCGTCAAAAATCAGGTTCTTTTCCAGAGTTATCATAAAATATCCATTGCTTACGTCCCGGTCCGCCAGGGTGGAAGTGTTGGACATTTTTATTCTTATATCACCGGCTGAAGCAATCAAACTGCTTCTTCTGAAGTAGCCACAATCGGTTACCACAAAATGAACCGGAATCTTAAAGATGGGGCTGTTGTCGGAATTGTTGTACACTGTAATGGTATCAGTGTAAGCTCCGGTCCCCAGACCGGTTCCATTAAGAGTACAGGCTACAATCTTAGATGCCCCCCCTTCCGGAATGTTGTCAGGAAACCCGGTAGTCTGAAGCTTGAGCCAGGGTGAAGCCCCGGATTTTTTGACGCTGTCAATGGTCAGGGTTTGGTTCCCCACGTTAGATATAATCAGCTCTGTGTCTATTACCAAAAGGGGTATAGTGATGTCTGCTAACGGATCCTGAAAGGCCGGTGGAGAAGCTGCAATCCCATTGAACGCCGCGGGCTTGTAAGCCGGATATTTATAATAAAAAATGGGGTTATTTACCTCAGGTCCGGGCGAGTCCAATCCACCGGCTCTTTTGTCATTCATATACTGGATGTGCAAAGTGTCATTCACTCTTTCAGCCAAAGAAGGATAGACATCTGCGTCACAGTCCGCGTCACAACCGGGGGTCTCTGAGTTAGTGATATTCTGCGCTTGCCCCCAGGTGTTTCCATTGTTAGTGGAAGCGTTGACATAAATTTCTGCATTTATGATATTAGCAATAGACCGATCTGTGTTATCGGGTCCCCATTGAGACCAGGTCACATACAAATAGTTTTTCCGGTCTGGAATAGCGGTTCCGCTTCCGTCATGCACCCCTATGTGTGGATTTCTCAAATTATACTTGGCTTCCGTATTGGGCAACTGGGCGTCCTGAACGTTAATTGTTCCGTCAGCTACCTGGTCGATTCCGGTGGATTTACTCCAGTGGTAGATAAAACATTCACTGGCAAACTGTCCCGAATTATATAAAGGAGCCACCCAGACAATATGCAAAGAATCATCCTCATCATATACCGCCGACAGGTCACCGGAAGCCCTTGCCAGGGCACCATCCGGGTACTTGGTAACATTTACGGCTGTGTCCCTGGTATTATTATTGAAACCGTTCACCCAATCTCTTCCGCCATCAGTTGATTCTATATAAAATATATCCGCATCCGCACTCTCTCCGTCAAAGTCGGTCTGGCGGTTATAGACAATGGCCACTCTATTGGATTTGCGCGAAGCCGCCACAATCACGGAGATAAAGTCGCTGGAATCCGGTGCCTGGGGTGGAGACCAAACAAAATCCCCGGAACCGGAGCCGATTTCCCGTCCCCGGCCATAAGTAAAAACGGAATTCCCAATCCCCCCAAATTCTACAGCTACCACATGTATAATGTTTGTATCCCCGGGGGTTACCTTCTGACCCGCGCAGGAGGGGTAAATCGCCGTACCCTGCATAATAATGGCAATCGAATCAGGGGCACGCATTTCCGGAAACCAGTCACCCACGCTGGCGGATTGTTCAAGGGTAACATAGGTTCCCTGGGGTTTGCCGACATCGGGTAGGGGGTTGGCGTGATGATAGGCGCAAAAAGCTCTGCCATCCGGCAAGACCGCCAGAGCAGTATAACCTCCTCTGGAGTTAGCATCCTCCCCTTCGCCGGAGACCGGCTCTTCATAAGCTTGCCGGGTATCAGCCGAAAAAAAGGAGCTATAGGCAATTTCTCTTTTGCCGGCACCCGAAGAGGTGGCGTCAAACCCCTTAGTCCAGTCAATGTGCACGTGTCCCAAAGCACTCAAGGCAATCTGTCTGGAAAGTCTGTGATGATGAGCCAAATCATAATAAGTGTATCCGGCGGTGTCCCAAAAAGGGGAAGATGTGACAATGGGATAATCCGGTCGAGATTTAAAAACTCCGGTAGTTCGAAAAGGAGTGGGGGATAAATCATTCACCCTGTATTTTGCTTTCATCTCTTCCCAGTTCATCCACTCTATCTTGCTGTAATCAATTTTCTTTTCAGTAACCGGAGGAGGAGTGGATTCCTGTTTTTCTTTTTCTTTGGTTACAGCCCTCGACATGGCTAAGCCACACCAAAGAAAACTAGCCAGCACTACCATGATAATTAGAAATTTTTTATGCATCGTGATACTCCTTTCTTAAAGATTGAATTTACCCTTACCTTCCCATTTATCCTTCAGAATTTTTGAACTCTCTACCCAAAACAACTGACAAACTCCAAGAGAATTGGGGTAAGGTTTTAACCTTACCCCAATCTCTCGCCTTGTCAAGCTATTTATTCACTGCTTTTGTGATCATGTCCAACACACTAAGGTTTACAGCACTCTCCGCTGGGGGGAGGATTAGCTGCACCCTTAAAGACCTTGTTGACCAAACAGACAATATCCGTCAGGTTCGGGTTACCGCCCGAGGCGTTACAATCGGTCCGACACAGTGGGGTCGGTTTTTGTGTACCCTTAAAGACCATATTCACCAAACCGACAATGTCTGTTAAAGTCCAGCTGCCGTTTCCGTCAACATCGGCCGGTCGATAAGTGCATCCGCCTGGTAGCGGCAGTCTCATATCCAAACGGGCCTGTACCACCCTTCCCTTCAAGCTGTCATACCCCGCTTCGTGAATTACCAGGGCCTGACAGAAGCTAATCGATTCCGCAGAAGACGGGAAACAGACCGAGCCGAAAATGGTGTGTCTGTCGGCTAACATCGTGTCGGTGGCTTTGGGAATGGGGTTAAAGCCGGAGTCGGACATCACCCGGTAGAGAATTCCGGCATCGTTGGGGAAGTCCATCACTACCGAGTCAGCCGGATTATGACGGTGCACTTTGGCAGACCAGAATCCGTTGGGATTTCCTATTTTCAGGCTTGCGCCGGTGTCTACCATAGCGGCCGTGGCCGCGAAATAATTAATCTCCGGTGTTCCGTATCCCCGTTGCCATACAAACCCAAGGGTTTCGTTTTCGCCGTATGAATTCCAGATACCGTTGCTGTCGGAGCGAATATCCCAGTCCAAAACTGAGCCGGCGTATAAGTTATTGGTTATCAGATCGGTTTCGCAAAGAGGCCACCAGCAAGGAGGGGGAGATTTGTAGATTTTGGTGAACCATAAGAGATAGCGGGGCTTGGCCTCAGACTTCATATACCAGGTCGATTCAATCCAATATCCGAAGTAAGGACCAGGCCATAAACAGGAAGGGCTGAGATCAGGGTAAAAGGGTGTATTGAGGACTGGGCCGAATTTAAGCCAGGTTCCCGCTTTGGCCGGCCGTTGCAGACTCAAGGCCTGTTGATAGGCGACCGAATCGGTAAAGGTCGTCTCCGCCGGATCATTGAGGTCGGACAGCGGGTGAACAAATAAATCTCCTACCATATTATAGGCGGCTATTGTATCTCCGTCTGATGTGACCGTGACCAGCACACCGGAGCCGTCATAAAGGAATTCACCACTAACACCCGGAATAGATGTCAACCACATTCCCAGAGCTAGGTCTTGGTCCACTAAGCTGGTGGTGTTCCCGATTTTCACGTACAAACTGTCTCCAGCAGGACTTCCGGTTCCACCCACCACATGCTTCCTTCTGAAATATCCGCAATCGGTGACCACAAAATGAACCGGGACCTTCATAGTCGGGCTATTGTTAGAATTGTTGTAAACTATAATTGTGTCTACATAAGTCGCGGTTCCCAAGCCGGTTCCATTGAGGGTGCAGGCCACCACCTTGGGAGCCCCCCCTTCCGGAATGGCATCGGGAAATCCGGTAGTTTGAAGCTTAAGCCAGGGAGAACCCCCGACTTTTTTAACGCTATCAATGGTCAAAGTCTGGTTCCCCACGTTGGTGATGGTAATAATTGTGTCAATTACCAAATCCGGAATGCTGATATTGGCTACCGCGTCGTCAAAATATGGAGGAGAAGCAGCAATACCATTGAAAGCGGCCGGTAAATAAGCCGGATATTTATAGTAATAAACCGGATTCAAGGCCGTTTTCCCTTTACTATCCAGAGCACCCCCGGCCGATTTATCGTTGATATAGAGCACGTGAACGGTGTCGTTAACTCTTTCGGCGCAGGAGGGGAAAACGTCGCTGTCGCAGTCATATCCCGTGGCAGGACCTGAGTCACATCCCGGGCTGGGTGAACTGGTCAGATTTATAGGGTTACCCCAGGTATTGCCGCCATTGGTGGAGGCGTTGATATAGATTTCACCATTGGCCTGACCCCTGGCTGAAAGATCGAGTCCCGGCCCATACTGGTTCCAGACCACGTAAAGATAACCTTTACGGGAGATATCATTGGTTCCGTCATGCACACCGATAGCGGGAACATTGAGATTGAAGGTGCGGGCCGGTTCGGTCAGATAATTATCGTTATAATTGTAAGTTCCATCTGCCACCTGGTCGATTCCGGTGGCTCGGCTCCAGTGATACAGAATACACTCACTGGCTACATCACCGGCGTTATACAAGGGAGCTAACCAGACAATATGTAAGGAATCATTCTCATCATATACGGCCGAAAGAACTCCGGTGGCTCTCACCGGTGATCCCGCAGAATATTTAGTGACATTGACAGCCGTGTCTCTGGTATTATTGTTAAAACCATTCACCCAATCTCTTCCGTAATCGGTGGATTCTATATAAAAAATATCCTCATCTGTGGCCGGGGCGCTCCAATCCGGTCTTTGGCTGGAATAGACGATAGCCACTTTGCCGGATTTTTGAGAAGCCACCACAGTCGCGCTGATGTCATCCCCGGAGTCCGGAGAGACCGCGCTGTTGACAGGCATATTCCAGGTTATTCCGCCTCCCAGTTCCCGGCCCCTGCCGTAAACATAATCTGTATTCCCGGCGCCGCCTACCCCTTCGTTGCTCACCACGTGAATAATCACCGAATCATTGGGTGGCGCCAGATTTACGGTCTGAGTGGCAATCGAGGGCCAAATGCCGTAATCACCCATCTTGTTGGTGCTGTCAGGGGCTTTCTGCAAGACCTCAAAATCACCGTCAGACGGAGTTATCTCAACCGAGACATAGGTGCCCGGAGAATTGCCATCGGCCTCATTCACGTTGTGGTAGACCATGACACCTCGGCCATCCTCGGTTACCGCCACAGCGGGAAATCCAGAACGGGGATTCTCAATTAGCTGGGTCGGCTCTATTTCACTGGCACTCGGGACCCCGGTGTTAAACCAGGCGCTGTAAGCAACAGACCTGGGGTTAGTGGGGGCAGTGATAGCAACACTGTCAGTGCTTTTCGTCCAAACTACATGGACGTGTTTTAAAGCACTAACGGCAATCCACCTTCCCAATCTGGCGTTGGAGCCCAAGTCATAATAAGTGTACCCGGCCGTGTCATACAAAGGAGAAGCGGTCGGTATGGGATACTCCGGTCTGGTTTTGAATACTCCGGTGGAGGTGGGATGAAAATTTATCAAAGCCCGCTCTTCTCTGATTATGGCGGCCTTGAATTGTTCCGCAGTCCTCCACTGTATTTGACTATAATCGATTTTCTTTTCAGTGGCTTGAGGAGGGGTGGCTTCCTTTATTTCTTTGTCCTTCGGCTTAGGTGCCAAAGCCGACAAAGCTAAGCTGCACCAAAGAAAACCGGCCAGCACTCCTGCGCTTATTAAAAATCTTTTATGCATTGCCATACTCCTTTCTTGAATGTTATATAAACCCCTCATTCCCCCTTCTTTTGCCCTTAACCTCTCTTGTCTGTTCCTTCCTTAGTCAACTCACCTCCCCGAATTTTCTATTTATCTGTTTTTCTTAGAAAGGGCTCTACTATCTACTGATTATGAACATATAAAATATATAAATTTTAGACCGAATGTCAAGTGATTTTTGAAATTTTCGCAGATATAACCCCTCCCTGGCTCTTATTGAATTAGCAGTTTTTATTCCCTCTTTTCTGGGTAGCTTAACGAAGCAAGAAACAGCTTCCTTAATTTGTTGCGTGAAGGCACCCCCAGTCCACAAAAAAAGACCCCCGATTTCACTCGGGGGTCTTTTTTAAACCTTTACTTCAACATGGTCATCTGTTTGACTTCAGAGTGCTTTCCACCCATGTCTATTTTGTAGAAATAGACTCCGCTTGCCACGGTGCGGTTCTGGGCGTTGGTGCCGTTCCACTCCACGGTCTTGTATCCGGCGGTCTGAACCTCATCCACTAAGGTTCTGACTTTCTGACCCAGGATATTGAAGATTTCAATTTTGACCCGGGCGTTGTCCGGTAACGAGTATCTGATTACGGTTGAGGCGTTGAAGGGATTGGGGTAGTTTTGAGCCACCGAGTAGCTGGTCGGCATATTCCGGCCTGTCACCATGCTAAAATCAGTATCGTAACTGATTTCTTTGGCATCGGTCGAAACCAGAGAAATCCCTTCCTGCTTGGCCACGGTGGTCGGCTCCAAATAGACCTTGCCGTTGCCCGAGAAGTATAGATTGGCTACTATCCCATCCTCACCCACTTCTATGTGATTTTCCTGAAGCGGTATGGCGTAAATTAAAACCGTCTTGTTCTGGTTGTCGACAATGGCATCTTTGAGCTGGATGTAGTCGATTTTGGTTCCGGTAAAATCCACCTTGTTCAAGGTCACGTCGCTGCCTACTTCGGCAAATTTCATAGCCAAGGCGATTCCGCCCAAGGGCTGGTCGCTGCTGATTCTTAGGGCAATGGCTCCGTCGGCATCATTGGATGCCGTTGAAACCTTACTGCCGGCGGCCCACAGCGGGCTGGCAACCAAAAGAACTGCTAATATAGTAAGTAAGTTTTTCAGCATATCTCCTCCTCCTCTTTTTTTCGGAGTGTTTAGGTTTCTTAAGTTTTTACCCTTGTAAATTATTCCACCTCCTTTGGCCCAAGGGATATAATAAAATAATACGTTTGAAATCTCCTTAAATTTTGAGTTTTTTCAGTCATAATTTATAAGCGTGTATACCTTCAGCACCTCGCCAAAGTTTTGTACTGCGGTCCTCTTAATCGTAGCTCTTCTAGCAAACCCAATATAAGATAAACAATCAATTTTCATTTGTCAAGTAGAAAATTAACTTTTTTTAAAAATAAACCCCTAAATTTAAATACCACTTGTCCTGTCTGAAAACCGCCCTTCCGTAAGCTAACTCCAAGGGACCCAAGGGAGTATTCAGTGAAAACTTGACTCCCCAGGCGTTTTTGAGCTCTTTGGGTCGTAATTTCTCTTTCTCCCAGGTCTCTCCTAAATCATATCGGACTGAAAAGTACACTCTTTTAGCGGTTTTTACTCTGGCTTCCAGGTTTAGTAAAAGCAGTTTGTTCCCCCGTTTTTCGTCGCTGTAATAACCGTAAAAGGAACGGCTACCCCCCAGGGGGAATTTTTCGTAAAAGGGTAAATTACGGTCGGATAACCCTAAGCTGAATTTGGGGTGTAAATTAAGCCGTTCGGTTAGGGGAAAATAGGCCTCCGAGGAAAGGAAAAATTTGGTGTGAGAAAAATTCCCACTTAAAACTTTGGCCGCCAGCTCCAGATTAATCTGATGATAATTACCGCTGGTGGGAAAAGGGTATTTATTCAGATTATCAAAATTCGATTTGAAATTTAAACTGCGCAGATTTTTGGCTGTGGATGAATCTGTGACGCTGTTTCGAACTACTATTCTTTCGGCTTTGGCTTCCCAGGAGATTTTACCCAGTTTGAAGATATTTTCTCCGAAGGAAAAATTGAGGGTGGACCTTTCTTCTTCCAAAAATCCCAGACGTTTGTGGTTGGCAATTAAATTCCGCTCTTCTTTCTTATAACCCAAAGAAAGTTTGTAGGTCAGATAGGTTTTGAAAATCCGGTCCCCTTTTAGGTTGAGTCTGTAGATCTGTTTCCTGTCCCCGTACTGTAAGTGCAAAAAAAACTCGTCTCCGGTGCCGGCTAAGTTGGAATTTCCCAGCTGAATAAAGCCTTCGCTATGATATTCATCCTGGTAATGAACCCCTCCCCGGATCAGGTTATATTTTTTCTCTTTGACTTTCAGCTCAATGGCCGGACCGTCAGCAGATGGCAGTAAGCTCAAGCTGGTCTGTTCAAAAAGGCCGGTATTATGCAAATTGGTCAACCCCTGATTGGCTAATTTCGAATTAAAGGGCTGGTTTTCTTTCAGGGGAAAATTTCGGTTCAAAACCCAATTTTTGGTCCTCTGATTCCCGGCATATTTGATCCGGCTGATTATCCCTTCATCTACTTTTACCTTTAAGCTTTTGCGGTTGGGGTCGTAGCTGATTTGACGGAAGTTAATTAAACTATAGCCTTTGTTTTTATACTCGTTTTGCTTTTTTTCCAATATTTTTTCCAGATTCTGATAATTCAAGATTCCCGGGGCCGGATTACCCTTAGGGTTGGGGATAGTTTCTTTGACCAATCTGCCTTCTAAGACTATCTTTTCCAGTTCGGGATTTTCTTGCAAAACATAGGTCAGGGCAAAAGTATCAGCTCTTTTTTGCAGACGGGCTTCCACCTGATAGAAGTAGCCGGTGTTATACAACTCTTCCAGACTTTTTCTTATTTGCTCTTCTGAAATAGAATCTGCTGTCGAAATCCCGCTTATCGTTTCAATAAAACCTAACTCTACTTTTTCATTCCCCTCAAAATTTACCCGGTCTATTTTGTATTTGGGAATTTCAGACATTTTCTCCAATTCATTTTCCAAAATCAGTTTAAGCTGAGGCAAAAACTTTTCGGCTTCCTTTTCTCCGGCTTCTATTAAAAGTTTGACTTTGTCAAAATCCGTAGTGGTGAAGTTCTTCAGTTGTGGAAAAATAACCGCGTCGGCCTGGGCTAAACTTTGCCTTTTTTTCTCCAGGGTCATGACCGAGGTGGATTGAGCCGCGATATCCAAAGGGGTCTGAATTTGCTCTTTATCAGCCAGAGCCGAGGAGGTATTTACCGCAATCACCAAATCCGCCCCCATCTGTTTGACCACATCCACCGGTAGGGGGTCGACCAAACCCCCATCCACCAAAAATTTCCCCTCCCATTCCACCGGTGTAAAAGCTAAAGGAGCTGCCATGGTAGCCCGCATAGCCCAAGCCAAATCCCCCGAGTCCAAAACCACTTTTTCTCCGGTGACTAAATCGGTGCAGACCGAGCGAAAAGGAATTTTCAGATTGTCAAAATCAAGCTGGGCCTTAAAGTTGGCTTCTAAGGTCAGCTGAGAGAGAAAATTGGTGAATTTTTGGGCCCCGGTCAAAGCCTGGGGAATGTAGGGCTTGAGACCGTCAAAGCGGAACTGAAACAATATCCCCTGACTTTCTTCTCGCTGGGAGAAAAGCAAAGATAAGCGTGTAGGGGTATCTTTCAATAATTCGGTCCAGTTATTTTCCAGGGCGATTTTTTCTAACTCGGCGGCTTTAAATCCGGCTGCATAAAGTCCCCCTACGATTCCTCCGATGCTGGTGCCGGCTATGTAATCGATGGGGATATTTTCTTTCTCCAGAACTTTTAGAATACCAATTTGCGCTAAACCTCTGGCACCGCCTCCGGACAGGGCCAGACCGATTTTTTTTCTTTTGGATTCGGTTTTGAAAGGAAACTTTAAATTACTTAAATCAACGGTTTCAGCCGGATAACGGAAGACTTTTTCTTCCAGGCTGTCTGCCGAAACTCCGGATACCCGGAAAAAATTAGCCAGCATCAGATAAAGGAGAACGGCCTTGAATTTATGGCTACCAAAACCCATCTTGAAATTTAGTTTGCTTCTGCTGTCTCATTTTAATAGATTTCGGTGCAAAATCAAGTTTAAATATGATATCTAAAAATCTTTTGAAAGAGCTCTTGGAGCTGCAAACCAAAAAAGGACGCAAATTAAAGGATAAATTTTTGCTTGAAGGGACCAGACTGTGCCAGGAAGCCATCCAATCCGACTGGCTAGTTGAGCAGATCTTTTATTCCCAGAGTTTTCAGGATTCCGAAGCCGGAAGAAAGATTCTAAACCTGGCCAAGCCAAAAAAGATAAATCTACTTTTGGTGCAGGAAAAAGTGATAACCAAAATGGCCGAAACCGAAACCCCTCAGGGCATTGTGGCTTTAGTTCAAAAGAAAAGATTTTCTTTGAAAGATGTGTTGGCTAAATCGCCTGATACCTTCTTAGCTTTGGATAATATCAAGGACCCGGGAAATTTGGGAACCATGCTCAGGACAGCGGATGCCGCCGGAGTTTCCGCTGTCTTGCTTTCGCAGGGGAGCGTGGAGTTGTATAACTCTAAAGTGGTGCGGACCACTATGGGCTCAATTTTTCATTTAAATCTGGTTGATAATTTAAGCTTTGCTCAAGTTATGCCGGAGTTGAAAAATTCAGGTTACCAAATTGTGGCTACTTTACCCCAGGGAGGAAAACGGATTGACTGGCAGGATTTTTCCGGTAAGACCTGCCTTTTAATAGGTAATGAAGCCTTGGGGTTATCGCAGGAGATGTTAAAATTAGCGGATTTAAAAATCAGTCTGCCCATCTTTGGGAAAGCCGAATCTCTCAACGCCGCCGTGGCCTGCGGTATTATTTTATATCAAATCGCTTTGCATAAAAAATAAAGAAAGGAACTTTTAATTCTGAAATTTGTCGATTAGATAAATAAGGAGGAACCATGTTTAGGAAATTCACTCTGGCATTAAGTTTCTGTTTTTTGTCCATCAGTCTGGCTGTGGGTCAGACTTCACCGACAGTTAGTCCTAACCTCCCCTTAGGTTCGGTGGCTTATTCAGACGACATCTGGGCTATTCAATACAATCCGGCCGGCTTAGGAATGGCCCGGGGCTGGCAGCTTTATTACACCCACGCCTATTCAGACTCTTCCTTCAAAGGGGATAACGGGGTCTATATGTCGGCCGGCGGTCTGGGATTTTCATCTGAATGGCTGGGAACCCAGAGTTCTGCCGCTTATCGCAAATACAGTTTGGCTTCCGGCCTTAAGTTTGAAGACAGATTTTTTATCGGAAGCTCTTATTCCTGGTTTGACTCCAAAAACAAAGACTTAGATAAGCTCTCTTCCTGGAACGTGGGAATTTTAATCAGAACGCAGGAGTTTTTTTCGGTCGGTTTTACGGCTTCGAATTTAAACCGACCCGGTTATCTGAATCAAAAAATCGATATCTCTTTTAATTACGGAGCCGCCTTAAGGCCTTTGGGTGACAGATTGACTCTGGCGCTGGAAGGATTTTCCACGGAGAATCAAAGCTGGAAGGATGCCGATGTCAGTTTTAAAGTCGAAGCCGAGCCGAGCGACGGCTTGATTTTATACGGGCTTTTAGACCGGGATAGAAATTACGGTTTGGGGGTCAGATTCAATCTCACCAATTTCAATTTCGGATCTTTTAATTTCTTCGCCAAAAAAGGGGGGCTGCAAAAAGGAGTGGGATATTTAGGTTTTTCACAGGACCAATTCCGGACCAGCGCTCAAAAGAAAAACCGTCTGTTGAAAATGAGACTGGCCGGGGAAATCCCCGAGGAAAACCGCAGCGGCTCTTTTTTGGCCAAAAAAAGGACTTTATATCAGGTTCTAAACCAGATTCAAAAAGCCCGGGAGGATAAGAGCATCTCCGGCATCATCCTGCGCATCGACCATTTAAGTATTGGTCTGGCCAAGGTTCAGGAGCTACGGGATGCCTTATACGATTTCAAGTCTTCCGGCAAAAAAATATATGCCTTTATGGAATCCGGCGGGAACAAAGAATATTACTTAGCCAGCGTTGCGGACAAGGTAGTTATGCTTCCCACCGGGGACCTGAATTTCACCGGCCTGGCCGCGGAAATCACTTTTTATAAAAAAACTCTGGACAAATTAGGTGTGGTGGCGGATTTGGAGCATATCGGCGATTACAAAAACGCTTCGGATTTATTGACCAGGGAAGTAATGTCGGAGGCCCACCGGGAAGTGGTGAATTCGGTTCTGGATGATATTTACTCGCAAATCCTGCAGGATATTGCTCAAGCCCGGAATCTGACGGTAGAGGAAGTCAAAGCCAAAATCGACCAGGGACCCTACACCGCTGCCGAAGCCAAAAAAACCGGCCTGGTGGATGAGCTGGCTTTTTATGACGAAGTGCCGGAAATAGCCCGGGAGCGTGAAAATAAGAATTTTGCCACCCTGTCTGAAAATATCTACAGTAAGCAAACCGACTGGCGCTACAGCTGGTTTGTCCCTCCCAAAATTGCCTTAATCTATGCCACCGGTGAAATTGTTTCCGGCAAAAGCGGCCGGGATTTTCTGTTCGGAAACACCATGGGCTCGGAAACTATAGCGGATGCCATAAAAAGAGCCAGAGAAGATAAGCATATCAAAGCCGTGGTGCTGCGAGTCGACTCTCCGGGTGGTTCCGGAATTGCTTCGGATGTAATCTGGAGAGAGCTGATTTTGACCAAAAGAGTGAAGCCGGTGATTGTCTCTATGTCGGATGTGGCCGCCTCCGGAGGATATTTTATCGCCTGCCCCGGAGATTATATTTTAGCCCAGCCCGGAACTATTACCGGTTCTATAGGGGTTATTTCGGGGAAAATGAGCCTGCAGGGTTTATATCAGAAAATAGGTTTTACCAAAGAGATCGTCAAGCGGGGAGAACATGCCGATTTTTATACCGACACCAGAACTTTTTCGGATGAGGAAAGAGAGATCGTCAGAAGACAGATTAAGGCGTTTTATGCTGATTTTGTGGATAAGGTGGCTTCCGGTAGAAAATTACCCTTTGACTATGTGGACGGCATTGCCCAGGGTCGGGTCTGGACCGGGAATCAGGCCCTGCAAAATAAGTTAGTGGATGAGTTTGGGGGATTAAATTTGGCTCTGGCTTTGGCCAAAGAGAAAGCCGGAATTCCGGATGAGTCCGCCGTGCAGATTGTAACTTTACCCAGATACAGAAAGTTTTTCCCTCTTTTTGGAAGTGAGCTTTACTCGGTTTTTTCCAAATTCAAAGAGGCCAGCCAGATATTATCCGGAGAAACCGCTTTCTCTGGCGAGAATATTTTGTATCTGGCACCTTATGAGATTGAAGTAAAGTAAATTTCCTCCCCTTTGAGGGGAGGAAAAAGGAGTGGTCAGTTTACATCAAATCTATTTAGCTCCGGGTACGAGGACCCAGAGCTACCCCTGGGTAGGGTCGGGTCCCTGCACCCGACCTAAATTGACTTATAAGATTGAAGTGAAGTGAGGTTTCTTAAAAGTGTGAAATTATTTCATCCGTTATCCTGAGCCCTTCGCTTCGCTCAGTATAAACTCCGCGAAGGATCCCCTGGTTTAAAGGTAAGGGGATTCTTCCCCCGACAAGTCGGGGTCAGAATGACTACTTAGTAAAAATTATTTCTTCACATGCCTATAAACAAAATAAATAATTCCCGCCACAATCAAAACTACAATGAAAATATCCGCCCCTCTTACATAGGTCTTAATTAACTCCCAGTTGGCACCCATCACCTTGCCCACATAAGCCAGACCCAAGCACCAGAAAAAAGACCCCACAAAAGTATAAATCACAAACTTGGTAAAATTCATCTTGGCGATGCCGGCCGGAAGTGAAATGAAAGTTCTGATTACCGGCAAAAGGCGGGAGATGAAAATGGACAAGTCCCCGTATTTATGGAAAAATCTGTCAGCCGTTTCCAAATCTTTTCCGGAGATTAGAATAAATTTGCCGTATTTCTCCAGAAATGGCCTTCCTCCCCAGATTCCCACCCAGTAAGCCAGAACCGAGCCAATCACGCATCCCACCGCCCCGGCTATCCCGGTCCAGAACAGAGAAAATCTGCCGGTGGTAACCAGATAACCGGAAAAAGGCATGATGATTTCAGAAGGCAGAGGCATGCAGGCCGATTCGATGGCCATGGTCAGAATAATCCCGCCGTAACCCAAAGAGGAAATGACCGAGATTATCCACTGGGCAATCGGCTCTAAGATTTTTTCTAACATTTGATTTTTTGTAGCGCCCTATTTTATATAGGGCGTTTACATTTAATGCGGAGCATAACCAATAAGATAAGTTTTGTCAATAGTCCAGTTTTGCGGTCATCCTGAACCCTTCGCTTCGCTCAGGATAAACTCCGTGAAGGATCCCCCTGATTTTAAAGCAGGGGATTCTTCGCCCCCATGTATCGGGGCTCAGAATGACTGAAAAAAAGAGGTGGGAAAAATAAGCAACTCTTTCCGAATTAATTTTTACTCACCTTCAATCTCTGCAGCCGGTGCCCCAATTTTTCATGAACCGTGAAGTTAAAGCCGTAAAGCTGAAACTTCTCATCCAGAGCCGGGACTCTCCCCAATTTATTGGTTATTAAGGTGCCCAGGGTCTCTCCATCTTTGGGAGCCAGCTGGGCCTGGAAAGTCTGGTTGAAATCATCTATCCTCATGCTGGCATTGACCAGAGCAGTCCCGTCCAGAAGATAATCCACCTCTTTGGCCATCTCTATATCATATTCATCCTGGATTTCCCCCACAATCTCCTCGATTAAGTCCTCCAAAGTAACCAGACCCACGGTTTTCCCCTGATTATTTTTGACAATGGCTATATGGACTTGTCTCCTTTGAAATTCTTTTAACAGCTCCGAAATTTTCTGGTTTTCAGAGATGACGTAGGGCTTGCGAATAATGTCGTTCAGAATGATTAAATCCTGGTCCTGTAAGATATTGAGGATGTCTTTGGTGTGAATTATCCCCACGATGTTATCGAGGGAACCCTGGTAAATCGGAATCCGGCTGTACCCTTCTTCGGTCACTGTGCGGATAAGTTTTTCCTGGTCGCAGTTGATATCCAGAGCCACTATTTCAGATACCGGAGTCATGACCTCCTTCACTGATTTATCTTTGAACTGAAAAATAGAGTGAATGAATTCTTCTTCCTGTTTTTGTATGGTCCCTTTTTCCCGGGCTTCCTGAACCAGAAGTTTAATTTCTTCTTCCGAAGCGGAGTACACTTTTTCCAGGGGCTCTTCCTTCCCCCCGAAGAGCTTGAACAGAAACTTGGTGGTGACCGAAAGAGGCCTGACTAAAACTGCTATTATCTTGGATATGAAATTTACCGGACCGGCCACCTGCATAGCCACTTTTTCAGCGTTCAGGATGGCGATATATTTGGGAAGAAGCTCTCCGATTACCAAGGATAAATAGGAAATGGTGATAACCACGATTCCGATGGCTATTTCTTCTGCCCCCCTTTGTACCCATTGGGTAGGAATTTTGGCGATAAGGGGAGTTAAGAAATCCACAATTCTGGCTCCTCCGATAACACCAGCAAGCGTGCCTACTAAGGTGATTCCAATCTGGACTGTGGCTAAAAAGCGGTTGGGGTCTTCCTGTAGTTTTTGGGCTATCTGGGCTTTTTTATTCCCTTTTTTTGCTAACTGGCGGATTTTGGATTTTCTGGCCGCCACTAAACCTATTTCAGATAAGGCAAAAAAGCCGTTGGCCAGGATTAAAAGAAAGATTATTATTATTTCTATACTTACTTGTTCCATTTTCTCGGAATATAAGTTAAGATAACCGTCTAATAGGATTTAACTCCTTGACCCCACATTCTGTTTTAATATAACTAAGAATTTTAATAAAAGTTAAAAGAAATTTCTGTTAATGAATTCTCTCTAATTTATTGTTATATAATAAATTACAAAAACGTTGTAACTCATATAGACAAAACATAAAAAAAGCCCGCCAAAGGCGGGCCTTGGGCGAAAAAAATATTTTATATAATATGGCGCGATAGCTCTTCCAATCTTTTGATTCTTTCCCCCACCGGAGGGTGAGTCGAAAATAGAGTTACTAACCCTTTGCCGGAGAGAGGATTGACGATAAACATATGAGCCGTGGATGGATTAGCATTCAGAGGAAGTTTTAAGTTGGTGGCGTGCAGTTTTTTTAAAGCATTGGCCAAACCCAGCGGTTTGCGGGAAATTTTAGCTCCGGTTTCATCGGCCTGAAATTCTCTGGAGCGGGAAATTGCCATCTGAATCAGCATAGCCGCCAGAGGTGCCACAATAGCCATAATCAAAAGCCCGAATATATTCCGGTCCCGGTCACGTCCGCCAAAAATAGCCGCCCACTGCGCCATGTAGGCCAACATTGAGATGGCACCGGCCACTGTGGCAACCACAGAGGCGATTAAAATATCCCGGTTGCGGATATGAGCCAACTCGTGCGCGATTACCCCTTCCAATTCATCCTGGTCTAAAATTCTCAAAATCCCTTCGGTAACCGCTACGGCTGAATGGGAAGGGTTTCTGCCGGTGGCAAAAGCGTTGGGGGTGTCGGTCGGGATTAGGTAAACTTTGGGCAGGGGCAAGCCGGCTTTTTGAGCGGTTCTTCTGACCAAACTTACTAATTCCGGAGCTTCAGCTTCGGTTACTTTTTTAGCCCGATATATTCCCAGAACTATTTTATCCGAGAACCAGTAAGAGACGAAGTTCATCACTCCGGCAAAAATCAAGGCAATCAACATCCCCTGCTGACCCCCTATCAGATTTCCGATAAAAATCAGAAGTAAAGTCAGAAGGGTCAATAAAAATGTGGTTTTTAAGATATTCATCTGTTTATTTAAACCTCCCCTTTCATCTGTTTAATAATTACAAAGAAAAAATCCATTTGTCAAGTCCTTCGGATAATCTTACGTGGTTATAGGCGGAAAGTTGGCGAAAATCGGAAGGTCAGTATCTTATTTGGTTTCAAGAAGTTAGTCGGACTGAAAGAATTTGTGGTAAATGCACAGACAAAGGATTAACCCTGTGACTCCTAAAGGGTTATAAGTTGTTAAAAATGCTTTTTCATCAGCCCCCAGAAAATCTTGAAAGCCCACCATTTTCTCACTTTGATGATAGCCAGAAAGATTTCTAAGAAAATCCAGCCGCCGTAGACAAAGATAATCTCCTCCCTTAAGTGGGGAACAACCAATTGCACAAACCATAAGACAAATAAGCCCAGGGCTTCATACCAGCGATATTCCATATTCACCAAAAGCAAAAATCCCAACAGGGCCTGCATGGCGGTCAGTAAAATCTCGATGCGGTGTAAGTGGTCAAAATTAATCACCGTGGGAGCCCCTTTGCTGAAGGAATAGACAATGGGGATTAAAGCTACCAGCAAGGTCAGCTCGGCAATGACCGAGGAGACCGTATTCATGCTGGCCATGGGGGCTTTCTTAACGGTCCGGGCCCAGTAAGCAGCAGTCAGAAATTCCGGAAATTCAGACAGAAAAGGCGCCACCCATTGTATAAAGAAATATTCTGAAACCCCTAAAACTACTGCCAGAGCCAACATACTCTCCACAAAGGGATGGGCCGCCAAATACAAAGTCACTCCGCCGGTTAAAAAGAAACCTAAAATCAGAAGATTTCTGACCGATTTTTTCTGTTTTAGTATGAAGCGTGGAACCGGCTCCATCTCCTCCAGGCTTTCATGATCCTGGGGAGGAAGCCTATTCAAAACATATAAGTACACCAGATAAATGAAGATTAAAATGGCGGCATCTCCGATATGTAAAGTTCCCTTGATTACAATAAAAATAGCATACAGACTGGGAATCAGAATTCCCATGACCGGAATGGAGTTTTGGGGCTCCAGCTTGACCCGGGTCAGATATTTTTTGGCACCATGTTTTTTCTTTAGATTGAATAAAAAGGCAGTCAGATAGACAGTCGGCAAACCGAATCCGATTAAAAGCCGGGTGGCTCCGGTAAAATTGGCGGTCATCAGGGTGATATTCTGGTCCCAGGCAATGATTCCTTCTACCACAAATTCGGGTGCAGTCTGCAGCCAGGAGATGATAGCCAAAATCAGACCCTGGGAGACCAGAAACTGGGCTGATTCCGCGCCCCAGGCAATCATAAGGGCGGAAAACAAAATGGAGGGAAAAGTCCATAAAGCCGAAAGTGCTTTGGATTTAGTGACTACTAAAAAAATCAGTTTCAGGCGATACATTTAACTCTCTTTGGGAATCAGTTTTTTGGGGGAGGCGATTCCTCCCGATACGAAAAATTTGATACTCTCCTCCACTGATAAATCCAGGGGGATTACCTCATCTTTGTCAAAAAGCGCCACAAACCCGCTGAAAGGAGTGGGCGGGGTGGGGATGAAAACTACTACCAATTCGGAGGGTTTCTCTTTCAGATGACTTTCAATACGGTTAGCCACAAACCCTAAATTATAAACCCCTTTACGGGGGTATTCCACCAAAACCACCTGCTGAAAGGCTTTTTTATCCGGTCTGGTTATCGCCACCATCAATTGTTTAGAAGCTGAATAAATGGTTTTTACCAAAGGGGTCTTGATGAAAAAAAGTTCCCAGATGCTATACAGCCGGGAGCGTCCGAAAAAAGTATAGAAAATTCCGGCTATAAAGATAATCACGATAGTGGCCAGGATACCCAAACCCGGTATTTCTACCCGGATGATTTTTATAATCAAAGGGGAAAGTAAGCTATCCACCGTCCTGAATAAAAATCTTAAAACTATGAAAGTTAAAATGATGGGGACAATAACCAACAGCCCGGAGAGAAACTGCCTTCTGATGGTTTTAAAAAACTTTCTTGTAATTTTTCCCATTTAATGCTGAACCGGTGGTTCGATTTCCTCACCATCCCGAGCTAAAGTCGAGGGATTGAACCATTTTTATAAATATTGAAACTTAAGTTAAATTTTTTGGCTGGATTGTCAATAAAAATCGGTATTCCCTTTCCAAGGAAGGAATTAAACCCCCAACTCTCTTCTAAGGGTAGCGGGTAGTTATTCTAATTATTAAGAATGCCGACCCCTCCTTTTATCCTCCCTTCAGGATGAACCCCTACAGGGGAGGAAATTAGCTCCCTCTCCTGGTAGGAGAGGGCTGGTTCACCGCGAGGGTTCACCACGAGTGGGGTGAGGTCAGAATCACGAAGACACGAAAAAAGCACGAAGATGTAGCATCCCGATTTATCGGGGTCCTACATTAAAAATCATTTTAAAAGGGGAAGACCTTTACCGCCTGCAGGGCCCAGGCCTTAAAAAGGTTAGGATAGACCCCCAAAAAAAGTGACCCCAGAAAACAGATGAATAAAATTAGTTTCAGATTCAAAGGGACCTCCACCTGGGAATTGACAGAATCAGAGCCGGCAAAAATCTTCTTAATCCATCTCCAAAAATAAATTATGACCAGAATTGACGAGATAACCGCCACAATAGTCAATGTAAATCTTCTGAAAGACCAGCCGGATTCCAACAAATAAACTCTCCCCCAGAACCCAGCCGTAAAGGGGAGACCGGCTAAGGAGAAAAATAATACCGTCAAAGTAACGGCCCGGATTTTAGATTTTTTAAAGATTCCCGACAGACCGAGTCCCTCCCATTTATTTTTTTCAGCCAAAATGAGCCAGGCATACATCCCCAAGTTGGAAAAAAAATAAGCCCAGATGAAGAAAATCGAGGCCTGAAGAGACTGCTCGGTAGCTACGACTATCCCTATTAAGATTAATCCTACCTGAAAAATTGCCAGGGAGTTTAAGGTTTTTTTGAACTCGGTTTCTTTGAAAATTCTAAGGGCACCGTAAAGAAGAGAAATCCCGGCCAAAAAACTTAAAATTTTTATCCACTGGGGCTGATAAATTAAAAATGCGCGGATAAAGAAACGCAAAAGAAAAGCCACAAAGGCCAGCTTCACGGAAATATTGAAAAAGGCGGTCAGGGGGGTGGGGATTTCCTGATACAATTTCACCCAGCCGGTATGAAAGGGGAAAACCGATAGTTGAATCGACAGACTGACCAAAATCAAAACTAAAGCCAGAACTAAAATCACCCCCGGAGGCCCTCCCTGGAAAAACCCTAAAACCAGACTGACTTTGATTTCGGCTAAACTGCTGGCACCGGTAATTCCGAAAACCAAAGCCGCCCCCAGAATAAAAATTAACATGGATACCAGCTGTAAGACTAGAAACTGGAAAGAAAGTCCGTTAGAATTTTGGGAAACCAGAGAATACAGACAGACTGCCAGAAGAGACCAAGAGGCCAGAAAGGTCAAAAGTTCCCCGGCCGAGGCCATCACCAGGCAGGCACCGGTGGCTAGGAGTATAAGTGTGGGGCTGGGGTTTCTGTCTGCAAATTTTGAAGATAAGAGAGTAAATATCCCGGATGTCAGAAAAATTATTTTGAATATCTGGCTGAACTTGTCTGAAATAAAAGCTTGATTGAACAGCATGCCGTCTGGCGAAAAATAAAGCAGCGCTCCTGTGATAACTAATCCCAAAATGGAGAAATTGATGAGTGCGGTCTTATTTTTGTGAAACAGATTTAAAAACGCCACCAAAAATGACCAGGCAAGTAAGAAAATCTCCGGTGTTAAAATTGAAAGTTTCAAAAATCCCCTTCTAACGTGAGAGTTTGGCTAAAAGTATCAGAAGCAAGGTAAAAAAAATGACGAACAGGTGGTACTGCAGCTTGCCCCCTTCCAGTTCGGTCAAAAGCTTTAAATTCACCTTCAAAATCTTTCCGAAATCATTCCATTTGACCTGCTTTAAGTTTTCTTCCCCGGTCTGGGATAAACTTTTTTCTTCTTTAGCGGATTTGACCTCCCGGGAGAAGATTCCCAAACCAAAAAGCAATAAAAAGGCCAGCCAGGTTATTCCCAGGGCCAGGAATCCCAAATCAGAATATGGCACCACCACTCTGGAAAAGCTTACCCACAGCAAGGAGAGGCCGTTGAGCAGAAAAATTAAAGCACCCAGGACTGAATATTTATTCTTCTGGGTAAAAAGCCCGAATATCCCCATCAAAAATAAAATGAAGCTCAGGGCGATAAAATTATTTAAGTTAAGCATGCTTCTTTCTTATTAAATGAGTCAGGATTATAAAAAAAGCCAGCCCGATTAAAATTATAGCCAGAAGAAACTGGTCTTGAAGCAACCGCCACAAGGAAGGAGGCATCTCTTCCGGGGAGCCGAACCCTCTCCATCTGGAACGGCTCAAAATATACATGCTGGCTAAAAAGAGCCCCAAAGATATTAAGAACCCCGGAGCCACCAGATGATTGGAAATTCTGGCATCCGTTTCTGGCTGCATTTTTTTATTTTTGAGGTAAAGTGACAAAGGAACCATCAGCCCGAAAACTATAAACTGTAAAATTGCCAGAAGCGGCAGTTTAAAAAATAGAATGACCAGCGCCACCAGAAGAGAGTTGAGGGATAAAAGAATCGCTTTGGCTTTGAAGTTTTTGGCATAAATATAAAAAAGACCGGAGAGCAAAAGCAGGAAGGAAAATAAATAGAACAACATGAGGGAAACATTCGGTTGCATGTGGTATATTATCGGTAATTAAATCTAACCATAAACTTAGGGTATCTCCTGTTGCAAGATATCATGTTAAGCTTTTGTCAGCGGAAGGGTAAATGAGGTGTCTAATTGGTAAAGAAAGTAAAGGTTTTTGACAGTAACGACAAAAGGAAAAGTTTTAATTAAACCCTACTGAGTCGGCAAAGGGTAGGGGCGAGGGGCACGCAGTTGTTGCAATAAATTATAGGAAAACTGGTCAGACGGATTGCTCTTTAACCAGCTTTCCACCAAAGAGATGGCTTCCTGCATCCGATTTTTGGAAACATAAATGCTCAAAAGCGAGCGGTAAGTGATGATGTTAGAGGGACTCATCTTATAGGATCTTACCAAATGAGGAGTAGCTTCTTCGGTTTTGTTCTGCATCTGAAAGAATAGTCCCAGATATTGGTGATAGGTATGATTGTCGGGGTTGGATTTGGCCGCCTCTTTAAGATTATTCTCACCTTCCTCCAAAACTTTCTTATAAGCGGTGCTATCCTTCTGGTCCCGATACACCTGGGCCAGCACGATGTAAGTTCTCCAATAATCCGGGTAAATCTGTTGGGAACTATTCAGTAGTCCCAAGGTTCGAGCGGTGTCCCCTTGTGACAAATAATAGACGGCCAGCTCAATGAATTTCTCCGGATAATTTACCAAAAGACCGGTGGTATTTTCATCTTTGGTAACCCGCAGGTCATTCAGACCCCGATACTTATAGACTTGCGTTAACTTGTGGTAAAATTTTTCGCTGTCTAACATTCTTTCCCCCTGCTCCGGCACCAGTCTCCAGGCAAACCCTTCCAGCTTTAAGTTTTTGTCCAAATTTAAGCGGTTGTCCTGGGAAACCGTGCTGGAAAAATAGACCGGGTATTTCCACTCGTTGCTCAGAATGATATTTTCAATCATCATATCCTGCACCCGAATGATTCTGCCACTTTTTTCATCGCGGAAGGGAAACAGGTAATGAGAGAAGTTGCGCACCTGGTCGAAATAGGGCTCCCGGGGTCTTTCTCCGGAAATCCCCTGCTGCAGGGTGATAGTCTCCCATTTAATCTGCTTGTCGGTTAAGCCGATGGGGACGTTCATTCTGCTCTTCAGCTGTAAGATATACCAGTCGGTATTGAGCAGACTCAAATTGACGATTCTGACATCGGTACGGATTTTTTCCACATTCTGCAAAAACCACAGAGGAAAGGTGTCGTTATCCCCGTTGGTGAACATGATGGCATCCCGGTCACAGGAATTCAAAAGATTGTAGGCATAATCCCAGGGAATCCAGTTCCCCCAGCGGGAGTTTTTATGGTAGTTGCGGGCTAAAGCCAGAGCCGGTAATAAAAATAAAATCAAAGCCGAAGCATAAAGCGTGGTTTTGTACAAAAGAATTTTTTCTTTCAGCGCTTCTAATTTTGTTTTCAATTGGTGCATCAAAGCCGAGGTTCCCAAGCCGATGAATATGGCAAAAAAGACAAAGGCCGGTAAATAGAAATAATCACGCTCACGCACTTCCAGCTGGTCTCCCCGGGTTCCGTCCGAAAAATTGATATAAAAGAGCAGACCTACGCTGGCTATTAAAAATAGTAGAAGGAATATAACTCCCTCTTTTCTCCTTCTTCTGATTTGAAAGATTATGCCGTACAGTCCTAACAGAGTCGGGATAAACCAGACCTGGGCGCTGGAATACTGCTCTCTGAAGAATCCCCAGAAACCCATCCTTTCATGGGCTCCGAACTGACTGGCCCAGCTGGCTCTTCTGTTAAGGGCTCGGGTAATCATGGAGGTCTGACCGTACTGTTTTCGTTCCAGGAAATACTTGAATCTGGTTATATCCTCCGGGTCATTTTCGTCGATAGCCGGATTCTGGGTGGAGCGGATGGGGACGTACAGTTGTACGGAATAGCCGATGAAGCCGGCCAAAACGATGGCAAAAGCCGCCACCCAGCGCCGGTCGTATTTGCTGACTATCATTCCGATTAAGCAAATCGCCAGCCAGGCCAAAAGCCCCACCAGAAAGGGAACTAAGCTGAACATCACCAGGGCCAAAACAATTCCTGATATCCAGAATCTGAAATCTTTTAATTTTTCTCTGTCATCCCATACAAAAAGCAGGAACAGGGCCGGTACCACGATGAAAACCGTCATATGGATACCGATGGAAAGCAAAGCCAGATAGGAAATCAGAATCAGTAGCTTGTCTCCCCTCACCGTCCCTTTTTTCTCCATCCAGATTAAACTCAAGTACACCAGAAGCAGCATCACAAACATTCCCAAACCGTACACCTCAGTTTCCACCGCGTTAGCCCAGAAGGTGCCGGAAAATCCCAGAAATAATCCCCCGGAAATGGCACCTAAATATCTGGCGAAATTGGAAATATTCCAGCGGGAGACTAACTTTAAAATTATCAGATAAGCGACTACCACTGAACAGGCACTGCCCAGAGCCGAGAGAATATTCATTCTCAAGGCGATTTGGTCGAAAAAGGGAAGCAGTGTGAAAAGTCTGCCAATTAGGATAAAAAGAGGCGCACCCGGCGGATGGGGTATTCCCAAGGTGTAGGAACAGGCGATAAATTCGCCGCAATCCCAGAAAGAGACCGTGGGGGCGATAGTCAGCCAGTACACTATGAATGAAGCCAGAAAGACAAAGACTCCCCCTAAAAGGGTCGTCTTATCTCGTGTCTTAAGCCAGTTTAGCATAATTTTTATATACGCAAATTCTGATGAAGCTCTTAATATAGGCAAATTCTCCCCTCTGTCAATTTAAAAAAAGCCCAAATCTGCCGATATATTTCAAGTCAATCAAAGAAAGGAGTTTTTATGTTTGTATGGTGCACGGTTCTGTTCATGCTGGGGATTCTGGCATTTCTGGATTCCACCTTTACCTTCGGGGAGATCTTCAGAAAAGTCAACTCGGTTCTGTTTATGCTGGTCTCTTTAGGGCTTTTGATCAGAACCAGCATGAAAATGAGACTAAGGGAGATGGAGACTTTGCGGGAAAGAATCGCCCAGCTGGAGATGGAAGTCAGGATTCTGTCGGAAGGAAAAAAGAAAACTCCGGAAGCTTCTCCCCGGGTCTACGAAAGATAAGAAATAGTTTTCCGCAACTGATTTTCTTCCGGCCCCAGGAGCGGAAGAAAGCCAGATTTGTTCCCTTAAGTATTTTCCCCTTAACCCAACCTCTGTCCACCAGTCTGTTTTATCTAAACCGTCTTGCGATTTTTAATCTTAAAATAGATTGTTTTTTTCTCTTTTAAACTCAAAAAATCTACCGATAAATGAAAGTATACCTGCCCGATGCAGGCGGGAAAGAAAGGAGCTTTTATGATGGTGTGGTGCTCGATATTATTCATCTTGGGGGTTCTGGCATTTTTGGACTCGATTTTTACTTTCGGAGAGATTTTCAGAAGAGTCAATTCGGTTCTGTTCATGCTGGTTTCTTTGGGGGTTCTGATAAGAATCAGGTTCAAAATGAAAATAAATGAAACCGGCAAGCTTATGTCCAAAGTTTCCCAGCTGGAAGCAGAAAACAGACTCTATTCCGAAGGGAAAAGACCGGCTCCGGAACCGACCACCAAGCTTTACGAGTAAAAATTATTCCGCTACCTGGATAGGCAGTAAAGTTGGTGCTGCTTTCCGGCCTGGCTTTCATCCTAAGAGCATGGCTGACTTTACCCATAAAATAGACTTTTTTTCTCTTTTAAACTCGAGAAAACTACCGATAATTGAAAGTACACCTGCCCGATGCAGGCGGGAAAGAAAGGAGTTTATTATGATGATCTGGTGTTCGATTTTATTTATTCTAGGGGTATTGGCTTTTTTAGACGCCACTTTTACCTTTGGGGAGATTTTTAGAAAAGTGAATTCGGTTTTATTTATGCTGGTATCTTTAGGAGTCTTGGTTAGAATTAGAATGAAAACGAAACTAAAACAAACCGAGAAGCTGTTAGCCCGTGTCGCTCAACTGGAGTCGGAAAATAAGCTTTACTCTGAAGGAAAACGTCCGGTGGCCGAACCAAGCACCAAGCTTTACGAGTAAAAATTATTGCGCTACTCGGATATCCGGTAAAGTTGTTGGATGCTAGATGGCTTGGCAGGCAAACTCCGGGAAGCTAAGATATGGGGGAGTGAATTTAAAGCTAGCTGGTTTTGGTTTTCTTTTGGGCTAAAGTTTTCAACTTCTGTCGGACTTCATCCAAAAACAGAGCTTTGGGATAGTTATCCAGAATTTTTTGATAAGCTTGTCTGGCTTTCTCATCCTCTTTGAGTACGGAAAAATAAATATCTCCTCTCATCTTCAGACTCAAGGGGGCATAAAAACTCTGGGGGAAGCTGCTGATAAGGTCATTCAGATTATTCAAAGCCAGCTCCCAATTTTTTTGCCTCTGATAAATTAAGGCCTTGTCGTAGACGGCTCGGTCGGCTAAGCCGGAATTTTTGTCATCTGCGAGTTTATCCAATTCTTCCAAAGCAGAGGCATATTTTCTTTGAACCGAAAGAAATAAAGCGCCTGAATACAGGTTTAATTGAGGTGAATCGGCGCCCGCAGTATTAATCAAAATGGTTTTCTCCAAACCGTCATTGACGTATACCCCCTTGGGAAAATCAACGATTACTTTGTTGTAATAAGCCAGCGCCGAGTCAAAGTTTTGCTTATAGAAATAAACTTCGGCTAATTTAAAATTCAGCTCTTCTGATTTGATGAATCCGAAATTGGAGTTCAGAAGCTTTTGATAAAATACCAAAGCTGAATCGCTTTCACCCCGGGCCAAAAAACAATCTGCTATTTTTATGGAAGCCTCCGGAACCAGATTACTGCGGGGGCAATCTGTTAAGATTCTTTGGTAGGATTGCAGAGCGGTGGGAAAATTATTCAGATGGTCAAAATACAACCCCCCCAGATGAAGGTAAGCCGCAGCTTTTTCCTGTTCATTTTCGGCTAACTCCAGAAGATTTTGATAAGATTTCTCTGCGGCTTCATATCTTTCTAGAAAAGTTCGGCTTTTAGCCAGAACCAGATAAGTTTCTTTTAAAGTTGATTTTGAGGCATTGGGATTTACCAAAATGAATTCGCCAGTCCTTTCCGCCCAGACATAGGCACCAGTCTCAAGGCAGATTTTGGCGAAGTAAAGCAAAGTTTTGCCGGGGGTATCGCAGAATTTGTCCACCATTTTATAAGCTTCCAAGGCACCGTTGTAATTTTCTTTCTTGAATAACAGGTCTCCATATATCCGGTGAGC
>Ga0326597_10000889_pt1 | contig 50778 bp, 30 predicted proteins | sample RVTome_12_FD_203789 | JGI IMG/M metagenome (GOLD analysis project Ga0326597, IMG submission 203789) | Soil microbial communities from uranium-contaminated site in the Upper Colorado River Basin, Wyoming, United States - RVT100D185 | ecosystem: Environmental > Terrestrial > Soil > Contaminated >... | reverse complement strand
GACCAACCGAGAAATCTCCGCCGTCGAAACTGCCGCGGCGTCGGCCTGAACTTCGCGTACCCTCCATCGCCTCGATTCCAGCCGCATCGATTATTCATGCGGAACGGTGATCGCCGGACGGATACAATGGGAACGTGATTCGCGACGCGAACCGCCTATCGTTCCGAAGACTCAGCTTCACCCAGCAGACCTCCCGCAACTGACACGCCGCGAACGAGAAGCCTCCCAACTCTCTGTGGCAATCGGCGCTGAATCGACGTTGGAGCACGAAATCGGGGGTCGCTCTCCGTAGCGGGCTGCTTCAGAAACTTGCGCACCGCACGTGCAATCTCCCAATCTCGACAGACCGATAACTTCCCCTCCTTCATGGTCTTTGCAAAGTCTACCGCGTTACGCAGGATTGGTAAGTGCGGCCGTTCCCCCAAACCGCCTTGTAGATAGCGGCGAGTCGTTCCTCCATTCTATGCCAGCCGAATTCCGCCTCAACAGCTCGCCGGCCGTTCAAGCCAAGTTCGCGCGTGCGGTGTGGGTGTCTGAGCAGGGAAAGAATGGCGTCGGCCAGTGACTCTGATTTCGTCATGTCCGCGGCGAGGCCGCAGGTCGCTCGGTGGATGACCTCCTCGGTGTCGCTGCCGCTTGGACCGATGACGGCTTGTCCCGTGGCCATATAGTTAAACAGTTTGTTGGATAGGCTTTTGTAGTTGTTTGGTGTGGGCTGCATTGCGATCAGGCCGATCGACCCGCGGTTGAGTGCAGGTCCCACCCGTTCGAACGGAATCCACCCCGTCACCTCCACGATATCGTGCAATCCCAGCTCGGCCGCCAAGCGGTCGAACTCCTCACGATCCGCATCTTGTAGTTCACCGACCACAAGAAACCTAACTCGCAACTCCTTTCGCACGATCGCCAAAGCTCGGAGGATCTGCCGTTGTCCGCGACTGCCCCCGAGAAACCCGTCATGGGTCAGTGTCCACGCGGCTTCCGGCGGCTTGTGCTCAAAGGGGAACGTTTCCAACGGCGGGCTGTTGTAAATAATGTCCACTCGCGCGCAGCCGCATTCCTCGCGGTAGAACCGTTCATTGGTGAAGCTGACGACAATCACGTGATCGGCACGTCGGGCGAGGAAACGAAGGAAGCACGCCGTGATCCGCGTGACAAGTCGGGCCTTCCAGCCGGAGAGGAATCGAGCCGCAGTAAATTGAAAGCACTCGTGTGCGTCGAAGACAAGCTTCGCTCCCGTTCGCCACTTGAGAAGAACTCCGGCGACGAGACTTTCAACTTCGTGAGCGTGGTATATATCCGCCCGCCAGCGCAGCGCCATTCGATACACGCGCCATAGGTACAGTGCCCGCTTCCAGCGGTTCAATTCCCTAGACGGCAGAGGAAGAAGTTCAAGTTCCGGCGGAAACGGCCTGCTCTCATCATGCATGGCCACTACGCTCACCCGGTAACCCGTCCTTGCCAGCGAGCGTGCTTCACGCTGCACGACTCGCGGGTCCCAAGCCGGATGGGAAGGGGCGAGCATACAGACCCGGAGGCGTGGATGACTCGGCGCCGACGCGGGAATCATCGCCCCCTCCGACCGGCACTGACCGAAACCTGTGCGGTGGGGCGTGCGACGCCCACTCTCGTACGATCTTCGCGCGTGCGCCGCGGGAGTTCTTGAAGGGTCAGGTTCGTATTGGGAAGCAGCGTCATGGGGCGGATGATCTTTTGGAAGAACAGGGCGACCAACCACATGGTCAGAGCAAACAAGAGCGGAACGGTGAATGCGCCGCGCACGACGTGGAAAAGCCACCAGCCCGCACCGGCCAGGAACAACAAATCCGAAAACCTGCGGTACCGTTCCATTCCGAAGAAGAATCCCCACAGGACCATTCCGATAACGCCGAAACTTCCGAAATTGACGTAGAGGTCGCCTACAATGCCTGGTGGAACGGTGGTGCCGCGACGACCCAACTTGGGATCGAGGGCCCGGGCGAAGATGCGCTGAGTGTCTTCCGGTTTTTCAGGCCAAAGCGCGCGCGGGACGGGTGCGAACAGAAGACGGTAGTACGATTGTCCCCAAAGGTAGGGCTGGCGTTGGGGGTAAAGAGCCATTGCCCGGCGGAGATAGTAGGCGTGGCCGAAGTCGCCGCCGGCAAAGGCGGCCCCCACGGCCTCTTCCACCCGCTCTTCGGTGATTCGAAAGTCCTGAATCATGTACGAGTGCCGCGCGTACTTGAATGCGACGACGAAGAACAGGAGCAGCGGAACGCTTGCGACAAGGAACAGCTTGACATGCGCTCCGAGACGACCCCGAGGCATTCGAGTTCCAAGCCGAACCAGGTGAGCACGAGCGATCACGGCCACTAGATAGGCGATTGTGACCGAGACGAAGGACGATCTCACTCGAAAAACCATGAAGTGGAATAAGAGAAAAAACACGACCGGAAGCAGATAGGGGCCCTGCAAGGCGGGACGCTTCAGTCCGATCAGAAAAACCGCTAAGGGAAGGCCCAAGAACGCATAGTTCGCGGCAAGGTAATATGCAGAGTAGGCGCCCTCGATCGTCATCACGGTCTTGGGCGCCGTGAAGACGTTAATGTTCAGCGCGGCCAGCCCCAACGTCAGGGCGGTTCCCGTGACCGCGAAAACCGTAAAGCAAAGAGCGATGCACCCGTCCACCGGAAGGTGGCCGATCTGGAACTCCGGCATACGGTTGGCGTCCCGACGCGTGATCCGCAGCCGCCGGGCGCCGAAGATGAACAGATCAAGTCCGACCATGAGCAAAACGTTCGCGGGGTAGAGGATCGACGGCCCATCCTCCGCGCCGCCCGGAATCCAGCCCAACATCAGCCCGACGGGATCCGGGAAATACATCACGACGTAAGCTCCGATGAACGCCGCGGAAAGCGGTTGCCTCGGTACAAGGCGCCATGCCATGCGGAGTGCAACGAGCGCATGAAGGAGAAGAAGCCCAATATGGATCGCGGGAATGGGGGCGGCCAGTCCGAACACGGCAAACGTAAGTAGGATCAGTTCCATTCCGCGAATCCGTCGAGCGTAGGGCTCGCTTGAGGTGAGGCGGCCCTCTGCGTACCTCGAGCGAAACTATTCCCCGCGTCGGGCGCGCAGGTCATTCTCATCCAGAACGTTCCTCGGCACGACGACGTCGTCCATTCGGCGAACGTGGATTTCGTTATCGCGGAACACTGCCTCGGGACCAACGACCAGCGCACGGGTCGCCCGAACCATGGTGTCGCGGGAAAGAGGAACGAGCGTCCCAGCGCGGAAGTCGAAACGGCACCCGACGGCTGTCCCAAGCACGACGGCTACGGCGTCATAGGCTGACGCATCGCCGCCGGCAATTCCGCTGCGCACCAGAATGCGATTAGCCTCAAAAGTCGAATCGAACATCGCCCCGCCGCGCTCGACGTATATGGCCTCGTCCGCCGACTGGAAGAGCGAATCGCGCACCGAGAGGCCGTCCACGCGACCCGTGATCCGAATGGCGTGCTTCGCCCCCACGGTCTCCCACTCCACGGCATCTAGGAGGATATTGATCGCAGGCTGCCTGCCCGGCGTGCCGATGCGAATGGCCGCGTCGCCGCCCGCGACGCCTGGCGTCTTCCGTTCACGCATCGACATCGTACCACCGCGAATGTGCAGATCATGCGTGCCCGCTGCGATTGCGATCGCGACGCCTGCCGGACTATCATCAAACGCCATCCCATAATGCCCGAAGCCGGTAGCCAGAAAGTCATGGCACGTGTTGGTCGAGCCCGCACCGAACTCGCCGAAGGGACTCTTCAGCGTCAGCTCGTTTTCCCGCCCCGTCCAGAATACGATCGCGTCGGGATGAGAGTTGCTGATCCAGCATTGCAGCCAGACGTTTGTCTCCGACGCGAGGGCTACGACGGCGGCCTTGCGATACCACCCCTGTATATGCCAGCGGTCAAAGCGGTGCCCACCGGCACCGGCATTGTCCGGGTTGCGGGCGAGCAGCAGCCCCACGTCGGGCTTGCCGCTGGAATTCGCCGTCGCCATCTTCCAGCCCTCGAAGTGCATGCCCACCGCGCCCGTGGCGTCAATCGCCAGCGACGGCGGGGCTTCCATTGGGAATTTGAAGTACACGACTTCGCCGTGTCCGAGGATTGAGAGATTCTTTCGCCCGCGAAGGTTCCACGGCTTCGTTTCCACGTACTTCTCGCCGGGCTGCAAGCGAATCACGCATCCCTCCTGCGGACAAGCGGCAATGCGATCGGCCAGGTCCGCACTCGCGCGTTGCGTTGCACCCCAAGCGCCAAGTACCACGACGGCGGCCAATGCCGGGAGGCCGTGCATTCGCGGCGCGGTGGAGCACCTCGGTTCTTCGCGCGCACCGCGTGGTTTCAACCCAACCCTCATGATTCGATCGTCCCCTCCGCCGTCATCGGCTCCGCGCGATCGCCGTCGCTCGCCTGACCTGCGCGGATGAAGCACACCATCCATAGTATACAAGCCAGGAATGAAGAGCCCGCCAGCGACATGGCGGCCCCTTGCGCCTTGCCGGAGGGGACCAGCACCGCCAAGGCGGCAAGTTGAACCGTCACCGTCACCGCCGAGACCGCCGCCACCCGCTTCAGGGGCAGGTATCGGACCGCCACCGGCCGAAGCAACAATGCCAAAGACATGAACGCATTCCCGACCGCGATCCAACCGTAGAACTTCAAGGTGCTATCGGATAGGTCAGGGTATAGTTTGGCGATCAGCCACTTTCCGGCCAGCCAGGAAATGAAGCCGACGGCGACGGCCAAAGCTCCCGAAACCGCCAGATACTCCTTCCCCAGGCGGCCCGACAACGCAAACAACCGGTTCGAGGCGAGGAGCGAAAGGACCACCGTGCTGACCAGTCCGACGGGGGCGACAAAGATGTTTCCGATTGAGGTGCCCGCATACAGCACGGCCACATCCTCGGCCCCACCCACGACGCCCAGCACGAGCCGCGAGGCGTAGACCTGCGTCTGCTCCATGAAGGTCATCAGCGCTCCGGGTATCCACGCGTACAAAAGCGCGCGAGCCAGATCGGAGTCCCACCGAATCGGACCGCCGATGAAGGAACGGGTGTAACGTACGAACAACGGAAAGGCCAGGAATATGCTGGCGGCATAAACCGTCCCAACCGCCCACAGGTTTCGCGTCGGAGCGACCCAAAGGTTGGCCAGCAGCACAAGCGCTTCGATGACGCGGACAACGAACATCGTCGCGAATCGGCGTTCGATGCGGAGGATGACGTTGAAAAGAAGCTCAAGACTTCGCCCCAGCGCAAACACCCCGAGCGGAACGTAAACGGCAAAGGCATGTGCTCGAAGGACTGGATCCGCATAGGGTAGGCTTACGGCGGCGGCGGGGACGAGAATGGCGATGGATAGACCGATCGAGAGAATGACGGCCGTGTTCATCATCCGCCGCGCCGATTCCCGTGGCTGCCCGGCGAGTTGGCGAAGCAGATAAAGGGCGAACCCGTTCGCGGCGACGTTTCCAAACAGGTTCATGAGCCCTAGCACCCAGAGGAACCCGCCGAATACTTCGCCCCCAAGCGAACGGTTCAGGATCGGACAAACGAGGAGTCGGTCCACCCCCAGGGAGAGGACAAACCCGGCCCCGGTCCAAAACGAGTATTTTCCGACGCGTACGATCCGCCGGAGAAGACCCCCCGCCCATTGCGGGCTCTCGATCATGCCTGTTGCCCTTTGTCGGCCACGCCCCTCTTATAGGCACAGCGGACCACCCCACACACCGAAAACCGCGCACTCAACTGCGAACTGATTAGCCGCGAACGCCTTTCGCAACCCGCTGACTTATGCCGAACGATCGGCTCTGTTCGCGCGACGACCTGCATTTCCGCATACGCTGTATGTCGGCTCACAATCCCGTTCCGGACGCCGAAAAACTGGGATGAAAACGTTCGGATGCTCGCTTCCATGACGCGCCTCGACAACAGTGACGCTTCAAAACTTACATACTTGAGATAGTCTCGACGACAAAACGAGGATTGCGTCGGCCGTTTCGAAACGATCAACGGGTGACCGACTGTCCATCTGTCAGTTTGTCCAACCCGTCGACGACAATGGATTGCCCAACTGCTAGCCCGCCCGTCACTTCGCATTGATCGGCAAGGCGCCGGCCTAGTTGGATGGTGGCTCGCCGTAACCTTTTATTCTCGGCTAGGAAAACGATTCCGGACTTACCAGTGCCGTCTACGAGGCAAGCGGAAGTTGGAATCCAAATGGCCGTTGTCTCGCGGGTCGCCTCCCCCCGCGGCGGTTCGGACAGGAACGCAATTTGGGCGGACCCCTCGACGCGGAGGTATTCATCCGGGTCTTCAATACGTACCTTCGCCTGCACGGTCGCCTTAGAATAGTTTGCTCCCGGGTCGAGCCACATCACATATCCGCGATATTGCCGATCCTTGTACGCATCCGGAACGATAGTGCAAGGCATGTCCTTGTGGATGCGGATGATATCCATTTCACTAATGTCCACCTCCACGCGGAGCTTGGACATATCGGCGATGATGGCGAACTGTGCGTTGGCGTTGGCCCCCCGACCACCCTCTGCCGCTACAAAGTCGCCCACCTCGACGTTCCGCGTCAGCACCACGCCCGCGATCGGCGCTACCACCTCACAATCGCTTAGAGTTTTCTGCATGAAGTCGAGCGCGGCGCGATCCGCGGCGACCGTGGCTTGGGCCTCTTCGAGGGCCCGCTTGGCGTCGGCATATTCGATGTCCGGCGCACTTTCACTCTTCACCAAACCTGCCACACGCGCAAAATTGACTTCTTGGAACGCAAGGTTCGCGGTGGACCGAACCAGGCGCGCCACGGCCTCATCCCGACGGGCGCGGTACAGCACATCCTCGACCCGCGCCAAGAGCTGTCCTTTGTCTACGCGGTCGCCTTGCTCGAAATACAAAGCGATGACTTGCCCGGACACCTTCGTGGCCACCGCGACCCGATGGTCGGAAACGATCTTCCCGGTCGCGGTCAATACCGGCTGAGCCAGGGGCCCGCTTCCTAGCGACACCTGCATGAGCCGAATCGGAGGCGCTTCGGGCGAGCCGCTGACCGCTGCGCCGAGTTTTGCGCCCAAATCCGGACGCAAAAAGTAGGCTGTGCCGGTCGCTACTCCCAGCACCAAGGCGACCAGCATCATCCCCTTGAAGCCGCGAGCAGGCAGTCCCGCGCGGGGTCGTTGGTCCTTTGGAATCGACAAGGAGCGCAACTGGGCTTGTACATCGTGCGGAGCGTTCATCGGTGTCTGATTATAGCCCTTTGCTAGGCTTTACGCAGGGCCTCGATGACCCGCATTCGCGACGCCTTCAAAGCCGGGGCGAGCGCCCCACCGACTCCGACCAGCGTCGCCAAACCTAAGGCGGATATGAGAATCCCGGGCGTAATCCGTAGCTCATAGGCCAAAACCGTCCAGGTGGTGTCCGATAAGAAGTCCTGCCGCGAACCGTTAATAAACAAACTCGCTCCAAGCCCGGCAGCACATGCGGAAATGGAAATCAGCAGCGACTCAATCACAAACGAGAGCATAATCGCCCCTCGCGCGAAGCCGATCGTCCGTAGCATGGCGATTTCGCGCTTTCGTCCGTCAACCGCCGCGTACATGGTGTTAGCCACGGCGAAGATCGCGCCGATGGCCATGATGCCGATCAGAATCGTAGTGAGAAACACAATTTCCCGTGTCTTGTTGGTAAGCTCCTCGTAGTACTTCGTCTCCAACTTGGCGTCGAGTTCCACGGCGGGGCCGTTCAGATAGTCGATCGTCGCTTGCGCCGCCGCCCGATCCTCAAGCCGCACTACCACGCTGGAGAGAAACCTGCGATTGAAAGCGTCTTCGAGCATCGTTCGCGGCGCCCAGACTTCGCTTTCAATCGCCCCTCCGCCCGCCTCGAACACGCCGACGACGGTGAAAATACGGTTGGCGAGTCGCCCCATTTCGAGCCGCCCGCCGGGTTCGAGATTCGCGTAGCGCTCCCGCGCGGCCTTGCCGACGATAATTTCCATCATCCCTTGCCGCGGACGGCGACCTTCAATGATCTTCAACTCTGAGTGCAATTCGTAGGCGATGTCGTCCACGCCTCGGATGGCAACGCTCGCGGGGGTGCCCACGGGACCGCGCCTCGGAATGTTGGTCTGCACGCACAGTTCAGGGCTAATGAGCAGTTGTCCCGTCGAACCGTGTGCGATGTTCGGTGCTTGGACGATGCGGGACGCCTCGCCGGGCAGCATAATGCTTGTGCTTTCGGCGGTCGAACCGGGCTTGAGGATGATGACATTGCGCGATGATCCTGTAGCCGCCAGCGACGTCCGTATTCCGGCAGCAAAGGAAAGCAGTGCCGCCAGCACGAAGACCACCACGCTCACCAGGAAAAAGGTCAGCGTAACGCTCAGGCGACGCCGGAGCAGGTTGCGCCAGTTGTAGTAGAATGGGAGGACCATGGCATCGAAATCCTAAACAAAGCGGCTACTCCAAGTTACGCAGCGCCGTGACGACTTTCAATCTTATTCCCGTCCACGCCGGCCACGCCGCCGCCAGCACGCCGATCGCAAAGGCGATCACTAACGACTCCAGGCATACGACCATCCGCACGTCAAGCGTCTGGATGAGCGGAACCGCAAAGTTGCGGAGCGGCGTATGGTTGAAGCTGATGTACGGCAGGGCGGCGCCGATGAATCCGCCGATCGTACACAGCGTCAAGCTCTCGAATTGGATAAGCCCGAAGATGGTCGAGGGACCAAACCCAAGAGACTTCAACGTGGCGATTTCATTGAGTCGGTCGCGGATATTCATGCTCATGGTGTTGGCCGCGGCCATGAGCGCCACGAAGATCGTCACCGCCGCCAGGATAGTCAGGTTGGTCGGAAGGTCGAAGAATTGGGTGATGAACTCGGTCATGAAGGACTTCTCGTCCTGAGTCTTGGTTTCGTCGGGCGACCGGGCAAAAAGTTCGTCGATCTCGACGCGCAAGTCGTCCATATCCTTATGCGTTTCACACTTCACGAAAAAAAAACTTACCCATCCGTCCGGCGTCCACCCTTCCGGCGCGGTGATCTTTTTAAGCTCTTCCTCCAGATAGTCCATCCGAAAAAAAATGGTTACATAGTCCTTCGCCAGGGGCGCCGTCGAGATTACGTTGAACTCGAGGGGGCTGTAGGGGGGAACCGAGGGGTTGATGGTGACGCGATCTCCAACCACCCAACCAAGCTGTCGGGCCGTCGCGGGTCCGACCACGAGGGCCCGCCGATCACGATTCCACGCCGCAACCTCCTCGTCGGTGAGGTTTTCATCGGGAAAAGTCGCCGGAAACGTGTCCACATCCACCGCGAGCGCTGAAAGCGGCATGGGAAAATCCTCGATCTTTCCCCCGATCCAGCGCATTCCGCACACCGAGGCAATCCGCTTCTTGGCGGGGTCCAGAGACTCAATCTTCGCCCGATACCCGGCCGGCAGGGGATTGATGAACGAAGTCTTGTGCATGGTAACGAGGCGCAACTGCTTTGCGGAGTTGTCCAGGAACTGGTTTAACCCGTCGATGACCGCCGTGGAAAGGACATAAATAATGATCGGCAGGGCCACGGCCGCGCAGGTCATAAGCGTTCGCAGGATGTTTCGCGTGAGGTTCCGATAGAGATAGATGAATCGCAACATAGAGATGCGTCATTCTGAGCGAAGCAATGTCATTCTGAGCGAAGCGAAGAACCTTTGCTCGAAGTCTGCACGGACCGGGCAATAAAGATGTTTCGGTACGCTCAACATGACAACAATCATCGAACGTTGCCCAGGTCATCCCAATGAGGGTTGATGGATTCGATCAGTGAGATTTTCTTGCTCCGCAACCGACCTTTGATCTCCTTCTCCCTCGCGATCGCGTCACGAACATCCTTATACTCTTCCCAGTACACAAGCTGCGTAATGTTGTACTTGCTCGTAAATCCAGGAACAAGTTTGCTTCGCTGCTCCTCGACTCGACGTTCGAGATTGTTGGTCATCCCGGTGTAGAGGGTGCGAGAGCGGTTGGTCATAATGTAGACGAAGTATTGCCGCATATTCGCTTCCTGTCATTCTGAGCGAAGCGAAGAATCTTCACCCAGCGTCCGTATCGCTCGTGGCATGCGAGATGCTTCGCTGCGCTCAGCATGACAACGTCATGCGCAGGGTCCAGATGCTTCGCTGCGCTCAGCATGACAACGATCCCGCGACCCTGTCATACTGAGCAATGCGTTTTGTCATTCTGAGCAAAGCGAAGAATCTTCACCCGGCGTCCGCATCGCTCGCGGCGTACCAGATGCTTCACTGCGCTCAGCATGACAATGGTTGGCTATGGTTCGCGCAAGGCCGCAACCACGCCCACACGCGACGCCCGCAGCGCCGGAACCCACGCCCCAATCACCCCAACCACAACGACCGAAACCAAAGCCCACGCCACAGTCATGGGCGTCAATCGGATTTCGAAAGCGAGCGTAGTAAACGTGGTGGCCCCGAACATGTCTTTGGTATTTCCCACCAGTTGGAGCCAACCGACGCACGCCAAGCACCCCACCGCGCCACCCAACAGGGATAGGCACACCGACTCGATTACAAACCCGAAAAGTATCTGCATCTTGGAGAATCCGATGGTCCGAAGCATGGCGATCTCCCTCGTCCGACCGGCCACCATCGAAAACATGGTGTTGGCGATGGAGAATACCGCCGCGAGACACATCGCCGCCACCAATACCTTCGTGATGAGCAGATAGGTGTTAATACTGGATGATTGCGATTTCCAATACTCTGCTTCCGTTTGCGCCGTAAGCTGGATCTTTGGGCCCTCTATCTGTCGAATGTTTGCCCGCGCATCTGCACCCTCCGTCAATCGTAGGGCTACCGACGAATACATCGTCCGATTGTAGGCATTCATCAGAGACGGAAGATAACCCCACACCTCACTCTCCGCCGGTCCGCCGTCGGCGGTGAAATACCCAACGACGGTATAGCTTCGGTTGCTTCCATATCCCAAATTCAGAGTGTCGCCGATGCTCAGACCGGCAAACTGCTTGGCGGCGGACAACCCCACGATCACTTCCTGTGCCCCCGTGGTGAAAATGAGCCCCTCAGTAAGCCTGACCTTTGGATGGACCTTGAAGGCCGTTTCGGTCACCCCGCGCAGGGCGATGTTTCCCCAGGTTTTACCGCCGTCGCGCACCCGCGGTCGCGAAATCTGCACCATCATCTCAGGACTGATGAGAGGATCGTCCGACTTTAAGTCGCGGGCAACGTCCCTAAGTTGGTTAAGATTGTTGTACTCATCCACGGGAATCGCACTATTGGTCTCCGCAGTGGAGCCCCGCTTAATTACCAGAAGCTTGGTCTCGTCTTGTGCTTGCGAGAGAGAGCCATCCAGTGCCGCCGCAAACCCTAGCATCCAGGTGAACACCCCCACCACCGCCGCGATCACCAGGACCGTAAGCAGCGTCGTGGTTTTGCGGACGAATAGGTTCCGCCAGTGATAGGATAGGGGCAATGCCATGGACGAGCTCGTAGAAGGTTTTGTCCGCGCGGCTACGCGATTCTCCGCAGGGCATCGACGCTGCGCAAGCGCATGGCCTGGTAGGCGGGCAATAGGCCCGCCGCCAATCCAACGATGAGGGCGATTCCGATCGACACCGCAACAGCCACCGGCGAGACTTCCACGCTGCTGATGGGCCCCATACGCAGCCCGCGGATTGGAACCAGCGTGAGCAGCGCTGCGGTCGGTAACACCCCGGCGAGGGAACCGATCAATGACAACATCGCGCTTTCCGCCAGCACAATGGTGAAGATCCGCCCCGACTGAAAGCCGATGGCCTTGAACACCGCCAGCTCCCGAATCCTTTCGCGGAAGCTCATCATCATCGTATTGCCCGCCACCAGTCCGACGATGCACACCACCACGATGGCCATCGCCCGCATCAGACCGGGAATGTCCCCCCCCGCCTGCATGAAGCTCGCCGCAAAGGCGTTTTCATCCTCCGACTTCGTTTCTTCCGGACTGTTGGCGAAGGTCTGGTCAATCTGCGTTTGCAGCGTCCGAAGGCCCTCCGCCGTTGAACACTTGACCCAGAAGATGTTGCATCGCGAACTGGCGAAACCCATCGCCTGATAAGATTCCTCCAAATAGTCGCGGCGAAAATAGAAGACGTTACTCCGCTCCGTATTGGTCATGACCTTCACGATGCGAAACTCGAGCGCCAGATACGGCGGCACGGTGCTCTCCAGGGTCACCCGCTCCCCGATCTTCCACCCGTAAAGCTCCGCCGGCCCGGTCCCCACGACGCATGCCGTGCGGTCCGCCATCCACTTCGCCGTGTCCTCGGAGGTCATTCCCACGTCGCTGTAGACGACCGGGAACGTGTCCGCGTCCGCGGCGAGGCTGGTCAGAGTGTTCTGCGTGTCCGGTACGCGACCGCCGAACCAGCGCATCCCGCAAACCGCCCGCAGGTGCGTGCGGTCCGGATCGAGGGCCTCGATCTTGCGGCGCATGCCCTCCGGCAGAAGGTTGGTCAATGAGGTCTTCTGGCGCACGCCGAGACGCAACTCCTGCTCGTTGTGGGCCGCCACCCTCACCAGCACGACGACCAGCGAGATCGCCGCCACGAACACCGCCATCGGCAACGCAAACGCCGCTGCCGTCAACATCGTTCGCAGCGGGTTACGCTTCAGGTTCTGCATCAATACGTAGGTGATGGTCATTCTGTGAGCTTAGGACGAGTGTGCCGTCGCCGCCGCGCCCGCGGTGCGGCGCGGAACGGCCACGTCGCTGTAGAGTGAACCCTTGTCCAGGTGAAGTTGGCGCTTTCCGTGAGACGCCGCTCGCGGATCGTGCGTCACCATCAGGATCGTCTTGCCGAATTCCGTATTGAGAACGTTGAGAAGGTTGAGGATTTCCTCGGACGTCTCCGCGTCCAGATCGCCGGTCGGCTCGTCCGCAAGGATGAGCTGGGGATCGGTAACGATGGCGCGGGCGATGGCCACCCGCTGTTCCTGCCCTCCGGAAAGCTGATTGGGACGATGATCCATTCGATCGGTCAAGCCGACCACGCCGAGCGCCGTCGTCACCCGCCGCCTGCGTTCGGCCGCCGACATTCTAAACAGCAGCAACGGCAATTCGATGTTTTGCGCTGCGGTGAGGACCGGCACCAGGTGATACATCTGAAAGATGAACCCCACGTGCCGGCTGCGCCACGAGGTCAGCTCCCGCTCCACCATTTGCTCCAAATGGGCGTCGCCCACGCGAACGCTCCCGGACGTCGGTGAGTCCAGACCGCCGATCAAGTGCAGCAGCGTCGACTTCCCCGACCCGCTTGGCCCCATGAGCACCACGAACTCACCGGCGTTCACCGTCAAGTTCAAACCCTCGAGTACGGGGATCTCGATCCGGTCCTTGTAATAGACCTTGCGCACTTCCTTTAATTCAATCTCCACCGCACTCATTGCGCACTCTCAACGGGGTATGACCCGTGTCACCCGCCCCTCACAGTACGCCGCGTGGCCCCCCGCGTCAATTGCACGGGACCGCACATGTATGGACGTTGGACGAGTCCCTCCTCAATCACCAATCGCGCAAGAAAAACGGGGATGGGCTAAAAACGCCCACCCCCGTCGTAGGGTCGTACAAGCGAGACTACTTCCCTAACTACGGCTTGCAGCGTCCGCAACGATCGCGGCAGAATCCGCCACCGCAGATCCCCACTCCCGACGGCGGGCAATGGGAATTATTGATACACGGCTGGCCCGCGTTGTCGCCGAAGCTGCACGTTAGCACGCACATGGCCCCGGGGCCAAACGCCATGACGCAATCGGCCGAGGAACCACACGCCGTGCCGCCGCATGTCACCACGGACGGACATGCACACGGGCCGCTGAACCGATACTGCAACTCCTTTACCGCATCCACAACCTGCACAATGTCCAAGGCACTCACGTCCGCATTCGGATCCGGTACGTTGGGCTGAATTTGCGCGACCGACTTCGGCGGGGACCCGGCCGCCTGCTTGAAGTGGAGCACCATCCCCGCCACGTCGAGCGCATTCGGCTGCTGCTGCGTCCCATCGGGCGGGTTGAAGGGGCTGGCCACGTCGCCATAACGCGCCGTGCCGAGTATCAACGGCTCCGAGAAACATTCCTCATCGAGCGTGTCCGCACAAGAGATGTCTACAAATTGTGCGGCGTATTGCGAGCTGGGAAGGATCTCCGCTCCGACGAGGTTCATGTTGGATTCCATGCTCCAATCGTGGAAGTCCGGTGCGCACTGCAACCTTGCCGCTCGGTAGGGTCCGCTCGCCGGCGGGCCCTGGTACTGCATAAAGGTAGCGGGCGCTCCGGCCCAGCGTCCGCACCCGTTCATCTCCCCAGGCTCCGTACAGCCTTGGAAGTTGGAGCAAACACCGTCGCTACCCGTTGGCATATTGCGGACACAGTCGGCGTCAGTGTTGCACGGATGCCCGTCATAGTCGCCGCCAACGCACGTGCCGTTGACGTTGGTATCGAACTTCGAGAAGTCCGGCGGATCGAACCGCGGTAAGTTGCGCGGATTGGGATGTTGCAGCTCGAGGGGCGTTATTCGCAGGGCCAGCAAGATCCCGGGGCCCGCCGTCACGGCGCCGATATCCTCGTGCTCGATTCCGAGGTGCCGGTTCATCCCCGGAACGCCCGGTGGATTCGACGCAACCGGTTTCGAGGGAATCGGCAGGCACCGACAAGTGTACTCCTTACCACCGCCCGCCAGCGGGATCCTCTTCGGAACGCACTTGGTGTTGGGCGGCGAAGTCAGAGGACAGGTACCCACGCAAATCGGTTCGGTAGCCCCCAACGGCGGCATTTCCGGATGACACTGATTGCCGGCGTTGCAATCGCATTCCACGATTTCGCAACCAGGTCCGGTGGGCGTCGGGAAGCACTGGATCCTCTTCGGCTTGCACTCAATACCCGGAGGACAAGTGTCCGGAACGCACCGCTGACGGTCCGGCAATTCGGGTTCGCAAACCTGCGGTTTCTCCACGCACTCGCAGCAGACCTTGACCTGAGTCGTTCCGCTGATCGGCGTACGCGTCTCGACACAGTTGAAGCCCTCCGGGCAATCATCCGCACACTTGAACGGCTTGGTGGCCATGCGGATCGTGCCCGTCGTGCTGCCGGACATTCCCGCGAAGGGACCGCCCGGCGCACCGATGTATTCGATCTCGTATGTGATGTCGAAGAAGCTGTCCACGGCCCAATTGCCGCCCATCTTCGTCAACGTCGTATGTCCCGGGCTGGGCATCCCGAACCCCGTCCCAGCCGTGATCCGCAGCAGGTCGAAGTCTGGATCGCCTATAGGCAACTGACCCTGGAGCCGGAACATATCCGTGTCGAACGACTGCACAGGTTCGGGCAGCTGCCGCGGACCGGTATGCGTCTCCATGCGGGCCGGCATGGAGAGCATCCTCAGGTAGGTAGACGGACCGGCGGTATTTCCCATACCCGTTCCGCGCATGTGCAATTCGAGCGTCGATTCGTGACACTCCTTTGCGCCATCGGAGAAGTCATTGGGCTCCTGGTCGTCGCAATCCACGCCATCCGGGATGGTGAACGAGCAGAAGGTGGGATCAGCCGGTTGCCGATTGCAAATGAAGTTCTTGTGGATAGCGCCGATCTCAATGGTCACTCCCTCGGGGAGACCGTCGATGATCTTGTGGAACTCCTCCGGACTGAGATACGGGCATCCATCCGGCGGCAGCTTGACCGTTCCGCTGCCGTCGTCGGCGACCATGCAATCACCCGTCAACGGCGGTGCCCCCTCTCCCGCCACGTTTCCGCCGCTTCCGGACGGCCCGGCGAATTCCATGTGGCACTCGTTGGGCCCCACACAGTCGCAATCCGAAAGCCTGACCGCGCCCGTCAACGTATCGAGAATCACACACTTCTTCTTACACTTCTCGTCCGCGGCCGGGCACGCGGTCGGGTTGCAATCGGTACCCGCCGAGTTGGGTTCGCACCCCGGAGGCGGCGGATCACAGATGCAATCCCACAGATCGTTCACTCCATCGCCGTCGCTGTCCACGCCGTTCAGCGCGCACGTATCGCCCGGCGGATCCGGACACTGGTTGACGCAATACGGCAAACCGGCCGCGTTCAGATCCACGTGGCAGTTTTGATCCTTGCACTCACACGCCACAATCGAGCAGGACGTGGTGCCCGGCGTGCACTTGACCTTCTTGGGGACGCACTCTTGACCGGCAATCGGACACGGAGTGCATGCCGTACCCGTGGAATTGGGTTCACAAACCGGTGCCGGCCGGCAGTCGCAGTCATAAGGATCGGCGGCCGTCCCGCTGCCAAGCAACGTACAAACCAACGCGGGATCAGGACACGGATTGACGCACACCGGCCCAGACGTATCGCAATCGGCGTCCGTCGTGCAGGTCTGTCCGACCGCTCCGGCGACACACATACCATCCGAACACGTTCCCTGAACCGTGTTGAACTCCAGATGACACTTGCTGTCCTCCTGGCACAGGCAATCCAACGCTGCGCCATTAGCAATCATCGTCGGACGGCACCTTTCATTGGCCGGCGGCACCGTGTTCGGACAAATCGGCTGCGTACACAGTGTCGAACTCGTCGGATCCGGCTCGCAGCAATCATCGGCCGGAATGTTCTCCCAATCCGTGTCGCTGTGAATGTTGAACCCGCCGCGGTACGGAGGTTCGTGGCCTACGAACTTAATCGTCCCGACCTCCTCCAAGCTGCCTTTCTTGAGAAGCGGCACGGGGGCAACGAGATCAAACCTCGTCGGCCCGGGCGGTATTTCGTTGATTTGAGCACTGAGTCGTACCGGACCCGGACCCGTTCCCTCGGCGTTCCCCGAAATCAGAACATTCGCACAGCGGCAACCCAGCGGGCAGTCCGAGTCAATTATGCAGATCTGCCCACACAAGTCGATGTTAGGAATAATGCTAACGCATTCTCGCGATACCCCGGCGATCTCCGGCAACTCGATTTCTATAAAAATGTCGAAGAAACTGTCCGCAGGATACGGATCACCCCCGCCGCCCGTACCGGCCAGCGTCTGCCCCACGCTCCGAGGAGCGTCGCGATTCAGCCTCAAGATCGTCCCGTCCGACGATCTCAAATCGAGGGCCAGCATTTCCGTCTCGATCACGGCCCGCGCCGGTTTCATCGGTTCGGGGATTTGCGGCGCAGGACCTCTGGCCACCACCGTCGGACCGCTCATCCGCAACGTCGGGAGTTGATCGCCAAAAATATTCACATCGACTTCCGCAAACGTGTTCGCAAGCTCATCAATCCCCCCGATCGGGAACGGCCGCGGCAGCGGCGTGATGAAGTCGCCGGGATTCGGCGGCCCGCCGTTGACCGGCTGGCACCACCAGGTGATGTCCGGACGCGCCTCGCACGTATAGCCCGGCGGGCAATCCACGTTGTCCGCGCAAGCGATGCTGGACGGCGTACTCTGGCAGAGGCCTGCAACGCATGTGAAACCCGGCTGCGGGCAATCCGCGTCCGTATTACATGTAATGTCGCTGTCCGGGGCCACGCACACGCCGCGCCGTGCGCGCAGCAAATAGAAAGCCATGTCGATCGACTTGGTGGGATCGTCGCAGCAGTCCCGATACGCTGCATTGTCGCTGCAATGCAGGTGGCCCATCCATTCATACAACCATTCCTCCGGACAGCCCATGCGGATTTGCCCCATATAGGCGTCGTCCTTTTGCTGGTAGCCCGGCGGCGTGGTGTGCCATCCCCAGAACTCGCGGTCGATCGTGTTGACAGTCTTGTTCTCCTCGCACAGCCCTGGCGAAACCTTATTCCAAACGGCGCCGACCTCCGCCTGGATGCTGAGCCAGTAAGTGCGGTTGTTACGCGGGAAGAACGGCCCGTTGGGATTGGGGATTTCGTCGAAGCCCGCATTGTTGTGGATGAGGCATCCTTGGCCCAGGTCCACCGTGTAACAGAAAACCGTATGATTGTCCCAGCCGACCTTGCCCGTCTGCTCAGGGGGTATGTCCGGGAAGTACCACTGCGCAATCAGCCGATCGGGTCGGCTGACCTTTGTGTCGCAGTCCATCGCCGCGTTCACTTGGATGTTGCCGATCCCTTGCTGGCACGTCGTCGGATTGCTGTTGTCGATGTATCCGCAAATGCGAACCATATCGCCGACGACATAGGGGGCGAGCGCGCCTGTATTTAGAATATTGTATACGAAGGCGCTTCCCTTGGGACGGAACATAATGCAACCGGACCCGACGCCTTGCTCAAGGGTCCCGCACAAGTCAACCGGCTTGGTCGCTGCGGTACCACCCGGCCAGGAAATAATCGGGCACGCCACCGGCGGCAAATCGCTATGCAACGCGACGTACCAGCCGTCGGGCTTCCGTACACCGCCCGGCGGCAGCGGAATGGTCGAAGGATCGAACGCCGGATCAAGGTAGCTGCCGTACCAACGAATCTTATTGACCTCCGGCCGCGGCTTCGGGTTCGCGCAGCAAACGTCCGGGGGATTACCATTAAACAGGCAATACCATGTGGAGTCGTCGAGGTAGTCCACGTCGCCGTCGCAATCGTAATCTCCGTTGCGGCAAATCGCCGGCGGGTTCGGATTGATTTGGCAGTCGTGGATGATGACGTCATCCAGGGTGTCGCATATTCCGTCGCGGTTCAGGTCGCAGGTGCAGTCCCCGCAGCCGATCATGAAGTCGTCGGCGATGACCCAGTTCTTGTAGCCGCCGCACTTGGGCAGGGTGGCGCAGTCCGGGTCGGCGCAATCGCAAAGCCCGTCGCCGTCGTTGTCGATCTCGTCGTTGCAGTCCTCCAGCTTGCCCGCCGTCGGGCACGGGGTACAATCCGGCGGAGTTGTGCAGTGCTCATGCCCCCCGGCCGGGTTGGCATGACATGTTTCTCGGCAGCATGGCTGGTTGTTCTGATCCAAATCCCAGCCCGCGGAAAACCCGTTGCTACCGCAGCCAAAATCACAGACACCCGTCGGGCAGTTTTGCAACCAAGGCGAAGCGCAGGCCATACTTAACACGACCGTAGCCGCGGGCCACGCCTGCGTCGTCGGCGCTCCGGACCCGGCGGGCCCAAAGCGCACCTCGGCGTTCACCGGCAAGGACGACGTAAACGTACCTCCGCTTGCATCGGTCTTCGTCGCGGACAACGTTCCGGAAGGTTGCTGACCTGGCGGAAGCCCTACGTACACATCCCAGTTGGTCTGGGTCGCGGGGCATCCCGATACGGCGATCGGGGAGCAGCTCACCAGGCTCAACTGCACCAGCTCAATCGGAACGGTTTCCGTGTCGGGCAGCGCCGTGTCGTCGTGGCAAATCGGCGCTGGACGGCGAATGACCGTATCTCCCGGAAATCCTCCCGCCCCACCTAAAGTAACTACCCCCATAAACGGATCGGAGCCCGCGCAGAAAAAGTCCACGGGAATGGGGTTCAAGGAGAAGTCGTATTTCGTCTTCCCGTCGCAGGCCGTGGTAAAGCAATCTTGTCCGGGGCCCACACATTTGAGCGCTCCGCCGCAGACGGGGTCGGCTGCGCAATCGGAATCGTCGCAATCCACGGCCCCGTCGCAATCGTTGTCAATGATGTCGTTACAAGACCCTGCTTCGCTATTCGGCGGATTCCCGCAGTCTTGCGGGCAGGTACACTGGTCTTCTCCCAAGGCCGCCTCGCACGCACCGTTCGGGCAGTGGCAGCCGGGATCGGCCGCGCAATCGCTATCGGCGCAATCCACGGCCCCGTCGCAATCGTTGTCAATACCGTCGGTGCACAGACCGGATTCACCGGCGCTTGGCTGCCCGCAATCCAACGGGCATGTGCAGGGGGTTTCACCCTGGGACCCGTCGCACGTCCCATTTCCGCATATCGGCCCGCCCAGGCATGGGTTGGGATTACATTGCGTCCCCGCGCCCACCCAGGTCCCGCTGTAGTCCGTTTGACATTGGGTTTGCCCGGTCATGAAGCACTGTCCGTTAAGCGTACCGCCAGCGCAGCACGCGCCGACCACGTCGGTCGGGCGCTTCTCTTGATTGGCAAGAAATACGCCGTGGGCCGCCAACATCTCTTCTTCCGGCGACATGGGCTTCTTGAACGTACCGCTCGCGGCGCACATGACGCAGTTGTCGCTGAACAAGCCCGGGAAGAACCCTTCCGGTCCAGGCGTCGAATCGATCGACGTGTCCAAAGTGCCGTTGCAATCCGTGTCAACCATCGAACCCGCGGGGGTCACGAGCAGCCCGCCGATCTTGTCGATGTGTGACCACCAGCCCGCCGAATTGAAAGTAAGGATTTGGGCGTCGGTGGCGTCGTGAACAATCGGGCTGCCCGCGCCACCCGTCGTTCTCGTAAAAGTGAAACGCGGACGGACCGAAAGAACCGCGGTGTAATCGCCGCCGTTGGCGCAGCGATGGGAGATGGTCATCGAGTTCGGCGCGGTTAACGGAACGGCAGTCGCGGACTTGCAAATCTGCACATTCCAATCTTCCGTTGCCCCGCTCGGATAAGTTACCGTAATCGGGCTGCTGCTAACCAGAGAGAGGGCCACCAGCTCGATAGGAACGGTGTCGGTGCCGGGACAGGTAAGCGGCGTCGCCGGAGCTTTTCGTCGGACAACCGTGTCCAGGGAGCCCAGCGCCAAAGAAATGTTCGAGGCCAGCGGCGCGCCTTCGATTCGCATCCCCCCCAGGTACGCCTCCGACGCCTCGCCGCCCGTCGAAGTAAAGAATCCCGCGGGCAACGTGTGCAAGTCCCACGAGCCCCCGACCGGCGTGACCCACAGATCGTCTCCGGCCGCAATGTCTGTTGCCCGCACCAGCGAACTCGCAGCCATCGTCCACAGCAAGGCCGCCACGATAAATGCGAAGCGCCAAGCCGTCCTCCTAACGACACACCAATCAGCAGTGCTGCTACGCATGGCCTGTCCCTCCCAATTGTGTTGACGCGTTGTCATAATCTTACCGCTCCCACTTTCGATACACTTCGCCTGCGGCGACGCACCGGCTCGCCCCTTTACGCGGAATCCCTTTAGAACTGCTATTAGAATTTCGCGGCGTCGCGCTAAAGAGGGGCCGCAAAAAGCCCGTCTCCCGCCGCGAACAACCTTTTGCGCCTAAGGAAGAATGTTGATGCTCCGCGAAGGCCACGTCCGCCTCCAATCCGAGCGAAAAACCCCTTACTACTCAGTGCCAAACAAACGACACCGTCGTTGCCAACTCTTCAATCCCTACCCACACACGGCTATCAGCCGTTTCGACGCCAGTGGGGGGACAAGCGGCCTATTCAATTGCCGGCAGCGCCGATAGGATGTCGCTACGAGCACCCCGACACCCCGAAACGCAAACCCACCCGGAAACTCTTCAACGATCTTCGCCCGATAAGGTCAGCCTAATCCATCCCCCCCCACGCTTGCAACAAAAAAATGGAAAAATTTACCATTCGCTGCTGCCAGTGTCACTTTAACTGCGAACTTGCCGCCATCAGGGTCTGATTCCACGGGTGATTTCTTAAACAACGGACCGCCCATAACGGCTGAACACAGTTCGCATGGGCGGGTCTAGTTGGCGCATCCGATAGATATTGAATGTTGCGCGGGCGAGCGATTTTCCGCCCGAGCGAACTGAGCCGTAAACCCCGAAAACCAGTCCGGCTTCATGGAGGAAGCGGGTGGCATTGGCTTGTCGTTCCATTCGCATAAATTTCGCCCAAATCTACGCTGTTGCTGCTGCCACGGTTCTCGCCCTACCGCAGCCTCACGGCCGCGCTGGGCCGCCGCCAATCGAATTTACCCATATTCCCGCAACCGATGTACAATCAGACGGTCCCGAGTATGATTTCCGCATCAGCCGCTTGGAAATCCGCAACGACCAGTTCGCTGCCTTCCTAAATGACGCCTTGGCGAACTTGGCCAATCCCCGAGGCCAGTATCTCTATTTCGATCTCGGTTCCGGGGATGCTCACATCCATACCGACGTCGTCGGGCAAACCGGCGTCAACGGAACCGGAGCGATACTCTTCGACGCCTCCATAAACGGTCGCATTGCCTACGTCGAAGGGCAATTCGTCGTCGTTGATCCTCGCTTTGCGACGCATCCCGTCACGGGTGTGACCTGGTTCGGCGCGGTGAAGTTTTGCAATTGGCTAACCCTAGCCGGCGGACTTGAAGAGGACGAACGAGCCTACGCGGAAGCACCGGCCTCGGCATTGAACGGGTGGCGCCCGGTCACCATCGCCGCCTCCGAATGGGGCGTCCGCGACTTGACGACCGGCGAGCGCGACGCCTTGCTGCAAAAACTCGGCTTTCGGCTGCCCATGGACGCCGGCTCAGACGGTGCCAACCCGTACAACGAATGGTACAAGGCCGCCGCCGCCCGGCGGAACGTCGACGGCCAGATTTTCTTCGACGCGATCTATGGATTCGGCCGCGACAATCCGCCGACGCCGCTGGATGCCAACTACCTGGGAAGCGGCGATCCCTTTGATCCCGGCACGACTCCCGCAGGGTTCTACGACGGGGTCAACTTGCTCGCCGGCGACACGGTCATGAGCGACACCGGTAACGCCTACGGTTTGTATGATCTTTCCGGCAACGTCTGGGAATGGCTTCAAGACCAATCGACGACCGACCCGCTCCAACGGCGAAACCGCGGCGGCTCGTGGCAAAGCGTCGCCGACTCGCTGAAGCTCATCCCCGGTTCGCGGCGTAGCCCATCCACCGCCGCCTCCTCGACGGGGTTTCGAATCGTCCAGCGAGTTCTTGATGCCGTCATGGTAACGCCCCAGGCCGACTTCGGCGCCGCAGGCCCGTGGGGTGGACCCTATGATCCCCCTCCGGGTAACTCGTTGATCTACCGGCTGACCAATCTCGTGAATGAGCCGGTGGACTTCGCGGCCGCGTCGCAGGAACCTTGGGTCACGATAGCGCCCGACACGGGGACGATTCCAGTAGGCGAATTCTCCGACGTGCACATCTTGATCGCTCCAGACTGCGCCGACATTCTTCCCTCCGGGGAGCAGGTCGCAACACTAAACTTCTCTTTCGGCCCGGAGCTGAAAACCATCGGGCGTTTGATCCGCCTGACCCTGTCCGAACCGCTCACGCTCGCCGCCGCGGAGGACTTCGATGCGGAGATGATTTTCGGCGGAATTCCGCTGCCTCCGTCCCGGGATTACGTAATCGAAAGCGCCTCCGATCGAACCGTCGAATGGTCGGCCCATTGGGTGGACGTCTCCGTTCCACCGAGCGGAGTGCCGTGGCTAACGATCAATGGCGGGCCGTGGGCGTCCGGCGAAATCCCACCCCATGCGACAACGCAGCTGACCATGACGATCGACCCCGTCACGGCGGCGGCGCTCCCCGCGGGTGCCCGGCAGGCCGAGGTAACCCTGCTCGACGAATGTACGGGCGCTGAAATCGTTCGTTCAGTGACGCTTCGTGTCACCGCTCCCTTGTCCTTGACGCCGACCGACGAGTCGATTTCGAGCGGAGTGTTCGGCGGCCCCTTCCAACCACCCGAGCATGCCTTCGCCCTGACCAACGTGACGGACGCGCCGCTCGACTGGACCGCGACCCTCTGCGCCGATGCCGCGACCTGCACCGCGCCCCCCGCTCCCGCTTGGCTGAGTCTCGACGTGACCGACGGCACGTTAGCGGCAAGCGATCACGTGGTCGTGAACGCGGCCCTCACCGCAACGGCCCAAACGCTTGATGTCGGAAGACATTCTTTGCTCGTTCGATTCGCAACCGGAGAATTCACCATCGACCGAATGGTGACGGTCGATGTCACCGGATTGCGGCTCGAACCCGGTGACGACGGAGAGTTTCGCGGTCCGCTCGGCGGTCCCTTCCAACCCGCTTCGATCCTCTACACCCTTAGCAACGCCGGGCTCCAAGAAATGTTCTGGTCGGTGACGGTCGTGCTGGAGCCGCCCTCCACGCCGGCCTGGCTGGAGGTTTCGCCGACCAAGGGGACCATCCTCGACTTCCAAGGCGTCGCCGAGGCAACGGTGAGTCTCGCCCCCCAAGCCGCCGCCCTGCCGACCGCAACCTACGTGGCGGAGATTACCTTCGACGCCAACGCGGCCACGGCAACCAGGCGTGTCACGCTGAACGTCGGCGTCGCCGTCCCCAACCTGACGGTCCTGCCGCTGACTGACTTTGAGGCCGCCGGACGTACCCAAGGCGCGATCGCTCCCGCCTACGCCGTCTACCGACTGACCAACGTCACCGGGCATGAGACAGGCGCCATCGATTGGCAGGTATCGACCGATCAACCTTGGTTGGCGATCAACGGCAGCCCGGCGGCTTCGGGCTCGCTTCCTATGGGGGCGGTCGTCAACATCGTCTTGGCCATTGACCCCCCCGCGCTTCCGCGGCTTGATCCCGGCGTCTCTGAGCAGCGCTTCGACGCGGTCGTGACTTTCAGGGATTTGACCAACAAGGAAGACGCTACCCGACGCGTCTCACTCACGCAGGTCGCCCCCCTCTTCAACCTCGATGAAGCCGGCGTTCCATCGACAATCCATCAGCCTGCGGGACCGGAATACTCTTTCCTCATGGGTCGATTCCACGTCACGAACACGGAACTCGTCGCTTTTCTCAACAATGCCCTCGCCAACCCCGACCACGCCAGGGGCCGTTACATGTTCTTTCATACCACCACCGGCGACGTCTACGTCAACGAAACCGAAACCGGGCAAAGTGGCGATGAACTCGGCGACCGAAACGCCAAGATGTTCTCTCCGATCGCTTCCGGTCAAATCCGCTTCTTCAATGGCCGGTATGAAGTCGTGACCGCACCTGTCGACTACTCACTCCATCCCGCCGCCGGCGCCAGTTGGTTCGGCGCGACCAAGTTTTGCAACTGGTTGACCCTGGAACAGGGAATGTTGCCCCGCGAGCAATGTTACGTCGAAGACGCCGACCCCAAGGTTTGGCGCCCCGCGTCCGTCAGCGCCGCGGATTGGCTGATACGGGACCTTACGGACCAAGAGCGCGAAAACCTCGTCATGGGCTACCGAGGCTATCGTTTGCCGATGGACGACGGCTACAACAATCCCATGCCGACCGTCGACTCCGCCGACGACTACAACGAGTGGTACAAAACCGCCGCATGGAACGACGCACTGCATCAGAACACCCTCTTCGGCTTCGGACGCGGCTCGCTTACCGGGGCCGACGCCAATTTTCGGTGCAGCGGCGACGGTTTCGAGAATGTCGCCGACTGCCTATCCGGCGGCACGACGCCGGTGGGCTACTACGACGGCACCGTCAAAGCCGACGCCTTCGCCACCGGGCCCAACGCCAATTCCTTCGGCCTCTTCGACATGACCGGCAACGTCCACCAGTGGCTGCAAGGTCGCTACGCCCCGCCCAATACCATCGACCGCCGCACCCTCCGCGGCGGAAGCTGGAACGATCCCGTAGCCGCAGAAAGCCTCCGCTCAACTTCGCGGACGCTGTTCGCCTCTCCCTCCACCACCAGCAGCCGGATCGGGTTTCGAGTGGTCCGCACTCCGCTCCCGTCCACCGCCGACTTTGACGCCGACGGCGATGTAGACTTGTTCGATTTCGCCGCATTGGTCGCCTGCCCCACCGGGCCCGGCGGACAATCATCTTCCCTTTGCGTAGGTTTTGACTTCGACCACGATGGCGACGTCGACCTCAGCGACGTTGCGGTATTCCTCAATCGGCTGACCATTGCCCCTCCTTAACGACGATTGGCGGAATGCGGACTGGCTTTCCACGCTTCCGCGACCGTTCGCCGCCGGCGCTACGCTTTGAACAGGACCAGCAACGACTCCCTCGGTGCAACGTACCCAAGCCGCCCGAACTTGCGCCGGGCCCCCACCAGATCACGAGCCACACGAATCGTCCCCACATGGAAGCCGCATCCCTCGGCGATTTCGGCCACCATCAAATCCGACGGCACGTAAACATCTTTGATCCTCGCCCCACCGACCACCATCCAGCATACCCCGCCCGCCGCGAGCACCCGATGGCACTCACTCAACACCAGCGTCATGTCTTCGACGTATCCACGAGCTACGCCCGCGAGTTTCTCCTGCCCGATCTTGCCGAGCCATTGGGCCGCCTCCTCAACCGAAGCGATCCTTGACGGTTCGCCATTACCGCGACCGCGAGGACTCGCCCGAACCTGCGCCGCGCACTCTTCCCCGTCGTACCAATAACCGTACACCGTTTCGTATGGACCGGTGATATGCGCGTAATCATGCCGCGAGAGGTACGGCGGCGAAGTGAGAATCGCGCCGATCGCGCCGTTGTCGATCGTGGTAAGCCGCCGCGCATCGCCCACCTCTACCCGGTTCAGCGATTTAAGGGGATGGAACAGATCATCGCTCATCATCGCCGCGACTTCGGCGAGTTCGACCTCCAGCGGCCTGGCGCCTCGGTTTACCCGGCCTTCCGTCGTATGCTGTCGACCCACCGCGAGCATCAACGCGGCGCGATGCACGGGCAACTTGACCCGATCCGCGACCTCTTGCCACATCGACGCCCCGCTCGTATCGGGCAGCAGCGAAAACTCTTGCTCGAACTTGGCCATCGTTAAAAACACCAGCGCCGAAACCGCCTCGACCCCCACCGCGTATACCCCGTGCCTCGCGCATTCCACTACGCACGTTCCCGATCCGGAGAAGGGATCGAGGACCGGACGCGCCGTCCACTCTTTCGGAGTTCGTGGGTTTTCGGCCAGAAACTGCCGCACCAGACCCGGCGAAAATCCCTGTTTATAGGCAATCCAACGATGAAACGGCTCTCGACGCCCTCCCTCGGCCGTCACCAACGTCGCCAGCCCTTGACAAATCGCGGACGCTTCGCGTCCCGTAGCGGCGAAGCCGCGCGATTTGTCAAGGGCCAGGCGCGGCTCGACCGGAAGACGATCACGCCAACGACGTTCCAACGCTTCCCGCGCCTCCGTCGGTTCCCCCGACGCCGCAATCGCCGCCGCCTTTCGACCTCGCCGTCCCATGACTGACGTTCACTCGACAGGAAAACTATTGGGGGCTGATTCTGAACAACACCTTGACCGTCTCCGGCCGGCGGACCGCCTCGAACGCCGCGACGGCTTGTTCGATCGGGAACGTTCTTGTCACCAGCGGTCGGACATCGACCGCCTTGCGCGCCAATGCGTTGAGTGCTTCGGGAAACGGCCCGCACCGGCTGCCCAACAAGCGCACCTCGTTCACTACGATCGGAGCGAGGTTGACCGGCGTGGCGTGAGCGTACGTGCTCTTGAGCACAATCGTCCCGCGAGGCCGCACCAACTGCATCGCCAGCGCCAGCCCCTCCGTCGCGCCGCTACACTCCACCACCACGTCCCGATCCTGCTTGGGCAGGAGCTCATCGACATGAATCGTCTGAATGCCCCGCTTTTCGCACAGCAGCAGCTTTGCCGCATTGCGACCCACCACCGTGAGCCGACACCCCGTCGTCGCAAGCACCTGCGCCACAAGCAGCCCCAACCGCCCGGAGCCTACGACGCTCGCGTTCATCCGCGGCTCGATGGGACACTGGGCGAGCACCTGATAGGCCGCCGCCAACGGCTCGACGAACACGGCCTCTTCATCCGACACCCCGTCCGGCACGGAGTGCAGATTGTGCTCCGCCACGGACACCAGATCGGCAAAACAGCCGTCCCGCCCATCAATTCCGATCACCGTCCGCTTCCGGCAATGGTTCGACAGACCGGACGCACACATCTCGCACGTGCGACAGACGCAGTTGATCTCGCAAACCACTCGCCGCCCCCGCCAAGTCGGCGATCCGCTGACAACCGTGCCGACAAACTCATGGCCGGGCACCCCCCGGAAGTTCATGTACCCGTCGAGAATTTGCAGATCGGTAGCGCAGATCCCCGCCCAGTGCACCCGCACCAGGCACTCCCCCGCCGCCGGCTTGGGGTCGGGATACGTTGGTTGAAACGAAAGCGTGCGCTCAAAGACTATCGCTCTCACGAAACTCGTCCTGAGTTGCGGGGGCAGGCCCGCGCGCGCTTACGGAATAATCGGCGCATCGACCGGGCTTTCGCTCGTCCGCGGACCAGTCGTTTTTTGTTGCGCGGTCCACAGCACGTTGAAGCGCGGTAGTCTCATCCACTCCACGTTTAATTTCCCCCCCTTAAAGGTCATCACCGCCCGTCCGTCGTACCCAAACACTTGCAGGATCGGGACGGTCTGCGCCACGATCACAGGCCCCTTGCCGTCCCGAAGTTTGGCCGCTGACGATCGGTCCAGCCATTCCAAGCGAATCATCTTTCGTGTCCCCACCGGCGGGATCTCCGGTTCGAAATTGAGGGGCATTACCCCGTCGGCGCCGATTCGGCGCTCGTAGTTGTTCGCCTGCCAGCGAAGTTGAGCCAAGGCAAAGCGCTGCCGGCGAAAGTCGCCCAGGCCCAGGATAAACGCCACCAGCGCAGCGCTAGCCACACAAAGCATCACCGCCGTGCGGGCGATATCTCTACGCGGAGGTTTCGGATTCAAACCGCCACCGGGGAAAGCAAATTGCACAGCCGTCCACTTACCATGCGGCGCGAACGGTTCGTCGGATCTCTCTTACTCATCCTCTTCTGGGTCGATCGCTGTTTGGTCCGCGCTGGATGCCAGCGCTTCGAGCGCCGAGATGGGGTCCACCTCCTCGTCGGACATATACACGTGTTTGGACGTCCCAACCCGCGACCCGCCCCGCTCCGCACTCTTGCCCGAAGGCAGTTTCGTTTTGATTTTCAGTATTTCCTTGTCGCTCGGCTCGCCGTCGATCTGCACCGTAAAAACCACCGGCCCGATGACGATTTGGTCGCCGGCCTCAATGTTTTCTTCGGTGATGCGACGGTTATTCAGATACGTACCGTTGGCCGCGCCGAGGTCCTTCAAGGCGGCGCTGTCCTTTTCCACCACGAATTCCGCATGGCGACGCGACACCACGGCCAACGGAATCCGGATCGTGCAATCGTCCTTCCGGCCGATGGTCGTGGTTCCCGGAGCAAGCGGAAACTCACGGCGAGTGCCGTCCTCACGGAACATGATGAGTTTGACATTCATCGAAGCCCATTTACCCCCGGCAGCCGCCACACCGTCGTCAACAACCGCGGACCAGTCATAGGCGCACCGTTCACCGCGCACTATACTCGACGATGAAGGGGCATTCAAACCGCCAAGGAACTACCCGCCGCGCAACCGTTAGAATAGGACGGGTTTCTTATTCATGGCTTGGCGACACACCGCTAGCTGCCCAATGTGCCAGAATTGGTGCGTTCCCTGCAAGCCCCACATCGACCCCATCGTGGGAAACGCCGACTTGCTCCCCCATGGGGAGGGATCGCCCCATTGGCGTTCGTCGTACTTGGTGATCGCTTCGATGGTGTGCGCCCGGCTGTTGCGGAACAGCTCATCGATCTGTTTCCGGGACGGGTACTTCGACGCATCGGCCACGCATGTCGAACCGCCCTTGAAAAGCTCATGGGTGGCCTCGGGAATGCGCTTAGGAGCCCCCGTGACCTGCGAAACAATCGAGTCCTCCGAGCAGGCCACGTGACCCAACAGCCAAGCCGCATGGTTGCCTCCCTCCACTGGCGGCTTGAAGTATTCCGCGTCGCTCAACTCCGCCGTGAGCTTCTCATATACATATTGCCCGCTCCGCAATTGATCCAAAATGACGTCCTTCGCACCGGCCATCCGCCCAACCTCCTTTTCTCGGTCCCAACCTTTACTCACGCTAGCCCCGACTCTATCGCTACGTTAGGTACATTCTCTCCCGCAACCGCCGCCGCCGCAACGCCGCCCTGCTTACTCACACTCCGGACAAGTCCAGGCTACAATTCAAGGAAACGAACACGGCACGGGCGGTTTTCCTCCCGGCGCTTGGGTCTGGCAAGGTTACGAAGCCTGGATTTTGGCGATCCACTCATCCATGAACCACGACTCCCGTAGTCCCCTCGCTCGCCGTCCCACCGTCCCCATCCTGATCGTCATCCTCGCCGCCGTCGTCATGGGACTGCCCACGCTCCGCGGCGGATTTGTCGGCGGAGACGATCACCGTCTCGTCCTGAACCACGTTTTGGTGAATCATCCCTCACTCGCCCACGCCGTACAACTTTTTACCATCGTCCACCGCGATCTTTACCAACCGCTGCCCCTTTTGACGTTTTCCGGCGAGTTCGCGATCGCCAATGTCCTAGGCGCGTTCGACGGCGGCATCGAAGGCGGCGCTTGGCTCTTTCACCTCACCAACGTGCTCCTCCACGCGTTTAACACCCTCCTTGTCTGGCTCCTGGTTCGAATGTTTCAGCAGAGAATCGGGGCTTCCAACATCGCCGTCGCAACAGTCGCCGCATTGCTTTTCGCCGTCCATCCGTTCCAAGTCGAAGTCGTCGCCTGGGTCAACGGCCGCATGATGCTCCTTTCCACCCTCTTTGCACTTGCCTCGATCCTCACCTTTTTCAGATGGCTCGAGGCTTCTAGATTTCGCTATGCGATCCTAACCCTCGTATTCGTACTGTTTTCCTCGCTTAGCAAAGTCCGCGTCGGGCTGCCGCTTCTATTGGGCCTCGCGGCCCTGATCCAAGGTCAAAGACTACGATCGCGTTTCTGGTCTCTTTGGTTGCCGTGCGCCGCCCTCACCGGCGGGTTTGTATGGATCAACATCGATGCGACGGCCGGCGCCGACTTATTCGCAGAGGGCGCGGAGAACCTTCGAGGCCCCGTACTCGTCCGGGTGCTGCTGGCATTGGCGTTTTATTTTCAACATCTGGTTTGGCCGGTCGGTTTGACGAGTTACTACCCCACACCGCCTGAGGTTCATTGGTCCGACGCATCGACCGGCGTCGCCGCAATCATCGTCGCCTTCAGCGCCGCCGTCCTGGCCCTACTCTGCCGAACGTCGCGCCCCTGCCGTTGGGGTGCATTGTGGTTTTTCATCGCCGTCGCGGACACGCTGCCTTTTATTCCCGCCCGTAATATCCTCGCCGCCGATCGCTACATGTATCTTCCGATCGTCGGACTGTTGTGGTGCCTGGCCCTCGCCGCGTGCGACGCCTACACCCGCCGGCGAATCCGATCAACATCGAGAACGCCGAGAATCGCCGTCGCCTCGGCATCGTTGCTGGTCCTTTCCGCCATGATCGGCCAGAGTTGGTTCACCGCGAAGTGGTACAACACGTCGTTGCTCAAGACCCGACGCGTTGCCGACTGCTTCCCCAACGAGCCGCGCGTGTGGGAGAAGCTCGGCTGGTGCTACTACCAGGCCGGAGACTACGACAAAGCCAGCGAGTGCGCCCGCCGCGAACTTGCCTTTGACAATCCCAGCGTCCGAAGCGGCGCTTTCCAACTGATGGGATTGTCCAGCCTGAAACAGGGAGACCATGACGAAGCCCTGCGCCTGCTTCATCTTGCACTGGAGATCGATCGGGACCGCGACATCGGCTTGTACCGGCTGGCGACCGCCTACGATGACCTCGGGCGTCTCGACGAAGCACTTTTTTATTACGAAGCAGCCGCCGAGGCCGCCCCGCTGCACAACCCCACCCTCTATCATCTCGGTGTTGCGTACCGTCGAGTTGGCCGGAATGCCGACGCCCGGACCGCCTTTGAACGGCAGCTCGCCAACAATCCTTACGATGTCTCCGCCGTCAACGCTCTTGTGGAGTTGGATATTGAGCTTGGCACGCGCGGGGCCTTTCTCGCCGCCGAACGGCGCCTCTTGAACCTGCTTCGGGACCTTCCCCATGAAGCTCCCTTGCGAATCAATCTCGGCGTCGTGCAATATCATTTGGGCCGGATTGACCAGGCCATCGACGCCTATACCCAAGTTCTTCGCCGCGACCCTAACAACGTGACCGCGGCTTTGAACCTTTCCCAATTGGGCTTATCAGGCGACATCGACCGGGCGCAAGCCGCCGGCGCCGCCCTCTCCCGCGCAACCGACGCCTTGCCGACGGTCAACGCCGCCCTGGCCTACGCCGCCCTTGGTGAAGGCCGCTTTGACGAGGCCGTTTCCCGAGTGGCGACGCTCGGCCGCGATGACAACGCCGACGACGCCCGACGCCTTCTCCTGGCCGCCCTCGAACGCTTTGACCAACAGCGCCCCGACGTCCCTTGGACCCTCGGCCTCACCGCCGAGCTTTTATTCGCCGACGGTCAAACCCAGGCCGCTGCCGCGTTTTTGGACCTCTTCCAGACCCGGTGCGGCGCACCCCAATGTCACGATTACGCCCGATCATTAAGCCGACGACTCTCTCCTACGCCGACCTTGGTCCCCAAACCAATAAACAGTGTGCCTTAGCTACCGGACCTAGAGCCCATGTCGTTGCAGTTGGGGCGGTTCAGGGTCCCCACGCATCGGCAAGACTTGCCCGCATATCGTAGGTTTTCGTGGTGCGTCTACTCGCCCGTGCCGTAGTGGCACACCGACCGAGGTGAGGGAAAGAAGCAGAGCGTCGATTCCCAGTCACGGGAATCCCAAGCTCGATGCACTTCCAGTGGTCGATAGGGGGTCCTTCTCGGCGTTTACGATCGCGTTCCGCGCTAGTCCCGCTCTCGTTGGGCTCATCATCCGTTCTGCGCTCACGGATGATCCGGCGGCCTCTTCTCCCTTCTTGCGTGCCTAGCGCCGATGCGCCGTCCGCTCCCATGCCGGGTCGCTCCCCACAGATTGGAGGAAAGAAGGGATGATCTCGCGGCTGCCTCAAATCGCATTTGCTCGGCGTCGAGCCGTCGTCGCCGTCCAGGCTCTCCTTGCCGTGCCGGTCCTTTTGGGGTGCGTGGCACTTTCGGTAGACATCGGATATGTATACGACCTTCGCGGATCCATGCAAAGCGCGGTGGATGCATCGGCCCTGGCCGGCGCCTCCGCTTTGCAGGTCGCCTTCGGTCCGCCAAGACTGCGGGCGATCGAGTATGCCTCAAAAAACTACCTCGACCGTAGTATCGTTGAGGCTAGCGAGCTTGATATCACCATTGGAAACTGGGACGGACTCAACGAGAGGTTTGTTCCCGCTTCGGAGTTGGATGGATTCACCCCTAATGCGATTCGTGTCGGCGGTCGACGACCGGAAATCCCCTTGTTCTTCGCCCGCATCATGGGCGACTCGGGCACCACGGTGAATAAATCGGCCACCGCGGTACAAGGCGCCGGGCATTGCATGGGCATCTGGGGCCTGGACGACGTGACCGGGACCGGCGGCCTCTTTACGGACAGTTACGATAACCGCCAGGGCGCATACGGGGGAGCGAACATTCGCTCCAACGGCGACATTTGCAGTTGTCGCGACATGACCTTTGGCGGGGACGTCGAAATCTACGGCGACACCATTTACGGCGAAGGATACGACTTTACATTACTTGGCACGACCTACGATATCTGGGGCATGGTCGATGACGCACCCTGCCAACTCACTCCTCCGGAGTTCGACATGATCGGCGCCTCGATCACCAACGACAACTCCGACATCCCTCAGACCGACGGCGGCAATAACCCGTTTCGCGGCCCCGGCAGGTTGTTTCTCTCCGGCAACGACAATCTAACGTTGCCGCCGGGAACATACTATTTCAGCTCCCTACAAATCGAATCGTTCGCCACCCTTACCGTCACCGGCCCGACCGAAATCTACATCGCCGGCAATGTTTTGCTCGGAGGCGGCGGGATCATCAATACCACTCAAATCCCAGAAAACCTAAAAATTTACGGAACGGGAACCACCATGTCCTTCGCGGGGACGTCCGACTTCTACGGCGCCATTGTCGCCCCGGAGACCGACTTGAACTTCCTTGGGACCGCATCCTATTACGGCGTGGTCATCGGGCAAACGCTTGATTTTCGAGGCACGACCAACATTCACGTCGAGGAGTCTCTCATTGCCGACCTGTTCGGGCTGGAGGCCGCCGCTCCGGTGCTCGTGGAATAGATTGAAGTCGAACCGGCGACCAGCACACCGCTATCCCCCTTGGCCAGGATCGGCCCGGAACGGTAATAGAAAACACAAGACCCCGGTCGCCCTCGCACGCAAGGACGACCGGGGGCATTGCTCGATTCGGAATCGCCTAAACCGTTACGCTTTCAAGCGTCGCCGCGTCACCGCGGGCAGCGCGACGCCCAACAAACACCCGAACATGCCCATTAACAGGCCGACTCCGCAGCCAACGGGGGCCGGACGCTGGGCGGCGCTATCCGGCGGATCTTCCGGCTCCGGACGCGGCGGCGGCGGTTCGGGCGGCGGCGGCTGCGACGGTTCGGTTACTTGGATGCTCTGCGGCTCGGAGGGGGACCCTTCCGCATCTTCGCTGTCCCGCACCACCAATTCCACCGTGTACTGCCCCGGCGTCGAAAACACCTGCGTGACGGTCGGTTCCGGACCAAACTTCGTCTCCAGCAGCGCCCCGCTTTGCCGGAACCGCCAAATGTACGTGGTAATGGCGTCGCCGTCCGGATCGAACGAAAGGCTCCCGTCGAACGTCAACGTCAACGGTGCCGAGCCCGTGCGCGGCCCGGTCGCGATCAAGGCCACCGGATTGCGGTTGGCGCCTATCCGCAGGATCTCCACCGTTCGCGTCGAGTCCGTCGAAGCGTTCTCTTGGTCTCGTACCGTCAAACGAACAACGTAATTACCCGGCGATGCGAAAGCGTGCGTCGCCCTCGGGTTCGAGGTGAACTGCGTCTGAATCCCGTCGCCGAACGCCCAGCGATAGAGAAGCTCGTCGCCTTCGTCCGGATCGGTGGAGTTGCCGGCATCAAAGGTCACCGCCTGGTCCTCAAAGGGTTGCAAAGGGGTAAACGCGAAACTCGCCGTCGGCGGTCGGTTGGTCGTGGGACCCGGCGGCTCTTGACTTAGGACCGTCACGGTCACCCCCCACGACGCCTCTCCCCCCTTTAGGTCCCGCACGACGGCTTTCACGGAGTAGGTCTTGAATGTAGCGCCCGCCGGAAGCGTAAACGTATGCGGAACGCTCCCGTCAGTAGCGGGCGGCTTGCCCGTCTTGGCCGGATACTTTTCGTTCGCCGATCCGTCGCCCCAAGTCCACTCCACTTCCAGGGTGTCGTTTTCAGCGTCCGTCGAATCTTTCGCGTTGAAGGTCACCGTCAGCGGGCTGACGCCTTGTAATACCGTCGGTATGGTGGTGACTCTGGCCACCGGGTTGCTGTTGCCCACTCGGATGGCCAGGGAAGCGGTATCCGACTTCCCGCCCGCGTCCGTCACCTTGAGAACCGCGGTAAACTCGCATGGGCAACCAACCGTGCATGCTCGCCCCGTCGTCGTGCAGGGGCAAGTCGCCGTGCAGTTGGTCGCGTCCGCGTTGGAGTTCACCCGCGAATAGGTGTGATCGGCCTCACGCAAGATTCCCGGAACTCCATCGTCGTTGGCGCCCAAACCGTCGCCGTAGTCCCACTGATAGATCAGTTGTTCCGACGGCGTCTCGGTATCGCTCGATTCCGACGCGCTGAAATGAACGTTCAACGGCGCCGGCCCGCTCGTGGGCGTCGCCTTGATGACCGCAGTCGGAGAATTGTTTGTGACCTCGATATCCAAAGCCGTCTCGCCGAATCGACCGTTTGCCGCATTCGTCGCCCGCAGGGTAACGGTGTACGATCCTCCGTTCGGATACGTATGCGATACCTGCGCCCCGCTCCCCGTTTGCCCGTCGCCGAAGTCCCATCGGAACGTAAGCGGCTGACCGTTCGGATCGGTTGAATTGCGGGCGTCGAAATCCACCTCCAGCGGCGGCGGCCCGGATAGCGGCGTCGCATCGATGACTGCCGTTGGATCTTCTCGAATTTGCCCGTTGCGGATCGTCGCCGCGGCGCTCGGCGCTGTGATGCCCGTCGTCGTGAACGTAAAAGTATCGCCCAACGCACCACCTGCCTGGATCGTAAACTTCACCGCTCCGGCGACTGACGTATACAGGGTACCCGTCGTCGCGCAGCGTGTGGGATTGGCCGCACAAAGCGCCGCGCTGGGCTCTTCCGGAGGTAAAGGTTGGGTCAACGAACTGCTCACGAACCATTTGCCCGCGCTCGCATCGACGCACTCAATGACCCACGTTTCCGAGCGGGACGTCCCCTGGTGCGTGACCGTCGTACCGGAAACCGTCGTTGTGTTGACGCCAACGGCTCCTAAGCTCGCGCTGCCGAGATTGTTGCGTCCGGCGCGGGGCCGGGTCAATGCGGATTCCGCCCCGTCCGCACCAATCCCCGGAATCAGGTCGGCGAAGATGAAGTAGCGTCCGTCGGGTACTCCGGCGATATTCCAGTTGATGCTCAAGTCGTTGGGGCCGGACGTCGTTTTCTTGATCTGTGGCGAGATAAACGTCGAGCCGGAAAAGTCCGGCGTGCCCGTATCCTGCTTCTTGTAATAAAAGCGAATCGACGTGCCCCCATAGACGTCGTTGGCTTCAGATCGGATCTGGTATGTGCTGCCCACCGTCACGCCGCCGGGCGGATCGACGAATTTCAAGCTCGGTATGCTCGTGGGCGTCCAATTGAAGGTAACCCTGGTCGCCCCAGCTTGATCGGGAACGACGTCGAGAATATCCAGCCCGGTGCACGCTTCGTCCGTGTACCACTGGCTGGCGGGCTGCGTTGAGCAGTCGAAGGTCGTCTGGTCGGTCGCCCCGGGCCAGGGGTCGCCGCCGTCGCCGCACGCCGCATCCAGGCCGGGGCCCGCCTCCAGTTCATGGAGCCCATCGGCCTGGATGATCCGGTACGCAGGGCGCAATCCACTGCGCTGCTGAAGGGCAATCGCATCGCGGTTCGATGGGCTGAGGGCGTCCGGGTCTGCATGTACGATCAACAAGCCATCCCCCGGCATTCGCTCGTCAAAACCGTTCCCCGCAGACCAAAAATACATCTTTTCCTGGGGTCGGTCTTCGTTTTCAAGATAGTAATAGCTGTCGTTACGTACGAACTCCGCAGTGGGGAAGGTGATCGACTTATCCACGCCTGGTGTGAGAACCGAAGTGAGGTCTACAGTCTTGATCCACTCCGTACAGGCGGCCTCCTTCAGCGCCGCTATAGGATGCACCAGACCGCCCGTGGCCATGATATCCCACGCCCCGATCGGACAGTTCTCCACGCCACTTCGGTCTTGGGCGTCATAATCATACAGATCGGGCCAATTCTGCCACGAATGACCGTATTCGTGCGCGGCGAATGACGTGGCGAAATCGGCGATCGAGGAGATGTCCGTTTCACTCCCGCTCCCTAGTGTGTGCACAAGATTATGGAAGCGAATGTTCCAATTGAGCTTCGAGACCGGCAGGTTCGTCTCCGGAAAATCGGAGTCTGGGCACGTGCTTCCAGGACAATCGGAATCGGCGTTGCAGGGATTGCCTTCGTTGATCCCGCTCGTGCAGTTGACTACTGCGTCGAGCCCGTCTTCGTTGTGGATCGGACGGAAGGCAGGCTCTAACAACGGCAATCCGGGGTGAAAGGGCGGAATCAACACAATACCCGACAAAATCCCGGCTACGGTAACCGGCCCATAGCTCGTGTAAGGCACCGGCAAATCCGCAAGGTCGAGCGGACGGTAACAGCCGACAGCGTCCAGGACGACCCGATCCACGTAACTGTCGAAATCCAGGGTTTCGTCAAGGATCTCTATGCAGTCCTCAAGAATGCGGCTCCGGGCGTCGGCCTTGGTGGTTGCACTGTCCCCGGCAGTCGGACCTCCGAAAAGCCCTTGATAGCTTTCCGCGCCTTGGATGCGGACCTCGCCGAGGTCCAGGCGACCGTCGAGGTTGTAATCGCGGAAGCCAAGTTTGGCGTCCCCTGAAACTTGGGTCGCGTATGGGTGAGAACCATTTCGCGAACCCCAAGCATCCCCGTCGTTAACGTACTCTTCGCACGTACTCCCAGGACAATCGCCGTCGGCGTCGCAGAAACCGCCCACATTGATCCCACCCGCGCACTTCCCGTCGCCCCGTCGCCAGGTGAGTACTTCGATATTCAGTTGATTCCCGCCGTCGCGGCCGTTTTGCCCGTGGAGTCGTGCCGCATAGGGTCCCGCCGCGGGAATAATACCGTCCGGAGGTTCAAAAAAAGATGGATCGTTATCTCCGCGGTCATCCCCCGCAATCGAATAGCTGAATGGCGACGTGACCTCGCCGAGGTACTGATCGCCATCCATGTGGTACTTCGACGAAGGCAGATCATCGTGCTCCACAGGGCCGTCGTAGAAAATGACGGGGTTCAAGTCCTCGACCCCCCGCAATTGATCGGGCAGGACAGGTGTTTCATCCGGGAGGTCCCCGATCCAACCCGTGCCATTGCCGTTGAGACCGCCGCGGTTCGGACGGAACGCATTGGGACCGGGGGCCAGCGGCTTCATGAGCGGATCGTAGGGATCCAAGAGAGAGGCGCTTACACTACTGTCCCACGGGGGCGGAGTCGCGCCGTTGTACCGATCGCGCCAGGCTTGATTATACCACGCCGGCTGCGGCGTGATTCCGCCATTGCCCACCAACATCTTGGACGAACCCGCAGTAAGGGGCCCGGGCGGTTCGAGACGCAATACTGGAGTCAGATCAATCCAAGCGTCGGGTGGATCATACTGCGCATGCTCGCCTGCCGGGCAAACATCGGCCTGCGATCCGATGGTGCGATAGGGAAGCCCGTCGGCACACACCTTGTCCCTTGTCGACGTGAGCTTCTCCTTAGGATCATGCTTGCCGCCGAGCGGGCGAGCACTACTTCGCGCAATGACTGCGTCGGGGTTCGTGCCGGGATAATTAAAGCGGATTTGATCGCCTGAGGGCTTGCCGGGAAAGAAATTTTCGAACGGCTCGGCCACGTCCATTTCGTCGTTGCCATTCGCGTCGTGGAACTCGCAGCGCGGCAAGAGTGGTCGCGCGCCCCCGGCCGGGGGCAGGCACGCCGGCTTGCCGCAACAAGGATCGCGCTCTGGTCCGTCACAGTTGGTTGGTACGGTCTGCACGCAGCCGCTTGCTAGTTGCGAAGCGAGGAACTGGGCGGCGTCTGGAATGCCATCGGGCGTCTCTCCGGTGCACGAATTATCAACCGCGAACAACGGCAGCCGGTCTGAACCAGGGCTAGCAGCAAGGTCAATCGCATCGTCAATGAGGTTTCCATTGCTATCAACGATCGTGCCGCCGCCAAACGTCACCCAAGTTGTGGCCGGGCATGCCTTATCCGTCGTATCGGGTGTGGTCCCGAACAAGCCGTTGCACCCAACTCCTGTCGGATTGAGGGGACCCTTCGGGCCGTTCGGGCAGCAATCCGGCTTGTCATCCGGCTGGAGGTCATTGTCTGAGTCCAAGTTGCCGTCGTTGTCCGAGTCATCAAGGTAGACGCAACCGGGTTCATTGTCGGGAACGCCGTCGCCATTCAGGTCGATCCATGGACCCTTGAGGTCGGGAACACCATCCGCAGGCCGGTTGATGGGAAAGCCATTCTTGCGCCAGTCCCAAGCATTCGTGGACTCGTCATATCCGTCCCAAACGCCGTTGTTGTTCATGTCCCTAAAACGCTCGCCGGGGGTCCAGACAGCGCCCCCGCCGGATGTGGTCTGCCTACCTCCCTGGGCATAGTCCGGATCGGTGATCGGGCCACCGATATCAACCCCAACCATCGTCGCGGAGTTCGTGAACGGTTCTCCGCTGCCATAATGGTAGCCGGGATTACTGTTGAGGTTGACGAAAATGAACGGTGCCGAAATCGGCCACGGCAAAAGGATCCAATCCGTGACTCTTCCGGCCACGGTCACGTCGCCGTAGCTGATCTCCTTCCAGTATTCGGCGAATGAATCGATGTTCGGATCGGTCTTGTCAAAATATTGTCGGCGAATCAACTCCGGGCTGGGCAAGTCATCGTCACAGATTCGAAGGAACGGGTGACATGCCACATCGGGCTGAGGCACCTCGGCACAATCCGCGTCCGTGGAGCACGGCACGACGCAAACGTCCCTTCCAATATTCGCACGATTGGGAATGCCGCATACAAACTCGCCTCCGAGATCCCGGCAGTCAGCGTCCTCAACGCAGAACACGCGACCGTCCTTGGGCGAATCTGCAAGGGTTACTAGAAACTGCCGCTCCGCGGCCCAAGCGGTCTCCGTAAGCAGCAGCGGAACGGCGCTCGCCCCGGCGAGCAGACCCAGCGTCACCGCTCGAAACAACCGAGCCTTATTCTGATGCCATCTCATCTGACACGCACTCCCGTAATACCACCTTCGGCCTTGCCCGCCGCATCCAAGGGTCGCCCCCCGAAATCAGCAAACCTCCGCGAGGCCTTGGCATGCAGGCGGGCCTCGCCTCACGCTGTTTGCCGACACTCCCAATCGGGAAGCTCTTAAGGGGTTACATACCATCGGCGAGGGGAAGAGACCTAAAAGCGCCCCGAAAAACCGAATACCAGCCGCTCGCACCGCCCGACCCCTGGCGCGATCCCTTTCTCGGCGAGCAGGCAGCGGGCGGACTGCACCTCATCCCGACGAGTCATCGTATCGCTTCCGCTAAGTGTCTGTCAACAAAGTGCGGCACATCCCTCGGTTTCGGCTCGGCAAGCCCGTCATTATCGGCAACAGCGCCGTACCCATGCGGCGGCTTTCGCCCCCGACACGGTTACAGGCGCCGTCGTCCAGGCGAATACCTCCGCCGCCGGTCGCGAATCAGCCGGCCCGGAAATCACAGGAGCGATGATTCCCGGCATCACCCCGTCGTCACGGAGCCACAATCACTCGTCCGGTGGCGTAATCCGTCACCGCGGCGTTGAGTCCGTCGAAGATCGTCGCTCCAATGAAATAGGTGCCCGGAGGCAGGTCTGTCGGAAACGGAACGCTGGTGGTTGAAACCGGTAAGTTGGCCGCGATCGAATTGAATCCGTTGCCCACCTGGTCGTCGCCGTCACGGAACACCTCGATCGTCCCCGTCGCCCCTGGTTCGAAGACCTGGCCCACGAACTGAATGGTGAACGACTGATTGCTCTGAATGGTCACGTTTGTCGCTCCCGGCGTCGTGATAGTGATGGTCGGCGGCAACGGTACGCTTAATTCAGTGACGCGAATGATCGGCGTCGGAGTCGTAATCCTTGGGATTGTCACGATCTGGTCCGATTCGCCGTCGGCCACCGTGGCCGAAATCGACGATCCGCTGTCCGTCGCGGAGACGCCAAGTTGGTAGTCGCCGGGGATTAGGGAAAACGTGGTGAGCAGGAACGAGCCGGGGTTGCCCGAGCCGGTCGCCAAAGCGGTCCCGAGTTGATCGGCCGGAGCGATGCGCGAGTCCGACTCACTCAAGTAGAACAGACGCCACTGAACTGCTCCCTCGGGATCCTGGTTGTCGAAAGAGATAGTCACGTCCGTGCCCTGCGTCACCTCCGTAATACCTGGGGCCGGTTGAATGAAAATGGGATTCGGCGAGCCTTGAACCTGGATCACCGCCTGGCTCTCGGCGTCGTCCTCCACCCCGTTGAGGTTGAATTCAATGCCCACGCGAAAGTAACCGACGCCTGCCTCTTCGGGATCGAAGCTGAAAACCTGGAGGGCGCCAACGGCAAGATTCGTCGCCGTGATGACCCGCGGGCCGATGGGGGCGCTGTTAAGGCTCCCGTCCGCGACCGGCACGTAAAACCCTTGGACATCGGTCGCCGACTCGTCGAGGCTATAGAGGACCGATATCGGCGCCTCAAGGGCCGACACCCCGAAACCGGTGGTCGGACTAATAATCTCGGTCGTTACCACGCCGTTATCGTCGGGCGGATCGTCTCCGTCATCCGGCGGGGGTTGCTCACTCCCCAAGTTCCCACAGCCGGCGTTCAGGGCAAGGAAAACCATGCACAAGATCGCCCCGGCCTGTCGCGGGAGCCGACCCAACCGGCCGCTTTGAAACCCAATAACCATCCTCAAAACTCCGAACGCCGCAAGGGGCGAACGATCGACATCGAACCGTTCACCAGCCGACGGCGCGCTCCGGTCACCACCGAACTCAAAGCCGACCTTGAATCCCGCGTGTGCCGATGGACCATCCAAACCGCAGACCGGAATCTGCCATGAAGTTATACGGATACGCCAAGCGACCTGTCAACAAACTGAGACCACCCTGGTTTGAAGGAGAGCGTCGGTCGCCGGGAACCGGCTGGGCGACGCTTTGTTGATGGTCTGAAAGCACGATACGCGTTCTCCGAAGCCCACTTCCCGGGGGTCGCGGCGGAGAGCCTCACTTCCGCCAATACACCCCAATAACGTCATAGGCGCTCGGTGCTGAGGGGGGCGGGGACCGATCAAGGGAAAGCAGGGACTCATCGATTTGTACTTCGTAGCCATTCCTGTCCACCGTGGGAGTGCCGATGCGGGACTGCCGGGCGAGGTCCTTGGGGACCGGCTCGACGGCGCTCGCGTCCCGGTCGAAATAGCCCGCATCCAGGGGCAGGGCGGCGTACTCTCCCACATCCTTGCACGGTGCAGCATAGCAGCGTGGCCCCGTTCGTTCGCCGGTCGAATTGGTGCTAGAGAGCTGCTTGATTGGTTTTAAGTGAAGCGGAATCCGGGATGAGGCGTAAGGGCCTGGAGCAGGAAATGACAAGCTATGGCACTGCTCACAGAGCAGTGGCACACGTCGTCCACACCTTCGACCGTGCCACCCCGGCCCGGATACGGTGTGTCAACAGAAATCGTATTTTTATTTAACTTTCTTCTACTTGGACCAGAAATAGTCGGCTATAATCGAAGAACTAGGGGAAGTTAATGAGCCGCATATTCGTCCGCAAAGATCGACTGAGTCGGCAGTTGCGCGTAACCCTACTTGGCTTGGCGGCGCTCCTATGCGCAAGTGCGGCGAGCGCGGCGGGTGGTTCGGTGATTTACGTGCACCAACTTGCCAGCGGGCAGAATAATGGAAGTAGTTGGGCGGATGCTTTCATCGACTTGCAAGATGCGCTGGCGTCGGCCCAGGCGGGCGATGAAATCTGGGTCGCCGCAGGCACCTACAAGCCGGACCGAGGCACGGGAGATCGCGGAATCGCCTTCGAGCCGCCGGGAAACGTTTCGCTCTTGGGAGGCTTCGTGGGCTGGGAAACAGATCGTGAGCAGCGCGATTGGGTGAAAAATGAGACGGTCCTTAGCGGCGACCTCCTCGGCGACGACGACGTTAGCGCGACGGGTCAAAGCAACTGCTGCGATGTGACGCTGCAACCCGGGTGCGAGGACGCGGAGTGCGCCGCAATCGTTTATACCCGCCGTCCCCAATGTGCACAGAGTTGGGACCTGACCTGCGCCCTGATGGCCCGCGACTTTTGTTGCGAAGCCTGCCGCACCACCTATTGCGACAACAGTTCCAATGTGATCCACATGATCGATGTCCTCGGACCCGTTGCGTTCGATGCCCTGACCGTGCGCGGCGCGGATGGCGACGGGCTGGTCAGCGTGCGGTCCGGTATGACCGTCGACCGGTGTAGGTTCACGGCAAATGCGCAGGTGGCTCTTTTCACGTCGTTCGGGAGTGCGACCGTCGCGCGGTGTCGCTTTGTCGAGAATGGTTTGTTTGATGATACCTTGGGCGGGGGGCTTGGGGTTTGGAATGAGTACAATCAGGCCGTCGTCTCTGACTGCGAGTTCCTAGGGAATCGCGGCGCGGGCATGGTCACCAGATCCAGCGCTCCGATCCGCCGATGCACTTTCCGGGACAACACCGGCATCTCGTCGGCGCTGACCATCGTTGAGGGTGTCCCTATCATCGCGGATTGTGCGTTCATCGGCAATCGGAACGTCACTGGAGGAGCTGTTTCCACAGCGTACCTCACGAGTGTACGCGTGGACAACTGTGTCTTCATCGGGAATTATTCTGATTTTGACGGCGGCGCGATTTACTCGAACAGTGGGGGTGGACTGACCGTGGTCAACAGCCTTTTCGCGGGCAACTCGGCAAGAGGGGTAGGTGGCGCCATCAGCAACAATCTCGGAACGCTCCACATGTCGAATTCAACCGTATTCGGCAATCGGGCGGGAAACGAGGGTGGAATCGGTACGAACGACACCGAGCTGACTAATTGCGTCCTGTGGGGTAACGAAGATGACTTTGCGGGCTCGTCACAGCGTGCGCAGGTTCACTCGTTTGAGCCTCCCGGTATCCGATACTCGATCGTCCAGAACTGGACCGGTTCATGGGGCGGAGCGGGCAACAGCGGGGTCGATCCCATGTTCGTGGACGCGGACGGAGCGGATGACATTGCTGGAACCGAGGACGATGACCTGCGGCTATCGCCCGGGTCCCCGGCGATCAACGCGGGCGATCCAAACTCAACCGGGCTTCCGCCCACCGACCTCGACGGCCACGCCCGGGTGCTCTGCGACCGGGTGGACATCGGGGCCTACGAGTTCGGCATCGGCGACTTCAACTGCGACCAGTCCGTTGACTTATCCGACTTCGCCGCCTGGTCCTACTGCATGACGGGTCCGAGCACTGCTGAGACAGCAGTGCCACAGGGCTGTGAGGCCTTCGACTTCAACGCGGACCAGGCCGTGGACCTGCTCGACTTCGCCGAGTTTCAGGGTGTCTTCACCGTGCCGTGACCGCGAACGGCGGCGGAAAGCGACACCGATCTCCCGATGCTCACGGCGATTCGACCGACTTTCATGGCGTGCCCTGCGCAATCGGAAGTTCCAAGGGTATCGCTCCGGTCTAGCAAGAATCGGGGTACCCGTCAACGGTGCTAAATGGAGTTTTTCCCGCACCCCCACCTCTTTCACGCGAAAGGGATGGGGATCCGATGAGCACCATCCATCACTCCGTTCTAGGAAAAAAACGCTACGACGGGCCTGGCCCGTGGGTCTTGTCGCTGTCCGCAAGGCGAACGTGGACCGCCGGCAGCTTGACGTGGAACGTCGTTCCCTCGCCGAGGGTACTTTCGACTTCGATCACCCCGTTGAGTTCGCTGACGATTTTTTTCGCGGCGGCCAGTCCCAGCCCCGTGCCGCCGTGCCCCTTCGAGGAATAAAACGCGTCGAAGATTCGGCCTCGGTCTTCGGGCGGGATTCCCGGCCCGTTGTCGCCGATGGACAGGGTCACGCGGGCGTCTTTGGGTTGATATTTGGTGGAGATATTGACCCGCCCGCCGGAGGGGGGCGCCGCCTCGACGGCGTTGACGATGATGTTGTGGGCGACCTGGTGCATTCCCTCGGGATCCAGGGGAATGGCGGGCATTTCATCCAGTTCGGTGAGGATCATGACTCCGTGTTCGTCGCCGCGGCTCTGCACCAGGGCAATCACGTCCTCGACGATCTTATTCAACTGCGCCGATTCGATTTTCGGTTGGCGCTCTTTGCTAAAGGTCAGCATGTTCATGGCCAAGACGTAAATACGATCGAGGTTGCGGCGCACCATCGCCCATCCGGATTGGATGGCATCAGCGGTTTGCCGCTTCATGCCCAGTTCGACGACCTCGGCCCCGCCCTGCATTCCTTGGACGATGTTTCGAATGTGGTGCGAGAGGTAGGCGACGGCTTCGCCCGCCGCGGCAAGCCGTTCGGTCCGCACGCGAGACTCCAGCAGCCGTTGATTTTCGATGGCCATGCCGGCCAATCGCCCGATGGCAACGGCCAGCCGCAATTGCTCTTGGGTGTAGGTGTGGTGCGACATGGAGCAATCGAGGTGGAACACGCCGTGAATTTTGTCGCGGGCGATGATCGGCACGCAGATAATGCTGCGAAGCCCCAGGCGGTGGATGCTGTCTTGTTTGCTTTCCCCGGTGAAGCGGTCGTCCGTCATCGCATTCGCGCACAACACGCCCTCCTTTGTCTTCAGCACGTGGCCGATGATCGTCCGCGAGGTTACGATCTTGGGGCGTCGCTCCTTGTCTCGGCTACGGTAGCGGACCACTTGCGGGGTGAGCTTGGAGCCCTCGTCCGCGCCCATCAACAGCACGAGGTGGTCCACGATCAAGTTCTCGAACAAAACATCCGTCACTCGCTCGAGGAATGCTTCCACCGATTCGATGGCCCCGATGGCCTCCGCGATCTTGTAGACCACGTTCCAGGCGACCACGGCGTCCGCCGTCTCCGGCGGCTGAAGGATGACGCTCTCCTCCGATGCGTCCACCGAGGTGAGGATCGAGGATTCTCCTTTGGTCGCCGACGGGTCAAATTCCACCAGGTCGGCGATCCTGTCCGGACCGCTGAACGCCCCCACGTGCTCTTGTCCGGTGAACACCAAGAGCGTGCTGCCAACTTTGATTTGATCGCCGTGTCGAAGAGGCGTGGGACTGATCACCCGTTGCCCGTTGAGGTATGTACCGTTGGAGCTGTTCAAATCCAGGAGCAACCACGAACCGTTGTCGGGGCGGATTTCCGCGTGCCGGCGGGAGGCCGTTTGATCGGAAAGATGAATCTGGTCGGACGAGCGCCCGATGACCGCCGGCTCGTCCGGCGTCTGATAGGTCCGACCCTTATCCGGGCCTTGCAATACGTGCAATGTAGCCACGTCGAACGCCCCCGAGCGGAAATCTGCCTCGATTCGTGTCTGCCCGAACTAATCTGTATCGATCGGGCCGTCCAACCGGATGAACTGAACTTCCATCACGGTTCCATTCACGACGCGTAGCGAGAATCTTAGCGGGTTCCTCGTCCGATGTCAATGCCCAAGCCGTGCCGTTCAAGCCTTGATTCGATTGGTCTTGTTCCAACGCCAAATCCCGGGAGTCATTTCTAAAATCTCAAATCTGAAATTCAAAATGTTTTGTTTTCCCGGCGATGGTCCAGGGTTAAATGCTGATCGTTGCAAACGGCAGGCAGTGGTCCGCGCCCGGTTTCGCATAAAGTTGAGGGTGCATCACCTGCGCCAGAACCTCCAGGCTGTCCACAATTCGCGGGCCGGACCGGTTGAAGTAGGCGTTTCCATCCATCGCAATGACACGTCCCTTGCGAACGGCTGTGAGGTTGGTCCAGCAGGGATACGACGTGAGAATGCTCGATTCTTCAATCGTTCGCGGGAGATCGAACCCGCAGGGCATCACCACGATCACCTCCGGATCGTACGCCGCCACATCGTCCCACCGCGAGTAAGCACTTTTTGCGCCCCGCCGCGTGAGACCGTTCTGACCCCCGGCGATTTCCACCAACTCCGGCATCCAGTTCGCGGCGATCATCAGCGGTTCGATCCATTCGATGCAAGCCACTCTTGGCCGACTACCCGCCGCGAGGTGGGCGGACTTCGTACGAACGGCCTCGACCCGCCCGCGCAGTCCCGCCACATATTCTTCAGCGGTCTTGGAGCAGCGGGCCGCTTCACCGACGCGGAGGATATCCTCAAACACGCCTTCCAACGTGGTGGGGTTGAGAGCCACGACCTTTGTGGATCGCAGGGCCGGGCAAGTGTTGATCGCGGCCAGCACATCGTTGTAGTTCACCGCGCAAACATCGCATTGCGACTGCGTGACGATCAGATCAGGACGAAGCGAGGCGAGTAGCGCTACGTCGATGTTGTAGATCGGCGTTCCCGCCGCCGTCAGGCTTTTGACTTGCTCGTCGATGGTCCGGCTGTCGGCGTCGACCGTGATATTCGTGAAAGTGACCCGCGGCTTGGCTTTCACCTCCCCCGGATAGTCGCACTCATGGCTGACGGCAACGACCCGCTCACCCAATCCCAGGCCGTATAGAATCTCCGTCCCGCCGGCGAGGAGTGATGCGATCCGCTCCGAGGGCATGGTTTGAGACTTCACCACTCGCAAGCGGCATTGTCAAGTTGACGGCGCGGACAGGCGTCTCTATGATGCGCGTCCGGGTCTGTGCGAGTATGAGCGCAGCCGGTACAAAACGGAGGAGCCGCGCAATGATGATTTCCACGGCCATGAATGCCAAGCTTAACGAGCAGATCGGGGCGGAGTTCGCCGCGGCTCATGCCTACCTGGCTATGTCTTGCGCGTTTGACCGCATGGCCCTCAAAGTGCTCGCCAAACGGTTTCTCAAACAGCACGATGAGGAACGGGAGCACGCCATGAAGATTTTGCACTATGTACAAGAGGTCGGTGGGACGGTGTCGCTCGAGGCCATCGCCAAACCGAAGAAGGATTACAAGAGCATGGAGGCCATTGTGAGCACCGCATTGCAAAACGAAAAGGACATCACCGCCAAGATCAACGACCTGATGACTCTGGCGGACTCCGAGAAGGACTACGCCACGCGCAGCTTTTTGCAGTGGTTCGTCGACGAACAGGTCGAAGAGGTGTCCAGTATGACCGACCTGCTCAACGTGGTGAAACTCGCCGGCGATAACATGCTCCAGGTTGAGGCCCTGGTTCGGCATCAGATGCTCGGTGAGAAAAGCTGAAAAGAATAGGCATTGAGGCACTCAGGCATTAAGGCCACCAGGCACGAATGACTCAAGGCGCGGTTGTTGATCTTCGCAGCGATACGGTCACGCGACCCTCACCGGGAATGCGCAAGGCCATGGCCGAGGCCGAGGTCGGCGACGACGTCTTCGGGGACGACCCCACGGTCAACCGGTTGCAGGAGCGGGTCGCCCAACTTCTCGGCAAAGAAGCCGCGCTCTATGTTCCCTCCGGCTCGATGGCCAACCAGACCGCCATCCGCTCCCAGACCCAGCCCGGCGACGAGATCATCGCCCACGCCGACAGCCACATTTATCACTACGAAGCGGGCGCACCGGCCGGGCTGTCTGGGTGTTCGATGCGCTTGCTCGCCGGACCGCGCGGCACTTTTGACGCCGCCGCGGTGCGCGGCGCCATGCGCCCGACCGATTCGCACTTTCCGCAGTCCGCTCTGATCGTTGTTGAAAACACTCACAACCGCGGCGGAGGGACTTGCTGGTCGCTTGACGAAATCGCCCGTATTCGCGGAGTGGCCGATGAGTTCCGCGTGCGGATGCACCTTGACGGGGCGAGGCTGATGAACGCCTGTGTCGCCAAGGGCCACTCGCCCACGCAATACACCAAGTATTTCGACACCGTCTCGATGTGCTTTTCCAAGGGACTCGGCGCACCGGTCGGCTCCGCGGTGGCCGGCACCAAGGAGACGATCAAGCGCGTTCATCGCTTTCGCAAAATGTTCGGCGGCGGCATGCGCCAGGCCGGCGTCATCGCCGCAGCGGCCCTGTACGCCCTCGACCACAACATCGACCGCCTCGCCGAGGACCATGCCAACGCCAAACGCCTCGCCTCGGCCATCGCCGACATGCCCGGCGTTTCCGTCGACGTGGATGCGGTAGAAACGAACATCCTCTACGTCGACGTCAACGAATCCACGGGCACGGCCAAGTCCGTTTGCGACGCCCTGCGCGAGCATCAGGTTTGGGCCATCCCCACCGCCCCGCAGCGCTTCCGCGCCGTGACTCATCTGGACGTCTCCGCCGAGGGCATCGACCGGGCCATTGCCGCCCTCCACCGCGTGTTAACCGCCCGCGCAAGACACTGACGAATGCGGACTGGTCGGCATCATTGTCATGTTCCACGTGGAACATGATTTCGCGCCTCGTGCGCGCGGACTGTGCATTCATCGAGCCACGAAGCCACGAAGGGCACTCCCCCGTACGTTGTCCAAGGTAATAACGTGACGGGCGCTCGGTGTGATTGCGAATTTGACCGATCAACGGGTTTGTGAGCGGACGCGAGTGTACGTAGTGGACGCCGCGGCGCCCCGGCAAGTTAGTGGTGTATCAGCGACGCACCCCATGCGGCTCCGGAACGTAAGGATTAGAATGGCATCGGAGGAATCCGCAGCGTCTTATGAATGTAAACGTCGATGTCCTGAATGACATCGTCATACTCTGATCTGTGGATGCGTTTTGAACCAAAGTCGATCTTGACGTCTTGAATAAACTTCGCGAAGTCCTCATTCTGCTCGCAAAGTTTGTTAATCGTGTCCCAGTCTAGCGATTCTTTCAGTCGCGCGGGGTATAAGATAGTTGAGGAGTCGACATCTCTCGGGTCAAGATGGATAATGCCAATACCGAAGGACGATGCCAATCGTTCGAGCTCCGCAAGAAAATCGTCGTCCTGAAGAATTTGAGCCGCGACAAGATACCCTTCATGTGCCCATGAAGAGTTTGAGACAGCTTGAAAATACGCTTCTCTGTAGTTGCCTTTTGCGAGAGACCTTTTCAACTCGAATGAAAACAATTTGAGCGCGTTGCTGTCGGTAAGCCGATTCAACTCAAGAACGTCCGCACGCCAATCTTCTAGGGGGAGATAGAAACCGACCATATCCGGATGGACCCACTCGTTGTAACCGGATCTCGATGATTTCAAGTGTTCAATGGTCTTTGTGAAAATCGATCTGCCTCGATTGAAGGTCGTATTCGCGTAGGCGAAATACGCCATTAGCGGATGAAGGTCGCGTTCCTTGAAGTCGGTCTTCTTCTCCGCAGTTTTGGTCTCTTCCTTCTCCAGATTCTGAACGACACCTTCGGAAAGTTCGCTCTGCCTCTCGCGAAGAAAAAACCTCGCGGGGCGCGCACCGACTTTTACAATGCTCGACGATGCGTTGTCCCTGACTTCAATGTAAAGGCGAGCACCGAGTGATTGCCATGGAGTTTTCCCCGTACTTTCGATTTTGGACGAGAGGCCATTCGCAATTGCAGTCTCCCAGATTTGTTGATAAGTGAGCGGTGTAGGCGACGATTTTAGCACGTCATAGGCTAGTGTAGTGTCTCACGCAATTGCAACATTATTGAGTACCGCTCGCGCCCGGCGGACTTTGGCCAGGATATTTTCCACGCCGGCGGTCCAGATGAACGCCTTGGAGTTCTGATTGTGTGTTTGGA
>Ga0326597_10000888_pt1 | contig 50813 bp, 43 predicted proteins | sample RVTome_12_FD_203789 | JGI IMG/M metagenome (GOLD analysis project Ga0326597, IMG submission 203789) | Soil microbial communities from uranium-contaminated site in the Upper Colorado River Basin, Wyoming, United States - RVT100D185 | ecosystem: Environmental > Terrestrial > Soil > Contaminated >... | reverse complement strand
GGATGATCACGTCGTCGTCGGTTATCTCGCTGTCAGTGGCAATCGTCGATGTGCCGATTGCCAGGTAGAGAACGTCACTCGCCGCATCGTACGAAGCCCGCAGCCGGTGGTTTGGGGCCCGGGTGACCCGCGGCAGCATCGCCAAGAGATCCGCGAGAGGCGAAGTGGTCAAGCCGCCGCCGGGCCAACGCGTTCGAGAAGCACGCTCTGCAAAGCCTCGACACCGCCCATTCGCGCCGTGGCATCGAGAATCTCGAGTCCGACCAGCAGGCCGCCCTCGTCGTACTCCGCGCTGATCCCTTCGGCGATGTCCTGTGTCGTCACGGTCGTCTCGCGAAACACGATGCTCAGCGCGTCGGCGGCGGGATCGTAACTGATTCGCATAGTCTTCTCCAGTCTAGAAGTAGTACGTGTAAACGGTGATTACATAGATCTGCTCAGGCTCATCTACGAAGACGGGACGAACTTGCTTGGTCGTGTATGCAGTCCCATTCCACGTGCCATTGATCGCGAAATTTTTGCGACATTCCAATCGACCGCGATCGGCAGGCGTCCAAGCCTCAGTCCGAATTGCCTCCACGACTTCTTCGAAGGTAAAGCCCCGCCTCATCTCGTAGCCACGAGCGTGGGCCGTGAACATTATAGGCTTCATCCTGCCCGCCCCTGCACAATGGCAATCTCAGCGCCCTTGAGCTCGTACAGCTCGTACACCAGCCGATCGATCTCGCGGTCGGTGGCGTCGAACTGGCGCTGCGTGAGCGTGCGGCCGCCCGGGCACGTAAGCTTGTCCATTTGGCCGATGATGCCCGTCCCCGGCGCATTCCGCAACGCCCTCACCCAGGGGACGGTGTTCAGCGTGCGCGCTCCTCAATCCTCGGGCGGCCGCATCTCCTGCTGCCCCAGGAAGATCAGCGCCTCGAGGTCCTCGCTGTCCTCGGGGCTCCACCGCTCTACGACCTCCCGGACGTGCGACAGGCCAGGGTCGTTGGCCTGCCCCAGCATGCGCGAGACGTCGGCCCAGTCCTGGGTACGGGCGGACTGCATCTTGAGCACGACCAGGAAGGGCAACCCGAGCACCGGAAAGCCTGCGGGATCGCGTTCCGTACGCGTCAGCGCTTCGTCCAACCAAGGCTGCTCACCGAACAGCAGATCGATCTCGGCGCCGTCGGGTGACCGCAATGTCTGGCCGCCGATTGACAGAGCGCCGACAGCTTTGAACTCGGCCGCGGCGAGCCGAGCCAAGGCCTCCGCGCCATCCAGCTTCCTCACGATCACTTCCAGGTCTTGGGTGATCCGCTCTTGCATGTACGCTCGGGTCGCGACCCCCCCCACCACAGCCCACGGCAACTCGCTGAGGTGCGCGCGCAGATCGGGCCAAGGCTGCATTGCCGTCCTCCGTCGCAGCGACGCCAGCTGCGTACCCGTTCCCACGCTACCGCGAAGCAACAGCCGTTGCAGCAGGAAGTGGCGCCTCTGGCGGGCGGTCTGCTGCCCATCGGCCGCGATTGCCGCGATGGCGGCGGGAATTCTCAAGCGCGCGGACATGGCCCGATGATACTGCCCCGTCGCGTGGCCTGCCAGGGAGCTCAACCGCGGTGACACCGCGTCACGCCACGCCGTCCGCCGCATCTCCGCATCAACCCCCTTGCCGCAACGCCCCAGTACGGCCCCGCCGGTACCTCCCCGGCCGCGCCGCCGCGCACGCCCTATTCTCGCTGTGCCGGCGAGCGGGCCTGCTCCGCTCATGCAGTCTCCTCCATCAGGGGGAACCCGGTCTCCTCGGCGAGAACAAGCGCAAAGCGATGCAGGAATGGCATGCCCTTGGATGAACGCCAGTGAAGATCCCATTGCCACGGCGTCTTACGGCGGCCATCGGAATTCTCGATGAAGAGGGTATCGTAGAAGCCGCATTGCTTGTAGATCAGCTTGCCGCCAACGAAGACCTGCCTCCGTTCGCCAAACATGCCGCTCCGAACGAAATCCAGTCGCCCCGGGCGTACGATCCAGCGCGGCGCGTCAAACCAAATGCGCAAGGCAATAACGCCCATGAACAGCATCCAAACGAACGCGATAACGGAACCGAGATCCGCCCACACCGGCCCCCCTTCCTCAAGGTGCCGGGAAGCTGGTACCATTCCGACGAGTATGAATCCGGAAGCGAACTGCTTTATGGCCATGCGCCTCAAGTGTTTTGGCACGACGCTCACCTCCAACGACCTGTCCTCAACGCGCCTGGCCATGAACACCGGCCCCACGTCGACGGGACTCACCGTGGAGTCCTCTTGAGACGTCACGTAACGCTCACCGCGGGTATCACCACGTGCTGACCTCCCTCTTACGCGTCAAGTCGGAGAGCTGAACAAGCACCCTCGTACTCACTTGTGACCCACCGGCATGTACAACGAGATCGCAAGGCGGCGTACTCGCGCCATCCCGCCGCGCTCGAACAAGACGAGGATTGCCCCCGTGTCATGCTCAACCGCCACGTCGATGGCGTGCCACTGGGGCATCTGCTGCTCCAGCGAAACAACGTGCTGAATCTCTATCGAGTCGCCCGACTCGTTGAGCTCAAGCCAGACGATGCTGTGTGGCGAATCGTCTGCCAGACCACGACGGAGCCCGACCGCTTTCTCGCCGAAGCCTTCAAGGCTGAGGATTCCCGCATCCTCCAAGGTGGCGACACGCGTGAGCGCCTGGCCGCCAGCGACACGGAACACGCGCACACGTCCCGCAGTTCCGATCAGCCAAGCTGCGCCGTCCACAAGCGCAAGATCAGCGATCCAATCATCATCGACCTGCAGCTCGATCATCGCATCCCCAGTCAGCGAGATCCGCCTGAGGCTGCAGTTTCCATAGTGCCAGACGGCTTGCTGATCGCTCTCCGCTACGATGATCCCGGGATCGAGATCACCACACTGTCCTTCCGACGGGGGGCTGATCTGCTCGCCCACGAGGCGGTCGGCCTCAACTCGGAATCGATAAATCGATCCATCCCAAGCGAGCAAACACACGTCGCCGTTTGCACAGGCGACTCCGCTCACCCAATTGGGCGCAGTATCGTCCTCGCGGAAGGTAACTCGTCGCATCCCATCGTCTGACAAAACGAGCACATCATCGATTCGAATCGCAAGAATGTCGTCACCCACCATCGCGACGTCAAAGATCGCGGATTCCTCGGTGCGCCCTCGTTGGGCTCGGTAGCGCAGATCCTCCGGCACCATCCAAGTGCGCCAAATTCCCTCTCCCGTCAACCTGACGAACAACCTCTCCTGAAAGTTCCTGTTGGCAGCCGCCATACTGCCGCCGGGAAACGTCCTGATCGCAGTAATGTAGTTGTTGTCAAGCTCTAACTCGATTGCTGCATCATCGATCACCTCGCCATTGCCCGAGACGATGGACACCATGTTGTCTCCGCCTACGACGAATCGGTCACCCGTCAAGCCAAGTGCGCTATACGCAACCTCCAACCCGGACGGCGCGATGGTCGCGGTCCGTACGCCCTTGCTGTCCATCACGTCACACTCGAGCAGCACGTTGGGCGTGTAGCAATGCACCATTCTATCCGCCGTTTCGAACAGCCCTCCCCAAGCATACGAGTGAATGAGCTCCACCCACCCTCCACCCTCGCCCACCATCCCGAGCAATCCAGACGTATTGACCCACAACATCTTGCCACTTTCCGACCAGATGATCGTCGAGCTCTCGGTGTCTGCGGTGACATTCTCAAGGTCCGCAATAATCGTTATCGACTCGGCATCGGCTCGAGCCACAGAGCCGTACTCCGACAACATCCATACAGTCCCATTCGCGCCTGCCTCGATTTCCACGATGTCACCCATTTGCTCGAACAGGGCGCTCGAATGCCAGGTCGGTCTTGCGGCAACTCCGTCGCTTGGAACAGCCCAAACCCCGTCGTGTCTAACGCTGATCCAGGGTGTGCCGTCGGGTAGGAGCCCAATGGCGAGCACCTCGCGACCTATCGCATCCCACCGCTCGATCTCCAGTTCGCGGCCGTCGCCAGCCCCAAACGTCAGGCGACAGAGGCCGCCTCCGTTGGGAACGACCCAGACCGACCGATCGGACACCTCCATGTCCCGGATCGAGTTGCCGCAGAGACCATCGGACGATCGAATGATCCGTTGCACCTGGAGATCCTCGCCCAGGATGACGATACCCCCATCCCCCGCTCCCACCATCCGATCCCCCAGCATCCGCATCTGTGTCACGGGTCCCAGCGCACCGATGTTGCTGATCTGGGTGCGCTCCTGGACAACTTGAAGTTCACGATTGCGCACCGGGCCGCCGGAGATGGCGGCAACCGCCCCACAGCTTACGCACACGAGTCGGAATCCAGTGGCTCGATTCACATCCATGCCTGGCTTGAGGGGAACGGCCTTCTCAGCCGCTCGACGTGCTTGCGTCGCACGCGGCCCAGATGGTTGCTCGCGAACGACCAGAGCCGATGATAGGGCGCCGCCCGCCCTGAAACCAAGCGGTCGTCGACCGGGCTAACCGAGGAGCTCGCGCTCCCTCTCGGCCGCCGCCATCCGCCGCATCCCCCCCTCGACCCCCCGCGCCACCACGTCCCGATACGGCCCCTCCGGCACCTCCCCCAGCCGCGCCACCGCGCGCGCGAACGCCGCGCGCGCCTCGACCGTGCGCCCGAGCGACTCGTACGATGCGCCCAGGTTCAGGTGCAGCGACGCGTGGAAGCCCGCCGAGCGCGCGTCCCCGGCCACCTCGGCCGCCTCCGCCCGCGCCAACGCGATCTCGTTCCAGCGCAGGCCGTCCGACGCGTCGGCCTGGTAGCGGGCGACGAAGTGCGCCGCCACGCATGCCTCGTAATCGTCGGCCGCCGCGTCCCACGCTTCCGCGTAGAGCGCCCTCGCGTCGTTCAGTCGGCCCTCCGCTTCAGCGCCCATGCCGTCTGCGCAGAGGCGGATTACGGGATTGTCAGGGTCCACGGGCTCAAGAAATGGGCGCGTCCTCGTTGATCAGGCTGCGTAGCGCACGATCTCGACCTCGGAACGCCGCGCCACGGCGTCGTTGGCCTGTGCATAGACGCGCGTCGCCACGGGCTCGTCCAAGTAGTACTCCTGGCAGTTCTGGCACACGTCCGCAGGAACGTCTCGAACGACCACAACCGTGCCCGACCGTTCGAGGGTGACTGTCACCAATCCGCGCTTGGTAGTGCCTTGCTTGCAGAGCGTGCAGTTCAACGTGGTCTCCTCATGCAGATCATCATACGCCGTCCCCGCCATCGAACAACCGCCTCGGCCTCGCCCCGTGGCAGTTGACGCACGCGTCCGCGTGTCTATGATCGGCCGTGCGCCCTTACGCTCCGCCGCCGATCCGCTCGCCTTCCGGAGTCCCCTCGCCCTATGCCCAAGACCATCGCCTTCCTGCGCGCCATCAACGTCGGCGGACGCAACGTCACCATGTCGGCCCTGACGTCGCTCTTCGAGCAGCTCGGCCTGGACGCTGTGGAGACGTTCATCGCCAGCGGCAACGTGATCTTCGAGACCGATGCGCCGGCCGACGCCGACCTGGAGACCGCCATCGCCAACCACCTCGAGGCCTCGCTGGGCTACGAGGTGGCCACGTTCGTCCGCACCGCCGACGAGGTCGCGGCCATCGCCGCCGCCGCGCCGTTTACGCCGGAAGCCATGGCGGCCGCCGCGGCGCACAACGTCGGCTTCCTAGCGTCGCCGCTGACGCCGGACGAGGTCGCGCTGCTCGACGGGCTAAGGACGGACATCGACGACTTCGCCGCCGTGGGGCGGGAGGTGCACTGGCTGTGCCGCCGTCGGCAGAGCGACTCCACGTTCAGCAACGCCGTCTTCGAGCGCGCGCTGCGCCGCCGGGCGACGTTCCGGACCATCAACACCGTCGCGCGGCTGGCGACCAAGTACCCGGCGTTGACCCGGGACGTTGTCCCGGGCAGCTCGTGACAAGAGCCTCCTGACGTTCGGAACAGGCAATGTCCCGGTCTCTAGCGCGCCGCCACCGGCAGATAGAGCGCCGACGGCCGGATGACCAGCTGCGTCGCGTCGCCCGGCTCCGACACGTCGAGCTGAACTCTGTGCCAACCGCGCGCAAGGCCGACGCCTACGTGCTGAACAGGGGGTCCTGGCCCCAGGCGCTCCAGCACCAGGTGGCCGTCGACCCAGAGCCGAACTGGCCCATCCGAGCGGACCACCATCGCGTGCCCTCCCGCGGCCGTCTCGACGTCGCCGGTCATGCGCGCGGAGAACGCGGCGCCGCGCAGGCTTGGCCGCAATGCGGCCGTCCAGTCCTGGTCAACGGACGCCGCGTGGCTGACCGCGGCCACGTGGCCTGACCACCAGGGTCCAGGATAGATCTCGGTCCGCCAGCGCTCCAACGGCTTGGCCCCGACGACGATGAAGTCGTTGGCCTGGCGGATGACCAGCTCGCCGTTGGGCGTCGTGGCCAGACCCGTCATGTGCTCGAGCCGTGTTCCATCCTGGAGACGCGGGCCGATAGCGCCGGTGAACTCCCCGCTGGGCGACCAGCTGAGGATGCGCTGCCGGTCGTTGTCGATCGCGTAGACAGTTCCCGCGGCGTCGACCGTGTTGCCGCCGGCACCGTGGGGGCCGAACGCGTCGGGTTCGTCGCCCTGACGGCCCCACTGGTCGATGATCGCGCCGGTGTCGATGTCGATGACCTGAACGAGGGGCGATCCGTCCTGGGTCAGCACGATGTGCCCGGAAGGGCTCACCGACATCGAGAGTGCGTCGTATTGGCTCGCGCTCGGCACGAGGGCGACTTGTTCGATGGCCCCCACGCTATCAAGTGCAAGCACCCGGAGCTGGCAGTCCTCGCCCCCGCACACGCGATCGCTGACCAACAGGCGGCCCGCAGGGGAGAAGGCCAGGTCGGTGGCCGCCGACGGGTTGAAGCGCGGGTCGACGGCAGACAGATCCCAGGGCTCGAGCGGCCTTACGGCACGAAGATCGTAGCGGGTGACCTTCGGCGGAACGTTGACCCAACCGGACGATCCCGTGACGCTGTACGCGACGCCGGAGGGATCGATGGCTGTCTTGGACCCCAGCTCCGAGCTCACCTCGCTGACGAACACGCCGCTGTGGTCGAAGCGGTAGTAGCGCGGATCGAACGGGCCGCTCGAGGTGACCACCACGCCGCGGTCGGAGTCCACATCCAAATCGGAGATCCACCGTCGCCACGGGTTGAAGGGAAGCTCGGGCGTGTCGATGCTCCACAGGCTGCCGCTGGCCAGCGACGCTGGCATGCGCCAGATCGCGGTCGACGCGCCCACTTCCAATCCGCTGCCGAGGACGAACGCGTCGCCCGAGGGAGCGACGGCGATCGCAGAGAGGGTATCGACCCCGAACGCGACCTCGGTATCGATCGACGCACGAAGGTTCCCGTCACGGTCGAAGCGCTGAACGCGGGGAAAGTTCGCCTCGACCGTATAGATCGTTCCGTCCCTGGCGACGTCCAGCCCCGCGACGGCCATGAACTGCCCGGGATCGATGCCCGGTCCGCCCCATTGCCGAAGGAACGCCCCGTCGGCCGAGAAGCATTGGACGCGATCGTTCGGGCGGTTGGCAAAGACCTCGCTGTCCGCGATGCACACGTTGCCCTCTGGGGTCGTCGCGACGCCGGTCACCCAGCTCATCTGGCCAGGCCCCGAGCCGGGCGCGCCCCACATCCCTTGGAACGTGCCGTCCGGCGCGAAGTACTGGACGCGGCTATTGCCGGTATCGGCCACATACACCGTGCCGTTGGGCGCTACGGCAACGTCCCAAGGGCTACTGAGCAGGCCAGGCCCGCTGCCCGCCTCGCCCCAGGCCGTCAGGAACCGTCCGTCCGACGCGAACCGCTGCACGCGGTTGTTGCTGGCGTCGGCGACGACCACCGACCCGTCGGGCGCCAACGCAATGCCGGTGGGCGAGTCGAACTGCCCCTCCCCGCCGCCGGTATCCCCCCAGCTCCGGAGCAGGGTCCCATCCGGGGCGAGCACGACGACCCGATTCCCTGCAGAATCCGTCGCATACACGCGACCGGTCGCGTCGACGGCGAGCGCTCTGAGCGCCCCGGTGTAGCCCGGCTGTGGCCGTGGGCTGACGCGGTAGGCAAGCCAGAACGGCGAGGACGATTGGGCGGCGCCGGCATGGCTGAGGGTCGCCGTGAGCACCAGGGTGGCGGCGACAAGACAGATGCGGAACGTGTTCAGGGTCGTTTGCATGACGCGCTCCGTTGGGGAGGCGGTGGCCTCGTTTCGCTTTGCGGGCAGGTAGACGGCCCGGTCCGACGTGTTGCCCCGAGTGCGTCGCACGGCTATGCTGCGCACGCGCAGAGGACCATGCAGCCCCTTCCGGAGAACGTCGAGTGATCGTCACCTATGCTCACATCGCCATCGGAAAGGACGGCGTGCCGCGCGTCGAGGGCACACCGACAAAGGTCGTCGAGATCGCGTTGGACATGCTAGCGCATGGTTGGGATGCAGAGATGATCCAGCGCGAGCACCCCGATCTAACGTTGGGACAGGTTCACAGCGCGCTCGCCTACTACTTCGATCACCAGGACGTGCTGGACCGCGACATCGCCGAGCGACTCGCGCGCGCCGACGGCATCGCGGACCGGCTCGGAGCGTCCAGCGTTCGCGCCCGACTCCTGGCGATGCGCGCCGCGTCGTGACGATTGCGCTCTACATGGACCATCACATACCCGAAGCGGTGACGAAGGGTCTCAGGCGGCGCGGAGTCGACGTGCTGACCGCGAGAGAGGATGGCACGGCGCGGGCCAGCGACGAGATCCTGCTTGCTCGGGCGAGCGCGCTGGGTCGTGTGCTGTTCAGCCAAGACGACGACTTACTCGGGATCGCGGCCACCTGGCTGTCCGACGACAGACCGTTCGCCGGCCTTGTCTTCGGTGCGCCGATGCGGCTGACGATCGGTCAGGCCGTCGCCGATCTTGAGTTGATGGCGAAGGCGCTCGATCCGGACGACATGCGGAACCGGATCGAGTTCGTGCCCCTCTAGCACTTCGACACCGCAAGGTCTACGAAAGCACACCCGTCTGTAGATCATCCGAGGGTTGTGATAGCGATGGGTGCCGTCGATCAGCCCGTCCGCGCCGCCAGCGCAGTCGCCACGCCCTTTGCGCCCCCCGCCTGTCGCCTTCGGGACCGCCCTACCGCCCCCCACACTCGCCGGAGGCGCCCCCTGGTTGCGGGCTTCCGGCCCACGCCATCGCGTATCATGCGCCGGCCACGCGCTGAACGCCTCGGAGACGATCATGTCCGATCCACGCTCGCCACTGACCGAACGCCTGGCGGGCGCCCTCGCCGCGCGCGGCAACGCCCTCGACCTCGACCCGCGCCACGTGGCCGCCGTGCGGCTCTTCGCCGGGTTCTACGAGGGCGTCCCGGAGCTGGTCGTCGACGCGTACGCGAGCACCCTGGTCGTCCACAACTACGCTGACCCGCCCGAGCAGGGCGATGAGGTGGTCCTAGAGGCCATCGCGTTCTACCAGGATGCTCTGCCGTGGCTCGTTGCCGCGGTCGTCAAGCCCCGGCGGGCGACGGACCCCGCCGTTCGAAGCGGTGCCGTCGTCGCCGGCGGCCCGCCCGCCCGCGAGGTGCGCGAGGACGGCGTGCGCTACAGCGTGGACCTCCTGGCTTGGCGCGACGCCGGCTTCTACCTGGACACCCGCGTCCTCCGGGCGTGGTTGCGGGAGCGGATGGTGGGCAGGACCATGCTCAACGCCTTTGCCTACACGGGCGCCCTGGGCATTGCCGCGCTGGCGGGCGGAGCGAAGCGCGTGGTCCAGCTGGACACCAGCCGCGCCGTGCTCAACGTGGCCAAGACGTCGTGCACGCTCAACGGCTTTGCCATCGTCAAGGCCGACTTCGTGGCCGAGGACTTCTGGGTGGCCACCGGTCGGATGCGCCGCGCCGGCGCTCTGTTCGACTGCGTCGTCCTGGACCCGCCGTTCTTTGCCACTGCGGCCACGGGCACCATCGACCTGGCCCACGCGCTCAGCTCGCTGATCAACAAGGTGCGCCCGCTCGTCGCGGACGGCGGGCACCTGGTCGTGGTCAACAACGCCTTGTTCGTGAGCGGGCGCGCCTTTCTCGATGAGCTGTCGACGCACTGCGCGGATGGCTACCTGGCCATCGAGGCGCTGCTGCCGGTGCCGGAGGACGTCACGGGCACAGTCGAGACGCGCGTCGGCGCGCCGCCGGTGGACCCCGCGCCGTTCATCCACCCGACCAAGATCGCGGTGCTCGAGGTCAGGCGGCGGGACGGCTAGCGCGGCCTTGGCCACGGCCAAGCCGCATCCAGGTGATTGCTCAGGCGCCCACGTGGGCACCCAAAGTCGTCCAAGTGCGCACGGCGCGGAGCGCACTTGGACAACGAAGGGAGCGCACCTGGACAACGAGCGGAGCGCACCTGGGTAACGAACGGAGCGCACCTGGGCTCTGGGTCGTGCCCAAGTAGGCATGTTGCGGACGTGCCCGGCTTATCGAGGGCTTGCACGACTCAGACGATCGATCCGACCCAGGCTACCCTCGCCCGAGCCCCGCCGCCTCCCGCGCAGCCGCCAGAACCGGCGCCGCCAGCGCGCGCGCGCGGCCGGCGCCGTCGCAGAGCACGTCCTCGACGTGGTCCGGGTGCGCCTCCAATGCGGCGCGGCGCTCGCGCATCGGGCCGAAGTAGGCCAGCAGCCGCGCCAACAGCTCCTTCTTCACCATGCCGTAGCCCAGGCCGCCCGCGCGGGCGCGCTCCGCCATCTCCGCCTGCTCGTCCGGCGACGCGAACAGGTTGTAGACCTGGAATACGGCGCCGTCGGGGTCCTTGGGGTCTTCCAGCGGCGTCGAGTCCGTGACGATGCCCATGACCTGGCGCTTGAGCTCGGCCTCGGGCGCGAAGATGAGGACCGCGTTGTCGTAGCTCTTGCTCATCTTCCGCCCGTCCGTGCCGGGCACGATGGCCACCTCCGGCGGGATGTAGGGCTCCGGCAGCTTGAACACCTCGCCGTACGCGTGGTTGAACCGGCCGGCGACGTCGCGGGCGATCTCAACGTGCTGCTTCTGGTCCTGCCCGACCGGCACGCGGTCCGGGTTGAAGATGAGGATGTCGGCCGCCATCAGCACCGGGTAGTTGAACAGGCCGCTGTCCGCGGGAAGACCCTGCGCCACCTTCTCCTTGTACGCGTGGGCCCGCTCGAGCAAGCCCATCGGGGTCACCGACGAGAAGATCCACATCAGCTCGCACACCTCGGGCAGGTCGGACTGCCGGTAGAGGACCACCCGCTCCGGATCCAGGCCGAACGCCAGATAGTCCATGGCCAGCGCCCGCGTCAGGCGGCGGCGCTCGGGGCCGTCGCGCAGCGTGGTCATCGAATGGTAGTCGGCGATGAAGTACACCGCCTCGTGCTCGTCCTGCGCGGCCACGAACTGGCGCGCGGCGCCGAAGTAGTTGCCGATGTGCAGGGCGCCGGATGGCTGGATGCCGGAGAGGATGCGCATGGTAGGCCTCGACTTATGGTCGTGTCGCGCGGGCAGGGGCGCGGGAAGCGGCAGATGCTAGGGACGGCGGTGCGGTGGGTCAAGCCGTGCAGCGTGTTGGCGTAGACGAACGAGGGCGGCCGCCTGGCCGCCCTGTCCCTTGCGCTTGCCTGGTTTAGGCGACGAACCGGGGTCAGTGCGGTATCGGCCGCCCGCGATTTGGGCCCCGTGCCCACCAGGAGCGCTGCGGCTGTGCTAAGGCGGCGCCGGTTCTCGACGGTGCGGGCACTGGCGGCGCGACTGCGGCGACCACGGGCGCGGCTGCCGCAGCCGCCGGCGCGCCGCCTACGGCGCTTGCCCCGACGCCAGCGCCGGCAGCGGCCTCACCCGAGAGCGCGGCACCGGCCACCGCCGCGGAGGGCGGGGGCGCCACGATGGCACCCTGGCCCCCCGAGGCGGCTACGTCGCCGAGCGTTCCGATCTGGAGGCAGGCGTCCTCCCAGAACGAGTCGTTGTGCTTGACCGACCACTCCGGCTGACCCTTGGCATACACGGTCACGAAGCCGCTGCGGGCGATGGCGGACACCGTCAGGCGCACCCACTGGTCGTAGGTCATGGTGCCCGGCGACCAAACCACCGTCGCTGGCGGTGCCGAGCCCATCGCCGGCACGGCGCCGGTCGGGTCGATTCCCGCGGCGATGAGGTAGTTGCCCGGCTTATAGGGATCGGAGAGGAACGTGTTGGACGCCGGATCCCAGCCATCGTCCTCGCCCGTGTAGACCATGCCGTGGATCGAGAACGTCAGCGCCGTACCCGGGCGCACCGCGACGCGCTGGTAGATGCCAGCCGTGTGGGTGCCCCACGTGGTGAACCACTTCATCGACTGGCCGCCCGAGCGAATGCGCGCGGCGTCGCCGCCGATGCGCACCTGCTCCACCTTGAACTCCGGCTCGCGGTTGAACGTGGCGTCGCCGCGCACGAACCACGGCGACCAGCCGTTGGAGACCGCCGACGACAGGCTGGTGCCCTCGCTCTCGGTCTTGCGCGAGCCGCCCTCGAAGTCCGCGTTGACCAGCATGTTGCCGGCGCAGCCGGCCTGGGCGACGGGCGCGGCGGCCGCATGGCCGGCCGTGCCGGCACAGAGCAAGAGGGTCAACCCGGCGGCTAGCAGGCTCGTCATGCGCATGTCTCGCTCCTCGCGCTCGCACGGCGCCGGCAGGCTCCGCGTGGGGGCGATTGTACCATCGGGAAGGGGTTGCGGGGGGTTGACCCGCCATTGTCCCCGCCCTACACTCGTTGGCTCGTCGCCGGTGTGGATCCGCTATGGTCGTTGGGCTTGCCACCATCACGCTGCACCTGCCCGTCGCCGACTCCCTCAAGGCCAAGCGCAGCGTGGTCAAGCAGGTGACGGCGCGGGTTCGGGCGCGGTTCAACGTGGCCGTCGCCGAGGTGGACGATCACGACGCCTGGCAGCGCGCCACACTGGGCATCGCGGTCGTCTCCACGGACGGCGCCCATGCCCGGGCGATGCTCGAGAAGGCCGTCCGCTTCATCGAGGACGAGCGGCTCGACCTCGACCTCGTGGCGTATCGCGTCGAGTTGCTGTAGGGGCGGGTTTCAAACCCGCCCTTCCACCCGACCACACCAGGCACCGGAGGCCATGATGGACCCCGCCATCGCCCGACAGATCGCCGCCGACCTCGCCGCCACCCTGCTCCTCTTGATGCTCTTCGGCATCGAGCTGGTGGCCATCGCCGTGCTCTGGAGCGCTTGGCGCGGCCTCAAGCTTGCACGACGGCGCCTTCCGGAGCTCCTGATCGCCGCGGACGGCGGGCTGCGGCGCGCCGACGAGCGCGTCCGGACGGCCACCGACGCCGCCCTCCGGCCGCAGATCGCCGTGGCCAGCCGGTGGGCAGGGCTGAGGGCCGGCGCGCGGGCGCTCGTCGGGCGGAGGTAGCGGGCACCCTAGCCCATCGGCGTGGGCTCAACCTCCTCCGGCTCCTGGTCGCCGCGCAACCCCTGCGGGCCCTCCTCGAACGCCGGCAGCCCGCGCCGCGCGATGGTGACGACGCGGGGGTGGGTCTGGTTGAGCTCCAGCGTGCGCAGCGTGCGGCCGTCCTCGGTCGGGCGGTAGCTCTCGATGAGCACCCCGGACTCCTTGAGGCTGGTCAGCAGCTCGGTCGCCCGCTCTTCGCTGACGTTCAGCGCATGGTGCGGCGACTGCGCGTGAGAGCGGATGAAGCCGAACGTCATGTACGGCCGATGCTCGGCCAGCCACACGACCAGCTGGAGGAGCTTGGTCTCCTCGTCGACCGGCTCGTCCGCCGAGCGCGCGTCGTCCTCGGCCGACGGCTCCAGCGCGTCGCCGATCGGGTCGAAGAGGTCGGCGCTCTCGACAAGGTCGTTGGACACGCTGCCCGGCACCCCGGAGATGACCACCTGCTTGCCGAAGCGGTGGCGGGCCCGCGCCGTCACCCGGATGAAGTCCGAGTCGCCGGTCATGAGCACCAGCGTCTGGACGTACGGGCGGTCGAGCAGGCAGTCGATGATGTCCATCAGCATCGCCATGTCGGCGCTGGACTTGTGGACGACGTCCGGGCTGCGCCGGGGCACGTCGCGCGGCGAGATGCCGGCGACCTCGAGCTTGCGGCGGTAGAGCGGCGGGTGCTGCGTGAAGTCGGCGTACGCGTAGGCCACGGCGACCGGGCCGTACTTGCGCGCCTTCTCCATGAGCTTTTGCGGGTCGGGTTCCTCGCCGAAGTTGTTGAGTAGGCCGTAACGAATGTTCTCGAAGTCGATGAACAGGCCGACTTCGGACTGCTGGCTCATGGTGTGATTTCTCCTGGTCGGCCACCGGCAGGGCCGACCGCGAATAGGCGGAACAATCGAGCAGAACGCGGGGGACAGGGTCTCGGCGGCTCAGGCCAGGGCGAGCGCGATGACCTCCTTGGCGCGTGCGGCCGGGGCATCCGCGGCGCGGCCGATCATGGACCATGGGCCGGTCCAGCCGATCTCGACGTCGACGAGGCGGCCGAGGAGCGGGCGGGGATCCTCGAAGTAGACCAGCTTGTTGGCGCGTGTGCGCGCGCGCCACCGATCGTTCTGGCGGCCCTCGACGAGCACCTCGACCGTGCGGCCGAGATGGCGCGCGTTGATGTCCGCGCATACGCGCCCCTGGAGCGCGTCCAGGGCGGCTCGCCGCCGCTCCTTCTCGTCGTCCGACACGTCGTCGGCCATCGTTTTGGCCGCCACGGTGCCCGGCCGCGACGAGAACTTGGCGATGTGCGACTTGTCCAGCCGCAGCTCGGAAAGGATATCGTACGTGGCCTGGAACTGCGCCTCGGTCTCGCCCGGAAAGCCGACGATGATGTCCGTGTGGATGGCCGCGCCCGGGATGCGCGCGCGGATGCGCTCGACCAGGCGCCGGTAGTCGTCCGCCGTGTAGCCGCGCTTCATGCGTAGGAGCACCGCGTCGTCGCCGGCCTGGATGGGCACCTCGATGTGCTCCATCACCTTGGGCAGCTCGGCCACCGCGTCCAGGAGCGCGTCGGTCATGAAGTTGGGGTGGCTGGTCAGGAAGCGGATGCGCTCCAGGCCGTCGATGGCGTCGAGCTTGCGCAGCAGCCGCGGGAGCGCGTCGGCCTCGCCGCGGTCGTGGCCGTAGCGGTCGACGATCTGGCCGAGCAGCGTGACCTCGCGGACGCCCTGCTCGACGAGGCTGCGCACGTGCGCCTCGATCTCGCCGTCCGTCCGGCTCCGCTCCGGGCCGCGGCGCGACGGGATGATGCAGAACGTGCACACCCAGCTGCAGCCGTGGATGACGGGCACATGGGCGCTGATCAGGCTGCCCCGCTCGTGGCGCGGCAGCGTGATCCCGCCCGCGGCCAAGATGCCGGAGGCGTGCGCGTCGCGCTCGGGCGCCGGGCTGGGCAGGCCGTCGCCGGCTGGCGCGAGCGCGAGGTCAGGGCCCTCGTCCTGCACCGTCCACCGGGCTGCCAGCGTGCCGGCCTCGAGCTGGCGGGCGGCGGCGTCCAGGGCGCGGGCGCGGACGAGGTCGGTGAGCGGCGTCGTCTCCGAGGGCGGGATGAAGACGTCCACCTCGGGGAAGCGGCGCACCAGGTCCTTGGATGGCCGCGCGCCGACCAGGCAGCCCATCAGGCCGATGAGCAGGTCCGGCCGCGCCGCCTTGAGCGCGCGGAGCGAACCGAGCCGGCCGTAGATCTTGTCCTCGGCCTGCTGGCGTACGACGCACGTGTTCAAGACCACGACGTCGGCGTCCTCGGCGCGCTCCGACCAGGCCAGGCCCAGGCGCTCGAGCTCGCTGCCCAGGCGCTGGCTGTCCGCCGTGTTCATCTGACAGCCGATCGTCCAGATGTGGTACTTCATCCTGCTCACCGCCCACCGCGCCCCCGGGCGCTAACGAAGGCGCAGTGTAGCACACGGCCTGGGCCCGGTCGACGCGGCGCCGGCGCCCTACATCTGCGCGATCACGCCCTCGAGGTCCCAGTACGCCTCGAGGTGGACGATCCGACCGGCCTCGTCGACGCGGAACACGTTGATGCCGTCGAAGGCGATGTCCTTGCCGCTGGCGGATCGGCCGGCGGCCGTCCACGCGGCGGCGGCGCGATCGCCGCGCGCGGCCACCAGCGTCGGCGTCAGCGCCAGGGTCTCCCAGGCGCGGTGGGTCATCTTGAGGAGCCGCTCGACGCCGGCGTGGCCCTCGAGGACGGGTCCGCCGACGGGGTCCTCCAGCCGCACGTCCTGGGCGAACAAGGCCCTAAAGCCGTCGATGTCCGCCGCGCCGACGGCGGCAAAGTACGCGCGGGCGGCATCGGCCGCGTTGCTCATGATCACCTCCGGTTGGGCCGCCGTCTACGGCGCGTGCGGGGCGTGCGGCGCGTCGACCAGGCGCGCGTCGCGGACGAACACCCCGTACGCGTCGCCGTCCCCCGGCGCGTCCAGCACGATGAGCTCCAGGTCGACGGTAGCCCGCGCGCCCGGAGCGAGGTCGAAGCCGCGCGCGATCGGCTCGATGTGGTTGGCCAAGCGCACCCGCCGGCCGCTGCGCAGCCGGCCGTGGACCGCCTTCGCGGCGGCAAACGCGCGGTGCCACGCTCCGGCTGGCAGCGCGCCCGAGGCGACGACGACGGGCACGCGCGGGTGGAGGACGACGGCCTCGCTGCGCCCGGTGAAGCCCGTCCAGCCCAGCCTGCGCGAGCGGTCGGCGTTGGCGCCGCCCCAGTACGGCTGGACGACGAGCGACGTGAACGGGCCGGCGTCGCCCAGCACGAAGCGGAGCGTGAGATCGCCGCAGTCGGCGGGGCACGGCGCGTCAAGAGCGGCGGGTGGTGGCGGGTCCGGCGGCGGCGCCTCGGGCGCGCTCCGCACGCGGGGCCCGCACGCCGCCAGGGCGCCCGCGATCAGCAGGCTGGCCGCCAGGCCGGTTGGCCGCGCTGCGCCGAACGGAGGCAGGGTAGCCGCTGCTCGGCCGCCCTGCCTCCCGGCCAGCGCGTCGCGGGCCATCAGCCCTCGGTGGACGCCGGCGACTGCTCCAGCTCGCGCCCGAGCGTGTCCCGCCAGCCGGCCAGGCCCTCGTCCAGGACCTTGATGTTGGCTACGCCCTTGGCCCGGAGCGCGTCGTACACCTGCTGCGCCTCGGCGTGCGGGCACTCGCAGTACGCCACCATCCAGCGATCGGTCGGCAGCGTCGACACGTCGTACTGGTCGGCCGTGCTGTACTCGACGTTGATGGCGCCCGGGATGTGCCCGTACTCGTAGTCGAGCGGCGGGCGCGCGTCGATGAACTGGATGTCCATCCCGGCGTCCAGCGCGGCCTGGACCTCGTCGGTCGACACGAACGGGTCGTCGCCGGCCACGAACGCATCCGCGACGACGTCCGGGACCGGCGGGAGGTCCGCGGGGTCGACCTCCACGTCGGGCGCATCCTCGACGACCTCGTCGGGAGCGCCGTCATCCACGACGTTCGTGTCGCTGCCGGCGACCGGCGACGTTTCGGCGGCCTCGGGCGCGCATGCGGCGGCGAGCGGGCCGAGCAGCGCGGCGAGCGCCAGGGTCAAGATCTGGGATCGCACGTTCGAGCCTCCTTGGCACGGGTGAGTCGATTCGGCATGGCTATCATCCTCCAGGCTCGCCCGGAGGATCGGCCAATTCTGCGCCTCGCGCGCGAGGGGGCCAAGAACGAGTATCAGCGCCCGACGCCGATCCCCCGCCGCGGCACCTCGTACGCGTAGTCCAGCACGACCTCGTTGCTGCCGGGGACCGACGGGCGGACCCCGACGCTGTACAGCGTGCCGTCGGCCTCCGGGAAGCCTGCGGGGTCTTCCCAGAGCGGCCCCCAGAACGAGGCCGGGCGCGCGCGGCGGAAGACCAGCTCCTCGCGGAGCACGGCCGTGCTGTCTGGAGGTACCAGGCGCAGCTCGCTCGGCGCCGTGCCGTAGTCGGCGTCGAAGGCGGAGGCCAGGAGCGGCGTGATCGGCCACGTGGCCTTGAGGGCGCTGGCCGGGATGCTGGAGCGGGCGCGCGTCCCGAACGCCACGGCCGAATCGGGCGTGTAGGGCTGGCGGATGGCCGAGTAGAACCCGAGCAGCGCGCGGAAGGCACTGGGAAGGTCCTGCATGGGCAGCGCCGAGACGTCGGCCGTGGGGCGGCGCGATCCCTCCTCAGTGGGCGGCGGGGCGAGCTGCGCGTGGTCGGCAATGTTCTTCCACGCCTCGAGGAGGTTGACCACCTCGTTGAGCTTGTGCAGCGACTCGGCGTCCGCGCCGGTCGGGCTCTCGAGCTCGCACTCCGAGATGACCAGCCGTCCGCTGCGCGCTGCGCTCCGGACGAAGACGACGCCGTACGCCTCGCACTCGGCCGGTTCGCCCTCGTCGTCGTAGGTGAACCGCAGCGGCTTCTCCGGCCGGCTGTCCGCCAGCGCCAGCACGTCGATGTCGTCCATCAGGATGCGCAGGAAGGCCTCGGCCTCGTGCGGCGCGATGGCGGTCTGGTACCAGCCGTCCAGGCTCTCGCCGATGGGCGATTGGAAGACGCCGAAGCCGCTGGCCTGCAGCGAGAAGTGGGGCGCCAGCTGGCCCTTGATGGCCGGCTCCCAGGCGCTGTGCTCGATGCGGGCCAGCTGCACGATGACCGCGTCGGGATCGGCCGGCAGCGCCGCTGGGCCGCCCACTGCGCCGGTGCCGTCCTCGGCGGCGGGGTCGGGCGTCGGCGTGGTCGTGGCGCGCGACGTGGCCGTGGGCAGGAGCTCCAAGGTGGCGGGCAGCGGTTGGGTGGGCTGCCCCTCGTCATCATCGCGGCCGCCGTCGCCGCCGCCGCACGCGATGGCCAGGACGGATAGGGCCAGGACGAACGAGGCGGCGCAGGCGCGGGGCAGGCGGCCGGTGAAGCGTCGGAACATGCACGGGCTCCTTGGTGGAGGGCAGCTCGGCGGCCGAGTGTGCCACGGTCGGCGCTTGGCGGCCAACGCCGGACCGGCAGGGCAAGAGGTGTGCCACCCGGCGGCAGTGTGCCGGCCGGCTGGCTTAGGGCGCGGCGCGGATAGGCTCCGGCGTCCACTTGCCTTGGAGGACGCGCGCGAGGTACTGGCCGGTGTACGAGCCCGGCTCCGCGGCCACGGCCTCGGGCGTCCCGGCCGCGACGACGCGACCTCCTCGCGCCCCGCCCTCCGGGCCGAGGTCGATCAACCAATCCGCGGACTTGATGATGTCCAGGTTGTGCTCGATGACCACGACCGTGTTGCCGGCGTCGACCAGCTTCTGGAGCACGGCGAGCAAACGCTCGACGTCGGCGAAGTGCAGGCCCGTCGTCGGCTCGTCCAGGATGTACAGCGTCTGGCCAGTGGCCACGCGCGACAGCTCCTTGCTCAGCTTGACGCGCTGCGCTTCGCCGCCGGAGAGCGTCGGCGCCGGCTGGCCCAGCCGGAGGTAGCCGAGGCCCACCGCCTCCAGCGTCTCGAGCTTGCGCCGGATGCTCGGGAAGGCGTGGAAGAACGTGGCGGCCTCCGCGACGGTCATCTGCAGGACGTCGGCGATCGAGCGGTCGCGGTACGTGACGAGGAGCGTCTCGCGGTTATAGCGCCGGCCGTGGCAAACCTCGCACGGCACGTAGACGTCCGGCAGGAACTGCATCTCGATGCGCAGGATCCCGTCGCCTTTGCAGGCCTCGCAGCGGCCGCCCTTGACGTTGAACGAGAAGCGCCCCGGCTTGAAGCCGCGCAGCTTGGCCTCGGGGAGGGCCGCGAACAGGTCGCGGATCGGGCCGAAGAGCTGCGTGTAGGTGGCGGGGTTGGAGCGCGGCGTGCGCCCGATCGGGCTCTGGTCGATGTCGATCACCTTGTCCAGCTGGTCGATGCCCAGGACGGCCTCGTGCGCCCCGGCGCGCGTGCGGGCGCCGGCCAGCACCTGGGCCAGCCGCGCGTAGAGCACCTCGATGACCAGCGTGCTCTTGCCCGAGCCGGAGACGCCGGTGACCACGGTCAGCGTGCCCAGCGGCAGGCGCGCGTCGACGGCGTGGAGGTTGTTGGCCGTCGCGCCGCGCACCTCGAGCCAATGGCCGGTGCCCGTGCGGCGCACGCTCGGCACCGGGATGGACCGGCGGCCGGACAGGAACGCGCCGGTCAGCGACTCCGGCGCCTGCTCGATGGCCTCGGCGGGTCCCTCGGCCACGACGTGGCCGCCAAGCTCGCCAGCGCCGGGGCCGAGGTCGATGATCCAGTCCGCGGAGCGCATGGTCTCCTCGTCGTGCTCGACGACGATGACGGTGTTGCCCACGTCCCGCAGGTTGAGCAGCGTGCGGATGAGGCGCGCGTTGTCGCGCGAGTGCAGGCCGATCGACGGCTCATCCAGGATGTAGAGAACGCCCATCAGCTGGCTGCCGATCTGGGTGGCCAGCCGGATGCGCTGGGACTCGCCGCCGGAGAGCGTGGCCGAGCGGCGGTCGAGCGACAGGTAGTCGAGCCCGACGTCGACGAGGAAGCGCGCGCGCGCGCTGATCTCCTTGAGGACCTCGCCGCCGATGAGCAGCTCGCGCTCCGAGAGCGCGGTGGCGCTCGAGGCGATGCCCGCCCCGGCGCCGTTGGTCGACGCGCGGGCGCCGGACCGGCCGGCCAGCGCGTCGGTCCATTCGGCCAGCTCGTGGATGGGCGCCTGGGCGAGCGCCAGGATGTTGCTGCTGCCGACGGTCACCGCCAGCATCTCAGGCCGCAGCCGGCTGCCGTTGCACGCTGGGCACGGCCGGCTGGTCATGTAGCGGGCCAGCTCGCCGCGCATGTACTCTGACTCGGTCTGCTCGTAGCGGCGCTTGACGTTGTTGGCTGCACCCTCGTAGCGCGTCCTGTAGCGCTGCCGGCTGCCCCGGCGCGTGGTGTACGTGACCTCAACCTCTCGGTCGCCGAGGCCGTAGAGGACGATGGCCTGCGCGGTGTCGTCGAGGTCGCGCCATGGGACCGCCAGGCTGAAGCCGTGGGCGTCGGCCACGGCGGCCAGGATCTGGAGGTAGTAGCCGTCCTCGCCCGGCGTCCGGGACCACGGCGCGATGGCGCCGGCGCGGATGGGGAGGTCGGGGTTGGGCACGACGAGCTCGGCATCGACCTGGAGCTGATCGCCCAGCCCCTGGCAGGCCTCGCAGGCGCCGTGCGGGGAGTTGAACGAAAACGACCTGGGCTCGATCTCGGGCATGCTGAAGCCGCACGCGGCGCATGCCAGGTGCTCGCTGAAGAGGTGCTCTTCGACGACGGCGCCCGCATCGTCGAGCACCGCGACCGTGAGCAGGCCGTCGCCCACCTTGAGCGCCGTCTCGACGGAGTCCGCGAGCCGGCTCTGGTCCAGGCCGCCCTCGCCGCGGCGAACGACCAGGCGGTCGACGACCGCCTCGATCGTGTGCTGCTTGTAGCGGTCGAGGTCCAGCGCGTCCTCGACGCTGGCGAGAACCCCGTCGACGCGCAGGCGGACGAAGCCAGCCTTGCGGATCTCCTCGATCACCTTCTCGTGCGCGCCCTTGCGGTCGCGCACGAGCGGTGCCAGCAAAAGGATGCGGGCGCCGTCGGGCAGGCTGCTCACCGCGTCGGCGATCTGGTCGGGCGTCTGGCGGGCGATGACCAGGCCGTCGTTGGGGCAGTGGGGGATGCCGATGCGGGCGAAGAGGAGCCGTAGGTAGTCGTAGATCTCCGTGACCGTGCCCACCGTGGAGCGCGGGTTATGGCTCACGCCCTTCTGGTCGATGGAGATCGCCGGCGACAGCCCGTCGATCTGGTCGACGTCGGGCTTCTCCATCTGCCCCAGGAACTGGCGCGCGTAGGCCGAGAGGCTCTCCACGTAACGGCGCTGGCCCTCGGCATAGATCGTGTCGAACGCCAGCGAGCTCTTGCCGCTGCCCGACAGGCCGGTGATGACGACCAAGTTATCGCGCGGGATCTCGACGTCGATGTTCTTGAGGTTGTGCTCGCGCGCGCCGCGCACGCGGATGCGGTCGTGAGGGGTCGAGGGCATGGCGGGGCGCCTCCGAGGTCGTTAAGGCAACGCCGCAAGGATAGCACCCGGGGACCTCCTTCATCCGCCGTGGTGCGTCGTGTTCCGGCGCATGGCCAACTCAGTCCAGGCTTTGGACGAAGCGCCAGCGGTACCCGTCCGGGTCGACGACCTCGAAGGCGCGCTCCGGGCCGTCGTCGTGGGGCGAGCTGGGGGCGATGCCGCGGGCCACGAGCGCATCGTGGTACGCGTCGACCCCGCTCACGGCGACGGCCAGGCCGACCCCGGCGCCGCGCGGCCGGTCGGAGGCGGGAGTGCGGCCTGGCACCTGCACCAGGACGAGGGTGAGGTGGCCGGCGCGCAGGGTGGCTCGGCCATCGACCGGCTCTTCCTCGTCGGCGCGCTCGAAGCACAGGCCGGCCCGATAGAACGCGAGGGAGCGCGCGAGGTTACCGACCTCGAGCCGGACGAACCCCAGTCCCTCGATCACGTGGCGCCCTCCTCCGGGATCCGCGAGAGGATAGTGCAGGGAAGCCGCCGGTGCCAGGACGCCGGGAAGGAAGGCGGGCCGCGCCTTCCTTCCCGGCGCGCCCTGGCGGCGATCAGGCGATGGCCACCGCCTCCGGTGCGTCGAAGGGGCCCCTCCGCGCGCGGTAGAGCGAGAGCGCCAGCGCGCCGAGCCCCAGGCTGATCGCCAGGACCTTGAAGAACAGCCCCACTGCGGGGAGCGTGACCAGGAGCGCCACCGGTAGGAGTCCGACCGCCAGGGGCAGCCACGGCGCGCCGTCGGGGCGTCCGACCGCTCGGCGGCCCAGCCAGAGGCCGACGGCCACCTGCGCCACCCACGCAACGATGACCATCCCGAACGTCAAGAGCACGCCGGACACGATGGTGACCGACGCGACGAGCCAGCCCAGGGTCCCGCCCATCTGCGCGGCGGCGAGCACCATGGATACCAGGATGAGCGCGATGCCGAGCGCGACGAGCGCCGCCGCGGCCAGCAGCTGCGAAAGGCAGCCCCAACCGGTGCTCGGCAGCGGCTGCCGGTCGATCTGGCGGGCCGTGGCGGCCAGGAGGCGCGGCGCCAGGGCAACGGCCAGCGCGCCGACGAGGAGAAGGGCCAAGTAGCGCTTGAGGGCGCTGACCAACCAGCCGCGCAAGGCGTCGGCGGTGGTGCGGGGCGCTTCGACCTCGCCGGTGGCCGTGACGACGGCCGGCTCGAACTCGGTCTCGCCCGCTACCGCGTCCTCGGGCACCTCGACCTCCACGGGGCCGCGCAGCGTCAGCGCTCCGCCGACCTCCGCGCCGTCGTCCATGCGCAGCCCGGGCGCCCGGTCGGTCGGCCAGGTGATGTCGACGCCCTGCTGCTGGACCTGGGCGCGCCAGAACATCATGCCGGGGTTCGCCATCTCGACGTTGCTGGCCGGGTCGCCGTACTCGATCGTCGCGTCGCCCTCGATCGTGCCGGAAACGTCGACGGCCTGGGCGCCGATGAGCGCGTTGCGACCGACCTGGCCGTCCATGGCCAGCTGGTACGCGCCCACGTACAGGTCCTCGGCGATCGCCACGCGCTCGTCGATCTGCACGGCATAGCCGCCCGCCATGACCTCGCCCTCTACGCTGGCCGAGTCGACGATCCGCACCACGTATCCGCCCACGCGCACGTCCTCGAAGACGGTGCCGGCCACGTCGACCTGGGTCCCGCCGGCCATGAGGTCGCCCTCGATCACGCCGTCGGGGTCCAGCACGACCTTGGTGCCGCCGGCGAACACGTCGCCGCGAACGGTGCCGCGGATGGTCACTTGGACGCCCCCCACGAAGAGGTTGCCGTCGACGATGCCGTCGATGTTGACGACCGTCCCGCCGGCGAACAGGTTGCCCTCGTGCGTCACGCCCTCTGCGAGCGTAAACGTATCGTCCCCGTCCTGGGCCATCGCGCTGCCCGCGCCAAGCGCCAGCACGACGGCCGCGAGCGCGGCCACCGTCGCCCTCGCCGTGGTCCTTCGCATCATCCGCGGTCCTCCTTGGTCGGTTGTTTGTGAACACCCCCGCGTGCGTACGGCGCGCGGCGGATCATGGTTGCAGCTGCGCGCTGCGCACCGGCGTCGCGGGCGCGCGCTGCCGCCGGGCGGGGGCCGCAGCGGCGGGTCCGCCCTGGCATGGCGGGAGCGCCACGCGCGGGCCGCGAGCCGTAGCATAGGCGCGAACGGCCTGCATGACACGCGGCTGTTCGGGCACCAGCATGCGTGGCTCGCCCGCGCCCTCGGCGACGCGCGCGCCGCACGCGCCGCCGTTCTCAGCGACGAACCAGCCGAAGGCCAGCTGGTCGTCCGCGGTCGGGCTGCCCGGCGCGAAGACCTCAACGCGCGCCCGGCAGGCTGACGTCGACGTCGTCGCGATGCCGTCGCACACCTCGGCGCGCAGCATGCCAGGAGGTTCGGGCAGCGGGGTACCGATCACCAGGCCGCGCGCCGCGAGGTCGGCGAGCACGTCGTGCCAGATCGGCGCGGCGCCGGTGATGCCGAGGACGTCGCGCATCGGACGGCCGTCCTTGTTGCCCACCCAGACGCCTACGGCCATCTCGCCCGTCCAGCCGACCGTCAGGTTGTCGCGGAAGTCGTTCGTCGTCCCGGTCTTCACCGCTGCGTGCCACGGGTTCTCCAGCGCGCTCCCCGCCGGGAATGCGCCGAGGCGCGCGATATCGTCGGCCAGGATGTCGGACACCAACCACGCTGTCTCGGCCGACACGGCGCGTTCGGGCTCGGCCCGGTGGCGGTAGAGGACCTCCCCGTCGTACAGGTCGCGCACCTCCAGGATGGCGGTCGGCGCGCTGTGCCGCCCGCCGGCGCCGAACGTCCCGAGCGCCGACGTCAGCGCCACCAGCGGCACCTCCGCGCCGCCGAGCGCGAGGCTGAGGCCATAGCGCCACGGGTCGTCGCCCAGCGGCACCCCCAGGCGCTCTGCCAGGTCGAACGCCTCCTGGAGCCCGACCTCCGCGGTGAGCGAGACGGCGGCCGCGTTCAAGGAGTTGGCCAGGGCCTGCCGCAGCCTCACCGGACCGCGGTAGCGCCCATCGTAGTTCACGGGCCACGCCGTGGACGAGCCATCCGGATCGCCTGGGAACTGGAACGGCACGTCCCATACGACGCTCGCCGGCGTCCAGCCGGCCTCGAGCGCGGCGGCGTAGACGATGGGCTTGATGGCCGACCCGGGCTGGCGGGCGCGCGCCGCGGCGTTCACCTGCCCGGCCACCGGGTCGTCGTAGTCCAGCCCGCCGACCATGGCGCGGATCCGGCCCGTGCCGGGTTCGACGACGACGACGGCCGCGTCGCCGACGTCGTGGGCCGCGCTGATGCGCGCGACGTGCCGGGCAGCGATGTCGCGCACGCTGGCCGTCAGCGCCGGGTCGATGGTCGTCGTCACGCGAAAGCCGCCGCGATGGGCTAGCGCGTCGCCGAGCGCGTCGGGCAGGGTTTCGAGGACGTAGTCCAGGTAGTGGTCGGCCGTCCGCGTGACCGGCGGCGGCTCGACCAGCGCCAACGGCAGGTCGAACGCGCGGTCGGCGGCCGTGCGAGAGATGTCGCCCACCGCGACGAGGCGGTCGAGCACGACGCGCTGCCGCGCGCGCGCGCCCTGTGGGTTGATGTCGGGATCCAGCGCGCTGGGCGCCTGGAGCAGGCCGGCGAGGAACGCAGACTCGGGCAGGCTGACGTCGCGCGCCGGCACGCCGAAGTAGCGGCGCGCCGCCATCTCGATGCCGTACGCCCCGCGGCCGAAGTAGGCGATGTTGAGGTACGCCTCCAGGATCTCATTCTTGGAGTAAGCCTCGTCGACCTCGGCGGCCAGGTGGATCTCGCGCACCTTGCGCCCCACCGTCCGCGCGTAGCGCTCCTTCGGCTCGAAGGCCACCATCCGGACGAGCTGCATGGTGATCGTCGATGCGCCGGAAATGCCACCGTCCGGGTCCCCGTTGCGCAGCATCGCGCGCGCAAAGGCCTTCTTGTCCAGGCCAGCGTTGGAGTAGAACGTCCGGTCCTCGGTGGCGACGACCGCGCGGATGACCGTCTGCGGGACGTCACGGAGCGGGATCCAGACGCGGTAGCCCTCGGGCACGATCTCGGCCAGCAGCGTGCCGCCGACGTCGACGATCTCCATCGTCTGCGGGAAGTCGTGGCGGCGGATGCGGTCCAGCCGCTGGCGGTACACCTCGAACGGAACGATGGGCCCGGCGGCAGGGGCGCAGGCCGTCGCGCCAAGCGCAAGCGCCAGCCCGATGGCGACCGAGCGACCGCCGAGCGAGCGAATGCTCCGGCGGCCGCGCCCGGCGGCCGGGTGGAGGACGTGCGGTGCAAGCCCCTGCAAACGCTCTGCGGCGAGTTTCACATGGCCCCCTTGTACGCTGGCGTGTACAGCCATAGAACGAGAGCATAACCGATCGCTCTGTTAATGTAAAGCTAACTGCACGCCCGGTTCAACCGTCAACCGATCTCGCGCTCCAGCGCACGGCGGCGCTCGCCGAAGCCATCGAGCTCGGCCGCCACGCCGGCGAGCTGCCGCTCCTCCTCGGCGACGAACTGGGCGTAGGGCGCCAGCGTGGCGCGCATGCGGTCGATGGCGGCGGCCAGCTCGCCCTCCAGCGCTTCCGTCAGCCCGGCGCGCAGGCCCGCGCGCAGCTCGCCGATGCGCGTGCGGAGCGCCTCGGCGGCCTTCCGGCGCCGGTAAGGCAGGACCGTCAGCCCGAGGGCGGCCAGCGCGCTGCCGGCAAGAATGCCCGTGCCGTCCAACGTCGTCAGCGCGATGATGATGCCGGCCAGCCCGAACGCGCCGATCTCTAGGAGCGCCGTGTGCGCCACGGCGTCCTGCACGGCCCGCCCGAGGCGACGGCTCTCGGCGGCGGGGTCGAACGCCGCCAGCTCGCGGTCGGCGGCGTCGCCGACGCCGGAGAGCAGCGCACGGCGCCGGGCGGCAAAGCTGGTCCCTTCCGGCGCGGCGGCGCGTACGGTTGCGGCGCTGGCGCGCTCGGCCAGGCGGTCCTGGACGCTCCGCCAGCGGGCGCTCTCCTCGTCGATCAGCCAGTCGATGGTGGCGCTCACTTGGGCGCTGATCGCCTCCGCGACGTCCGCCACCACCTCGGCCTCGAAGTCCGCGCGCACGCGCTCGGCGTCCAGAAGCGCGCGGATGCGCACCAGCCGGATGCGATCGTCCAGGAACGACTCGCCGCGCTCGCGGAGCGCCAAGACCAGGTTGTCGACGGCCTCGAGGCGGCTCGCGATTGCGGCGCGCGTGCGCGCGTCGAACGCGGTGAGGTCCTGGGCGATGGCCTCGAGCGCCGCCCGATCGCCGGCCAGCACCTCCACGCGGCGCAGGACGTCCTCGCGCGCCTCGCCGACGACCTTGTCGAGGATCCCGAGCGGGCTGAGCAGCTTGAGGCGGAAGATCTCGTCCGCCGTCAGGAAGCCGAACAGCCAGTCCTCGAAGGCGCGCCACGCGGCGTCCACGGGCTCGTCGGCCGCGCGTGCGCGGAGCGCGTCGCGCGCGGAGACGGCAAAGCTGGGGGGCGTGTCGCCGAGCAGCTCGGCCGCGTGCTGCCGGACGAAGGCCTCGACCTCCGCCCGCTCGCCGGCGCGCTCGATCACGTCGATCTTGTTGATCACCATGACGACCTTTTTGCCCCAGTCGCGGATGAGCGCCATGAACTGGCGCTCGCTCTCCGTGAACGGGTGGTCGGCGGACGTGACGAAGAGGACCAGGTCGGCACGCGGGATGAACTCCCGCGTCAGCGCCTCGTGCTGCCGGATGATGGCGTTGGTCCCCGGCGTGTCGACGATCTGCATCTCGCGCAGCAGCGGCGCCGGCACGTGCCGGCGCCGCACGCCGTCCTCGGCGGTTGCGGAGGCCGGCCGGTCGCCAAACGACAGCACCTCGACCGCGTCCGTCGTCGGGGTGACGCCCTGCTCCAGATAGGGTCCGCCGAGTAGGGCGTTGATCAGCCCGCTCTTGCCGGCGTTGTACTCGCCGGCGACGACGAGGAGGAAGAGCTCGGCCAGGTCGGCGCGCGCCTGGTCGAGCCGCGCCACGGCATCGGGCCGTCGCTCCCAGCCTTCCAGCGCATGCCGCACGTCGGTGAGGAGCCGGCGCACAGCGTCCCGCTGCGCCTCCTTCTCAGGGGTCAACATGGCGTCCATGGCGTGTCCTCGGGTGCCGCAGCGGATCCACAGCGCAGCGCACCTCGCGCGGCGCGAACGGCGCACCGGGCATTATAACGGCCCTGCGCGCCGGGCAGGTCTTGTCAGGCGCGGCCGTGCCCCGTATACTCCGCGCATGCTGACGACGTTGCTGGCGCTCATCTTTGCCGTCGTGCTGGCCATCGGCTATGCCGTGGTGGCCAGCCGCTACGACGAGTCCTCGGTCGGTCGCCGCCAGGTCGACACCTGGGCCATCGTCGCTGCGTTCGCGTGCCTGCTGTTCATGGGCACCGGCGCGGCCGATGCCGCGCGCGAGGCCGGCGTCCGCCGCGGGCAGGTCGCCGCGGTGCGCGCCGAGCGCGCGGCGCCTCCTTCCGTCGCGCTGCGCCATCGCCGGCCGTCGCTCCGCGTCGAGGCGGGCGCAGCGGCCGCTGAGCCGATCGACCAGCCCGCCCAGCACAACGCCCCGCGTTCCGGCCCGCCGGCGGACTCGCTCGACGCAGCGCCCGCGCCGGACGGCGCGCCGGCTCCTGTGGGCCGCGCCGAGCCCGGCGTGTATTGGGACGTGCCCTCCTCAGAGGACGCCCCGGCGCTCGACGGCGTGGCCTGGGATCCCGCAGCGGACGGCGTCCAGCTCGCGGCGGCACCGACGCCCGCCCCGTGGCAACCGCCGCTCCGCGGCAGCTGGCCCGTGCCGACGCCCCGCCCCATCGCCTACGCCTCCCCGACGCCGACGCGCTTGCCCATCGAGCCGCTGCCGCCCACGCCGCCGCCGCCCACGGAGCCCATCCAGGCCCTGCCCTCGGCCACGCCGCACTGCGGCGCGCCCGAGAGCATCTCGGTGTCGCTGCAGATCGAGCGCGCCGAAGCCGAGCGCCGCGGCGACGAGCTGGTCGTCCGCTACACGGCCGTGTTCGTCAACCGCTCGGCGTTCCCGGTGACGGTGGCGGACCTCTCGGTCACGGCGCTGAGCGGCAGCTCGGGCTCGGAGCTCTACGGCCACGACGCCAAGCCGGACATGCTGCTGCCGCCGTCCGATCGCATCGTCTTCGAGGGCGCCGTCAAGCTGGACAAGGCCCCCTCGCCGTTCGGGACGACCGAGCTGTGCATCTCGTTCGTCGGCGAGACGTGCGGCCAGCGCCGCCCGTACGAGGTGCAGCGGCGCTGCACGACGGTGCGGGGGTTCTAGCGCCGCTGGTGGCGGGAGGATGAGGCGGCTTCGGACGTAGGGGCTCTAGCGCCGCCCCTTCCCCTTCCGGCGCGCCGCTGGGCCCGCTCCTTCCCCCTCGAACGCGCGCATGGCCGCGCCGAACATGGCCTCCGCTAGGTCGATCAGCGTGGCGATCTCCAGCCGGTCGACGTCGTAGTTCGGGCGCGGGTCGCTCAGCTCCTCCAGGATGGCATCGTCCACCTCGACCAGGCCGACGGCGCGGAGCGCGCGGATGAAGCCGCCCTGTGCGCGGCGCTGAGCGCCGTGCACGCGCTGGAGCCACTGGTCCTCGAACTCCACCAGGCCCAGCCGGCGAAGCGCGGCCAGCGTGCCCAACAGGCCGCCCTCCGGTGAGATGCCGGCCAGCCGGCCGGCGGCGTCAAGGTAGCCCCGCCGCTTCTCGGGCGGCTGCGACTCGTCCAGGACGAGCAGGCGGCCGATCGTGTTGCGCACGAACGACCGGAACGCCGGCTCGTTGCCGGCGCCGGCGACGGTCGGCTCGAAGAGCAGGGCCAGGCCCTCGTCGCTGCCGGCACCCGGCAGCGCGGTGAACACGGTGTGCACCGGCACGGCGCTCACCGCGAGCCCGCCGCGCTCGGGCGCAGGCGTCTGCCACGGGTAGCGCGCCAGCACGATGCCGCGCAGCACGCCCAGCTCGCCGACGGCGATCTCGGTGCGCGCGCCCGTCGTATCGACGACCGTGTAGCGCACCTGGTCCTCGGCGATGCGCCCGGGATGGTCCGCGAAGTCGATCACGGCACCGGTCATGGCGTAGATGGCCGGCCGGATGTGCGCGAACGGCACCATGCGCAGCGGGAGGCGCGACGCTCGGAACGCGTCGAGGGAAGCAGCGGCTTCTGGTCCGAGCGCGCTGGCGTCCGCGGTGGCCATGGGCAGGCCGTCCTCGGTCCACCCGACGTAGATCACGCGCCCCGTCGCGCCGGGCGCCGTGCTCCCGATGGCCGCCGCGAGCGCGTCGAGGATGGGCTCGCTCACGCGCCGCGTGGCTCCCTGGGGGCGACGCGCAGTCGGCCGGGGCCGCCGCGAGACGCGGAGGGCGGCGAGGGGGCGCGCCCGCGGGCGCGCCCCCTCGAGGCAAACCCGATCAGCGGATGGTGCGGCGGCGGATGAACTCCGCGGCCGCCTCGCGCCCGCCCAGGCCGAACGCGAGCGCAAAGGCGCCGCCGAGCGCCACCAGGATGACCAGCGTGACGTTGCTGGGCAGGTCCCCGGCGATGTCCAGCTGGCGCAGGGCGGCGACGACGGCCAGGAACACGACCACGATGCGTGCCACGTTGGCCAGGAGCGCGTTGTTGACGCCGCCGAAGCCGCTGCTGGCGACAACCGAGCGCAGGAAGTTGGCGAAGTAGAGCCCGATGCCGATCAGGATGGTGGCGATCAGCGCGTCGCCGGCAAAGCCGAGCGCGTCTTGGATCATCTCGCGCAGCGCTTGGAAGCCAACGAGGTCGGCCGCCTCCATGGCGGCAAAGAGCATGACCAGCACCTGGACGACGCGGCCGGCGATCTCGGACGGCCGGTGCTCGACCCCGTCGGCCAACGCCACCGTCGGCCGGAGGCCCAGGCGGTCCAGCACGCTGTCGAACCCGATACCGGCCAGGATCGTCGTCACCAGGCTCCCGATGAGCCGCGCGATGATCCACGACGCCGCCAGGATGAACCCGGCCGCCAGGATGAGCGGCAGCGCCTCGCCGATCCGGTTGAGCATCGTCACGGCCGGGCCGGAGAGAGCCTCGATGCGCAGCGCTTCGATCGCCGAGATGGCCACCGGGATCAGGATCAGCGCATAGGCCGCCGTACCCAGGATGCGCGAGATGCTCACGCCCTCGCCCAGCCCGAGCCGGGCGACGACCCCGTCGGCGCCGGCCGCGACGAGCAGGTTGGTCACGAGCTGGCGGACGATCCGCGCCACGAAGTAGCCGATCAAGAAGATCAGCACGGCGCCCAGCAGGTTGGGCAGGAAGCCGAGGATGTCCTCGAGCAGGTTGTTGAGGGGCTCGGCCATCTCACCAAGCCGAAGGACGCTGAGGATGCCCGGCAGGAAGAACAGGAACACCAGGTAGTAGGCGGCGGTGGCCAGCGAGCTCGAGACGGCCAACGGCTGCTCGGCATCCATATCGGCTTGCTCGGCAAGGCGCGCATCGATCTGCGTCGAGCTGGCCAGGCGGATGACGAGCGTGCGCACGACGGTGGCCACCAGCCAGGCGACCAGCAGGAGGAGGGCCGCTAGAGCAATGCGCGGCAGGTACTGCAGGACGGTATCGAGCAGGTTGTTGAGCGGCTGCGTGATGGCCGTCAGCTCCAGGCGCTGGAAGAACAGCACCAGGACGGCCAGCATGGCCACGTAGAACACGACCGTGCCCGCGATGGGCTCCAGCCGCACGGTGCCGGGTCCGGCGACGGCGCCCAGGCGATCGTCCACGCGAAGCGCGCGCAGGGCGCGGCTGACCGCGGCGGCGAGAACGCGGGCGATGACCCATCCGACGATCAAGATGGCCAGGGCGATGGCCAGGTTGATCAAACTCTGCGGCGTGAGCCCGATGCGTGCGAGCTCATCAGTCCACTGCTGCATCTCCCATTCCTCCCTTGGTTGACGGACCTTCCCGCCGGCATGGTGCTTCGATCGATCGCAGCGTGCAAGCGGCCTGTCGCCCCGCCGAACCGCTGAGCCAGCGCACCCCTGGGGTAGAATCCCGCACCATGTCCCAGAACCGCCGCCTCGCGGCCATCATGGTCGGCGACATCGTCGGGTTCACCGCCGAGATGGCCATCGACGAGGCCCATGCGCTGTCCTACGTGCGGCGCATGCGGAGCGTGGCCGAGCCGCTCGTGCGGCGCTGGGAAGGGCGGCTGATCAAGCACATCGGCGACGGGTTCCTCGTCGCGTTCGACAGCGCCGTCGAGGCCGTCGACTGCGCGGTGGCGATCCAGCGCGCCCTGGCGGCTGAGCCGGACTTCAAGCTGCGCCTGGGCGTGCACCTGGGCGACGTCCTCTTTGGGGACGACGACGTCTTTGGGGATGGCGTGAACGTCGCCGCGCGCCTGGAGATGCTCGCGCTGCCGGGCGGGATCTGCGTCTCGCAGAACGTCTGGGAGCTCGTCCGCAACCAGACGGGGGTCGTCGGCACGCTGATCGGCCAGACCACCATCCCGCCCGGAGGGATCGAGGCTTGGGCGGTCGCCGGCGAGGGCATGCCCCGGCCGAGCGCGCGGGGGGTCACCGCCAGCCACAGCGCGGGCCTGGCGCACAAGGTGGCCATGGCAGGATCGGCACGCCGGATCGTCCCCGTTCGATCGGCGCTGGCGCTCGCCGCGGCCGCGGCCGCCGGCGCCCTGCTCGCCTTCGTCGGGCTGCAGGCGGGTGGCTGGCTGTCGGAGCGCGCGTCGTTCGGCAGCCCCGCGCCGCGCCTGCGCGTGCTCGTCGTCGACATCGCATCGCCGCGCGATGCCGGCCCGCCGGCCGACCCGGCGGCGGCCCAGAGCCCGTCGAGCGGCGGAGAGGGTGGCGCGGCCGTCGGCGCCGCGCCGCCGCTCTCCGCGCGGCTCAACGCGTTGCTCGCCGACGCGCTCGGCGCCGTCACGCGCATCCAGGTCGTTCCGCGCGACCAGGTGCGCGACGACCTCCTGCTCCTGCGCGCGCCGCCCGACGCGCCCGTGGACCCCGAGCTCGCCCGCCGCATCGCAGAGCGCGACCCGTCGATCGATGGCATCGCAGTGGGCAGCATCGACGCGATCGGCGGCGGCTTCGTCCTCCGCGTGGAGATCATCGATCCGCGCTCCGGCGAGGTCCTGGCCAGCGTTCACCGCGACGCCGACGGCGAGGCGCAGCTGCTGGGCGCCATGCGCCACCTGCTCGACGCGGCGGCGTCGGCCCTTCCCGGGGCGCTCGCAGCCCTGCCCGAGCGGGGGCCGGAAGCCGACCCGGCCTGGTCGCGCGTCACGACCGACAACGCGGAGGCGCTCGCCGACTACCGGGCCGCCCACGCCCAGACCGTCGCCGGCGACTGGCGCGCGGCGCTGGCGCTGGCCGAGCGCGCGGTCGAGGCCGATCCCGCCTTTGCCATGGGCCACCTGCTGGCGGCCGAGGCCAACCGCGCCCTCGGCCGCGATGTGGACGGCGGAACGGCGCGCGCGCGCGCCGCCGCGCTGGTCGGCGCGCTGGAACGCCCGGTCGAGCGCGAGCTCGTCCGTGCTGGGCTGCTGCGGGCGCGCGGGGCGTGCCGAGACGCCGCCGCATCGCTGGGCGTCGTCGCCAAAGAGGCGCCCGAAGCGTATCGCGCCTACAGCCATTGGACCCTGACTAGCCTAGCCGGCGCGCTGGCATGCGCGGGCCGGGTGGGCGACGCGCTGGCCGAACAGGATGCCCTGGCCGCGGCCATGCCCGAGGACCCGCTGCCGCGCGCCGCCGCGCTCGACCTGCGCCTGCGCTTTGCCGGCGATGTCGCCGGTGCCCGCCAGGCCTGGCGCCGCCTCGATCGCCTCGCGCCGGCACGCCCGCCCGATGGCATGTTGCTGTTCCCCGCGATCGAGTCGTGGGCCAACGATCGGACGGCCGAAGCGTCGTCCGCCCTCGAGGCCCTCCGCGCAGAGCGCGGCGAGGACGACGTGCTGCCGATTCGAATCGCGCTCTACCAAGCGTCGCTGGCGGCGTACGACGGCCAATTCGACCGCGCGCTCGCCGCCGCGCGCGAGGCCGCCGCGATCGCGCGCGCTCGCGAGGCGGCGTGGCTCGAAGCGTACGCGCGCGTCCAGCAGGCCGCCGTGATGGCGCTGGCCGGCGACGCGGCCGCGTCGCGCGAGCTGCTGACGGCGCTTGCCGAAGACGACACGACGCTCGGCCATGGGCCGCGCGCGCTGCTCATGGTGGCGCGCGCGCGCGCCGGCGAGGACGAGGCCAGGCGCTTCGACGTTCTCGTCGGGCCGCGGCTGGTCGATCGCCGCGCGGCGGCGGCGTTTAGCGCCCTCGTCCAGGGCGATCTGGCGCGGGCGTCAGGCAGCCGCCGGAGCGCCGTCGAGGCGCTGGAGGACGCGGTCGCCGCGGCGCCCGAGCTGGGCTACGACGACCAGCCCAGCTGGTACCGGCCCGCCGTTGCCTACGAGGCGCTCGCAGCCGCGTACGAAGCCGACGGCCGGACGGAAGAGGCGCTGGCGACGTGGCGCCATCTCGCCGCGCGCCCCGTCTCCGCGGTCTACTCCGCGTCGATCGCCGACGTCGCCGCGTACGTGCGCGCGCAGTACCATGTCGGGCGTCTGGCCGAGGCCGCGGGCGATCGGATGGCGGCGCGCGCGGCCACTCAGGCGTTCCTGCGCCGGTGGGGCGATGCCGGCGTGCCGGAGGCGGCGAGCGCGCGCGAGCGGCTCGCCCGGCTCGAGGGCGGTGGCTAAGGCGCTTGCTTGGGCAGCGCGGGCGGCTGGCCCTCGCGGAACGCCACCGTGCCGTCGTCCGCGAGGTCGGCGACGATCGCCGTGCCCTCCGGGAAGCGGCCCTCGATGATCGCACGCGACAACGGCCGCTCGATCGCGCGGCCGATCTCGCCGCGCAACGGGCGGGCGCCGAGCTCGGGTGCGTAGCCGGCGGTGGCCAGGTGGTCGCGCAGCCGCTCGGTGAACGCGATCGACAGGCCCTGCTCGGCCAGCTTGCGCACCAGCTTGCGCTCCTGGATGGCGACGATGGTGCGCATCGACGTGGCGTCCAGGCTGTTGAACACGATGAAGTCGTCGACGCGGCCGAGAAACTCCGGTCGGAACACCTCGCGCGACGCCTCGCGCACCGCCTCGACGACGGCCGCGCGGCCGAGCTCGCCCTCGACGCGGAAGTACTCGCTGCCCACGTTGCCCGTCATGATGACCACGGTGTGCCGGAAGTCGATGGTCCGGCCGCGCGAGTCCGTGAGGCGCCCGTCCTCCATGACCTGCAAGAGCAGCATGAGCACGTCGGGATGCGCCTTCTCGACCTCGTCGAAGAGCACGAGCTGGTACGGCTTCTTGCGGACCGGCTCGGTGAGCTGCCCGCCCGCTTCGTAGCCCACGTAGCCGGGCGGGGCCCCGATCAGACGGCTGATGCTGTGCTTCTCCTGGTACTCGCTCATGTCGATGCGGACGGTGGCGTGCTCGTCGTCGAATAGCACCTCGGCCAGCGCCCGGGCGAGCTCCGTCTTGCCGACGCCCGATGGCCCCAGGAACACAAAGCTCCCGATCGGCCGCTGGGCATCCTTGAGGCCCGCCCGGGCGCGCCGGATGACGTCCGCGACCGCGCCGACCGCCTCGTCCTGGCCGACGACGCGCTGGCGCAGCCGATCCTCCAGCCCCAGCAACGTGGCGCGGTCGTCCAGCTGCGCCTTGATGCCGGTCAGGCGCTCCAGCGCCAGGCCGACGTCGTCGGCGTCGATCATCGGCGTCTGGGCGACGCGCGCGTCGTGGAGGGCGTCCATGCCGCTCGCGCGGACCTTGATGGCCGTGGCGGCCTCCTGGATCAGCCGGATAGCGCCGGCCGGCGGCGGGGGATCGCGGAAGTAGCGGTCCGCCAGGCGGGCGGCCGCGTCGATGGCGGCGTCGGACAGGTCCAAGGGGACCGTCGATGTGGCCAAGGCGCCGACGAGCGCGGAGCGCCGAGCGCGGATCATCGCCGCGGTCTGCTCGATGTCCGCCGCCTCCAGGTAGATCAGCTCGGCGTCGGGACCATCCTGGAGCGGCCAGCGGCCCGCCTCGCGCTCGCCCAACGTCCCGATGACGCGCGCCTCGAAGCGCGCCAGCGCCAGCTTGAGCGCGTGGGCCGCCTCCGGCTGCCGGGCGGGATCGAGCCAGCGCAGCGCGTCGGGCAGGTACAGGATGCCGCCTCGCGCGGCCGACAGGGCTTCTCCGATGGCCTCTGGCGGGTTGGTCGCCAGGTGCCCCGGCTCGATCGCCAGCACGGAGGCGTAGTCAAAGGCGCCTGCCCGATCCCGAGCGAGCTGCGCCGCGAGCGCGGCGACGATCTCGTCGGCCACGTCGCGGTTCTCGGCGACGAGCAGCGTCAGCGGGTTGCGTTCGACCGTGGACAACAACCGGTTCACCCACGCCGGGTCGACGCTCAGTCCAGGCGGGGCAGGCGCCGGCGAAGGCGCTGTCGACTCCGCCCGCGCGCCGGCCAGGAGGTCGACGAGGTGCGGCGCGGTCCGTGGCTCGGTCGCGCCCGCGGCCACCTTGGAAGAGCCGGCCGCCGATCGGTCGGGCGGTCCTGCCGGTGCGCGCTGGGCGCCTGCGTCGACGGCTTGGCCCGAACGGGTGGGCGAGGGGCGCGCCGGGATTGCCCCGCCCGCCGGCGCGCTGCGGTCGACCGGGCCGCCGTAGCGGCTGCGCTCCGCGCGCGCCGGCTCGGCCGCCGCGCCGATCGGGCGGTAGACGAGCATCTGTAGCGGGCCCGGCGGGTCGCCGCCGACGCGCTCGCTAAGCGCGGCGAGCTGCATCGTGGCCGACTCGCGCGACGCGGCGGCGCCCAGCTCGACCAGCGCATCGACGAGCGCGGAGCCCGGGCGGGCCGCCTCGGCCAGCAGCAGCGCGCGCGTGTCGACCGGGCGCTGCTGCTGCGCCGCGAGGCGATCGAGCAGCTCCCGGACGGTGCCGTCGAGGACGACGAGCGTCCCATCGGGCAGGTCGAGCTCGCCGAACGACGGCCCGCCGGTCACGGCGCTGCGCCACGCGGCCAGCGTCCGCTCGACCAGCGCCAGGCGGCCGGGTGCCAGCACGTCGACGGCGCGCGCGCCTGGTCCGTCGCGGCCGAGGATGGCCAGGACGACGTCGATGGCGTTGGCGCGCCCGCGCGGCGCGGCGCTCCGCCACGCCTCGGCGAGCGCGCCAACGGCCTCGGCCGTGAACGACGGCAGCGGGCGGGCGAGCGGGGCTTGGCGATCCATGGGGGCTCCAGACGACTTCCGGTCGCGCGCTAGCCAGCGAGGGCAGGACCGGCGGCTGGCTCGGCGACGAACGCGGCCAGATCGCGCTTGAGCGCCGCCAGCGACGGCTCGTCGATGTACATCATATGGCCGGCCGGGTAGCGCCGGAGCACGATGCGGTTCTCAAGGCGCGGCACCGGTCCGAGGTGCGCCAGCGTGTGCTGGACGGCCAGGTGCGGCGTGGCCAGGTCGTACAGCCCAGAGGCCACGAACACGCGAAGCGCCGGGTTGCGCGCCAACGCGTCGCGCAGGGTGGGCGCGACGTTGAGGAAGCGGTTGGCGTTGTCGTCGTACGACCACGGTTGGACCCGGGCGGTCAGGATCTCGTAGGGCAGGTCGCTCTCAAAGCGCAGCTCAGAGCGCACGAGATGGTTGAAGGCCGTCGAGTACGGCCCAAGGATCGCCGCGTAGCTCGGGTCGTAGGCCGGCACGTCGCCGGCGGCGTCCGGGTCGATGCCGGTGAAGCGGGCATCCAGACGGCCGATCGTCAGGTGCTCGTCGCGCCGCAGCGACTTGCAGAAGCGGTGGATCCGCGGGCGGAGATCGCAGTGGTCCAGGGATGCCTCGGAGAGGCCGGTCAGCCGCGCAAGCGTGGCCCGCACGGTCGCGCGCTCCTCGGCCGGGAGGTCGCGGCCGCGCAGGAGCGCCGACGCGTACGGTCCCAGCGCAAACGCCTCGGCCTCGGCGACCAGCGCGGCGATGTCGCCGCGGACGCGCCCGTGGTAGTGGGCCGCGGCGGCGTACGTGGGCAGGAAGAGGACGTAGGGCAGGTCGTTGCCGTCGTGGAATAGGAGCGTCTGGAAGTCGAGGACGCACGAGATCAGCACGAGCCCGTTCAAGTACATGCCAAAGGCGTCCTGCAGCCGGCCCGCCAGGGCCGCCGCGCGCGTCGTGCCGTAGCTCTCGCCGGCCAGGAACTTGGGCGACGCCCAGCGCGCGTGGCGCGTGACGTAGAGGCGGATGAACTCGGCGACGGACCGCACGTCCTCGCCGACGGCGTGGAAGCCCTCGGGCTTGACGCCCTCGGCGGCGCGGCTGAAGCCCGTGCTCACCGGATCGATGAACACGAGGTCGGTGGCGTCGAGCAGCGCGTGCGGGTTTGGGACGGCCGACCACGGCGGCGGCGCGAGATCTTCAGGGGTGCCCAGCGCGACGCGCCGCGGTCCGAGGAGCCCTAGGTGGAGCCAGACCGACGAGGAGCCCGGCCCGCCGTTGAAGGCAAACGTGATCGGTCGCTCCGCCAGGTCGCCGACATCGTCTCGCGTGTAGGCGACGAAGAACACCCGGGCGCGCGGCTTGCCCTCCTCGGTGCGCAGCGTCACCGTGCCGGTGCGCGCCGTGTAGGCCACCGCCTGCTCGCCGATGGTGACGACGTGGTGGGTGACCGCGTGGCGCGACTCGTCGGCCGGCTCCGGCGCTGGCGGCTCGGCCCCGCGGTCGGCGCCGTCGGCCCCGCGACCGCGCTCGCGCGCCTCGGGCTGGACGACGATGACGGCGCCCGTGCCGCGGACGATCTCGACCTCGCGCTCCGGATCGGTCACGGCCTGCTCCCGGCGCGCGCAGCGATCGACCAGCGCGCGCGCGCCGGGCGCGGTGTCTGCGGCTTCAATCGACGACGCCCCGGTCGCGGTAGAAGGCCTCGACGTGAGCGGTGCGGACGTCGCTGTCGTGGACCCGCGCGCGATCGATCCACGCCATCAGGTCCTCGCGGATCGTGCGCACCTTCTCGAACTCGCCGGAGGCGATGGGGTCCTCGCCGGCTGCGACGTCGGCCTGCGCGACCTCGTCCCGGAAGGCCCGCCAGCGCTCCGCGATGGCCGCCGCCTCGTCGCGCAGCTGCGCGATGTGCGACACGAGGGCCGGCGACTCCGCCTCCGCCTCGTCGAGGAGGGTGGCCTGGACGCGCGACGTCGCCTCGATCGCCGGCGACAGCCGCGCCGCGGCGGCGGCCAGCGATCGACGCCACTCGGGTGACTCACCGGGCTGCGACGGGTCCATCGAGAGCGCTTTCAGCGCGTCGAGCGCGCGCTCGAACTCGGCGTCGGCATCGTGTTTGGGCACAGGGTGTCTCCTCTGGCTGCGCGGCGGCGGCGACCGCCTTCGATCGCCCTCAGGCGTAGAGGCGGCCGAATCGGTTGGCCATGAACGCCTCGTAGTCCACGTCCTCTTGGCGGACGAACCCGGCCGCCGGCAGCTGGCCGGCGGCGTGAAGGTCGAGCACGGCGGTGATCCCCGCCGCGGTCGTCACCTGGATGGCGCCCCAGGCACCGCCGCCGAGCATGCGATGCGGGTGCTTGCGCGCGTGGCTCCGCTGGACGAGGCGATCGCCCTGCCAGCCCGTCACCGTGACGAGGACGAGGACCACGTCTTCGAGCGTGGTCGGCAGGGCGTGCTCCAGGATGCGCTTCAACGTACCACGGTCCTCGTTGAGGCGCAGGTCGTTCATGAGCAGCGCGATCGCATCCCGATGGCCGGGGTAGCGGATGGTCTTGTAGTCCAGCTGGCGCACGCGGCCCGCCAGCGTGTCGGCCAACGTGCCGAGCCCGCCCGACGTGTTGAACGCCTCGTAGGGCTCGCCCTCGATCGACAGCGCCTCGAGGCCGTCGAGCGGCTGAACCTCGATGAGCCGACCGCCGACCACCGCCTCGCATGGGTTGCCGTACTCGTTGATGAGGCCCTCCGTACTCCACGTGAGGGCGTACTTGAGCCGGTTGCTCGTATGGAGCGGGAGCGCCCCGACGCGCATCTGGACCGTATCGAGCCGATCGAACGACGCCGCGAGGTGCGAGGCGATGATCGTGATGGCGCCGGGGGCCAGCCCGCACTGCGGGATGAACGCGGTGGCGCCGCCCTGTGCCGCCAGCTGGCGGACCGCGCGCGTCGTCGCCACGTCCTCGGTGAGGTCCAAGTAGTGCGCGCCGGACGCGGCGGCCGCCTCGGCGATGCCGACGTTCACGTAGTACGGCGCGCAGCTCACGGCGTACCGATGGCCGGCCAGCACGCGCTCGAGGTCCGCGCGGCTGGCGAAATCCGCAGCGGCCGCGCTGGCGTCCGGCAGCGCCGCCCCGTCGGGGCCGACGATGGCGGCGCGCGCGCTGGCCTCGTCCGCGTCGACGGCCGTCACGGCGTAGTCGCCGCTGTCGGCCAGGAGGTACGCGACGAGGCGGCCGATCTTGCCGGTGCCGAGCACGGCGACGCGGGTCTTGGCGGTCATCTGAGCTCCGATGGGCACGCCGCGGAGGCGAGCGGAGGGGGGACCGCCCGCCATGGTGGCCACGGTGTGACGGTAGGGCGCGGACGGGCTCGTGATTGTCGACGCGGCCGGAGGGCGCGTCAAGCCGAAGGGGGCGATGCAACCGGGCCGCCGGCCCTTCCGTGCCCGCGCCTCGATTCGTCGTCCGCCGGCCAGCAAGGGCTCAACGCGCGCCCTGCGCCCCCGGGATGTCGCTCGATGCCCCGATGTAGAGCAGGTCGGATCCCGGCGGCCCGAAGGCGAGCGCGAGCAGCTCGTAGAACCCGTCGAAGTGGCTGGCGTCGAGCGTCTCGAGTCCGTCCCACGAACGGAAGAGGTCGACGCCGTAGCCGTCCCAATACGAGCCGTACGCGAAGAACGCGCGCAGCGGGTCCCGCGGGTCGACCCACACGCGCGTCCCGCCGGTGATCACCGCGGGCACGCCGCCGACGTCCTCCGACTCGACGACCATCCGCGTCCAGGAGGCCCCGCCGTCCTGCGTGCGGAAGATGCCGCGCTCGCTGGCCACGCGCGCCACCCGATTGACCACGGCGTAGCCGAAGTCGGGGTCGGAGGGCGCCAGGGCCAGCCACGCCGGCACCACCGCGGTGGTCTCCTCCGGTGGGCTACCGACGGACCCGAACAGGCCCTCGTTGGCAGATAGCCAGTCGACGCCGTTCGCGCTGCCGAACACGCCCCGTGTCGACGCGCCCACCAGCCAGGTGGTGCCCTCGGGGCCGTCGGCGTGGCTGGCGGAGACGATCTGCTCGCCTTCGGTCGCCTCGATCGGGAAGGCGTTCCAGCGCTCGTCGACGGCGCCGCGCGCGTAGCGCACCGGGTTGCGCCCGACAAAGCTCCACCGCACGGCGTCGCGCGGGTCGATGGCCAGGTGCACGGCGTCGTCGGGGAGGCCGTCCGCCTCCCAGGTCGCGCCGTCGTCGAAGGTATAGGCGACGCGCGGCTGGAACACGCTGCTCAGCACCCAGACGCGCGGGTCCGATGGCGCCCGATCGAGGGCCGTCCACTCGCCGGCCGGCACGCCCTCGACCGGCGCCAGCGTGCAGCCGGCGTCGCGGCTCCTGAAGACGCGCCCCTGGTGGAGCTCGAGCACGTCGTCGGGATCGCTGGGATGGGTGACCACGGCCCACGTATAGGCGACCATCGGCAGCGTGCCGGCGCCTGGCAGGACCGTGCGCCCGCCGTCGAGCGAGAGCCGGAGGCCGCCGAGGTCGCCGGTCGTCCGATCGCATGCCGGCACGCCCGGCGTGGCGGGGCCGGGAAGGTTCGTAGGCGTCGGCGTCGCGCTTGGCGCGGCGCTGGGCGTGGCCGAGGGCGTGCTGGACGCCGTGGGCGGCGCCGTGGCGTGGGCCACCGGCGTCGGCGGTAGGACCGCCCCGGGCAGACATGGAAGGTACGTGCGCGCGGCAGGCGTCGCGCTCGGATCAGGCTGGGCGCGCGTCGGCGAGCCGATGGCAGCACCGACACACCACGCCGCGACGAGCGCGATCGACGCGAGGGCGCACGCCGCGGCGTTGATCGCTCGTCGTGGACGCACGGCGGGCGCTATCGTGCGCGGACGAGGGCCGGGGTCGGTCATAGCGCCTAGTGTATACCGGCCGAGCGGCCGCCGGCCAGGGCTCGGACGGCTCGTCAGCGCGGCGCGAACGCCAGCGGGAGGAAGGCCGTGCGGCCGCGGCGCGCCGGCGCCGGCCGCTCCGCGGCCCAGACCGTGCCGCCGCCGGCGGCGCGCGCGGTCCATGCCACGTGCAATGCGCCGCCCTCCGCGGTCGCCAGGTCGAGCGCGGTGACGTCCGTCGCCCCGAGCGGCAGCGGCGCCCGCCGCCAGCCGACCTGGCCGATGCCCTCGGCCAGCCAGAGCTCGCCGCCTGCGCGCCAAGCCACGGCCCGATCGAGCGGCGGGTTGCCGACGAGCCGCGGCGCGCCCGCGATGGGCGCCGCGAGCTGCTCGGGCGGCAGCCAGGACGCCGCGCCGCGGCGCGCGTAGGCCAGCGCGCTGGCGGACCCGTCGTCCTCGCGCCAGGCCACGTGCCAGCCCGTAGCGCCGGCGACGACGGTGGCGCCGGTCGCATCAACGGACGGCCTCTCCGAGATGCGCTCGGGCAGCGACCACGCGCCGGCCTGACGAACCATGCCAAACACGGCGAGCCGGTCGCCTTCGACGCTGCGCGCGTGGTAGGCCAGGAGCAGCGCACCGGCGTCGGCACCAGGCGGGGTGCCGCCCTGCCAGGCCAGGTCTGGGCCGAGGCCCGTCGCCGCCATGACCGGCGCGTGGTGCCAGGCCCAACCGTCCCACCGGGCCACCTGGATGCGCGGCTCGGCGCGCAGCTCGGTCCACGCGGCCGAGAGGACGCCGCCGCCGCCGGCGATGAGCGCCGGGCCCGTGGAGAACGCTTCTGTTGCGCTCACGTTCTGCGGAAGGCTCCAGCTGCCAGCGCCGAGCCACGCGTGGAAGATGTCGCGGCGGCCGGCAAACGCGTTGGCGAACAAGAGGTGGACGATGCCGTCGCCGGCGACGGCGAGCGCCGGCGAGTCGCCCGCGGCCACGCGGACCGCTGGGCCGTCGCCGGCCACGTGCCAGACGGCGCCGCCCGCCTCCCACGCCACGTGGCGGACCCCGTCGGCGGCCACGGCCGCGGACGGCGCGAACGCCGCCGCGTCGCTCTCGGCCAGCTGCCGCGCCGGGTGCCAGCCGTCGCGCGCGGCGTCCGCTGCCGGCCGCGGCGCGCCCACAGGAGCCACCGCGCCGCGTCCGTCGCGCGCGCCGTACGTGGCCGCATGGCGCTCGGCCTCAGCTGGCAGGCCATCGCGACGGGCGTGCGCGCCGTTCGCGGCCGCGTTCCGATCGGCCGCGGGCGGGTTGGCGTCGCCACGCCCTGCCCGCGGCGCCGGTCCGCGCGCGACTAGGCGCGCGGGTGCTGCGGCCGACCGGACGGCGCCGGCATCATTGGTCGCGAACGGCAGGTAGACGGCGCTCCCGACGCCCGGCGATGCCGTCGCGGTGAGGTCGGCGGTGGCCGTGGCCTCGGTGGGCCGGCCGGTTGGGCTGGGCGTCGAGGACCCAGGACCGGGCGTCGTCGGGGACGCGCTCCCAATGATCGTGGGTTCGCTGGTCGGCGTTCCGGTCGGCGGCGTGCCGGTCGGTTCGCCGCCGTTCGTCGGTTCAGCGGTGGCCGTGGTCGTCGCGCCCGTTGCGGTGGCCGTGGTCGTCGCGCCCGTTGCGGTGGCCGTGGTCGTCGCGCCCGTCGCGCTGGCCGTCGGGGTGCTCGTCGGGTCGACGGGAGGGCTGGAGGTCGCGCTGGCGCTCGCGGTAGCCGCCGACGTGGCCGTACGCGTCGGCGTGGGCGGCGGCGGGCTCGGGACCGGCAGGTCGGCTTCCGCGCCACCGCGGGCAAACACGTCCCAGGTCCCGCTCGGGGCCGCCCAGGTGGCCCACAGGCCGGCGGCGCTGGCCCCGAGCGCCACGTCGTTGGGTTCCGCGGCGGCTGCCAGCCGCGCGCTGGCCCAGGTTCCCGCCGGCGACCGCCGGGCGAGCCACACGCCGTCCGCGACCGACCACGCCACGCGCGCCTCGGCACCGCTGGGCATCGTTGGCCCGAGCGCGATCCCGATCGGGCCGTGGGCGCCCTCCGCGCCGGGCACCGCCTCTGGCCACCCGAAGGCGCCCGGGCTTCCGAGCACCAGCGCCGCCCCAGCGGCGGTGCGCCACGCGACGTGGCGCAGGCCGTCCCCGGCAAGGGCAAGGCGTGGGCCTTCGGCAGCCTCGCCGCCCTCCGACAGCTGCTCGGGCAGCGACCAGGCGCCTTCGCGCCACGTCGCCAAATACGCGCTTGGCTGCCCGTTGCCGGCGGCTGCCTGCCACGCCAGGTCGATCGAGCCGTCCAAGTGTGCCGCGACGGAGGGGGCCATGCCGTGCACGACGGCGCCGCCGACGATCATGGGCGCAACCGACCAGGCGTTCCCGTCGGCGGACCGTCCCAGGTAGAGCGCCCCGCCGCTGGACCAGGCCACGGCGCGCCAGGTTCCGGCCACGGCCAGGCTCGGGGTGCCGCTCAGCGCGGTCAACGTCGTCGAGACGTTGCGCGGCAGGTCCCAACCGCTCGCCGAGCGGCTGGCGTAGCGGATCCCAACGCGCTCGCCGCGCTGGTCGGCAAACGCCACGTGTGCCCGCCCGCCGACATACGCGATCGACGGCGCGTGACCGCCGGCCACGCGCTCCGATGCCGACCAGGCCTCGCCCGGGGCGCGGTGCGCCGCGACGACGTCGATGCCCTCCTCCCAGGCGATCCAAGCCCCGCCGGCGTCGTCCACGGCGATCGACGGCGCCCGCGAGGCGTCGGCCGTGACCGCGACGGCTGCGGCGGGCGGCCAATCCAGCGCGGCCAGCCGCCCGCTGGCGCTCGAGCGCACGCCGTCCTCGCCCGCTGCCCCCAGGGCTAAGGTGGCGAGGGCGGCGACGAGGCCGCGCACGAGCGCGCGTCGCCGAGGTCCTACGCGTTTGGCGAGCGAGCCCATGGCCTAGCGCACGCTCGGGCGGATGCGGATGACCCGCGCCGTCAGGGCACCGTCCAACGCGGCCTCGGCCGTGACCTGCGCTTCCGCGCCGACGGTCGCCGCGCCGGCGCTCTCGTCGACGATGGTCTCGGCCTCGACGGCCAGGTCGACGGACACCTGGGCGCCCAGCGCGTCGACGATGCGGAGCGTCCACGTGCCCGGCACGCCGCCGACCGCCGTCAGCGTGCCCTCCAGGACGGTCAGCCCGTCCAGGGCGTCGACGGTGACGTGGATCAGCTCCGCGTCGACCGACCCGTCGGCGGAGAGCGTTCCGGAGACCTCCGCGTGCAGGCCGGGCAGCGGCGCGATGCCGGTGATGGTGGTGGCCAGCAGGTCGACGTTGACCGTGACGCCGTCGACCTCCCATGCGCCGCCGAGCAGCCCGACGTGGTCGATCGTGCCCTCGAACGCGACCGTCACCTCGGCGCTCGACCGGCCGAAAAGGGTCTCGGCCCGCAGCGACCCGTCCGCCTCGATCACCGCCCGCGCCTCGGCCTGACCGCCGACGACCAGCGACCCCTCGATCGCCGTCGCGTCGTCGATCGCGAGCGTCAAGCCGTCGATCGTGACCTCCGCGTCGGCCATGGCCTCGACGGTGCCGCGGAGCTCGATCGTCTCGGCCGTCCTCACATCGACCAGGGCGCTGGCGACGCCGAGCGTGCCGTCGCCGTCGCGCACCGCTTCGACGATCAGGTGGTCGCCGACGGATGCTGTCACGCCGGCGGCCGTGGCGGCGTCGGCTTCGACGAGGACCGTCCCGACGATCCAGCGCTCGGCCCCGTCCGCCAGCTCGGCCCGCGCCCGAAGCGCGCCTTCGAAGCGCACGCGCGTCGGCCGGGCGGCATCCGCCGCCGTGCCGCCCACCGCGCGCACCGTCGACGTGAGCGCACTGGTCGTCCGCAGCACGACCGCCTGCCCGGCGCGCAGCGCGGCAAAGCCGATGGCGCGGCCGTCCGCGTCCACGAGCCCGCTCTCGGCGTCGACGGCCACCACGATCTCGGAGCGTCCGTCGGCGACGATGGCCAGATCCCGACCGGCGGTCTCCGCGCCGGCGGCCAGCGTGGCCAGCACCCGCCCGCGGACGGTGGCCTCGCCCGAGGCGCTCGTCGGCGGCGGCGCGCTGGCGGCGATGTCCCCTGCCTGGACCCGGGCATCCGCGCGCACCATGCCCTCCACGGCCGCCCGCAGGCCGGCGCGCAGCGCATCAGGCGCCATCGGTTCGCCGGACGGGCCGGTGATGGTGGCGCTGCCGTCGACATCGACCTCGAACGTGCCGTCGACGGAGGCGATGGCCAGCCGCTGCACGTCGGCCGAGAGGCGGGTCGAGCTCGCGATGTAGCCGCTGACGGCGATGGCGCCGCCGGCGCCGGGCTGGGCAGCTGCGGTTGAAGCGGCATGGCCGATGCCCAGGATGGGCGCGGCAAGGACGCCGAACACGGCGAGGAAACGGGTAAAGCCAACCATTTGGTCCTCCAATCGGTGGGTCGCATAGCCGGTGAGCCGACCGGACGCTGAGCCGTCTAGGAGCACAGCCGTCCAGCCGGTTCGACGCCGTCGGCCACGACGGGTTACACGCAGTCTAGGGGCAGCGGTTGTACGTGGGTTTGGGATAACGGTCGTCGTTGGGGGAACGATTTGGGTTCGTTGGGTTCTTCGGGCTTCACGATGAGGACGATGGCACGCGCGTGTGGCCAAAACTGAGGTGAGGCCCGGATTCAGGTCTGGGTAACAGGACGTCCTTGGCGGCACGGCCCAGGCTTCACACAGCGATTGATGGCACGCGCGTGTGGCCAAAACTTGGGTGACTGCCGTATTTGGCTCTGGGTTACCGGACGCCTTCACGCCGCCTGGGCGTGCCCGCTGCGGGCCCCTTTCCGGATCTCCGGGCCGCCGTCGCAGTGCCGTCCTGTCGCGGCGAAGGGCCGTCACCAGCCGCGGTCGAGCGGGGCACATCGAACGCGCTCCGGGTCGCAGCAGCACACCGCGGTACGCTCTTCACTGCGAAGCGGGGCGAATCGGCGTATGCGTGACCGGTAACCCAAAAGAGTACTGGACATCACCAAACCGAGCAGGGCGGGTCACCGAGCGACGTGGGTCATGGACGCGATACGTGCCCGAACAGGGCGGTTGACGCGCTGTGTCACGCGCGGTGTCACGTGATCGGGTACGTAGCCTGTGCAGCAACGCTTATCCAGCGATACGCGTTGTTTAGGGTTCGGTCGTCGCGCTGGGCTCGGGCTGGACCAACCCCGCCCCACCGACGACGCGCAGCCACAGGGCCAGGAGCGTGCCGTCCGGGAGGGTGCGCGCCCGCGCCTCGACCCGCGCGCCGATCGCGGCCGTCCCCTCGACCGCCGTGGCGGCGTCCAGCATCACCGGCCGGCCGTCGATCCACCACGTCGTGGGGCTGAGCGCCGTGATGACGCCGCTGAACTCCACGATCGTCGCGTCAGGAAGCACGGCGATCGAGAGCGCGGACAAGGCGCCGTCCGGTGCGCGCCGGGCGACCACATGGGCCAGCCGCCCGACTGTGGGCTCGCCTTCGATCGCGGTCTCGGCCGTCACGGCGACGACCAAGCCGCCGACGGTCCACTCCGCCGCGGTCATGGCTTCGATAATGCCCTGCCACTCGACGAGCTCCTCGCCGTCCGCAGGCGCGAGCACGACCAGCTGCACGAGCCGCCACGCGCCGTCGCGCTCCTCGGCGACGACGCGGACCCGCGCGCCGATGGCCAGCCGCCCGTTCTGTTCGTCGACCCGGCCGCCGGCCAGCAAGATGGCGCGACCATCGACGACGAGGCGCAGGTCGTCGAGCTCGGCGACGATGCCGGTCCATTCGCTGCGCGCCGGCCGAGGGCGCGGGGTCGCGGGCGCGAGGATCGAAGCGCCGGCCGGCGACGCCGTCGCCGTCGGGCTCGGTGCCAGCGTGGCCGAGGGGGGCGGCCAGGTTGGCAGCGCGGCGGCCACCGGGCTCGCGGCCGTCGGCGTGGGATCGCCCGCCGAGGGGACGGCGGTTGCCTGCGCCGGCCGCGTGCGTTCCGGACGCTCGAGGCGCACGACGGGCGTCGGCGCTGGGCCCGACGCGGGACCGGCCGAGCGAATGCGGACGCGCTGGACGATCACGCGGCCCTTCGCGTCGGTCCAGCCTTCGACGTGCACCAGGTCGCCTGGGCGGAGCGCGGCCAGCAGGGCGGTCTCGCCTGCAACCGCGACGCCGCCGACGAAGAGCTGCTCCCCGCCGCCCTGGACGATGCCCTCGAACGCGACGGCGCGCTCCGCGGTGCGCGCAAGGAGCGACACGACCTCCGCCCGTCGCCGTGCAGCAAACTCACGCTCGAGCGCAGGCCGTTCGTCGTTGCGCGCGAAGGCCAGGCGCACGGACTCCTCGAGGCGCTTCACGGGGAACAGCACGTCGCCGGGCACCGTCCCGGCCGTCGCGCGCGTCGCGCCGAGCCCGAGCGCCAGCGCGACGAGGGCAGCGACCAGGGCCAGACGCGGACCGCGGAACGCGGCGAGGCGCGCGTGCCATGGCCGGCCGCGCCGCTCGGCGCGCGCGACGCCCGCCGCCACGAAGGCGGCGCGCCCAGGGCGCAGGCCGCCCGGCGGGAGCGGCGGCTTGGGCGCCTTCCGGACGCGCTCGGCGAGGTCGACGAGCGACGCCAGGTCGCCCGCGTCCGTCTCGCCCTGCGCATCGAGCGCGCGGGCCAGCCGCTCTACATCGCGGCCGCTCACGGGTCGGGCTCCAGTCGGGCGGCCAGCCGGCGCCGAAGCGCGATCAAGGCGCGGTGCTGCGTGACCTTGACCGCCGAGACGCTCATCCCGGTGCGCTCCGCCACCTGCTCCGGCGAGAGGTCCTCGGCAAAGCGCAGCGCGACGACCTCGGCATGGCGAGGCTTCAGCGTGGCCAGCGCGTCGGCGAGCCAGCCGGCCTCGAGCGCGCGCGCCGCGAGCGCGGCGGGCTGCGCGGCCGACGGGTCGGGCAGCGCGTCGGGCAGCACCTCCTGAGGGCGCCGCCCCGCGCGCCGCGCGTGGTCCGCCAGCACGTTGTGCGCGATGCGGTAGAGCCAGCCGGCAAACGTGGCGCGCCAGCCCAACCCGCGATCCAGGGCCTCGACGACCTTCGTGAACACGATCGAGGTGAGGTCCTCCGCGGTGGCTGGATCACCGACGCGCCGGGCGAGATAGCGGTAGATCTCCGGGCTGTACCGGTCGTACAGCGCGCCGAGCGCGTTCGCATCGCCGTGGCGGGCGGCATCGATCGTCGCGTCGAGCCACGCTTGATCGCCGTCCTGCGCCGCCCTACGCCAGGGCATGGGCGGCGCCTCTGGCGGCCGAGCGGCGCACCGCACGGAACCCAAGGCCGAGAGCGTCATGCCGGGATCGTCCCTCCCCGCGCGGCGGGCGCGCGTGCTGATGGCGTGAACGACGCCCGGCGGTGCGACGGGTTACACCGAGTTCCGCGCGCACGGTTCCTCCTCACGGGCTCAGCGCCTGCCGCCTGCGTCCGGCCAGGTGGCGGTGCTCGCGGAAGCCACTATCATCGCCTCGAGCCGGCGCGGCACGTGCGGCGGCCCCGATCCGTCGGCGCGTCCGACGCATGGCAGGAGCCGACATGGGCATTGCCGCCGACATCGCCATCATCGTCGTCGCCGCGCTTGCCGGCGGCCTGGTGGCGCACCGCATGAACCAGCCGCTCATCCTCGGGTACATCGTAGCCGGCATCCTCGTCGGGCCGTACACGGGCGGCATCACCGTGACGGACGCCCACGACATCGAGCTCCTCGCGGAGATCGGCGTGGCGCTGCTCCTGTTCGCGCTGGGGATCGAGTTCTCGTTCCGGGAGCTGCAGCCTGTCCGCCGCATCGCGCTCATCGGCACGCCCATCCAAATCGTCCTGACCATGGCCTACGGCTTTGCCATGGGCCGGCTCTTCGGATGGGGCTGGCACGCAGCCATGTGGTTTGGCGCCCTGATCGCGCTCTCGAGCACGATGGTGGCGCTGAAGACGCTGATGCACCATGGGCTCATGGGCTCGCTCGCGTCGCGCGTCATGATCGGCATGCTGATCGTCCAGGACCTGGCGTTCGTGCCGCTCATCGTCCCTCCCGGGGGTTGACACCCCCGCCGTTAGGCGGGCTGCTTTCAGCCATTCCTGCTGCGATTGGGCGACGGCCCACGGCCGCGCTATCATTCCTAATATGAGACTGATCGCGCAGGTTCGACTCCTTCCCACTGCCGAGCAGGCCGCCCTGCTCTTGGCGTTCCTTGAGCGCGGCAACGAGGCGTGCACCTGGATTTCCGCCCAGGCCTGGGAGGCCAAGACGTTCGGGCAGTTCCCGATCCATCGGCTGGCATACCGGGAGGCACGCGAGCGATTCAGCCTGCCCGCTCAGGCGACCGTGCGCGCGGTGTCCAAGGTGGCCGATGCCTACAAGCTCGACAAGCGGACCAAGCGCACCTTCAGCCCGCGAGGCGCCTTCCCCTACGACGACCGGATGCTCGCCTATCGGCACAATCAGTCCACCGTAAGCATCCTGACGCTGGCCGGGCGCCAGAGCATCCCGTTCGTCTGTGGCGAGCGCCAGCGCGAGTTGCTGGCGACCCGCCGAGGGGAGTCCGATCTCGTCTACCGGGATGGCAAGTGGTTCCTGTTCGCCACCTGCGATGTCGAGGAGCCGGACGAG
>Ga0326597_10000887_pt1 | contig 50872 bp, 62 predicted proteins | sample RVTome_12_FD_203789 | JGI IMG/M metagenome (GOLD analysis project Ga0326597, IMG submission 203789) | Soil microbial communities from uranium-contaminated site in the Upper Colorado River Basin, Wyoming, United States - RVT100D185 | ecosystem: Environmental > Terrestrial > Soil > Contaminated >... | reverse complement strand
ACAGCCTAAAGGTGTGGGATTGGGGAAATGATATTAAGAGGGGTTGGTTGTTAAAAATTCCGCAGAGTTTTTGAGCCAAATTAAATATAGGAATAATAAAAATATGCTCAAAAATTTACTTTAACATGTTGGATAAGGAACTTTATTTCTGTTTAGGTGCTTAGAGAGTGTGTTTGATAACCTTTATATAAGACTCGGGATTAACAAACCTATGAATGGGTTATTAAAAAAACTGGAAGAAAACCTCAAATTGAAAAATTATTCTGAACAAACAATTAAATCATATCTAAATCACGTTAAAAAATATCTTGAATTTGCAGAAGGCAGGGGAATTAATGAATTAAGTGCGAAAGAGTTTTTAATTACTAAATTATCAAAGAATAATCCTGCTTCTGTTGGACATAATGTATTCGCGGTAAAGTATTTCTTCAGAGAGATTCTAAAGCAAGAATTAGAAATTCCAAACCCTAAGAGGAATAAAACCCTCCCAGATATTTTAAGCATCAAAGAAATAAAATCTATGATAGAATTTACTTCCAATGCCAAGCATAAATTAGTTATAAAAATTCTTTATGGATGCGGGTTAAGAGTTAATGAAATTGTAAATATTAAAACAAATGATTTAGACTTTGAGGAAAATTTAATTAAAATCAGGTTATCTAAAGGTAAAAAAGATAGATTTGTTAAAATTCCTAACTCTGTAAAAGACGAATTGAAAAATTATTCCAATCTAAATAATTCTGAATATTTATTTGAATCAAACCGCGGGGGAAGATTAACTAAGAAGACTATTGCTAAAATTGTCCAGAATTCTGCCAAAAAAGCAGGAATTAAAAAAAGGGTTTATCCTCATTTGCTCAGACATAGTTTCGCAACACATCTTTTGGAAAATGGAACTGATTTAAGGATTATTCAAAAACTGCTTGGGCACTCTGATATTAAAACAACCCAAATTTATACACAAATCTCTCAGGCATCAATAAAAAATATAAAGTCCCCTTTGGATAATATAACATGAAAAAATCAGTCAGGCTTTACATTGATGGCACTGTACAGGGTGTGTTTTTCCGCGGGTTTGTCAAGGAAAATGCAGAAAGACACAATGTAAAGGGCTTTATCCGCAATCTTGAAGACGGTCGCATAGAAGTATTTCTTGAGGGCGGCACAGTCGATGTCGACAAAATGATTGATCTTTGCAAAACAGGGCCGAAGCATTCAGATATAAAACATGTAGAAATCAAGCCAGAAAAATTCCAAGACTTTAAAACTTTTAAAATACTGCATATTTAGGTAATAACATGGGACGAGAAGAAGAAATAATAAAAGAACGGGAAAGGAAAATTCAGGAGTTGAAAAAGCAGAAGATAAACCCTTATGCATACCAGTTTGACAAAAAAGATTCTGTGGCTAAGGCTCTGAAAACTTCTGTTGGAAAAAGCGTAAAGACAGCAGGCAGAATCATGACAAAAAGGGAGATAGGAAAAATTGCCTTTTCTGTTCTTCAGGACTTCACAGGAAGAATTCAGCTTGTCTTTCAGGAAGGAGAAACAGGAAAGAAAGACTTTGATTTCTTCACGAAATATATAGATATAGGAGATATTGTGGGAGTTGAAGGAAAAACATTCAGAACAAAAACAGGAGAGCATTCAATCCTTGTAAACCGTTTGACTCTGCTTACAAAATCTCTTTTGCCTCTTCCTGACAAGTGGCACGGCTTGCAAGATAAGGAAGAACGTTACAGAAAACGTTATCTTGATTTAATCATGAATCCGGAAATAAAGAAGGTTTTTGAAGTAAGAAGAAAGATTTTTGACGGGGTAAGAGAATTCATGAGAAAAAACAGCTTTGTTGAAGTTGAGACTCCTATACTTCAGCCAATTTACGGAGGCACTAGCGCAAGACCTTTTGACACAAAACTTAACGCGCTTAACATGAAAGTTTACATGAGAATTTCAAATGAATTATACCTGAAGAGATTGATTGTTGGAGGTTACGAAAGGATTTTTGAGTTTTCCCCTGATTTCAGAAATGAAGGAATAGATAGGTACCATAATCCAGAATTCACGCAGGTAGAGACAATGTGGGCATATGCAGACTATAAGGATAATATGAAATTTGCCGAAGAGATGGTTGAATATGTCTGCAAAAAAATCCACAAGAAGACAAAGGTAAAAATCCACGGCAAGGATATTGATTTTAAAACCCCCTGGAAAAAACTGGCTTTCCTGGATGCAATAAAATCCAAGGCGGGGATAAACTTTGTGAAGATTTCTGGATTAAAAGAAGCCAAATCTGCCGCAAATAAAATAGGCGTCAATACAGACAAGTGCGATACAATAGGAGAAGTCATGATATCTATTTTTGAGGAAAAAGTGCAGCCGGAGATAATTCAACCGACTATTGTTTATGATTATCCCCTTGAAGCTGCTGGCTTGGCAAAGGCAACAGATGATGACGAGATGTTTGTCTCTTCATTTGAGCTGATAGTTGATGGAATGGAGCTTGGATTGTCATATTGTGAGCAAAATGACCCAAAAGCCCTCGAGAACTACTGGAAATTTGCTGCAGAAAAATTCAGAAAAGGGTATTTGGAAGCGCAGCCAACAGACAATGATTTCATTAATGCATTAAAAATAGGGATGCCTCCTACTTCTGGTTTAGGCGTCGGAATTGACAGACTTGCAATTCTTCTTGCAGATCAGCCCTCCATAAGAGATGTTATATTCTTTCCATTCATGAGGCCTGAAGGAGATTAAGGCATACTGCTCTTTTGTAAACTCGTTCGCTTATTGATATAAAATTTTAATATAAATGCTTAGTTAAAAACTGTTTTGGGGCAGGTGGGCAGAGATAAATATATAAGTAAAAAAATTTAAACTCAAATATGTTTCATCTTCCAATTTCTCGTGAACAAGCGTGGCAGCTAATAAAAAAGTATAACACCCACGAGCAAGATTTGATTCATTACTTGGAAAGCGAAGCTGTTATGAAAGAACTTGCAGAACATCTTAAATTAAAGCCAGAGAAAGTTGAAGAATGGGCTATGCTCGGTTTGTTGCATGATGTTGATTGGGGCATAACAAAAGAGGATGTTGCTACACACCTTACGAAAATGCCAGATATCTTGCGCGAAGCTGGTTTTTCCAATGAATTTATTGAAAATATCTTAAGCCATGGCTATGGTTTCCATGAATTGCCCCACTTAGTAGAGAAAAGAAGAACAGAAAAAGTAGAACATGCCCTGGCTGCAAGCGAAACAATCACAGGATTAATTCACAGTTATGCTTTGATGCGCGGTAAAAAGATAAGCGACATGGAGGCCCGTGGATTGCTAAAGAAATTCAAGGACAAAACTTTTGCTGCAAAAGTCTCACGTGAAGTCATTATGGAAATTGAGGTCTTGGGTTTAACGTTGGAGGAGTTCTTTCAGGTTGCCATCAACGGAATTAAGAAAATAAAAGGTCAAGTTGGCTTGGAATAAAATATAAAAATACCCTTTTCTTTTTCAGATTAGAATGCCAGAAAAAAAGAGAGAAAAAAGACCTATGTCTAAAAGATCAAACGCATCCAAAAACTTTGTTATTGCTCTTTCAATAGTTAGCATAATTGGCTTCTTGAATATCGTCGCAGAAAGCTTGCTTGCATTCAGTTTTGCAGATTATATTGAGAGCTTATGGCTTGTCACACTGGGCGTGGGATTAATCCTAGAAACATCCCTGAAGGAACTAAAGAGTTTAAGAAAAAAGGAATTAACTCCTGACATGCTTGGAAAGATAACAATGATTGTTGTCGGAGCACTTGCAATTATTGCAGCAATCTTAAGCATCCCTCAAATAAACATAGAGAATCCTACTTTTTTAGCTATAAAGGGTATACTTGGTATTCTTGCAATAGTCTTCATCATAATCCAAACATGGGTTAATAGAAGGGATTAAATGAAAAAGAAAGTTTCTAGTTCTCAAAGAGGAAAGAAAAATCGGGCAGTAGGAATACGCTTTGAGGCAAAAGTTAGAGCACATCTCGAAGGAATGGGCTGGACTGTCAGCAAGTGGATGAATACTGTTGATTTTGACAAAGAAAAAAGCGGAAGACTCGTGCCGGCAAAAAGAAAATATAATCCATTCTTCAAGGCCTTAAGCATCGGAACAGGCTTCCCTGATCTTGTCTGTTTTAAGAGGCATGGAAAAAAGTATTATGATATAATAGGTGTAGAGGTAAAAAGAAACGGATATCTCGACAAAATCGAAAAAGGAATGTGCTATTGGCTGCTTGAAAACAAAATTTTCGGCAGAATCCTTGTTGCAAAACTCGGCAAAAAACGAGGAGAAGTAGAGTATATTGATTTTGCGAAGAGATATAATAAAGTGCAATAAACCTTAAAATCAGCGAGAAAGTCTGTTAAATATGACTCCATCGCGCTGGTTTATTGTATTAACATTATTTTTATTAACCATTTCAGGAATTTCTGCATTATGTTCTTCAGGGCAGATTGATATAAATACTGCGTCTGTAGAAGAATTAGATAAAATAACGCATGTCGGTCCCGCAATAGGACAGCTAATTATAGATGGCAGATCATTCGCCTCAATTGATGAACTTGTAGATGTTAAAGGGATTAGTGAAGGTTATGTTTTAGACATCAAATCCCAAAATCTTGCCTGTGTTGCAGATGAAAATTCTGAAAGCGAAGAAGAAAATGAAGAAGTTGCTGGTAATGAAACAAACCCCGAGGAAATCTCTGTTGCTATTGAGGAAACACAACCGAAAATAGTTGAACTGCAAGCTATAGACCTTAGTCAAAATTCAAAAGCTATAAAAAGCGAGGAAAATTCTGAAGTTGAAAGTGATGAGAAAGACAATTATGCTATTTACGGCCTAATTGGTTTTAGCATATTGATTATTGTTCTTTTCGCACTAAACAAAAAAAAGGAAAAAAGAAATGGCCTCGCATGATACTATAAGGGCAATGCTTATTCTTGATGTAATAGGCAGGCCTGCAAAACATCTTACCGATACTCTTGAACAGATTATTGCAGAGATGAAAAAAGAAAAAGGTGTTAAAGTCACTGATAGCAGAATAAAAGATCCTGTGCCGATGAAAGACAATAAAGAATTCTTTACAACATTTTCAGAAATCGAGGTTGAAACAGAAGATATGATGTATCTTGCTTTTTTAATGTTCAAGTACATGCCTGCCCATGTCGAGGTTATTTCTCCAGAGGAGATTGTTCTTTCTAATACCGGATGGAGTGAAATCCTCTCTGAACTAACAAGAAGATTGCATTCTTATGACGAAGTTGCTCGTGTTATTCAGGCAGAGCGTCTTGCCCTTATGAAGAAAGTGCAGGAATTGCAGGGTGGAATAACTGAAAAGACCGAAAAAGCTGTAAAAAAGGCCACAGGTAAAAAAGTTAAGAAAACTAAGAAAAAAGGATAATCAAAAAGGTTTTATTTTCTTGACTCCTTTATATTTTTTCTTAAAGAACCATAAAATAGCAATAAATACAATTAATAAGAGTATCCACCCAATAATCTTTCCTGAAGAACTTTTCTTTGGCTCCTGACAAACGAGAGGGGCAACACAGCAGTCTCCGTTTCTTGTTCTTACAATGTCACCGCCGCATTCTTCTGTATCGGCACAAATTGTGCCTCCAAGATCCCCACAAAGAGAAAGAATACTTAATTCTTCTGTTTCTGATTCTGCAGGAATAAAATCATAAATTAAATTCAATGTAAGAATAAACTCTGTGGCTGTTTCTTCATTATGTGCTGTTATTATGCCCTCGAATATCGCTTCTTCTGGACCAGAGGAAATGTCAAATTCAACTTGCTTTATTTCTCCTGGATCTAAAGAATCTATATTTTCAGGAGAAACACTTACATATCTTTCAAGTACAGAAGATATATTGAATGAGATATCTTCAAGAGTTTCTGCACCTGTGTTTTTTAGGTAGAGGATTCTTCTGGAATTAGAGTTTGTTGACATTGAAACTTCTGCTTCTTGCGGCTGGAATTCAAGATCAAAATCCTCTGTTGTTTCGTTTAGTTCAGAAATGGTAATATTCTCTGTATTAAGATAAACAGGCATAGAGTAACTTGTATTTTCTGATGTGAAATCTACTATTATTAATCCTCTTGCAGCCTGTGCATCCAATGTGAATGATATTGTTTCTTTCTCTCCGGTATTCAATTCAAGAGAAGAAGGGAAGCTTAATTTAGAAGAATCCGCATCAATGTTAATTATTATGCTGTTATCCCTTAAGTTTTGTAATTCCACAGCGAAATTCTCATTAGTATTAACAACACTTGGATTTACAGAAAATGCTGCTGTTTCTTCTGATATTGTAAAGTTGGAAACAATATCGTCGTCAATTATTTGCGTTGCCCGATAATATCTTACACCCTCGATTCTTATTGAATAATTTCCTGGTTGCTTGTCCGTAAGAATAGCATAGACATAAAAATCGCTGTTAATTTTCACAACGCCAGAGTAGGCCATGGGGATATTACAATTTGTTCCCCTGCAAAAGAAAACATTGTCGCTTGTTATTTGATCAACAAAATTCCCTGAGAATTTTGCAAGAAAAGTTTCTCCCTGCGCATATTCAGAATCCATTGAAACTTCAACTGCTGAGATTGAGGGTATAAGAAAAACTAGTAAAAGTGTTAATGATAAAGTCGCTACCAATAGCTTAAAATTTAGATGATGGTTTTTATGGTTAAAATTGCTCCCACATCTTTTGATATTTAACTCCATATATTCTTAACAGAAATCGGGTTAATAAATTTTAATGTGGCGAGAAATTGGTTGTTCATCCCCTTAATATAAGGAGAACTATATAGGCTACATAAAGAACAATGAATATTGTTCCCTGCCATTTTTCCAATTCGTGCCTTTTTCCTACGAACATAAATAGGAAAAGCAAGAAGGTAACAAACATAAGGAGTATCAAATCAGGTATTGCAAAAGCCGGGAAAGGAATCGGCTTTATTATTGCAGCTATTCCGAGTATCCAGAATATATTGAATATGTTGCTTCCGACAATAGTCCCGACAGCAAGGTCAACATCTTTTTTCAATGCAGCTGTTATTGATGTTATAAGCTCTGGCAAAGAGGTGCCTATGGCTATGATAGTTGCAGAAATTAGGAATTCGCTTACGCCAAATGCCCCTGCTGCTGCAACTGCACCATCAACAACCCATTTTCCCCCAAAGTATAAGCCAACCAGCCCCCCAAGAATCATTAAAGTAATAACAAGGTAAGAATGCTTCTTTATCTCTAATTTGTCATCTTCTACTTGTGATTTATTTCTTCTTGCCAACTCAAATACATAATATAAAAAGACAACAAAAAAGAGGATCAAAATGATTCCTTCTGTTCTGAGAAGGAGGTTAATAGTTAACTTATCTAAATAAAAAATTGTAGAAAAAACAAACAGAACAATTACTGCAAGAAAAGAAAAGGGGATTTCTTTCCATATTGTTGAGTGTTGGACTTTAAGATTTGTTATTAGAGCAGTAATACCAAGAATAAGCAAGATATTAGCCATGCTGCTCCCTATGACATTCCCGAAAGCTATATCGCCAGAGCCCCTTAGAGCAGCAAGAACATTTACAACTAATTCGGGCATTGAAGTTCCAAAAGCAACAATAGTTAACCCCACAATCAGTGTCGGCACTCCGAGTTTTTTAGCCAGTGAAGACGAGCCCTCAACAAGATAATCAGCCCCTTTGAGCAAAAGAAAAATTCCGAGAACAAATAAAATATATTCTAACAATTTATTTCCCCATTTCTTTAAGTTTTTTCAAAACATCATCGAGTTCTTTCTGGGCTCCTGATTTCATTTTTGCCGCAGTTGTTGGCCTGGCTTGTGCCGGAGAAGGACGATGCTGGGCCTGTGACGGCAGAAGAATTCGCCGTTCTATTCTCTGGATTGGCCTTTGCATAGATCTTGGGAAAAAGCCTGGCGGAGGCCTTGATGTCGGATGACCTGGGCCTCCTGGTTTGTGCCCGCCTCTGTGCTTAATTTTGAACCAGAACATTCTCAATTTATTTCTGAAAATTATTCCTATAACAACAAGCACAATCAAAATCAAAAGAATCCAAATCCATAAGGAGCTTCCACCGTTATCTCTTGGAGGAAGTGTAGTTGGAGGCTCTTCTTCGTCATCGTCAATTGATGAACTGCAGGATCCACTATTAGCACAGCAAATTTCTGTTGATCTTGTATCAGATGCTGTAATCTCTGTTCCCCCAATACATCTTTCACTTGAAGCACAAATTTCACCGCCTTGCTCTGCACATGTCCTAACTATTGGCTGCACAGAACAGCATTTTTGACTTACCCCTGGACAATCATATTCGCTTAAGACAGAGCCACCTGCATTAACTGTGCATGCTATTGAAGAAGAGGCACAATAGAAACCAGAAGTTCCGCAATCAGGCAGGCTTGTTCCCCCGCCTGTGCCTGTGCCTCCTGTTGCCTTGGGCCAGACAGAAGCAAGAATAAAACCGGTGTTTCTTACATTATTTTCCCAGCACCCGTTATCGCCTTGCGAATCCAGAAGCCATTCTTTTGAATTTGTCTTTTCCTGGGAAGTTTCATCAAGCAAAGGATAGAGTGCAAGGGCTGTATCATAATATCTGTCCCCTGATTCCTGCCAGTACTGGCTGCTTTTTTGTTTTGAAAAAAGAGAAATCTTGTGGTCTGTTTTTCCCGTCAGCAAATAAAGGAAACTGTCAGGGATATATCTGTTATTGTCATCTGCAAGAGTTATGAGATAAGGGAGATATGCTGAAACAGATTTATCTTGCGAATCAAGTGCAAGAGCAGCCCATAATGTTGCTTCGTAATTGCAAGTTCCAGAATCTGCAAAACAGTAAGAATCAACCTGCTCCCTTGTTGCTCCTCCTGCAGATGCAGAAGACGTTTCATCAGACACGTGGATTGTTGAAGATACTTCGTTCTTTCTAAAAAGTGTTGTAGTAAGAAAATCTTTGTCACATGAAACAGTGAATTCTGTATTGTAGCATGAAGGGGAAACTTCCAGCCAGTAATCATCCTGTGCAGGAAAAAGGCAGGAGCCGGCATTGTTATTTATTTTTTTATTTTCATCTATTGATATTGTATAAGAAGAGCTGCCGTAGCTTATTGAGCAAGTTGTTGCTGAGTCTGATTCAATCTCAAGATACCATGTAAGATCTGAAGGAGTAATTTTTTTTGAATCAAGCCAATTTTCTGCAGATGTTGAACTTGTTTTAAGAGCTAGCATTGCTTGTGCAGTCGGTTTGACATTACAATTTTGGCTCGAAGAACCTGCCCAGCATTCTCCTGAGTTTTGAGAAGAAGAAACAAGTTCTGAACGGCACTGTCCTGTAGCAAGGACACTGAATGTTTTCTCTTCTATTGACAAGGAATCGCAATTTCCAGATGTTTTATTCTGCAGGCATGAATATGCTTTGTTAACTTTTGCCGTCTCTTCTGTTGAGTTGAGCTGGGCTGAGACAAAAGGAAAAAGAAGCAGAAGAAATAAGGTTAATAAAATTAAAGACCTAAAAGATGTTAAACTCAACACATTATGATTATCTGTATTAGAACCATATACACCACTCCTCTTTTTCATGATATCTGGAATCAACGGTTATTTTTAAAATTATCTTTACTGTCGCGATTTTTTAGCTTTTTCCGGCTTTCCTTTTTTTCATTGTTTTCCCTTGTTTCTCTCATTGTTTTCCTTACCATATAGCTCAAGGGATTTTTTGCCCTTAGTTCTTCTTCAGTCGGAGTTATTCCTAATGCCCGATAATGGTCCTTGTCAAAATTTGGGGGTGGAATAGGCTTGTTTCTATAACTCGCAATAAGCTGGGATTTTATATAACCCTCCTTGAGAGGAATTTCGTTTTTTTGATTCCAGTCTGAAATCATGGTTTCGAGTTCTTTTCTGTCCATTCCAATTGCACGAAGGAAATTCAAGAGGATAAAGAGGGCGCGTTTTCTTCCGTCGCCCCGAATCCCGAGGAGAATCTTCTGTATGCTTGGAGGGAAATTTTTTTCTGATATATCTCTTAAAACAACTGGCTCATAAAACTTATTTGCACCTTGTCTTTCTTCTTTTTCTGGGTGTTTTGTTTTATGCCAGTCAAGAGCCTCCCGCAAAAGCTCTGACGCTTCACCTTCTTCTGCTTCAGGCATGAAATTTCTTACTTTGGTTTTCAAAGGGTCTGCGTCTCTTGGCTGGAAATCTCTTATTTGCTCAGGAAGTAAAACCACAGAGGCAAGCGCTGTTTTTTCATGAAGGGAATAAGGCATCCTGAAAAGATGTCTTGGAGAAACAAGAATTAAATCAGGAACAACAGCGTCAGAAGCTTTAAAATCTTTTACATACTTCGTGCTTGAGACCCCCGCGTTTAGACTTGTTATTCTTTCTATAAGCTCTGGCTGGACCATCTCCATTATGTATTTAGTTATTATCCTTGGCCATTCAGGAAACATTTCTGATGTCTGGGTATTGTGGATTGCTTTAGGAAAAGCTTTCCACGGAACAATTATATGAAATCCCTTGCTTCCTGAAAATTTCACCCCTGTATTTTTCACTCTGTGGAAACGCAGAACTTTTACTATCAACTCTGCCATTATCTTACTGTAATCCAGATACTTGCTGTCAATGTCAAGAAGAAGGTCCCAGCCCAAACGGGATTCAGCCAATTGCCTTTCTGTCATTCCTGTTGAAATTGCAAGCGGGTCTTTCCATAACTCTTCTGAACAATGAAAACTAGTTGCTCCTTTTTTTACAAGCTCAAAGATATCTCCGGGATACTGTAAGCTGTCAGGGCGTTTACCAAAGCCTTCCATCATATAGCTGGGAACAGTCTCTCTATTTTTTGAAAAAGAAAAAATGGCTTTTTGCACATCTTTCCTTGAATAATACATTTGGGTTATTTTTCTCACTCTTATTTCATTCGTGCTTTTTGTTGCCTGGTCTTTCTTAGGCGTTTCTTCTGGCTTTTCCGGCTCCATTTTAGATTTTATGATATGAAAGCAGTATTAATTGTCTATTAAGTTATTAAATTTTATATCATCTCTAAGCAATAACAACTGGCTTTATTTTTTATGCAATGAAACATTTATATAATTACTCTATACTTCATAATAACAATCCTTAAAAGTATAAAACCACAAATTAAAACATGCTTGTCAAACTTGAAAACCCGCTTCTTTTGTCGCGTGTTGTTGAAATAATCTCTGAATTAGTCACAGAGGTCAGGATTAAAATCAATGCCGACGGCCTGAATATTACAGCTATGGACCCTGCAAACGTGTCTATGGTTCACTTTGTCCTGCCGAAAAGCTCTTTCTCCACTTTTGAGACAGATACAGAGACCCTGGGAGTGAATCTTGACAATCTGAAAAGAATCCTTAAGCGATGCGGCTCAGGCAGCTCGCTTATAATGGAAAAAAAGGAAAATCTCCTTAATATACAAATACAGGACAAGATAAAGAGAAATTTTAATCTGGCGTTGATAGATATTGAAAGCGAGGAAAAGCAGCTGCCTAACCTAGAGTTTGGCTCTTTTGTTGAGCTTGACTCCAGCGACCTTGTTGATTCTATCGAGGATTGTGTCGTTGTTGCAGATGCGTGCGCTTTTGTCATAAAAGACGGCAAATTCATAATCGAAGCCAAAGGGCTGAATAGCGCAATGTCTGAGTTTTCCGGAGATGAAGCAAGAATCGCGGCAGAAAACTGCAAGTCAAAATACAGCCTTGAATATCTCCAGAAATTTGCAAAGGCTGCCAAGCTTTCTGAAAAAACAGTTTTGAGATTTGCAGAAGATCATCCGTTGAGAATGGATATAAAAAACAGTTTTCTTGAGATTTCTTTCCTTCTTGCACCAAGGGTAGAAACAGAAGATTAAAGCGAGGAAAAACTTAATATTGATAACCGGAATTTGATCCGGGGAGAATATTAAGAAAAAATTAGTTTTTTAGGATATTTAGAATTAATTGCCAATGTAAAGAGGAATACAAGGGGATTTTTAAGTTGGATATTATTATATTAGCAGAGCAGACAATTCATTAAAATTTATAAACAAGATTTCCGTATGTAAATCATGAAAAAAGAGCGTGGCATTTCAGGATTTTCCAGAAATAAAAAGGGGCAAGTCACTATTTTTATTATCATTGCCATTCTTATTGTTGGTATTGTAGCATTGATTTATTTTCTTATCCCAAGGGCAGAGACAACAACAGGATTTGACACACAAAATCCCCAGGGGTTCATACAAAACTGCATGGACGACCGTATAGAAGAGGTTGTTTCCACATTGTCTGCACAGGGTGGCAGCGTTGCTCCAGAGTTCTATTTTAATTACCAAGGAAACAGCATTGAGTATCTTTGTTATACAAATGAATTCTACAGGCCATGTGTCATACAGCAGCCAGTGCTGCAGCAACACATAATAGATAAAATAACAGGAAATATTGCTTCTGATGTTGAAACCTGCTTTGCAAACCTCGAAGCAAATTACGAAGCAGAGGGCTATTCTGTTAACATCCAGAGTGGAAAAACAGTTGTTGAATTGCTTCCGAAAAGATTTATTGTAAATTTCACAGATTATATTCTTACAACCACAAAGGCAGATACGGCAAGGCACGATTCTTTTAGTGTTGTTTTGAACAATAATCTTTATGAATTAACAAGCATTGCAAATAGCATTATTAATTGGGAAGAAGAGTATGGGGATGCTGAAACAACAGCGTACATGATTTATTACAAGGATTTGAAAGTTGAAAAGCATCTTCAGCAGGATGGAACAAAAATATACATCATAACAGACAGGAATACGGGAGATAACTTCCAGTTTGCAACCAGAAGCGGGGCATGGCCTCCTGGATTTGGTTAATAAAATATAAAAAGTAAAAGAGGAAAATGATAAATTCAATACATTTAATTCAGAGGAATAAGATGATAAATTCTAATTTAATAAAAAGAGGTAATAAATAATGGATATCTTAGGCAGAAATTTTAATGTGAAGACAAAAAGATATCTTATAATCATAAGCCTATTAATTTTCACAGGGTTATTTCTCATATTAACAAAGCCTGTTTCTTCTGCAGGAGAAAATTCGTATTGTTGTGAAAGAACAACAGAAGGAGCATGGTGCCAGAGCGTCGCTGATCCTGCTGAATGCCGGACAGGAGAGGGCTTAAATGTTCCTGTTGCAACCTCTTGTGAATCAACTTCTTATTGCGCAATCGGAACCTGCATAAACAGGCTTGAGGGAACATGTTCTGACTCGCCACAAAATTCATGTGAGAGCAATGGAGGAACATGGGATGCGAGAAGCCAGGATGAAATTCCGCAATGTCAACTAGGATGTTGCTTGATAGGAGACCAGGCTGCATTTGTCACTCAAGCAAGCTGCAACAGGCAATCTTCTCTTTACAATTTAGATATCAATTTCAGAGCAGACATAAAAAATCAAGATCAATGCTTGGCTCTTGCATTCCCACAAGCAAGGGGTGCTTGTGTATTTGATGATGGATTGACAAGAAAGTGTGAAATGCTTACCAATGAGGATTGCCGGGAAAGAGAAGCACAAAGCCAAGGAGACACAAGTGTTGAATTTCACCAAGGGCTTTTATGCAGTGCAGAAAGTTTGGAGACAATATGCGGAAAAAGTACGAGAACTACATGTGTTCCGGAAAAAGACGAGGTTTATTTCATAGACAATTGCGGAAATCTTGCAAATATATATAATTCTTCAAAGGTAGACGATACAAATTACTGGACAGAAATAGTCGACAAGGGAGAAAGTTGTGGGATTGACTCCACAAACGGCAATGCAGGCTCGAGAAGCTGTGGAAATTGTGATTATCTTTCAGGCAGCACATGCAAGGCTTATTCCCGCGGAGACAGTGCAACAGTCCAGCCAGACTATGGAAATTATGTATGCGCTGATCTGAGCTGCGAATATAATGGAAAAAGATATGAGCATGGGGAAACATGGTGCGCGACTTCTGAAGGATTTGAAAGCAGCGCGCCCGGAAGCGAAAGCTACAGGAAGGTATGCTATGCTGGGGAGGTCACGACAGAGGCATGTGCTTCATTCAGGGGCCAGGTTTGCCTTGAAGAAGAAATAGCAGAAGATTTCACAACTGCATCTTGCGTTGTCAACAGATTTCATGATTGTTTTATACAAGACAACAAGGCAGACTGTGAAGATGCAGAAAGAAGAGATTGTACTTGGCTTGTTGGAGAAACAAATAACTTTTTCAGGGACAATTCAAGCGACAAGAACAAATACGTTGTTAATGAAGAAGAGGATGCTTTGATAACATTGAAAGAAAAATTAGGAGAGTCATCTATATTTGATTTTTTTACCGGAGAAGCTTATACAGGAGCTTCTTGCGTTCCAAATTACGCTCCTGGATTCAAATTCTGGGAAGATGAAAACAGGACAATGTGCCTGTTTGCTGATGATGTTTGTTTAGTTAGATATGAAAAGGGTGTGGGGGATATCTTGCTTGGAAGTGATTGGGATTGTGCTGAGAATTGCTGGTGTGTTGAAAGCAATGGAAATCTGAACGAAGACTGGCTTGAAAACAGAAGAGCTCTTTGCACAAGCCTTGGAGATTGCGGAATAAGCGACAACTGGCTTGGTTATCCAAGCGGCTTTGATGTTGGAGATGATGTTATTGTGACTGAATGCCAGACAGATAAGGAAACAGGCCAGGTAAAATGTTGACTAATAAAAAATGTTAAAAAATGCTTATTGGGACGCTGAGTTAACCTCGAGAAAAAGAGGTGATAAAATTTAGTTGGTGCTTTTTGCTAGCTGTTATAATAAGATGAGAAAGGCTATGAAAAAAACGCAGTTGGTGAAGATTCAATCAGTGATGTAATAAGATGGGAAATAATATGAAAAGAGAACATAAAAAAGCAAAATCAGTTTCAGTATTAGAAATAATTCTTTTGATTACAGGCACTTTTGCTTTTGCATATGCTATTGGACAAAGTTTTCCAAGTGTGAGTGCGCAGGAATTGTGTATAAATATTGATGGAGCAGTGTGGAAAATGACCTCTTCTGGAAACAGACTTTGGTCTTGTATAAGTGGGTGTCCTCCTGGTGAAGGTTCTTCTTCTTACATCGCTGATATCCTCTTATGTCAAATTTATGGCCCCCCTCTCTGTCTTTCTGGGACAAGCATTCCTCAAGCAAATTTAATTGGGTCTTGCCCCACAACAGAAACATCAAAAACAGACAAGTCAAATATTGTCCTTCCGGCAGCAAAAATTTTAGGATTGGGAGATCTCCTTAAGAAAAAACCTGCAAAACCTGTAAATCCTCCTACTGCAGGCACGGCAGCAAAAACCAGCTTCTTAAATAAAAACCTATTTAAGGGTTGGAAAGGGGCAAGTCTTAGCGTCGGAGAACTTCTGGGAAATGCCGCATGGGCTGCAGGGGTTTATGCAGGCATCAAGTTTGTCGGAGCGATAATTCCCGGGATAAATCCTGCATTGACTCAGGCTGTTGCGACATCTGCTTCAATAGGAACTTTTGTCGGGACAACGCTCGCTGACCTTGGTGTACATGCAGGTCTTATTGGTGCTACAGGAATCGGAATCGCTGTTGCGATTGTCATTTTTTTCTTTACATATAAGGAAGTCAAGTTTGAACAGGTTGCATTCACATGCGGGCCATGGGTTGCTCCGTTCGGCGGAGAAAACTGCCTGGAATGCAACAACCAGGAATTCCCATGCACAGAATATCAATGCAAGTCTTTGGGACAAGATTGTGAGCTGATAAATCAAGGGACAGAAGATGCTTTATGCGTCTGGAACAATCCAAGAGACAACAAAGCGCCAATAATAAACGAATGGGAAGATGTTTTAACTGTTGGTTATAGATATAGTCCTGAACAAGTTTCCTCACCTCCAGACAGGGGAGTAAGAGTTGTGAATGAAAACAGCAAAGATGGGTGTGTTGAACCATGGGAAAGACTTACAATAGGAATAACACTTGATGAGCCTGCAATCTGCAAGATGAGTGAAGTCAACGCCAGAAGCTATGAGGAAATGAAAAATAATTATTGGAGCGGAGGAATATCCAAGATGAATCACTCTTACCAATTCAGTCTTCCAAGTCCGGGATTTTTAGAGTCAAACAACATAAGCCTGCAGAATGGGGGGGAGTTTGTTCTTTACACCAGATGCATAGACAGGAACGAGCAAGCAAATACGGCAAATTTTGTTTTCAGATACTGCGTCGGAGATGCTGACCTTACAGAACCCCAAATATATTTCACAAGCATAAATAACAATGCTTATATCGGCTTTGAGCAGACAGAAGTGCCATTAACAGCTTATGTGGACGAGCCGGCAGACTGCAAATGGAGCAGAATAGATCAGGATTACGAAGCAATGGAAAATGAAATGCTTTGCTCTTCACAAGCACAGCAGTACAGAGGACAAATTGTCTTCCCTTGCTCTACTATCTTAAATGGGTTGAATGATTATCCTGCTGAAAATGACTATTATTTCAGATGCAGGGATCAGCCTGAATTGAAAGGAACAGAAGACGAAGCTGACAGAATAACAAATCAGAGATCGTATAATTTTAGGCTGCTTGGCTCGAGAAGCCTTGTCATATCAGACATAGGGCCAAACGGAACAATAAGAGATTCAACAGACCCTATTGCAATCACACTTGAAGCAGAGACTTTTGCTGGAGCTAATGAAGGAGCAGCTTTATGCTCTTTCTCTGCAACAGGGCAAGAGGGAACATTCACGAGATTCTTCAGCACAGGTTCAAATATCCATACACAAAGGCTTGACCTTGCAGAAGGGGATTACACCTATACTGTAAGATGTGAAGATGCAGGAGGAAACACAGATGAGAAAACAACGAGCTTCACTGTTGAGGCTGATGAAGAGCCGCCTGTAGTTGTAAGGGCTTTCCACAGCGAGAATCAATTGCAAATCATAACTAATGAAGAAGCAAGTTGTGTTTACAGCACAACAACAAGCCTCGGATGCACATATTTATTTGAAGATGGAAAACCAATGACCTCGCTAGACAATTTAAGACATCAGACATCTTGGGATCCTGACAAGACATTTTACATAAAGTGTGAGGATGAATTTTCAAATAGATTGATTGATAATCAGTGTAGCATAATTGTCAGGCCTTTTACAACAGGATAATTCAAATAGAACAGGGCTAAATTTAATAAAGCTGTTTCTTTTTTATATGTCATGATAAAAAGAGGCAAGAAAGCGCAGATGCAGATTTCTTTTGGAATGATTTTTTCAATAATTCTCGTTGTTGTTTTTCTTGCATTTGCTTTTTATGCCATAAAAACTTTTCTCAATTTCAGCGATGATGCAAAAGCAGCCAAGTTCCTTAATGAATTTCAAGGGGATGTCGATAGAATCTGGAGCAGCGCTGTAAGTTCAGAAACAATTCCATACACTGTTCCAGGATATGTTGACTCTGTTTGTTTTATTGATTTTTCTTCTGATGCTGAAGGTGAAAACAGTGAGCTATATTTTGAGATAAAAAACAAGGTCGATTACATAAACAGCAATTTTGTATTTTATCCTATACAATATAATGGATATGAATCTGCTGAAATACAACACATAGACATTGAAAAAACAACAATTGACGAAAATCCGTTATGCATCAAGGAAAAAAACGGGAAAATCTCTCCTGTATTAAGAAAAGATTATGGGGAGGCGCTGGTTACAGTAGAAGAGCCCTGAAAGTAATGGGATACATTTATATACCTAAAGGAACATAAATATACCATATGTTACAAAAATGTAGCTATTCCAGAACATTAGAATTTTTTTTTAAAGAGCCTACTAAAATACACTTCATAAAAGAAATAGGCAAGAAAATTTCTTTGGCGCCCACATCTATAAGAAACCGAATCGAAGAACTTGAAAAAGATGGGTTAATAATAAAAAAAGAATCAAGACCTTTTAATGGCTTTATAGCTAATAGGGAAGGAGATAAATTTCTGTTTTATAAGCAAGTATATAATCTTTACTCGCTATTCAGTTTAAAAGAAGAAATAATCCAAAATATAGCCCCGAAAACCATTATTTTGTTCGGGTCTTATCAAAAAGGAGAAGATATAGAAGAAAGTGATATTGATTTGTTAGTCATAAGCAAGGTAAAAAAAGAAATTAATCTTGAAAAATATGAGAAAAAGATGATGAGAAAAATTCATATTACCTTTGTTAAGAGCTTAAAAGAAATTGATGATAATATTAAAGATAATATAAAAAATGGATGGGTGTTATATGGAAAAATCTAATGATATATTCAGAATAACAAAAGACATGACAAGGGCGCGGGATTTAATCGAGATGGCTGAAGAAAGCCTGAATAAGGTTATAAGGGCAATTCCAAAAAACCTGACTTATGCAATCTTAAAAGAGTATTATGAAATAGCTATCCAGCTTATGACATCAATAATGTACTCTGAGGGATATAAAACATTAAGCCACATATCCCTTATAAGTTTTCTATCCAAACACCCTGGTTTTAAACAAGACGACATAAGAATTCTTGATAGCATGCGAAAATTCAGGCACGGAATTGTCTATTACGGAAGAAAAGAAGGCGGGAATTTTTATATAAATCATGAAGCAGAGATCAAACGAATAATCAAGAAACTATTAAATACAGCGAAAAAGTTATCAAAATAATATGAAAATAAGCAAAAAAGGTTTTTTGCAAATATCCTTTGCCTGGCTTTTTGCAATTATTGTTGGAGCAATGATATTGTTTTTTGCTATATATGCTTCTGTAAAGCTGATTAACACAGGCGGGGAAACAGAGGCAACAGTCGCGGGGAAAGAGATCTCTGTTTTGCTGAATCCTCTGGAAACAGGGTTTGGTGAGGAAACAACAACCTCTTTAACAATAGCTGTTGAATCAAGAATAAACAATGAGTGCAATGTATATGGGGATTTTGGCTCGCAAGAAATAAGCGTCTCGCAAATGAGCAGAGGCGAGTGGACAGCATCAGGGTTGAGCCAACAGTTCTACAATAAATATATCTTTTCCAGGGAAAGCCCGGAGGGAAGAACCTTTTATCTTTTTTCAAAACCCTTAAACATGCCTTTTAAGGTTGCTGATTTGATTTTTCTAACTTCGGCAAATGATGCTTACTGCTTTGCTAATGCTCCTGATTATGTAACAAAAGAACTTGGAGATTTAAGCCAGGGAAATCTTTTCACAGATAATTGCCCCGAAGAAAGCATAAATGTCTGCTTTAATTCAGCGGGGGCAGAATGTGACATTATAGTCGATGAAAACCAGGGATCTGTAAAATACGCTGGCAACAGAGCAGGTGATGGTGAAATAGTTTATTATGAAACAGATGCTCTAATGTATGCTGCTATTTTTTCTGAGCCAGACAGTGAGATGTATGAATGTCAAATAAAAAGGCTTATGAAAAGGCTTGACGCTTTGGCTTTGGTTTATCACGATAAAGAATCTATTCTTTCAAGGGCAGGATGCAGTTCAGAAATTAATCTTCTCGGGCTGGCTGACTCTGCCTCTTCTCTTAGAGACTCTTCAGATTTAATAATTGTAAAAGCTTTTGCGGAAAATGCAAAGCAGGAAAATAAACGTGCTTACTGCGAGTTGTGGTGATTAAAAAATGAATAACCCCACACTAAAGCAAAAGGTATCAGATAAACAAAACAAAATGTTAACGCAAAGAAATTCAAGATTAATGAAAAGTAGAATAGTTAGTTATAACCTATATGAGTTTACATACTTAACAGAATTAAATTTCGGGCGTGGCAATTCCTCGCTCGGTTTGAAACTCAAAGTATCTTTGCCGCAGATGAAATGATAATTAAAAATAAACAAAAACAAATAGAATTTTCGATTCCCGCCTGGGGCACCTCTGCGCTAAAAGGGTTCGAACGGAACAACAAAATCAATCACTCAAGCGACCTTCTTCCACAAGAAGTGCAGGTTCGAATCCCTTCCCTGGCGCATCCAATTTTTCTTTTATTAAACAAGACATTGACGCACTGAGATGCAATTAAAAAACAAAAAAGCCCAAATGAAGATACAGCAAATGGCTTTCATGCTCATAGCTGTAACGCTGTTTTTTGTGCTGGCTGGCTTGTTCATTGTTGCGCTTGTTTTTTCAGGCATAAGGGAAAACGCAGAACTGCTTGAAGAAAGAAATGCTCTCTTATTAGCTTCAAAGCTGGCTGACTCCCCTGAGTTTTCATGTGGGGGTATCTTTGGCGGTGAAGTAAGAACAAACTGCATTGATATAGACAAAGCAATGGCATTGAAGTCAAGGATTTCAGCAGGATACTATTCCGGATTTTGGGGGATTGATGGTCTGGAAATTCGCTGGGTTTATCCTTCTGATAGGGGAACAAGAGAATGCACATCAGAAAACTATCCTTTATGCGGAAGAATGACTTTTGTTGAGGCAGGAAGCGGCACAGGAATTTCAAACTTTGTCTCTCTTTGCAGGAAAGCAGGTGCTGACGAAGCTCTTGGGGAGATTAGCACAGGACAAATATATGATAAATGCGAACTTGGAAATATAATAGTGACTTATAATGAAAATGACTAATAAACTGTTAATAAAAAATAAGAAAATGTTAATCGGGAAGAACAGCCATTCTAAATTGGATTTTATTTTAAAATTAAGCGCCTTAGGGCTGGGTGTGTGGGCTAGATGATAAACAAATTGATTAACATCAAAGGTAAGAAGGCACAAGAGGAAACTGTGGGATTTGTGGTCATAATCATAATAGTGGCTATAATAATCCTTATTTTTCTTGTTTTCTCCCTTTCCTCAAGCAGAGAAACCGGGGGGAGTTACAAGGCTGAAAGTTTCTTGCAATCAGCGCTGGCTTATACAAGCAGCTGTGATAATGGCAGGGAGCTTATACCTATAGATGAGCTTATTGCTTCCTGTTATAATGAAGAGCGTTGCGTTGGTGCTGGGGAAGAATATACCTGTGACGTGCTGGACGAGACTTTGAAGGGCTTGCTTGAGGCGAGCTGGCCTGTTGGAGAAGACAGGCCTGAAAAAGGCTATAAAATCCAGGCTGTTTCCGGTGCTGGGGAGGAAACAATTTTTTCAATTTCAAAGGGAAATGTGACTAACAGCTATAAAGCGGCAAACCAGATAATACCAGAATCAGGGGCGCAAATAAGGGTGACCTTTACTGCCTATTCTTGATGGGTGTTCTTAGCATGAGAAATCAATAGACATTATCGTGATGATCAAAATCAATAAAAAGAATAAAGTTGCTCTCTATGTTTACATTAAACGTTAAGACAAAACTTTTATCAATATGGACCCTTTTATAGGCACTTAAATCATACCTGAGATTTTTGTATCTTTTGATGGTTTCAGAATCATTATTAATTATCTCCTTGATTTTCTTGTTGATTATCTCAACCTTTTTCCTGTCTTTTTTTAGCAATTTTTTAATTTTAATCTTTAATTCATCGCTTAAATCAAAAGAAAACATTTAAACCTCACAAAGAGCGTCCAGTTCTTCTAAATCCATTTGCTTGTTTTTGTATCTAGCAAGATGCTTGTTGGTTATTTCTATTATCTTTCTTATATATTCTTCATTTGCCTCTTTCTCAACTATTTCTTCCCCGTAGATTTCAACAAACTTGTTTATTGCTTCAGACTTATCCTTTAACCCATATTTAGCTTTCAATACTGCCAGGACTTTATTGGCATACGGACTTAATTCAATTCTGGCAGAGATGTTTTTTTCATTTGTTGTGTATTTCATGTGCATTCAATGTGTATTTGAATATTTAAACCTTTCGTTATGTTCGAAAATAAGGTTAAACCCTAAGATTTATTACTATTGTTTCTGCTACTAATTCTGGTCTATGCCTTATCCTTTTCTTTGTCTTTTCTTCTATAAGGCGGATAAACCCAAAACGCTCAAGGAGCCTTATGTCATCATTTACTGTCTTAAAGTTCCTGCCCAGTTTCTTTGCTAGGAGATATATGGAGCCTGGTTTTTGTGTTTTCAGGACATGAAGAAGCCTTGCTTTTTCATTGCTAAGCAAACGCCGCAGGGCTGAAAGGCCTTCAAAATCGAAATCTTTACGCGAGAAAAGGCCTTTTTTTAAGATGGAAAATGCCCCTTTTGACTGTGTTATTGTTATCTCTCTTGTTTTTGAACTGGCCATTTTTTCTGTTTTTCCTCTTTTTTATTAATTTTTGTTATATTCTTAAATTATCTATTTTATTTAGTAATATATTATCGGAAAAGATATATATCTTGATAAATCTTTCGTTTTTGGCCAAATTTACAAATCTCCCAGACTCATAGCTAACTGTTCCCCTAATTAAGTAACATCATAAGGTTTATAAGTAAAACCCCAAAAATAAGGGGTTTTACTTTGTTTTTGAGGGAAACAGACAGTAAGCTTTTTAAAGAAAAATTGGCTTTCCATAATTAACGCCGTGGGGCGATCTAATAGGGAATGAAACATTCAAAACCGTCCGTGCTTGGTCGGTTTATGGATTCAAACAACGAAAACATCATATTCACGACACGGTGGCTTACCCTATGGCTATCTTGTTGGGAAAGTTGTCCTTGACAACTCTTCCATAGGGCTGGAAACAGGCCTATGATAGAGCTGAAAGGAGGTTGAAAAGAGAGAAAAAAAATGAGATTAAATTTTAGAAAAATTACTGCACTAGCTTCAAGCGTATTAATGCTTGGAATGACTGCAGGAATCGCAGCTGCTGCAAATTATCCATCACCTTTCACAGGTTCTGGCGGATTTGCCGTTGTTTACGGTGCTAGCGCCCCAAGCGGGTTGGACCAAGCACAAGCAACAAGCATTGCTACAGATCTTCAAGGAACAGGCGGAACTTCTACCGTTACAGGTGGAGAGTCTTTCATGCTTGACAAGACTTCCAACCATTTCAACTTCAATAATGCATTGAATGATGTATACGCAACTCTAGACGGTGATGAAATGCCTAGTTTCCTTGCTGACGGAGATTATGATGATGGTGATGTTGATGAAACTTATGAGCAATCCATCACACTGGGCACAAAAGTATTGTCTTTAAATGCTACTACTAAATATGCTGATGATGCACCATTCGTTGGATTCTGGTGGACGAATGCACAAAACATCCTTAACTATACCATTACCTTTGACGATCCGGTCAATACTACACAAATGGTAGATACAAACCTTCCATTACTTGGAAAAGAGTTTTATGTTTTGGCTGCTTCAGATACACAGATAGATATATTGGATACTGCTGAGACAAACACCTTGAATGTTGGAGAATCTGCAACTATTGGAGGACATAGCGTAACACTTACATATGTTGACTCAGACAGTGCAAAATTCACTGTTGACGGCACAGCTACAGGTGATCTTACAGAAAACAGCGAGAAAAAGTTGGCAGACGATTCATACATTGTTGTAACAGATATATCTTATCAGGATTATGCTGGAGGTATTCAGGCAGCTGAATTTGCCATAGGTTCAGGTAAAATTGAGCTTATAGATGGAGAAGAAGCTGAATTGAATACAGAAGACATAGATGGATTGGAAGTTGTTATATCAAACAGCACTGCAGGCACAATAGATAGCATAAAACTTGTTTGGAAGTCAGATAGAGATACTTTCTTAACTCAAGCAAGTTCTATCACCTTGCCAGAACTTGGAGGTATAAGTTTAGCATTTGGAGGATTAAGTTTCCCTGATTCAGAGATGATTTCCATTAATGATGGAGCTACTTTGGTTCTAGATATGGGCAACTATGACCTTCCTTTAATGTGGTTTGATAATACAGTGGAATCTGAACAACAGAATCTGGGTGAAGAAGACAACTTGTTGAAGCTCACTGGAAATACTAGCTTTACTTGGCTAGGAGCAGGATATGGAAACGCGAGTGTACTTTGGTGGAGTGGAGATACTGTAAATGAAACTGGGAGTGGAGATGTGAGTGCAGGGGGTATAGTGTCAGATAACACAGTAGGAAATCTTTCAGAAAATGACAGATTCCTTGTCACGAGAATTGATGATGACTTGACTGATGTAGAAACTCTATACTATGAGGTTTCAACTATAGACATTGATGATGCAGACACATGGACCGTTGAGTTGGACGACTTAATAGGAACAAATGATCTGACATTCACAAATTCAATTAACGACACTGATGACCATGGTGATGTTACGGTAACTCTTGCGGCTTTCGCTTCTAATAACTTATCTGTGATTCTTGACTTCAGTGCAAGCGGAACAATTACCTACAACAAGGCTGTTTCTGAGAAAGGACTTGTTGCAACATTGCCTACAAATAATACGGCAGCTGACGGTACAGGGGCAACCCTTACCTTTACAGAACCTGACAAAGATGGTGAAGGTGGTGTAAATCTTGGTATACCATTCACTGTAACAGTGAAGAATACAACCAATGATAGGTTACACGTATCAACACATAACTTGACAGATTACGATGAGGATGAATCTGATGATCATTTCATCGGATATGTTCCTTCTGATTTGGCTTCCAAGTTTACCTTTGATACATCTGCTGATGAAAACGACTTTTCCATTGAATTCTTTGGAGAAGAAGTTACTGCTGAGGTCAATGTTGTTGGTGGAGGAACTGTAACTACTGACGGAACACCTTCACTTGGAGGAGTTCTTGTAACAGACGCAGAAGTAGCAGACGTTTCATCCAAGAACTTAGTTGTTGTTGGGGGAAGCTGTATTAACAGTGTTGCTGCTAGTTTACTAGGAGTTACAGGCACTGCATGTGCATCTGCATTCACAAGTGCTACAAGCGCACAAGGTCATGCTGTTGGCTCAGGCCAATACTTGATTAAGAGCTACACGAGCCCATACAGCTCAAGTAGAGTTGCTGTTCTTGTTGCTGGTTGGGAAGCTGCAGATACTGCTGCTGGAGCATCAAGATTGATGAACCAACCTGTTGACACAACTGCAGGCAAGTGGTCTGTTTATGCAACTGGAAGTGCTGGAACTTCAACACTAATAAATAGTGGAGGTTAAGCCATCGAGAAATTTTTACTTTTTCTTTTTATTTTTCTTTTTTTTGACTTCTGGTTAGAACCCTATGAAAATAAAAAGTTCACTTTCTTTAACTTGGCCACGCTTACTATGTGAGTTCTTCTCGCGGAAGTTTTTGGACGAGTTTCTTTTTTCACTCCTGGCTGGAACTCTGTAAAATTTATAAATGTTACACTAAAACGTAACATTTATATAGTAAATGTTACGTTGTAATATTATGGAAATAGAAAAATTATACGAATGGAATCCTTGGTGGGCTGAAAAAAATGCAATAAAAAAACGTATCGGAAAACAAAGGCCTGCTTATGGTTCTTTGTTAAATTCAATAAATGTGAAACAAATAACAATAATAACAGGTGTGAGAAGATCTGGAAAAAGCACCCTAATGTATCAGATGGTAGATAAATTACTTAATAAAAGAATAAAACCAGAGCAGATATTGTTTATTAATCTAGAGGATAAAAAGCTATCAAAAAATAGTTTGGATGAAATGTACAATGAATACAGACAAAAGTTAAATCCTGATAAAAAGGCTTTTGTTTTTTTAGACGAAATACATAAAAAAGGAGGCTGGGAACATTGGATAAGAAAAAAATATGATTTGCAAACCGATGATAAATTCATAATTTCAGGTTCATCCTCATATCTTTTAAAAAAAGAGTATTCAACGCTTCTTACGGGAAGAAACAGAACCTTTGAAGTGTTTCCCTTAAGTTTTGAAGAGTTCTTATTTTTCAAAGGAATAAAAATTGATAAGGAAAAAATAAAAAAGGGCATAATTCTGGCAGAAACAAAGAATAAAATAATTTATGAATTGGGAAATTATCTTGAACTTGGGGGTTTTCCTGAGGTAATGAGTGAAGAAAAAGAAGAGAAAACTAATTTATTAAAACAGTATTTTGATGACATTTTATATAAAGATATTATTGACAGATACGGATTAAATAGCCAAAAAGCCGGTGATTTTTTGCTTTATTTAATAACTAATTTTACAGGTACCATATCTCTAAGAAATTTGAGAAATTCCCTTGGACTCTCTTACGATACAATAAAAGATTATTTATCTTATTCCAAAGAATCCTTCTTGCTGTTCACGTTAGATCACTTTTCATATTCATTTAAGGAACAAAAAACACTCGCTCCGAAAATATATTGCATAGACAATGGTTTAAGAAATGCTGTGGGCTTTAAATTTTCAAGAGATGAGGGGAAGCTTGCTGAAAATCTTGTTTTTGTAGAATTAAAGAGAAAGGATGAAAGTGTATATTATTGGAAATCAGCAAAACAAAGAGAGGTTGACTTTGTTATAAAAAATAGGGATCAAAGCCTGACTGCAATAAATGTTACCTATTCAGATGAAATTGAAGAAAGGGAAATGAAATCACTTATTGAATTCAAGGAAAATTTTGAAAGGACAAAAAAACTGATAATCATTACAAAAGATACAGAGAAAGAAAATAAAGGGATTAAATTTATTCCGTTATGGAAATGGCTTTTAATTAGTTAGTTCTTGTTGCTGGTTGGGAAGCTGCAGATACTGCTGCTGGTGCATCAAGATTGATGAACCAACCTGTTGACACAACTGCAGGCAAGTGGTCTGTTTATGCAACTGGAAGTGCTGGAACTTCAACACTAGTAAATAGTGGAGGTTAAGCCATCGAGAAATTTTTACTTTTTCTTTTTATTTTTCTTTTTTTTAACTTCTGGCTGGAGCTTTAATGGGATAGAAAGACTTATAAGTAACTAAAAGTTACTATATGATAACTAAAAGTTACTATAACTTGATCAATCATAAAATGGTACAATTTACAGACAATGAAAAAAAAGCACTTCTTACTTTATTTAAAGATTTTACAGGTTATTATAATGCCAATTCATTGAGCAAAGAAATTGGAATCTCCAGGATTGGGGCTATGAAATTTCTAAAGAAATTAGAAAACAACAAAATAATTGTTGGGAAAAAAATTGGAAAATCAATAATTTACAAAAATAATTTAACAGATGATTATGTAAGAAACCTTATTTCTTTCCTTTTATCTGATGAGGCAAATAACTTTAAGCGCTGGAAAGATGAATTCAGAGAATTATTTAAAAACAAGAGGGTAATAATGCTTTATGGTTCTGCCATCATTGATTATTCAATTGCAAAAGATATAGACTTAATGGTAATAAGAGAAGAAAAAGACTCTGATGAAATACAAAAGATTGTTTATGAAAAACAAAAAATTCTACCTAAAAAAGTTCATTTAATTTCTCTCAGCACTGAAGAGTTTTTAAAAAATTTAATAAACAAACAAAAAGCAACCATAGATATTACTAAAAAAGCGATAATTTTATATGGACAAGAAAATTATGTAGAAATAATAAAAAATGTCACAAACATCTAAACATGTAGAGTGGTGTTTAAAGAAAGCACGAAAAGAAATTGATGAATGTAAAAAACTTGGCAAAAATCCAAAACATAGGGGATTATTAAAGATAAATCCAAATCCAGAAGAAGCTAAAAAACATATAGAAAAAGCAGAACATAACTTAAAAGTAACAGAATATTTGATTAGGGGAGGATTTACAGACATTAGTGTAGGCACTATTTTTTATTCAATGTATCAGTGCTTCCTTGCTATAGCAGCAAAATTTGGTTATGATTCTGGAAATCAAATATGCACCATTTCATTGACCAAATATTTAAAAGAAGAGGGTAAGATAAGCTTGGATGAGAAATTTATTAAGTATTTTAATGATGAAAATGAAGGGGGGTTTATTGGAATGAGGGAAGATTATACTTATGGGACAAAAATTAAAGCAGATAAGTCAAAAATTGATTTTTTCATTAGAGAAAGTAAAGAGCTTATTGACATTACAAAAGAAATTATTTATTCTAATCTAAAACATTAATCTTTCAGTAGAGAGGGCAGAGTTTCTGTTCTTGTTGCTGGTTGGGAAGCTGCAGATACTGCTGCTGGAGCATCAAGATTGATGACCTAACCTGTTGACACAACTGCAGGCAAGTTGGTTGTTAAGGTAAAGAATCTGTGTTTAGATTATATTTTTAGGAATATCTAACAAGGATTTTTCATGTTAAAATTATATTAATAAACAATCAGTAATAAAATACAGATTGGCATTTATTATTAAAATATCTTCTTCATACATCAAAAATTTATAAACTATATTTTACATTTCATTATCATGAGGAGGCTTGTTTCCAAAGAAGAGGAAGAAAGGAAGAGGAAGAAAAACCAGACATTACTTGTTTCATTTCTTGCCCTTATCATGGTTTTAAGCACAATAGGTTTTGCTATTCAAAGCAACAGCGGGGGCACTGCTCCCGATGGAATAACTGGAAATGAGGCAGAATACAATGGTTATAAGTTCACAAATCAAAATGGCTTGTGGGTTTTAGGGAATTTTGTCTTTCAGTATCTTCCAGGAGAAGTTCCTGATATTGGCTCTGGGCTGAATACAATGAATAGCTATCAGGGAAAGCCTGCTTATATTTATTCAGAAGACGACCGGGCAGAAGCAGAAGTCAGCTTAAATCTCGGGCAAATAGCTCTCAGAGTACAGAGAGCGTGCCCCGAAGGTAAAGAAGCATGCCCTTCAGACTTGCCTGTAAAGACATGCTCAGATAACTTCATAATAATAAAGGAAAGCAACACGAGCCTTATAAGGCAAGACAACGGTTGTGTTTACATTGAAGGAAGAGAAACAGAGTTGGTTGCTCTTGCTGACCAATTTTTATTTAAAATATTGGGTGTTAAATGAAACACCCCACACTAAAGCAAAAGGTATCAGATAAACAAAACAAAATGTTAACGCAAAGGAACCATAAGTTGAGAGAAAGTAGCATAGTTAGTTATAACCCATATGATTTTACATACTTAACAGAATTAAATTTTTGGAATAGGGGCAATTCCTCGCTCGGTTTGAAACTCAAAATATCTTTGCCGCAGATGTAATGGTAGTCATAATAAAAGCTATTTAAATTGGCAATTGTATATTAGTTCGTTAAAAAATAAGGTTTTAAAGTGACGATGGGGGTGTGCCCGTAATCTGTTAAAAGATTGCGTAATACAATTTAATCACTATAAAAATGGCAAAAAGGAAGAGAAAGACAAAGATAACAGAAGAAGAAAGAAGAAGAAAAAGGCAAGTGGCAGAGCAAAACAAGATTTTGAAAAGCATTTTAATAATAATTGTTATCATTACAGCCGGCTTCTTTTTGTTTATTTTTGTGTCTGATGCTATAAGCAGTTTTACTTATAAGGATGTTGAGTTTGATATAGTGAAATTCTGTGATGCCGGACCGCCTTGCCTTGTCACATACCATACAACTTTACCAGTAAAAGTTTCAGGGGATAGCGTAAGAGTCGTAAGACCTGAAGAAAAAACAACCGATTATAATTTTTATATAAGAAATGATCCCCGTGAGCTTTCTGTGGATTTTGTTGGAAAAATAGCATACAAAGAGCTTATGGTTATTAATGTTGAAGAGGGCTCATTTATGTGCGAAGGCAAAGAATCCATTGCTATTGCCAATCTTGCAAAGTTGTATGAGCTTATGGGCACAAGGGTAATAACCGATCCTACTGCAACTTGTGATGCTCTTGGACGATATTCTCTTGTTAATGTTGTTTCAGGAAATGAAACAAAGATAGAGCATTTTTATCCTGCTTGCTATACAATAACCATAAAAGACTGCGAGATTCTCGAAGGCACAGAGAAATTTATGATAGACACTTTTGTTGAGATCAACAAGGCCCTAAAGAACGGTGGCTTAAATTAATTTAATTTTGGGTTAAGGAGTTTAAATTAATGGCTTAAGGATTGCGTTAACTTAAAAGATAATAGGATTGTTTAATTTCGCAGATTTATAGAAGACCTCATAGATATTTGATGATTAATGATCATAAGGGGCTAATAATTAGTTTTATCAACGATAATTTCTGATTTATCACCTATTGGCTTAACAAAAGGCTCAACAGAACCTGTTTAGGGCCAAACTTCTTTGTCTTTTTCTGCTGGCTTTTTGGCTTTTATAGTATAATAAACAAAGGTTATTATCAATCCGATTCCTATAAGGGCAACTGTAACAATCTTCATTATCGGAGAAGAATTTCCCCCGAAGAAATATCCTACTGCAATGAGGATTGCTGTCCAGATCCCTGCCCCTAATGCTGTATAAAAAGTAAATCTACCGAAATGCATTTTTGCAAAACCTGCCGGCAGAGAGATTAACTGTCTTACGACAAAAATAAGTCTTCCTACGAAAGTTGTTATTTCACCATGTTTTTCAAAATAAATGTCTGTTTTTTTCAGGCTTTTCCTTGTTATGAAAAGAAAATGCCCGTATTTCCCGACTAAAGTTTCGATGCTTTTTCTTCCAAGGAAAAAAGCCAGAAAATAATTTATCCATGCTCCTAAAATGCTTCCGGACAAACCGGCAAGAAAAACAAAAAGAGCGTTCATTTCTCCCCGGGCAACCAAAGCTCCTGCGGGAATCAAAATAACTTCGCTTGGAAAAGGGAAGAAAGAAGATTCAATCACCATACCAAGAAAAATCCCGAGATAGCCCAGCTCGCGAATCAGTAAGATAATGGTTTCGGCAAGCCTTAACAGCAAGTCATAAACCATTTTATCTCCTCTTTTTTCTCTTTCCTCTTCTCTTTCCAGACAGGAATTTTAGATCAGAGTAGAATGGGGTTGCCTTAATTTTGAAAATCTTCACTTCAGCAAACCATATGACAACAACAAAAACAGTGCTTAAAACATACCAGAATACCCTGTGTGTTATGTCAAAAAAGCTTGAGCCTGAAACAGCAATAAGGCTAAGAAAAAATATCCTTAAAATATTCAGCAACAAAAATGTCCCAAAAGCCCACAATAACATGATTATTCTCTTTTTTGTTTTTATATCTCTTGTTGCCAGGTTTAATATAAAAAGAAGATAATATGCTGCCCCTGCAATGCATGCCTGTATAAGCTCTATCGGAATAACCCTATTAATTATTATAATTCTGCCCGAGACAAGAAGAGCATCATAAAAGAAATTTAAGAGGAAAAAAACAGGCCAGGCTGTAAGAGGAGTAAAAATAAGATAGAATAAAAAAAGATTAGGCAATGCCACAAGAATGAGGAGGGCATACCGGATTACTATGTCAAAAACCAGTTTGTTTTTTTCCTTCATCTGATAAAAAGCAAACTTAAGTTTATTAATTTAATGCCTTAAGGAGATTAATACTTCAGAGGTTATTTCTTTTTGAATTCAACATTTTTAAGATTTTCAAATTCCTTGTCTCCTGTAACAAAACTATAGCCATTTTCCTGTGCAAAAATATAACCGACAGCATCAAAAAATGAAATGCCTGTCTTTTTGTTTTGATGCCTAAATTTTATCGCCTTTATCAAAACGGTTTTATCAACAGAAATAGAATACGCCTCTAGCTTCTTTAACCAAAAATCTGCTTTCTCTTCATTTTCTTCCCTTAATAATACAGAATAAAATTCAGCCAAGGTAATATCTGTAATAACAAAGTCTTCTTTAAGATAATTGGTGAATTTTGGGTTTCCCAATTTTATCTCAACTAAAGCATAAGTATCAAGACACCTTATAACCATTTACTTTCCATCTCTTTTCGTGCTTCATCAACCATTTGTTTGGCTGTTTTTTTGGATTTCATTGTGCCAAACATTTCCTTTAAGACGTTGCTGCTTTTTCCAATTTCAATATGAATCCTTTCTTCCGGCTTAATTCCAAGCATTTCAACAGTCTCGCTGGGAATTATTATCCCGATTGAGTTTCCCCACTTCTTAGTTTTTACTTCTATTGCCATGTATAACTATTATGTATAATTAATATATAAACCTTTCTATGTTAATCTTAAGGTTAATACAGCTTAAACTTCTCTGTCCACCATCTTATAGCAAAAAATCCTATAAGATATCCTATTATAGAACCAACAAGCACGTCACTCAAAAAGTGCACTCCAAGGTACACACGGGACAGGGCGACAAGGCATGCAAAAACAATCCAGACATATTTGGATTTAGGAAATTCCTTTGACAGGAAAGGCAAGGCAGCAAAGACCATCATTGCCTGGAAGCTGGGGAAGGAAAAATCCCAGGCAGTGTGTGCATTTTTAGCCAAGTCACCAACAACAGAAACAACACCAGAAACATAAGGCCTGGCTCTTTGTATGGCAACTTTTAACAGGAAGCTCACAATCGCCGATATGGCCAAAGAAAGCCATAGTGGAAGAATCCATTTTCTTTTATTTTCCTTGATAAACATAAGTGTAAGAAAAAGAAATATAATCAGGATTGAACTGACAAAAGTTATTCCCATAAAGAAATCAGTTAAAATGCTGTTTCTCACAAAAGAAATACCTTTAACTATTTCGGAATCAAAAAGAAAGCTTAGAAAGACAGCAATTGCAAGAAAAACCCAGACGAGCGCAACACGTCTTCTTTGATTTGATTTCATTCTGGAGAAAACAGCCAGAAATTGTTTAAATATATTTCTACATACGGAAATATAAGATTAATATATTAAAGATAAAGTTAATGAAAAGAACAGGCTATTTTAAGCATAAAAATGACGTTACTATATAATTATTTAATTATCTCTTAACCTTGCTCATTTGCCTATTAACATTTAACAATTAACAGATTAAAAAAATCAAGAAATTATCTTCTTCTTACCGCAACAACTATTATGGCTATTATAAGGATGAGCACAAGGACTCCAAGTCCAAGAACTATTGGGTTGCCTGCGACTGTATTTCCTGTTATGCCAAGGAATCCAGAAGAAGGCTCAATTGTAACTGTAACTGGCTGCCTTGCAACACCTGTTCCTGAAACCATTTCAAGATAAAAAGTCTGGGTTCCGGATGCATCTTTATTCACGTCAAGAGTAACTATAACGTCTTTAAACTCGTCAGCACCCAATATAAGGGATGTCTGGTCAAGAGAGTATGAAGATGCCCATGGTTCAAAGCCTGCAACATTTAATGTGTAAACTGCCTGAGAGCTTCCTGTGTTTGTCACAGTGGCACGAACAACAAGCTCTTTGCCGGCCTGACCGCCGGAAACCACATTTGCCGCGACTGTAATCTGTGATGCGGTTGAACATCCGCCTGAGACTGTTAATGGGAAGAAATATTTAACAGGATCATCATCTTCACCAACTTCAAAGACATCATTATCCTCATCAAAAACTTCAAAAATTAAAGAATATATTCCTTCTTCTGAATCCTTTGGAATTAAAAGGTCAAATGAAAGTTGGGTATCGTCAAAGTCTCTCACGTCTCCCAATTCAAATCTTTTTTCACTCATGAATTTCCTATCTCTATCATGAACCACAACAGAAACTTCATCCTGGTCTTTATCCCCTATATTCCAAGCATCTGCTGTTATGGTATATGTTTGACCGCATTGCAATGTCTCTGGAATATCAAAATTAGTTAAGAGTATTGCATCATCGTCTCTGACTGAAACTTCCTCGAAATCAGCGGCACAGGTATCTTCAATTCCCCCAAGCTTGTTATCTTCATCGTCAATTACGCCTGTGGCTCTTACCACAAGATTGTAATCATTGCCTACAAATTCATCAAGGTTCATATCCAAATCATCTTCATCCAGTCTGAAAGTTATTATCATTGTTTCCCTATCATCATCTTTTAAATTAATCTCGTCTATTTCATCAAACTCCAGCAACCAATCATCATCCAAATTATTTGGTGCTAGTCCCCATTCAACAGAGATATCATCAATATCATAATTATTTATTCCTTTATTGTCTATTCTTACTTCAACTTCAATCTCGTCAAAAGGCACCCAATCTTCATCAGCTCCAAAGCCCTCAACTACCTCTATGGATCTTATGTCAACTGATAAGTAGCCTGGGTTTGCGTTCGCATTTGCAACATTGTCAAATGCGCAGATTGATTCTGTAAAATCAGTAATACTCACAGAGAACATTGTTTGGTCGTCTCTTGAGGTTCCTGCAGTTGCATTTATAATAATATTAGCAGTTTCGCCACCATGTCCAGAAATTCCACTAATTGTTCCAGTGATTATCCTAGATTCGTCAATAGTTCCATTCATTCCCGTAGCATCTGGAATAGAGATTGTACCAATACTAGATGTAGAATCTGTAAATGAAATTGTTTGGCTTTCTGAATTTCCAGTGTAGGTTAAATTAAATGTGAATGTAAAAGAGCCAACAGATTCGCTAATACTTGTGGGTTTGTTAAGGTCTGTAATTGTAAAAACTCCAGATGTCGCAGCACTCCCAAAACCCATCACCAAAACTAGTGCGAGAATTCCGAAGGCAAACAAACCAAATGATTTTGAATTCATTTTCAATTGTCATTTTAGAGTTACGAGAGGTTTTTAAAGATTTATGTTATTGAAAATATTGTTTTTCTTGTATAATTCTGCTCGGCTTCGCCTCGCTAAGTTGTTGATCCATAAACTCGCCAATTATTAATAAAGATGTTAATATAAAAATAGAATAAAAGACTGGATAAATTGCATGTGTCTAGTAAAAATATATCATTTAAGAAGAATTTATATATTTCAAGCACCTTATTTCCAGCATAATAAAGATGGTGATTAAATCAAAAGAGAATTCTATTGGGGCGTGGGCTTTCTTAGCAGGCGTTATTCTGGCTGTTGTAATTGGCCTATCGACAACGCTTCTTCCTATTCCTGAGTTGTCTCGGTATAGCGCGCAAATATATGCCATACTTGTAATTTTAGGACTTATTGTTGGTTATTTTAATATAAGAGCAGAAGAATCTCAGACTTTTCTTTGGGCAGGAGTTGCTCTAGTAATTGTCAGCAGGTTTGGAATGGACAGCGTCACAGGGTCTTTAATCGGATTAGGAGTAGGTGCAGCTGTTTCATCCACTTTTGCCGCTCTTCTTGCTTTGTTTGTTCCTGCAACGATAATAGTCGCCTTAAAGGCTGTGTTTTCCATAGCTAAAGTTTAATTATGCTATTAATATAAGAATATAAGGGAAAGTGTTAATGTAAAAATAATTAGGACATGTTGGTCAGTTGGTGACTATTACTAAATTATTAGCTGCTTATGATAAAATAGGTATTTTTCTCTCAGAATAATAAATCTTAATCCCAGCGGCTTGTGAACTCTCTTTCTTCTTTTGGTTTTGGCACAGCTTCTTTATGGATTTTGGCAAAAGAAGGAGTCACTATTAACGTGTTTTCCCCAAAACCGGCAATATGTCCTTCCATGGCATCTGATGTCTTCTTAATCTTGGAAACAGCTCTTTTCAGCTCCAGGGGATCTTTCCTTCTCAAGGTTGTTATGTCAACAACAGCTATTGTGTATCCCTCTCTCAGAGAGTTGAGAATGTTGTTTACTTCCTCATAGTCTTTAAGGTTGAAAAGCTTGACAAAAACCTTCTGTTCCTGCTCTTCTTTTCCGCCGAGATCTATCTCAAGATAGTCTGCATCAGAGTCAATTCCCCCAGAACCTGAGAACATCTTTTTTATTTTATCGAATGCCATGATAAATTTAACTTGCAGATATTTATAAAGATTTCGTAAGTATTTTGTATATATTTTTTTCCGACGGAGCCAAAAACTATTCCATGATTTCGTGCTGCAGGGAGTCAATTTTTTCAGAAAAAGTCTCTTCCTGCTTTTCCAGGGCTCGTATCCTCAGATTTATGAGCTTTTCCTTGTTTGCAAGCTCGGACATAACGGCTTTTTTTTCAGATTTTATCATTAGCTGCCCTATAATTTTAAAAACATCATCACCTGATTTTTCAATTTCTTTTATTGCTGCCTGTGTTTCTCCCAACTCCATTTGAAAGGCCTGTTTTTGCAGCATGGTCTGTTGTAAATTCTGCTCCAATATCTGCAGATGGTGGATTGTTCTTTCTCTGTTTTCTGCTTTTTCAGCGTCATCCATTTTTTATTATTAGTGTGAAAATCATAACCACGTTTTTAAACTTATATCAGGGCGAATTTTTAGGCCAGGTGTTCATATATTTTTTCAGTTATTATTGGTGATTAAAGGCAGGGGCTGGGTTTATTAAATTAAAATTATCACTAATTCAAACAGCCTTAACTCTTTTCACTTTTGTCCTTGGCTTATAGAAAATCTTGCTTCCGCAATACGGGCAGACAAATCTTTTTGCAAGATTTGCGTCCTGGATCTTCTTCTCGCACTTGAAACATTTGTATGTTGGCATTTTATTTAATATTGTCGCTTTGAGAAATTTATTAAATTGCTAATGTAAAAACCACTTATAAAATTATTGTGAAATTGTCTTTTTTTCATATTAAAATATTTTTTATTTGCCATTTTCTCCTATTAACTCATTCCAGATAATAAACATCTGAAGCGAATTTTTTTCCGCATTTTTTGCAGTGCCATAGGCCTTTTGAAAGCCTTTTTACTCCGAGCTTGCTGCAGTGGGGACACCTTTGTTTTTTCCTTTGTTTTTCTTCAACGGCAGCGAGATGCGCCCTTGCTCTTTTTCCGTATCTTGCGCCAAATCTTCCTGCTGATTTCGCTTTTTTTGTTTTTGATGACATTTTTTATAGAGGTTTGTATTAAAAATTGTTTTTAAAGGTTCTGTTTTAAAATGGGGTCGCTGGGATTCGAACCCAGGTCACGAGGTGCTTTGCAAACTTTTATAGTCTGACCCAAACCTCGGATACTGCCAGGCTGTACTACGACCCCTTGAGAAAAAAAGCTGTGGGGTGTTTATAAATTATTTCTTTGCTGCTTTTTTCTCTGCCTTGGCTTCTGCCGGCTTGGCTTCTGATGCCGGCGTTGTGCCTGCTGCTGCAGTCGTGGCTCCAGGGGCAGCTGTTGCAGCAACTTTCGCAGCCTCTTCAGCGGCTTTGGCAGCTTCTTCTTGCTGCCTTGTCTTTTCCTGCTCTGCAAATATTTTAGCAAAATAAGAATCCAGCTCGGCCTTTTTTTCTTCCGGGGTTTTCGTTATTTCTTCTGAAATTTCTTTATCGTATTTTCCGGATTCTATTTCCCTTATAACATCTCTTGGATGCTTGCTTTCGACAAGGATTCCAAGAGTAATGCAGCTACCCAATGTGCTCTTCACTGCTGCTTTGAGGTCCTTGCTCAAAAGATTAGGAAGTTTTGTTTTTGAAACAGAAATTATCTGCTCTATTGAAGCATTTGCAACCTTTATTTTTTTCTGAAGCCCTGAGCCCTTTTCAACACCTAATTCTTTCTTAAGCAGTTCAGCGATGGGAGGGGAAAAAACCCTGACGTCAATTTCTTTTGTTGACATATCAATATCAACTTCAACAGGAACTTTCATTCCCTTGAAATTTTTTGTCGCGTCGTTGACCTTTTGTATAACTTGGCCTATGTTTATTCCTGCAGGGCCGAGCTTCTGGCTAAGTGCAGGACCAGGCTGCATTTCTCCGCCATCAACTAAAAGTTTAATTTGCATTTTATTTTTCTTCTTCCTCCCCTTCTTCTCTTCTTATGACTCTTACATTATCCATTTTTATTGTTACAGGAAGGGGAACAACTGCTCCGAGCAAACTTACAACAACTTCTTCTTTCTGCTTGTCTATTCTTAATACTTTCGCTTTTTCCTTCTTGAACGGTTCTGTGATTATCTCAACTATATCCCCTTCTTTTATCGAAATAGTCGTGACAGAAGGCTCAACCATGTTTTTTATTTCTTCATATCCAATTGTTTTTCCGATTATTCCCTTAACATAAGGAAGGTTGAAAACCGATTCTTCTGCAGATTCTCTGTCTTCAGCCTCGATAAGAATGTATCCTCTAAGACCGTGGGGCCTTAAAACAGCATATGTATTAAGATTTTTCTTTTCTGCCCTGTCAGCAATCATGTCAACTGCTTTCTCTTCCTTGTTTGTTGTAACTTTTATAATAAATATCATTTTTATTTCTGTATTTTTGCTTTGCTTAGCTCCGTCTACTCCTTATCTTTTTAAGAAGTAGATAATAGTAATTAAAATTTTGGGTTTATAAAGTTTTGTTTAGGACTGTTTTTTGGATGCGGCGTTCCTGGATTACTTTACTATTAAGAGTCCCCAGTGAGGAGAATGTATGTCGTCTGCATCGAGAATTTTGTTTTTGCTTGATCCATCAGCATTCATTGTCCAAAGTTCAGAGTATCCTCTTCCATCAGGTATCATAGACTGGTAAACTAATTGGCTTCCGTCAGGAGACCAGGAAACTGCAACCTCATGTGTTGTGTAAAAATCGTTGGTGAGTTTTCTAACACTTCCATAAGAATCTCTAAAATAAATATCATCTCCACAAATCTGGTTAGAATAATTACAACCGTAAGAGATAAATGCCAGGACTCCTCTAGATGACCATGAAGGATTGTGGCTTTCTCCATTTGAAGTCAATCTTGTAATTTGTCCCGTATTAACATTTATTTTGTAAATGTCCTGATCGAATGGATCTCCAGATAGATTAGCATCAAAAGCAATTTCCGAACCATCCGGCGACCATGAGGGACGAAATTCTTTTGTTCCAGAAGTTTGTGTCAGATTTCTTTGATTGCTACCATCAGAATCCATTATCCAGATATCATCGTCTGACGTATAGGCAATTTTATTTCCGTCAGGAGACCAAGTAGGATAGCTGTCAATAATACTATTATCAGTTAATCTGGTAAGAGCTCCAGTGATCCTATTAAGAACATATATCTCCCTATCAGTTTCGGTATTGTAATCTAGCCTGGAGAATGCAAATTTGCTTCCGTCAGGAGATGTTGAGGGCGAGTCTTCATAAATAGCCTGCGTATTTGTTATGTTCGTCTTATCTGATCCATCTGGATTTATACTATATATCTCTTTATTCAAATAAATGCTTCCGTTAAAATCCTGATAACGCCCAAATAAAACCTTCTCCAATGGTGCTGCAATTTTTTCTCCTCTCGCTAAGAGAGTGTCATACGTAAAAATGTCTTTAGTATAAGAAGCAATTACATTTGAAAAAACTTCTGCAGACACTCCGAGAGTTGCAGCTAATTTGCCATGAAGTTCCCAATCATTATCTGAAGTTTCCATCACTAAGCCCGCTTTTATTCCGGCTGACGCTCCTATAATTCCATCAACAAGGAAAGTTATTCTTGGCGTCAGATAAACCTCCATATCCCAGTCTCCTGTTACTGCTGGACTTGAAAAGATAAAATCTTTTGTTGAAATATCAAAATATGTATTCCATTCCCCGTCATACTTCAAACCCATCTCCAAAGATGATTCGCTCCGAACTCGAACTGAGAGTGGATTCATATTTATTGGTTTTATCCCGGCATAGAACCCTAATTTTGGGGTAATAGTCACTGGTATTCCTCCGACTGGTGTAGGAAAACTCATAGGGGTAAGATATATTGGGACTCCTATAGGCACTTCTTTCGTTTCAGCAATAAAATCCTTAATATTAATTCCAACAGTAATATCAGAGGTTAGATTTGAAATGTTTCCCATGTTTAGGTATTCTAACTTAATGTGTCTTACATCTATATAAAAATAGAAGTCTGTACCAAGCTCAAAATAACCATTCAAAACAACCCCATTCAAAATTTCGAGATTTGGTATGGTTATCCTGAGTCCATCTCCTGCAGCATGAGAAAATTCTACTCCTTCAATTCCCTTAAAAGATTCCATCATGCTTGACGGAGATAAGGTTCCGTGAATTGAAAAAGAACCATTTTTTATTACCTCTTCAAGGGTTGCCTGTTCTGTTGTGATTTCTTTTTTATCATCTGATATAGAAGTTATCTTTCTTAAAACACCAAAAGGTGCTAATTGGCTCGTGTCTGCTGCAAGAATATCTCCTATATTATAAGGAACAGGGTTTGCAAAAGTAAGGCTAGTATCATTGACGCCAACAAACCTGTTTTCTCCACTAGTAGAAATAGTATATGAATTAGATGTATTTCTGTCGCCTAAATTATATTTTTGTGTTGCAGAATTTGTTCCTTCATTAACACTCCATTCTGCCTCTATAAGAGAATCTTTTGAAACTTCAGGACAAATTCCAGTTATCAATCCCGATTGATCTATGTTAAGCCAGGATGGTTTTGTAATCCTGTAAGTGCGATTATTTCCTGTGCCGCCTGTTACTTTTGTTTGATAAATGTGTAGCGTATTTTCAAAACAGGTTGACGGTGCAGTGGAAGGTATTGCCAATGGTTGCGTCTGCTGCACGGGCGGTTTTTCTTTTGGGTATGGTGCTGTTGGTCCGGCGTCAGAGCAAGAAAGCAATAAGGCTGCTAGTCCGGCATTGGCAAGATTTCTTATCCTGCGTCTCATTCCATAGGCTTGCATATCCTTTATTTAAATATTTCTAATTTCCGGGTTTTTATTTCAGAAGAAGAAAAGCTTGATTATTATGGAAATCATAAAACCGAGCGCGCCGAGAACGAGAATTCCCATCGCTGATACCTTTGCAACCATTTCAAATTCTTTTCTGCTCGGCTTTTTCAGCACAAGCCATACGCGCTTTGATTTTTCATAAAATGCTTTTAACTTTTGCATCGCAGCCATGTTTTAAATAAAAGAAAGGAGTTTTTAAAATTATTCAAAGAATTCAATGCCAAGCTCTTCCTCAATCTCTTTGTGCTTCATGCTTTCTAATGTTTCTCCCTGCCCGAGAATCTGGGAGCTTTTTACTCCTGTGACAATCAAAAGAACGCGGATTGACTTTTCCATGTCTGGCGCTATCTGTGCACCCCAAATCAGCTTTGCATAAGGACTTAATCTGCCCCCGACTGTTTCTATTATAGCCTTGCATTCATCAAGACTCATGCTTGGCCCTCCGACAATATTCACCAAAGCACCAGAGGCGTTTGCTATGTCCACATCGAGGAGAGGATTTAATATTGCTTTTTCAACAGCCTCAATTGAGCGGTTTGTGCTGTCTGATTCTCCCATGCCAATCAGAGAAACTCCGCCATCAACCATTACTGCCTTCACGTCTGCAAAATCAAGATTCACAAGCCCTGCAACAGTCACTAATTCTGTCACACCCTTTACGGCATTTGTCAAGATTTCGTCAGCTATTTTGAAAGCCGTATGCAATGGCAGATCAGGAGCAAGCTCAAGAAGCTTGTCATTTGGAATCACAATAAGGGTATCAACAACAGACTCCATTCTTTCCAGGCCGTTCATCGCATTCTCCAAACGCTTTTTTCCTTCTATTGTGAAAGGCAAAGTAACAACACCTATAGTAAGCGCACCTTGTTTTTTTGCAAGTCCTGCTACAACAGGAGCTGCTCCTGTTCCTGTTCCGCCACCTAAACCACAAGTTATGAAAATCATGTCGCTGCCTGAAATTTTCTTTTTTATCTCTGATTCTGTTTCCTTAGCAGCCTCTTCACCAACTTTTGGGTTGCTTCCTGCTCCAAGCCCCTGAGTTAGCTCTCTGCCTATGAGAATTTTTTGGTCAGCATTGCAATAAAGAAGATCTTGCGCGTCTGTGTTAACAGCAATAAGCTCTCCGCCGCGGATTCCTATTTCACGCATCCTGCTCAATGAATTTCCTCCGCCTCCTCCAACACCAACAACTTTTATCTTAGCCGATTGTTTTTTTAATAACTCCTCTAATTCCTTATCAATCTCTTTTAAATCAGAATGCCTTTCTGAACTGTAGACCTCGTCCATGCCCTAAATAATTAACAGAGATTTATAAGTATTATTGTTCTTTTTTAATCCCTTCTTCCTTTTTCTCCACGTGTCCCTCAGGTTCAGCAACTTCCTTAACTTCCAAATCCATGCCAAGAATTTCCTTGAATTTGTCCGAGAACAAAGGGATTATTGTTTTGAACTGCTTATTTTCCTCGTTAATCTGCACTATTATCTTATTATCCTGGACTTCAAAAGGAAAATTCTGCCTGAAAAAAAATTCATTCACTGCCTTAATTTTTTCATTCGTATCTGTGACGACCCGCAAAACAGTTATCTTATATTCGACTGTTTTGCCCGCAAGAGAATGATTAAAGTCAACCATGACACGGCCGCCAGACACTGTTAAAATCTTTCCGACGCGGCCGTCAAAATTCAAAGAGAATCCCGGAGCAGGGTTTATTTTCTGCTTCCTAAAAACATCCATGGGAATCATCTGCACAAGTTTTGCATCCCTTTGTCCAAAGGCTTTTTCTGGAGCGAGTTCAATATCATATGTTTTTTCTGTTTCTTTTCCGACAAGAAAGCTGTCAATTGACTCGAGAAACATACCTTGTCCCAGGCAAAATATCAGCGGTCTGGCTTCTATTTCATGGCTATGACCATTGTGGAGTTTTTCCAGTTCGTCCTTCATTGTTGAATCAAAGACAGCTCCATCTTTGATTTTGCCCGTGAAGTCAATCTCAACAAAATCCTTTTCCTTAATTTTCATTGTTAAAAGAATACAAGTAAACCTTTTTAAATATATTTTTGCTCCCATCAACATGGTTTTGAAAATCATTAATGCAACAGAGGCTAAACCCGGTGCAACAATTCTGATTGAGGGGGAGGCTTATGCTGTAAAGAAGAACGATGTGAGTAAAACAGGAAAGCACGGGGCCTCAAAATGCAGAATTGAAGCTATCGGTGTAATCAACGGGCAGAAAAAAATTCTTGCTGTTCCAGGCCATGAAAGGTTTGAAGTTCCTATGATTGACAAAAGAAAGGGCCAGGTTTTGTCCCTTGGAGATAAGGCGAGCGTGATGGATTTAGAAAGTTTTGAAACTATTGAAATGGATGTTCCGGAAGAGCTTAAGGAAGATGTTAACTCCGGGTCAACTGTTGAATATTGGGATGTCGAAGGAAGAAGGGTAATAAAAAGGAAATTGTGAAAAAAGATTAATAAAAATGTTAAGGATAAATAAAATGGATTTAAGTAAGATGATGTTGGTGATTTTTTATAATAACAATAAATTAAATTACGCGAAGCGGCAATTTTAAAATCAAATAAAAATGGCAAAAATACCTGAAGCAATGAACAGGCTTTTTAAGAACATGTTTGTGTGCAAGAACTGCCAAAGTAAGATGAAGGCAGACCCGCAAAAAATCCTCAAAGGAAAAGTCAAATGCAGAAAATGCGGCAAAAGAGCATTCCGCCCATTAAAAAGAAAATGATTGCCTTTCATTGACGGCATCATAAACTTAATGATAAGGTATAAAAGTGCGCGTGATTTTATTGCTGTTAACTAAATTATAATAAAAATGAGTATCTGAATAAAAATGGCGAGTTTTATTGTTTACGACTTGATATTTTTGGCAGCTTTCCTAATCTTTTTTTCGGTTTTTCTTTACACCAGAAAACATAATCTTAAACGAGAAGGGCTTCTTTTCTTATATAGAACAACATGGGGAATGAAGATAATTGATAATATTGGGAAAAAATACAAAAAAACTCTTAAGGTTGCTAGCTATGTTTGCATAATCAGCGGATATTTGTTAATGGCTGGGGTTGTTTACCTCATTTATAATATTTTGAGGATATATGTTTTCAGCCCAGACATCGTTCGTGCAATCAAAGTTCCTCCACTTATACCCCTTGTTCCTTACTTGCCCCAGGTTTTTCAGCTTGAATTTTTGCCACCCTTTTATTTCACATATTGGATAATAATAATTGCTGTTATAGCCATAACCCATGAGATGGCCCATGGTATTTTGATGAAACGCTATAATGTAAAGATAAAATCAACGGGCTTTGCTTTTTTTCCGTGGTTTTTTCCGGTGTTTCCTGCTGCATTTGTAGAGCAGGATGAAAAGAGCATGAACAAATCAACAAAGTTCCATCAATTGTCAATTCTTTCTGCAGGAACTTTTGCGAATGTAATAACCGCTGCAGTCTTCCTTGTTATTTTATTCGGATTTTTCTCTCTGGCTTTTGCTCCTGCAGGAATTGTTTTTGACAGCTATGCAACAGGAACAATACCTGTTTCTGCGATTTCAATGATTAACGGAATTTCATTGAGCAATAATTCTTATCAGAACATAATTGCCCTTTCTAATGAAGAGGGATTTAACGAATTAAGCGTCAATGGCAAGACATATCTCGTGACAAAAAACATACTTGAAAGCCAGGAAGAAAATGAAGGAATAATAATAGTCTATGAAAACGCCCCTGCAATAAGATCAAATCTTAGCAGTATAATAACAGAGATTGAAGGTGTTAGGGTTGACAGCATAGAAAAATTGCAGGAAGAACTTGGAAAATACATCCCTGGAGACACCATAGAAATCCAGACAAAAACAGAAGATGGATTTTCAGAAACAGCATTGAATCTTGAAGAAAATCCTAACCGGCCCGGAACAGCATGGCTTGGCATTGGCTTCTATTCCAGGGAAACAAGAAGCATTGTCGGAAAAGTGGTGAACAAATTAACATTCAAGAATCCGAATGTTTATTATGAACCAAAAGTTGATGGGATAAGTGTTTTTCTTTATAATCTTCTATGGTGGGTTGTTTTAATAAGCATTAGTGTTGCTCTTGTCAACATGCTTCCGGTAGGCATATTTGATGGAGGAAGATTCTTTTACTTAACTGTACTCGGAATAACAGGCAGTGAAAAGTTTGCGACAAGAGCATTCAAGTTCACAACATGGTTTTTCCTGCTCCTTTTATTGTCTCTTATGTTTTTCTGGCTTATTGCGTGGTAGAATTTGCAGATTCTTCTTCCTCAGTTATGCTGAATGTGCGAACACGAGGATTAAAAGGAAACTCTCCTGGTTTACAAAATCTGTATTCACCATCCCAAGAAACATCAAAACTAGAGACTACTTCTTTAATGGTTTCTCCAGCAAGTAATTTTTTCCAGATATCGTCCTTCATTGTTGATTCTCTTACTTCTGCTCTTGGAGAATAATCGTCGATTTCATGAAAAGCCTCTCCGTAATATACTCCTGGTTTGTCAGAAGGATAAAGAGCAAGTACGGTCCCCTCCATCTGAGTCCAACCTGGCAACCCGGACTACCTTCTGATCTTTCATAAATCTCATATATATAACATCAGGGGGAAATATCTTTAAGCCCGTCATTTTACAAATCAATAACTCCCTCTTTTGTCAATGCTGCAAACCTTATTCCAACAGGTAGATTTATCAAAGCAGAAATAAGCGCCATGTGCTCTTTTCCGTCGCCGCTTGCTATGCTCAAGGCCACCTCTGTCCCATATATTTTCCCTTTGAGCTTTTCCTTAAATTCGTCTCGAAGGTCTTTTAGTTTTTTATCAAGATCTATTTTTATAAATTCGAACGGCTTTTCAGAGGTGAATTTACTTGCAAAATCATTTCCGAGTGCAATCACCTTGTCCCATTCGCCGTATTTCATGAGTCCAGAGACCTGGGCCCATGTTCCTTTTCCTGTTGATAATAAAGCTATAAGTTCCATTTTATCTCCTTTGTCCTTTACGCTCTTGCATATAAACTCCCCTATGAAAGTCGAAATCTATTTGATCTTTATATGGTCTGAAATTATAACGCTCTTCATGAGCAGGGTTTATCCTCATTTGTCCCTCTTCAACAAAGATTCTTGAAAAAACACCACCATCCCCGGTAAGAAGTTCTAATTTCCCATCAGATACAGAAAAAAAAGCTGTCGGGTGTGGTTCAGGGGTGGGATTGCCATCAGAATCTTTTAATCTTGATACAGAGTAATATCTTGGGCCTGGCATTTTTAAAAAAATTCAAAATTCTTTATAAGGATTACTGTGGTGAAGTTAAAAAGCTGTGAATTTAAAGAGAAGATTTATAAACTAATTTTATGTTGGAATTTTGCCGATTGAACCATATCGTTGATGCTTATATTCTAGAGCATTGGCGCATAATTTGGGAGGCACAAAAATGGAACTTGAAGAACAAATAAAGCAGGCATTGGCTGAGCTGAGAAAAGATGAAGGAGTAACAAGGAAATTTGACCAAACAGCAGACTTAATTATAAATCTGCAGAAATTTGACCTAAAGAAAAACCAACTAAACATTTTTATTCAGGTCCCATGGAAAATCAAGGACAAAAAAATCTGCGGGTTCTTAGAGACAAAAAACAGCGCGGTTGAAACAATAACTCCAAGTGAATTTAAGAATTATTCTGATAAAAAATCATTGAAAAAACTCGTGAATAAGTTCGATTTCTTCATTGCCCAGGCAAGTGTTATGCCGAAGGTTGCGACTGCTTTTGGCCGCGTGCTTGGACCTGCCGGAAAAATGCCTTCGCCACAGCTCGGGATTTTGATAGATGTAAATGATAGGGCGATAGAAGAAATTAAGAAAAAAATAAACAACAGCGTAAGGATAAGGGCAAAAGAAGCCAGCGTGAAACTTGCTATAGGAAAACAAAGCATGGCCGACAAAGAGATAACAGAAAATGTAATGGCTGTTTATAATGCGGTAATGAAAGACCTTTCAAAAGGAAAGGAAAACATAAAAAATATTGAAGTGAAATTTACCATGACTAAACCAATAAAAATAAAAGTAAGATAAAATGAGAAAACAAGCGAAAACCAAGAGTAAGGAAACGCACGTGTCTGAGAAGAAGAAAACTGTTGTATCTGATCTTATAAATCTCATAAAAAGCAAAAAGACAATATTAATCGCTTCCATAAAAGGAATTCCGGGCAGCCAATTTCAGGAAATCACAAAAAGGCTGAGGGGAACTGCGATAGTTAAGGTTCCAAAGAAAGGCGCTATTCTGAGAGCTATTGATGATTCTGGTTTAATTATAATAAAAAAATTAAAAGATCAAGTAAAAGACAGTACTGCTATTCTTTTTTCTGATGTGGATTCTTTTGATCTTGCTGCTGATTTAATAAGTAAGAAAACTCCTGCAAAGGCAAAGCCCGGGCAGGAAGCTTCTATGGATATAGAAATTCCCGCAGGGCCAACAGATCTTATTCCCGGACCTGCAATTTCTGAACTTGGTGCCTTAGGAATACAGATTCAGATAGAAAAAGGGAAGATAACAATAAAAGAGCCGAAAGTCATAGCTAAAGCAGGAGAAAAAATATCCAAGCCCGCGGCAGAGATGATGACGAAGCTTGGCATAAAGCCGTTTTCCGTTGGTTTTGTGCCTATCGCCGCATTTGATGCCCAAGAAGAAAAAGTTTACATTAATATAAGCGTAGATAAAGAAGGCAGTATTAAGGAATTAAAAACATCTTTTTCAAAAGCCCTGGGTTTTGCAGTCACTGTTTCCTATACATCAGAGGACACGATTAAATTTTTAATACAAAAGGCTGCTAGGCAGGAAATGGCAATGGATAAATTTTCAGGAATTGTTTCTGATGATAAAAAGGAAGAAAGTGGAGTTAATAATGAGATGATAAATACCGAACCTGTTTCAGAAAATAAAAAGGATAACTCTACCAATGCCGACAATCAATTAAATCAACTTCAGGTAAATCCTCAGGAAAACCAAAAATGATTTTACTATCAAATAAATTTGACAGGGAGGAAAATAAATAATGGAATACATCTACGCTGCTTTATTGCTGCACAAGTTAGGAAAAGACGTCAACAGCGAAAATTTGAATAAAGTGCTTTCTGCTGCCGGCGTTGAGCCAGACGAATCAAAAATCAAATCTCTTGTTGCCAGTCTTAAAGGTGTCGACATAGCAAAAGAACTTGAATCTGCTGCTTTGATATCTGCTGCTCCTGTACAAACAGCTCCAGCAGAGAAGAAAGAAGAAAAGCCAAAAGAAGAGAAGAAAGCTGCAGCTGCAGAAGGTCTTAGTGCGCTCTTCGGATAATTATCATATTTTTATTTAATCTGAAGAGCTTTCCTTAGTTAGTAACAGGTTTCTAAAAAATTATTTTTAATAAAAAGAATGGCTACATCATAGGCGGACTATATTAGCATTGTAAGCGAATGGGTGATCTACAAAAATTTTATAATCTTTGAATCTTTCTTATCTTTATGGATAGGAAGCTCGTATTCGGCGCACTCGCTCTTTTGTCTTTTGCAGCGACTCTTTTCTCTCCAGCAGATTCAAAGCTTTGGGTTTATTTTCTTATGGTCGGCATAATCCTCGGGATTTTCTGGTTTAAAAGCTAGGAGAGTTAAGTTTTTATTCTGTTCTTTTATTGATTATTTATGCCTGCGCGTCTTTATGAGAAGACCTAAGTTTAAGGGCGAGCTCATTGTAGCAGCAGGCGAGCAAGGCGAGCCTGCGTAGCTCAGCTAGTTCAGAGCGACTGATTCGTAATCAGTAGGTCGGGGGTGCAAATCCCTCCGCAGGCTTTTCACGGAACAAGAAACTTTTTTAACCAGCAATTCTTCTGAAAATATAAGCCTCCGTCGCATAATGGTATTGCACCGGTCTTGAGTCTGTGGAAGAACCAAGGTTCTCCTGACACTATCTCTCATTTAAAAAAGAGAGCAAGTCAACCGGGCCTTTACAGGCCTCCAGGTTCGATTCCTGGCGGGGGCGTGAACTTTATTTATTATTTGAAAGTTAATACAAATAGGAAATATTTATAAATAAACAATTTAATCTAAAACCCATGTCCCTTAGAGATAAACTCGGCGGAATAACTATTATTGAAGGACTTATTGGTACAACTATGGTTGGAATAGTAGCTGCTATACCCTAGGCAGGTCCAGTCTTTGGTGCTACAGTTGGCGAAATTCTTGATAGAACTCTTTATTTTAATCATGCAATTCCAAGCGGTCTTGCGTATTTTGGAAATGCATTTTCTGATGGGGACACTGTTGAAAATGCTAGAGGATATCTAAAGGGGAATCTTGACAAAGTTGGAGCTTTTTTGGGATTCTTTAAAAGTTATGTAAAATCTTCTTCTTCACATAAATGTGATTGTAACAAAAAAGAAGATAAACGTGGATCTTTCTTATAATTTCCCCCCAACTGTATTACTTTTAATAGGGTTTTGGCGGGGTGAAAAAGAAAAAGTTTAAATAGAATTAAGCCATCTAAACCATATGGAACAAGGAATGATAAGGATAAACAAAGAAAAATACGAAAGACTAGTCATAAAAGCAAAAATCGCAGACGATGCTATAGTTTAGCTTCATTTAAGTCTTGAAGATTTAAAAAAGGGCAGAGTTAGCAAATTCTAGTGCTCCCTTTACGTCCACATTAACGAAAGATATTTAAATGATGTAGACGTATAAAATACTATGGTTTATACAGAAATAAAAGAGAAAAATGGAAAGAAATATTTCTACAGGGTTCTTTCAATAAGGAATGGTTTAAAGGTAGAAAAAAAGAGAGTTTATCTAGGTGTTGATTTAGATAAAAAAACCTTATTTAATAAAGAAAAAAGGGCAGATAAAGAATTAATGTTGCTTTCCACATTATTGAATGAAAAAGAAAAAATAGAGCTTGAAAAAATAAAAAAAGAATACTTGAACCAGCCAAAAGGAAATTTAGAGAATAGATACGAGTCCTTTGTTTCTTTATTTACTTACGATTCTACAAATATTGAAGGAAATACTCTAACATTACAAGAAACATCTCAGCTTTTATTTGAAAATATTACTCCTAGAAAGTCTTTAAGAGAAATAAATGAAGTTATTAATCATAAAAAAGCTTTTGACTTCATTTTAAACCATAAAGGAGATATTTCAAAAGAATTAATTTTACAGCTTCATAAATTGGTTGTTCAAAACACATTAAGAGCAGAACTTGAAAATCAGGTTGGAAAGTATAGGAAAGTTCAGGTTTATATCAGGGGAACATCGTGGCTTCCCCCAAAGTCTGAAGATGTCTCAAAGGAAATGGGCTCTTTGCTATCTTGGTATTCAAAAAATAAAAAGATTCTCCATCCATTAATCCTTGCTACTTACTTTCACTCTGCTTTTGAAACGATACACCCCTTTATAGATGGAAATGGCAGAGTCGGAAGATTGCTTATGAATTTGATTCTTCACAGACACAAATATCCTATGATAAACATCCCTAATAAGAAAAAACATATTTACTATCAGTCTCTTGAAGAATCTCAGTTAAAAGGGAATCTAAGGAATTTGATAAAATTTTTATTTGATTTATTAAAAGAAGAAAAAATTAGACTTTAATTAATTCCCACTAACTGTAACACTTTTTATAGGGTTTTGGTGGGTAAAAAAGAGAAAGATTTAAATATTAATGTACTATTAATATGGAATTATGGTTAAGGCAATAATAGATATAACTGAAGAAGCGAACAGAATTTTAAATATTTTAAAGGCTAAATATGGATTAAAAGACAAATCACATGCAATTAATATAATGGCTATAAAATATGAAGAAGAATTGCTTGAGCCACAATTAAGACCAGAGTATATTAGAAATGCTGAAAAAATTATGAAACAAAAAGCTATTAAAGTTGGCACTATCGCAAAGTTGAGGAAGAGGCATGAGTAATGTACTTTCTGAAAATCCGTCCAGAATTAGATGGGAAATTGTATAAACTATTCAAGAAAAATAAAAAACAATATGAAATAATTATGAAGAAGACTCAGGAAATTATTAAAAATCCGAATCATTATAAAAATCTAAGAGCGCCCTTACAGAATTGGAAGGAGGTTCATATTGACAAGCACTTTGTTCTTACATTTTCGGTTGATGAGAATGCAAAATCAGTAACTTTAGAAGATTTTGATCATCATGATAAGATTTTCCATTAAATTCGTAAAATGCAAATTATAGAAAAATACTATGACAAAAATTTGAAAGTGACGTCCTCCCACACCCTAAAGGGTGGGGCTTCCTGAGTGATGTTCAATCTGATTTCTTACATAATCTCTCATCTTATCAATCTGGACAAATCCAACCGACGCATAAAACCTTCCCCTGCTCC